>ENA-ORXT01000807-ORXT01000807.1-marine-metagenome-genome-assembly--contig:-NODE-807-length-46393-cov-191.613892_pt1 | contig 46393 bp, 38 predicted proteins | sample MGYA00237868_ERZ511482 | MGnify/ENA metagenome assembly ERZ511482
TTGAAAAATAGCCTGTCCCGACCATCGGGAAAGGCCCGCACGGCGAGTGCAAGTAAGCTTTGCATCTATAGAAAATGTGTTTATGCTTTACTTCTGAATACCCTAATGATAGGTCATAATCTCGACATAGGAGAATATGCGATCCTATCAAATATTATCAGCTTTTTTTATTTTTCTTCATCTACTTTAACCAAATTACATGTGCTAATTCCCAATATATCTTAAGTTAGGCTGCATTAGATTAGAGAAGGAACAAAAGGAAAAGTAAAATTGTTAAATTTGAATATGAATGACACAACAATATACTCTATAGGGCATGGAAACAAGAAGATTGAGACTTTTATATCAGAATTGAAGTCATTCAAGATTCAATTCCTCTTGGATATCAGATCAAAACCGTATTCAAAATGGAATCCACAGTTCAATAAAGTCGCTCTTGATTTAGAGTTGAAAAAAAATGGAATTACCTATGTTTTTGTAGGAGACACCTTAGGAGGACTTCCTGTAGATAGAAGTTGCTATGACTATGACGGCAAAGTTGTTTACGACTTGATTAAAGAAAAGGACTTTTTTAAATCAGGACTAAAAAGACTTACAACTGCACATGAGAAGAGAATAAATCTCGCAATAATGTGTAGTGAATCAAAACCTGAAGAATGTCATAGAAGTAAACTAATTGGACAAGAACTTCTTAATAAAGAGATCTCTCTCAAACATATTGTATCAGATAAGCGAGTCAAATCTCAACAAACAGTTATGAATGAGCTAACAAAAGGGAAAGGAACCGTTGATTTATTTGGTAGCAAAATGGATTTTACTTCAAGAAAATCATACTGATATGGAATTTTTTACAATTGGAGTTTACAACTTAACAGAACAAGAGTATTTTGACAAACTCACAGATAATCGAATAGACACATTTTGTGATATTCGGCAAAGGCGAGGAGTGAGAGGTGCAAAATATTCATTTGTTAATAGCAATCGACTTCAACAAAGATTAAGTGAGCTCGAAATTAAATACGGACATGTTCTTGACCTTGCACCTACCACAGATATTCGAGATTTACAAAAAGAAGCAGACGCTCAACAAGGAGAACTTAAAAGAGATAGAAATAAACTAGGCAAGGTATTTTCAATTGCATATAGAGATAGAATATTGAGCAAATTTGATTTTAAATCATTCATAGAAAAACTTGATGAGGTAGGTGCAGACCGTATAGTGTTATTCTGTGTTGAAGAAAAACCAGAAGCTTGTCATAGATCAATTGTTACAGAGAGGTTAGAAAAACTTGGTTATCAAATAACTCATCTATAATATGAAAGCTACTGTTCTAATATTATCTAAGACGAAGATGAACAACAATCAAGTTTGTGTCGGTGGACTGACATTAAAAGGGAGGTATGTAAGATTACTAGACGAGAATGGAAATAACCAACCAGAAAATACTGAGTTAAGCCCTAAACAAGCTTGGGAAATTGAATTTGAAGAACGTGTAGATAATAGGTCACCACATATTGAAGATATTATGGTTATTAATAGAACTCGAAGGGGTCAACTTAAAGATGAAATCACAATTAAGGATTTTATTGAAAAGAGAAACATTCCTATTTGGAGAGGTCATCCTGATGAGCTATTTGATAAATTAATTAAATGGACAATTAGTGGCAGTGGATATATTGATGAGGAAGGTGGTATCCCAAATCATAGCGTTGGCTTTTGGGTTAGCGATAAAGACCTTACGAGATATGATTACAAAGGTGTCAGGTATAAATATCCTCAAGGAGTTGTGTGGAGAAGTATAAAATTTAAAGGAACCGACCAAGACCCAGTTAATGTGATTCCCGCAGGCACATTAATTAGAGTTTCATTAGCAAGATGGATAGCATTTGAAGGAGAGAATATTGAAAAATGTTGGTTACAACTATCAGGTTGGTATGATCTCGGTAAAGCATCTGAAATAATAGAGGATGATCTACCATTCTGAAAGCCAAATAACGCAGTCAAACAATATATCCTATGTAAAAGCGCTTGAGTAGACCACTCATATAATATGGATACTATATATCTACATTTCTTTAAATAATTAAGTTAATTAATTAATCTACAGCTCTGCACCTGCCTGTCAAGATAGACCTACTTTAATAGGTAAAGATCCATTGGAAAATTTTAGTCATAGCAAAAAATAAAACAATTCTACTTAGACAATGTCTCATGAATATCCGTACGATAAGCCTGTATAGCCGGTATCAAAGCTGCTATCACACCAATCAATAATGACACTGCTAAAATCACAAGTTCCGCTTTGAGAAACAAGAATCCTGTAAAACTATATCGATAGCTGGCCTTAGCGTAGTGTGCAATGACTTCCATACCTATATGGCTGATGATGAATCCAACGATGAAGCCCAATAAAGCTAACAGCATACCCTCAAGTATGATTAATAAGAACAGTTTATTACGACCTGCTCCCATCACACGCATCAGTGCAAGCTCATACTTTCGATCCTTCAGAGAGGAGAATAATGAAATGAAAATACTAAAGGCTGATACCAGTGCAATGATGATCGCTATGTTACGCAGCGCATCTACACCGACTCCGATCATACTGTAAAGTCGGTTAATCTCTATGGGCGGAGAAGCCGCTTGCATATCTGTATTTTCATTAATATTTCTTGGTAGACTGAGTGACTGGAAGTTAGTCCGATTTCTGAATTTCACTAAGATGTTCGTGATGTCTTGATCTGGGTAATCTAATAAGTTAAAGCCTGCCGCATCATGCTCGTGATCGTGCTCCGCATGATCATGATCATCATGAGATTCTTCTGCTTCTTCGTGTCCATGCACATCCCAAATAGACTTAGTCGTCGTCAGGATGAGCTGATCGATCACACTTCCTGTCGGCTCTAATATACCGACGACTTTAAATCCATCTTCATGCTCATGAATTAAATCTTCATCATGAGTGAAACCATGACTACTCTGAAATCGGTCTCCTATCTTGAGGCCTGTCTCATCAGCGACGACTCGACCTATGGTCACATCAAAGTGCTGCTCCCATAACTTACCCTCGCCTATCTTGGCTTCATACAAGCTCAGTATAGAATAATCTGTGCCTACGATCCTATAAGATTCATGGCTGTCACCTAATGCCAATGGTACTGCGGTCGCTATGAGCGGATGCTTCGGATTTAAGAAAGGCTTTGCCTCTCCGATACTGATATTACCTGTGGGGTTATCTATGTGATACATGCTGCATAGAATCATCTGCAGCGGACTGCCCTTAGCGCCAATGACCATGTCTATCCCTGCAAGATTATTATCAAACTGCTCTTTCATCTGGTGGTCCATCAATAGCAAAGCATTGATCAGACCAATACCCAATCCAAAAAGCACCATGCTTAGTAATAGATTAAGCGGCTTATTCATGATATTCTTCCAGCTCAGTCCTAAGAGATTCATGATAGCTTGATTTGGTTAGGAAAGTGCTCCATCAGTCTGTTATCGTGGGTGACAATCAGCAGTGTGGCATTAGCATCATCAGCGGTGCGCTCTAATAGATCGACGACTTCTAAGCAGTTCTTATCATCGAGTGCTGAGGTCGGTTCATCTGCCAGTATGACGACAGGTTTATTGATCAGCGCTCTGGCTATAGCGACTCTTTGTTTCTCGCCTTGGCTGAGATTCTTTGTTTTGGATGTCTGCTTATGGGCTATATTCAGCTTGTCTAATATCTGAGTGATCTCAGCTTTGTTGACAGCATGTCCTGCAAGCTTCTGAGCGATCATCAGATTCTCTTCTACATTAAGGGCATCCATGAAATGGGTCTGCTGGAATATGATGCCGATATTATCCCCTCTGAACTTATCCAATGATGGCCCTGACATCCGAGATAGATCTGCATCATTGATGAGAACACTGCCCTTTTTAGGTTTTAATAATCCAGCTAATAAATGAAGGAATGTTGTTTTCCCTGTACCTGACTGACCTATGATAAGATATCTTTGGTCTGCTTTACACTCGAGATCTGGAAAATTTATCCAGTTGGAATTATTATATGAGTATGAGAGATTTTTAGTCGATAGCATCAGCAGTGGCAAAAGTGATAAAAAATGTGCTTTCCTTCAGCAAGATAAACGCAAATGTAAATATATTGTTTCTTGCAGTGGAACTCTCTTTACAATAAGCTTTTAATGATCCAAATTAATCACTTGACCATAGCTCTTTTCAAGGATCTTTCACTTTCCATCGTCTGATAGAATCCGTCTAAATAATGGATGACCTCCTCCTTATCATCATCATCTAAGTAGCTAGCTGCAGTCACACACTTATATAAACCATCTTTCATACTTATGAAGTAAGCAGCTGTGGCTATTGCTTCACCTATTTTGACACCCTTAGACATAAAGAAGCGCTCCGTCACTTCATCTATAGGCAGTGACTTATGTGGTGTAGCATAATCAGTATTCACTAATCCAGAATAATCAAAATCATAGGGGACTGCGATATACTTTTTGTCAGCCGTCTGTATGATTTCTACATTATGTTTATTCTGAATTGCCCAATCTACATTACCGATCATGTACTGAAAAAAAGTCATCTTTAAGTAGTGATCCCTCTTAAGTATAGAGGAATTAAGTTTCCCTGATTCTGCTATTCTTGAATTCAGTCTCTGGCTGTAGTGATCTTCAGTCTCTACAAGAAAAGCAGATAGGGATTCCTTCATTTCTCCTTCATTCCAGAATTCTACATTTACCATCTTAGCCCTCATGCTATTAGTATCTATCATAGCATACAGGTCATAAGCTAATCGCTCTTTGCCCACATAGCTGATCGTCCGTTTGCTGGATCGGCATTGTAGGACCAGCTTTAATATATCCAGACTATCGAATCCAGCTGATGCAAGCTCTTTCTCTTTAAAGTTGATTTTGATCGGTGGGAAGTGGCATACTTTTTTTCTGATATTACCTCTCGCTCTGACCTTAGTTGTCCATTCTCTCAAGTCACCTTTTAAGCTGAGGATGGTTACAGTAGCTGGCTGGTATTTCTCTTTGATTTTATGCCTGACCAGGTGCTTGAGGTCTGTCTCAATTTTTATGGTAGGGACTTCTTCCAATTCATATAAATGATTGAATATAGTCTCTTGTGCATGAGATATGCTCTGTAATCCTATAAGCAAGATTAACAAAAAAGCAGTAGCTATTGAAGTGTTACTTTGTTCCATTTGAACTGATTAAGTCTTGTTTGTTTCCGAATATATCCCCTCTGCTAAACGCTCCTTTTTCCCAGAAAAGGACTTCCCCTCTTTTACCAAATTTTATACTAGAATCAATAAAGATTATTTTATCATCAAATATACTAACGATGCTTTTCATAGATGTGTGTCCGACCACTACATGATCGCAGTGAAGCGCTGCCAATACTGCATCTGCATCGTCCGCTGAGAAAGTCTCAGTCGCATAGCCTCTATACCACAGCGGTCCTTTTTCAAAGTAAAGATCAGCCAATACTGAATCTTGTGAGATAGCATCTGATGATTGGTCGATTAGATCTTCTCTGAATACTTGATTCATACTATCTAAACTGATACCATACTTTAGGACTTGATTAGAGAATCCGCCATGGACAAATACGATGTCATTAATCTTAATGCTGATATGCTTAGACCTCAGCCACTCTCCTAAGACAGTATGTGGATCAAATAATTCTCGATAAAGCTGATTCATCAATGCCATGGTATACCGATACTTCTTATGGATGTACCTGTCATCACCATCTAAGACCATAAGCTCATGATTCCCCAATAAGAAGTGAAGCTTTCCACCTGCCTTAAGTGCTTGTGCCTCTAGCGCGTAGACGAACCACAATATCTCCGTGACCTGATCTCCCCTATCAAATATATCTCCTGTGATCACTAAGTGACCATCACCAAAGGACCATTCTAAATCCTCATTAATAATCCCATTCTCTGAAAATAGTTTGATCATGACATCATACTGGCCATGTATATCGCTGATGGCTGCGATCTTAGAGACATCAGTATAAATGGAGGGTTCTTCTTTCTTTATATCATCTCTGATATGTAGTGGAAAGTTCAGATTATGGTATTCTGTCGGTAGATCACCTTTGTACTTTTTAGTCTTAAGTTTATTTTGCTTAATCCATCTGACTTTATACCCTTTTTCTATGATGGAAATGTAAGGACCATCATCTATCATAAGTTTAGGCTGGCCTGATGCTGTCAGTGCTATCATAAAGCATAGGAATATTGAGAAAGCTATATATCTTAATTTTCTGTAATTCACTTCACATCTTAATTTACACAAAAGTAAGAACATAGAAATCGCTAGTATAGATCATTTAGTATGGTTAAATAATGTTTAACAGTACATATCCCCTATCTATTGCTTATACACCACACCATCCTTCATGACAAAAGCGACTTGCTGAAGTGAGGTAATATCTTCAATTGGATTCTGATCTACTGCTATGATATCAGCATATTTTCCTGTGCTTAAAGTGCCTTGCATATCATCTATTCTTAAAGCCTCTGAGGCGATCTTAGTAGCAGAGATGATTGCATCCATCGGAGCCATGCCTGCATCTACCATATGTTCAAATTCTTTAGCATTATCACCATGTGGGCTCACACCTGTATCAGTACCGAAAGCGATCTTCACACCATACTTATGCGCTTTGGCAAATGTCTCTTTGATCAATGGTCCTATGGCCAACGCTTTAGGTCTGATGATGGCTGGAAAATACATCGGATTAGTACTCGCTTTTTCATAAACAAACATGCCAGCAGAAATCGTAGGTACATAGTAAGTACCCTTCTCGATCATCAGGTCCATGATCTCCTCATCCATGAATGTGCCATGCTCGATGGTGTGTATGCCTCCCAGAATAGCTCTCCTCATTCCTTCCTTCCCATGCGCATGCGCTGCGGTGACGAATCCATAATCATCAGCCGCATCGACGACTGCTTTCACTTCTGCGATGGTAAACTGTGGTCCCATACCATCTTTAGCCAGGCTGAGCACACCTCCTGTGGCAGTGATCTTAATACAGTCAGCTCCATTTTTATATCGCTGTCTTACGGCTTTCTTAGCCTCTTCGATGCTATTGATGACACCTTCTTTTGGTCCTGGATCGCCTTTCAGTTCGTCTTTGACACCATTAGAAGGATCAGCATGACCTCCTGTCGTAGCCAGTGATTTCTCGGCAGTTAAGATTCGTGGACCAGGGATATATCCTGCATTGATCGCCTTACGTAGGGATACATTGACGCCAGATCCACCTAAGTCTCTGACAGTGGTGAATCCTGCCATTAAGGTGCGCTCACAATACATCGTCGCTCTCAGTGCCACATCCGCTTTATTCATGCTGAATGATTCAGAATATCTCTGAGGGCTTGACTGCCCTTCGATATGCACGTGCATATCTATGAATCCTGGCATGACATACTGATCAGTCAGATCGACAAGTTCAGCTGTATCAGGGACCGTCGCATAACCATCTCTGATATCAATGATTTTATTGGCTTCGACAATGATTGTCTTAGAAGATTGGACAGACTTAGACTGTCCATCGATCAGGTGTCCGCAGTGCAAGTACTTGACTTGAGCTTGCACATGATAGAGTGAGAAGATGATGAATAATGCTGCATTGAATAATTTCATAAGAGCTAAATGCTTTTTAAAAGTGCGGTATAATATGTTGAAGATAAGTAATATCAGAATCTTCTCATTCATGAGAGGTACTATTGCGACCATACTCGTGACTAAAGACAACCGATTAATTATTAATAATATATTGAATCAAGTCAGCCTTCCGCAGGCTGGTTCAGGATGACTAGTCTATAATGATTAGGGGGAATCAATTTCCAGATCTATCCAAAAGGATTTGTTTACTTGCAACACAATTTGTTGTATGCCCCATGATATCTAATCTACTGAACATTCCATACGATCTGAAAAAAGATATATCTTTTCACTCAGATGCGTAGATCAACATTTATAAAACATATCAATCAAATCGATGAGGCTGAACTCAGAGAGGAATTACTAAATCTATATACAAAGATTCCAGAGGTGAAGTCCTACTACTCTATGGAGCTGGGCACTGATAAAGACAGAGAAAAAGTCTATGCTAAAGCAAAAGAATCCATCCTGTCTAAATATAAAACAAAAAGTCGTCGCAGACCGAGGCGCCCACGCATACAGAAGATCAATACTCTGCTGAGAGAAATGGAAAAAGCAGCTATCTTCCCCTATGAAATGATAGATCTACATTTATTCAATGCTGAGCAAGGACTCAGCTTTATGGGAGAGTATAGATTTTACTCTGATCCACTGCGCAATACCATTATCAAATCATTGGACAAAGCTCTTGCACTCATCACTGACTCACTCTTTCAAGAAAAATATAGGGAGCGCATGGAAGTCATTATCTCCATTAGAATCTATCAATTCTTTATGCAGAAAGAAGTGGTGAAGATGATCAGAGAGGTATATCCAGATGAGGCAGATGCATAGACTTTAAAATAAATAATCAGAATGTTCAAAAGGTGGCTGACTCAGCGGAGGACAAGAAAGGCATTAGCGAAGCTAAATCCGACAGTAAAAATAGAAGGTGATCTAAAGGTCATCGGTCCCATGAGTCATCTTACTTTGGGAAATAATGTAGACTTAGCAGATGGTGTATATTTTCATCTGGGCGGTATGGACTGGTGTGACTTTAAGGGCTATCTCCACATCGGTCAGCATAGCCACATCGGGCCACAAGTCATTATGTATGGCACAGGGCCATTTGGCATTCACATCGGCGATCACTTTGACTGCGGGCCAGGTGTTAAGATATTTGCCAGCAAGACGAATATGAAGGACTATGACAAGCGAGACTTTGCTAAAGTCACCATAGGTAATCATGTGACTCTCTATGCTAATGTCGTAATCAGTCCCGGAGTTACAATAGGAGATCATGCGGTCATCGCTGCTAATTCTACAGTAACCAGAGATGTCCCTGCTCATTCTTTCTATGGTGGTAATCCTGCCTGCCTCATCAGATCAGATGTCAGGCCATAGCTTAAGCTTAATTCTTATCTTTCAGACCTAAATCAGCATCTTATTGGATCTTAAACAAGAAGCCATCCGAGGAGTCAAGTGGACCAGTCTTTCTACTGGTCTGTCATTTATATTAGGCTTAATCCAGATTGCTATTATTGCCAGATATCTGCCCGCATCTGAGATAGGTCTATTATCTCTAGTCACCATCATTATCGGTATCTCCAGGGTCTTCAGCGACGCAGGCATCTCTAATAGCATCATTCATTTTCAAGACCTGAATCAGCAGCAGATCAATAGCTTGTACTGGCTTAATGTAGTTCTCTCATGTGTAGCAGCTCTTACCCTATATCTATTAGCTCCTTTTATCACTTTACTTTTTCCAAAGGCTGATCTCAGCAATTACCTAAGGCTGGTATGCATCGCCATACCACTTGCGGCTGTAGGTCAGCAATTCTTGATTCTACTAAAAAGAGACTTGGCATTTCAGCTGATATCATATGTCGAAATGGTGGTGAGGGTTACAATATTTCTTGTGATTGTTATCCTGTTGGTTTACTTTGACTTTGACCTGATGGCTGTGCTATATGCGACAGTCGCAGGAGCCGCAGTATCAGGTGTGGTATATCTTGTGATAGGTATGAGGATATATTTTATTCCCAGTATATCGACGTTCAACATTTCTAATTGTCGCCACTGCCTTTCCTTTGGCCTATTTCAGATGGGCGATCGAGTCGTCAGTTATGCTTCAGCTAATCTTGATAAAATCATCATAGGCAGATTCTTTGGCACGACAATCTTAGGCTTTTATGAATTAGCGACCATTCTCATATCAAGGCCAATCACTATCATCAATCCCATATTCAATACTGTCTCCTTCCCGCTCTTCTCTAAAATGCAACATGATCTTCCTCGACTTAATGACTGGTACATAAAAAAAATTGCGATCATCAGTCTACTTACAGCTCCTATCTTCTGCGGGATGTATGCGATCAGACATGATCTGGTAGAATTCATATATGGCACTGGAAAAGAAATCACCATCATGACATTAGGCATCATTTGCTTACTTGGGTATTTCAGAAGTATCAGCAATCCCTTGGGGACATATGTACTTGCTCTGGGCAAGCCTGATCATAGTCTGTATCTCAATCTATTTCAGCTGGCAGTACATGGCCTCTTATTATTCATCGGCGTAAGCTACTTATCTTTTGAATCTATGCTGTGGCTGTATGTCGCGGGGTCTATCTGCATCACGATTCCAGCAGCCTATTATCTGCGGCATCGCCTATCTAAGATGTCAGTCATGGCTCACTTTTCTGTTATCCTGAAGCATTTAATGATGGGCATCATCATGATTATTTGTCTGACTTTTATTCAGCCGTTCATAGCGCGTATAGACATGGATCTTATGATGAGGATGATCGTCGTGATTATATCTGGGGCTTTGATTTATTTGATTGTGAATTTTATATTCAATCGATCTTTAGTAAAGGACTTACGGGGATTGATTCATAGATAATAACACGGACTCATATCTGACGTAGGCGATTAGACTATGCTGAGAGCTGCCAAAAGATCAAGTAATGATGTCCCAAATCGGTCTCTTTATAGTATAATCAAAGAATTCTAAAGTACCCTATAAAAAAGGCTAAGAATACACTACATCAATATCAGAGAACTCACAAAAGCCAAAGCCAAATAAATTACAATTGTCTTAGCCCCTTCATAATCCTTGGCGACGCGCTGCCCGAAGAGCAGCATCATTAATGTTATCATACTCAGGATCAAGCCTTGCTCTATCCAAAAATCAGAACCCGACACCAGATAATATATCACTCCACCCAATGAAATCAATCCTGCAATAATTTCTAAAACAGTGATGATCGTCAGATTAAGAGAGACAGTACTTTTTAAAATACTATCCTTAAAATGGCCTTTAAGCCAATCAAGATTTCCTTTTCTATCTATGACTTTATCTATGCCAGATTGTAAAAAAACAATAGCAAAACTGAGTCCAATGATGATCGGAAGTATGTAAGATAAATCGTGTAATTTTTCCATGTATTGTATTTATTTAAAAGCTGCTGAGCTATGATTCTCATCCTTGCTGCTGAAGACTCTGATGGCGATGACTTCTGCTTCTGCAGTCTTTACATCTTGGGCATAGAAGTCACACCGGACAATGGTCTTTTTCCCTTTGACTTCTGTAACATAAGCTTTAAGGACGACTTCATCGAGATTAGAAGTTGGCTTCAGGTATTTAATTGTCATGGTTCCTGTCGCATACTTATAGTGTGGTGCTGTGCCCAAATCTCGACCCTCGACTTTATAAGCATGAGCCATGGCGGTACACATACAGTGGCAGTCGATCAGCGTCGCCATCACACCTCCATTCATGACATCTTTCCATCCATTATGATGCGACTCAGGTCGCCATCGGCAGACAGCTACATCACCTTCCCAGTAGCTCTTGATCTGTAGTCCATTTTCATTATGCTTACCACAGCCGAAGCATACATTATGGCCCATATAATCCTGAAATATTTGCTTTTCTTCTACCATATTTATGTCCATTTTGACAGCTTGCACAATATAATGAGAATTACAATGCCAATATGACAGTAATTATACAGTGGCATACCCTTTGACTAAACTCACGTATAACCATAAACTACGCTTATGTCAAAAATGGAAAAAGGTCAAATATCAGTAGAAACTGAAAATATATTCCCAATCATAAAACAGTTTCTCTACTCTGATCAAGAAATCTTCTTGAGAGAGCTGGTCTCTAATGCAGTAGATGCTTCATCAAAACTGAAGACACTTGCTGCTAAAGGTGACTTCAAGGGAGAGATCGGTGAGCTAATCATCGACATCCACTTAGATGAGAAAAACAAGACGCTGACCATCAGTGACCGTGGCATCGGAATGTCGGAGTCAGAGGTAAAAAAATACTTGAATCAAGTGGCATTCTCATCCGCAGAAGACTTCGTTAAGAAGTATAAAGATGAGGCTAATATCATAGGTCACTTCGGTCTGGGATTCTACTCAGCCTTCATGGTAGCAGATAAAGTCGAAGTCGTAACTAAGTCGTATAAAAAATCAGCTAAGTCAGTCAGATGGATCTGCGACGGAAATCCTCAGTATGAGATTGGCGCTGGAGATCGAAAAGATCGTGGTACAGATATCATCCTGCACATCAGCGATGACAGCAAAGAATTTTTAGCGAAGGAGCGCATCCAGACTTTACTAGATAAGTATTGTAAGTTCTTGCCAGTGCAGATCAGATTCGGGACGAAGACAGAGACTGAGTGGGAAGGTGAAGGAGAAGACCGAACTTCGATTGAGACAGAGGTGGATAACCTGATCAATAACACCAATCCTATCTGGAAGAAAAAGCCAGCCAAACTGAAAGAAGAAGATTACAAATCTTTCTACAACGAATTATACCCTTTCAGTCAGCCGCCCTTATTCTGGATACATCTGAATATTGACTTCCCATTCAACCTGACAGGAATCCTCTACTTCCCGAAGCTGAATAACTCAATAGAAGTACAGAAAAACAAAATCCAACTCTACAGCAATCAGGTCTATGTAACGGATAATGTATCTGAGATCGTCCCAGAATTTTTGACACTACTCCACGGTGTGATTGATTCTCCAGATATCCCACTTAATGTATCGAGAAGTTACCTTCAGGCAGATTCTAATGTCAAGAAGATCACTTCCTACATCACTAAAAAGGTAGCAGAAAAATTGGGTAAATTATTCAAGAAAGACAGAGAGGCGTATCAAGAGAAATGGTCGGAGATCGGCACTTTTGTAAAGTACGGTATGATCTCAGAAGAAAAATTTAATGATAAAGCGATCAAATTCTCACTTCTGAAAAATGTGGAAAATGGCTTCTTCACCATGGAAGAGTATAAAGAGAAAGTCAAAGCCACTCAGACAGATAAGCATGATAAAGTCATATGTCTTTACACGAATAATGTAAGTGAGCAGCACAGTTATATCGAGTCAGTCAAGAACTATGGCTACGACGTCTTACTCTTCGATCACATGATCGATAATCACTACATGCAGCACTTAGAGCAGAAAGGTGGTGATGTGACATTCGTCAGAGTCGATAGCGATACACCTGATAATCTGGTGCAAAAAGAAGAATCTAAGGAGTCAGTCCTCAGCGAGAAAGAGCAAGAAAAAGTCAAAGGCTTATTCACAGAATCTCTCGGCGAGAACTCTGGGCACTTAGAGCTGAAAGCACTATCACCGACTGATCACCCTGTCGTTATCACTAAGCCAGAATTCATGCGTCGTATGAAAGAAATGCAGAGCATGCAAGGCATGGACATGGGCATGATGCCTGACACACATAATGTGGTCGTCAATACCAATCATCCACTCATCGCAGAAAGACTGATCAAGATGAAAGGAGCTGATAAGAAGGCAAGCTTTGTCAAATACTTATATGACTTAGCCAGGCTGAATCAGAACATGCTGAAGGGTGAAGACATGAGTAAGTTCATAGAGCGAAGCTTAGAGTTTGTGGGCTAAGAAATTATCCTGATAAAGGCTTAAGCGCATACGTTAAAAAGAGGGCTACCCAGTGGGTAGCCCTCTTTTGTTATTTAGATATTGTCGTAATCTGAGTTCGATTATCAACTATTTAATATTCAGAATTTCAGAATGGGTAGAGAATCTATATCCAATAAAAACTGCGTCAGATCATGGTGGGACAAAATTAGCTGAGCAAGTCAAAAAGTATTACTTGGCTTCACGAATAAATGACGTTTCTAATCTAATAACTTCGCAGGTACTACATCCCATGACCAGATCAATCTGTCAGCATTAAATCGAAATAGCCCTACTCATTTACATATAGACTTTTTAGGAGCTAAGTATTATAGCAAAAAAAAAAGCTAATATTACCTCTCATACACCACATTCTCAGACTCTAAATCATGCTGCAATAAATACCCAGATATATCCTCAACAGCTTCCAGTATACCGTCATCACTAATTATGAAAGACTGATAGCCATACTTTTTCATTAATAAATCCGCTTCCTGATGTACCTCATTATTCCGATCAGAATGCAAGTACTCCATGATGATCACAGGACCTAAATCCTTCATAGTGCGCTGTAACCCTCTGATCACACTCAGCTCAGCACCTTCGACGTCTATTTTTATAACATCAGGAATGAGATCATACCTATCTAAATAATCATCAAGTGAAATGCTCTGTATCTTAGTCTCGTTTATCTTAACCTTTTGAAACCATGCCTGGTCCTGATACTGCTCTTTATTAATTGAGTTATACTCAGAGTACAAGGTAGGAAATTCATAAAAAACTTCAGAGCTGGAAGAATCAGAAACAAGTAAATGGTTTGCTTTTATATTTTTAGCAGTGGCTACATTTCCCATCAGTACCTGATAAATATTCGTCGAAGCTTCAAATGAATGGACAGACCCTTTCTTTCCTATGAGATGATTCGCTAACAGCGTATAATAACCAAAGTGAGCACCTACGTCGACAAATACAGAATCTTCTTCAAGTGATCGTATGATATACTTGGAGAGTCTGATCTCTGAGTCATGAGTCTTTGCACCCGTCAGATAGATATCTATGGAAGCAGGTAGTATGAGATTAATCTTCTTGTCGAAAAAAGTGTATGCAGCGGTATGAAAATTCCTCCGAGTCAATCGATATACGAATTCTCTATGCAGCATGGCCTTGATATACTTTACAGGATGTGCTTGAAGGCGTGCAGCTTTAGAAGCATCTGCTAAAGTCTTTATTTGATCTAATTTTTGAATTAGTCTATTCATAAAAATGGAGAAAATCTATTTATGATCAATGAATCACTAAAAACGATTAGCTCACCCTGCACCCACTCATCATATTTAGCTTGGTGATGATGAAGGAATGCAATGTATTGAATCCATTTTTCCCTGATAGTAAACCTCTGTACCTGGCGGACTCATATTTCCTGTAGTTCTACGCGCCCCGTTATCATCAGCCGCTAATAATTGTAATTTTACAGATATCGGCCAATCTTTATCTTTTAAAATCATTTCAGGTTTTTGAGCACGAAACATTATTCCATTATTTCTATATTCATATCCAGGGGCATCTTCTACCCATTGATCTGTGAAACGATAGCTGAATTTTAAATGATAAGAAGAAAAAGGTATCTTATAAAATAAATATTCATACCGATTTTCTAATTTCTCATAGCCATCATAGTTCATTTGAATTATGCCCTTAGAAACGCGGAAGGTATTGGCATAATTATCACCAACCTCATGGTGATGAATTTTCACTATCCAATCCCCTAAATCAGTTCCATTAAAAAGCTTTTTCCAATCGGCTGACGATGAATTTTTCATTGACACACAACATGTCTTTTTAACTCTAAGATCTATCTGTGATACTTTAAGAAAAGAAACCTCAACATCCATTCTTTTATGATGCAAATTATCAATTCTTAATCTAATTATAGACTTCCTGAGTAGTTACGTATGTTATAAGTTTAAATTTTTATTGAGTTATTACATCTAGTTCTGCTATGTTCATCCAACCTTCGTCATTCAGGTCAGAGATACAGGTTAATTTCATATATTTAGCAGGTATAGTTCTATCAAATTTGATTTCCTGCAACACGGGATTATTTCCGATGTTACTGAATTCCTTCCCTTTTAATACAGTATTCCATTTTTTCCCATCTGTGCTAAGAGCTAAATCATACTTAAATATATTGGCCTCATTTCGTCCATCTTGGCGCGGTAAATAGCTAAACCCTTGCAGCTGCAAGAGTTCACCGAAAGCAACAGTAATTGAAGATTCTGTATTTTTATCTTGTCCCCTTTCGGTAAACCAAACAGATTTTGGATTGCCATCAATGGCATTAGTTATGGAATAAGAGGAATGGCTTTTTTTAGTAGAGCTGATCTCCCATAACGTTTTAGGAACATCAAAGTTCGTAGTAACAGTTTCAGAAACTGTATTGCTATCTTGTAAGAATGCCATAGCTTTAATGATACCAAATTTATTAAATAGAAAAGGAGTCGTATACAAGCTAGAATTTTCATCAGGGTCGGAACCATCTATGGTATATCTGTAAGATGGATCAGGTGAATCTGACGTTATGGATACCAAGCCATCTTTATTTCTTTGTATAACTGGTTTTCCGATCATTTCTGGTACGCGGTAAACTTCGATGTTAGAAATTACTGGACTTGCCTTACCATTAAAATGTATTTTTAATTTTGAAATTTTAACTGTTTTAAATTTGATTAATCTTCGATTGCCTATGGTAATCCCTTCAGCAACTTGATTATAGCTACCATCGTTAAAAGCTTCAATTTTAAAACCCTTTATTCGTTGGCCCAAGCGAATATATTCTTGAAGTAAGAGAGCGTTAACTTTAATCTCTTTGCCAAAATCTATTTCAACAAAAGCATCTAACACAGCATCATCAGTTGCCCAATACGTTTCTTCAGCAACATCAAAAGCATTTTCTACTTTGTAGTTTGAAGCATTACCTCTTTCATTGCTTGCCGATATTGTAGCGTTATCTGAATAATCCGTACTAAAAGCTTTATCTACGTAAGCCTTTAACCCTTGCAATGCTTTAATATCATTATCGTGAATAAGTCCACGCTTATCGGGTGGTAAATTCAAAATAAAATTACCATTCATACCTACAGAATGATACCAATTATCAATTAATTGATTTACAGATTTTACTCTATTATTTTCAGCCTCGTGGTAAAACCAACCTGGCCTTATCGAAGTATTTACCTCAGGAGCAATCCATATATTCCCATCTTCGTCCCCTGTTTGCAGACGATCATTAACACCACTCATTCCAGGAAAAAATTCATCTCCGTTGATTGTAGCCCATGTTGGATCGTATGCGTAACCTTGTTCATTTCCAATCCATCGTATATCTGGACCAGCATCACTAAACATGACGGCATTAGGCTGTAACTCTCTTACTATTTTGCGCGTATTCTCCCAGTCGTAATAGGTTTTATTGTCTATGCGTCTTGTTTCATTCGCTCCCCCGTAATACCCATCACCACCATTCGCCCCGTCGAACCACACTTCATAAATGTCGCCATATTCCGTTAAAACCTCTTTTAACTGATTGCGGAAATAGGTGATATATTCAGATGTACCATATTGAGCGTGATTACGATCCCATGGTGAGAGATACATACCCAATTTTAGACCGTATTTATCGCAAGCAACACGTAATTCTCGAAGAATATCGCCTTTACCATTCTTCCAAGGTGAATTTTTAACGGAATGCTCGGTATACTTAGAAGGCCACAAGGCAAAACCATCATGATGTTTTGCTGTGATTACAATACCTTCCATACCTGCTTCTTTAGCCACACGTACCCATTGATCAACATCTAATTCTGTTGGAGCGAAACTTTTTGGAGACTCGTCACCATAACCCCACTCCATATCAGTAAACGTATTCGGTGAAAAATGAATAAATGCGTAATACTTAAGTTTATGCCATTCTAACTGCCGCTCACTTGGTATTGCCCCATAAGGTTTAGGTGCTGATATGGGCACAGGAACCGAAGTACAACTTGTGACCAATATTACAAGCAATAAGTAAATTTTTAATCTCATCTTGTTAACTTTAAGTTTAAATAGTTGCTATTTATATACCGTTACCAAAGCAACAAAAAATAGATTGATTTGAATTCAAATTTTTATTAATTTATCTGTTTTTCTTTCTTTTTATAAAGTGTCCATCAAAGTAAATAATAAGTTATTCTCATCTATCTTAGAATTTGTCTCGAATATTACCTTCCCAATTTCGCCTAAACTAATTAAATTCTCACACACTATTTTATGCTTAATCTTTAAAGCTTCCTCCCATATTAGACGGTTTGAAAAGGAAATGCCAAAAGACTGTAGTTAAACTTACTTCAGTATAATAGAATATTATTTGATTTTGATTTTGACATTGTGTGATTTTTCCGCAAAGATCAAAATATTTCTACTCATGATAACTTTCAACATCAACAAATACCTTAGGGATTTTCTTGCATTGTTATCTCCTATTGCTAATAATCTGGCTCATGATAAATTAAAATCTATTAGGCTGACTATTGTTCTTTTTGTATCTCCTACTTTATCAGTATACCTGTCCATACTCAGCAATCTACGCTTGGTACGTCAGCAGCAGAGACTGCAATGATGGATACAATGACACTAATCGAGCTCAGGATAGTGTGTAATTTTTTATCTATTCATCTTTTTCAAAGTAAAGGATTTAGAGGTTGTTAGCACTTCTTGGAATTCACCCCCTGTATCCCCCTCATAAAAAGGGGACCTTACTTTTCTGGTTAGAATACCACTTTCTTTATCCATTACCCCTATTCAGTATTCATAATAATTAATGAAAGGATTACTTCACTTCTCCAAGTTACAATTCTATTTATCATCAGAAGAATTCTATTGCTTGCAAGGATATTAGGAGTTCAGGAAGAAACGCTTTTTTTTATAAGCTCTTTTTATTGCTTTGCTTATCCGACGACCATAAGCAAGATTTATTCATTTTCCTTTTCAATAATTATTTGCGCTGTTTAGCTCTTCGAAACATGATAAGTTAAAGAGCGAAGCTATGTCGGTATAGTGGGACGTGGAAAGCCAGCCTTGCGGGTAGGTATTAAATCGACTTGGATTTTTTGGTTCTTTTTCATCTAAGGACAAGAATAAAGCATTTAATTTTCGGCTATGAGGGAAAGTATTAATCTCTAATCATTGACTTAATGAACGTATAGCAAACTTTAATTCAGAATCAAATCTTTCTCTAAAACCTCAATAGCTACTAAAATCTCCACAACATAAAAGTCTCTATCCACTTTCCATTTGGTATATTAGTGATCCAAGTAATTCTTAAAACTATCTATGAAGCATCTACTCTTATATATCAGTCTTTTCTCCATATCCATGTTGACTCCTGACAGTCCGCTGCAAGCACAATCCGCAGACCTCGACTCCATCCTTGCCCCGATGGCATGGCGTAACATCGGCCCATTCAGAGGCGGCAGATCCGTAGGCTCTAGCGGCGTGATCAATGACCAGCTCACTTACTACATGGGCACCACAGGAGGAGGCCTCTGGAAGACAGATGATGCAGGCCAGCATTGGGCCAATATCTCTGATGGCTTCTTTAAGACAGGCTCAGTCGGAGCAGTCGCCGTATCAGAAAGCGATCCTAATATCGTCTACTGCGGTATGGGTGAGCATGCCCCTCGCGCCGTCATGACTTCCCACGGAGATGGTCTCTATAAGTCCACCGATGCAGGGAAGACATGGAAGCATATGGGACTGACGAAGACACAGCACATTGCGGAAATCAAAATCCACCCTAAGAATCCTGACATCCTCTACGTCGCTGCTCAGGGTGCTCTCTATGGAGACACTTCAGAAAGAGGCGTGTATAAATCCACCGATGGTGGCAAGACTTGGGATAAGATTCTTTATGTCGATCAGAAGACAGGCTGCGCTGACATCGAGATGGATATGTCTAATCCCCTCGTCCTTTATGCTGCCATGTGGGAGCATGCCCGTAGACCTTGGCAAGTCATCAGTGGAGGACCTGGCAGCGGACTTTATAAATCAACTGATGGTGGAGAGAGCTGGAATAAAATCCATAAAGGCCTGCCAGCAGAATTAGGAAAGATGGCTGTCTCTGCCTGTCGAGCAGAACCAGATAGAGTCTACGCTCTGGTAGAGAGCGACTCCAATGAAGAAAAGGGCGGCCTCTTCCGATCAGATGATGCAGGTGCATCATGGACGCGCATCAGTAAAGATCATAGACTCGTACAGCGTGCATGGTACTACATAGAGGTATTCGCAGATCCTCAAAATAAAGATATGGTCTATGTCCTCAGTGCGCCAGCCCTTCGCTCTAGCGATGGAGGTAAGACCTGGGAGCGACTCACAGGAACACACGGAGACTATCATGATCTCTGGATCAATCCAGATAATCCTAAGAATCTCGTCATCTCTAATGATGGCGGCGCAGCCATCAGCTTTAATCGAGGCAGCACTTGGTCGAGACAGGACAACATGCCGACCGCTCAGTTCTACCGCATCAGTGTGGATAATCAGACACCTTATAATATCTATGCAGGGCAGCAAGATAATTCTTCTGTCATCATACCAAGTCAAGCCTACAATAGCTGGGGCATCACTCAGAGAGACTGGACTTATTCTGCAGGTGGGGAGAGTGCCTTCTTAGCATTTGACCCAGATGATCCGAGGTACGTCTTAGGTGGCTCATACTTAGGGACGATCGAAGTCCTGGATACCAAAGCACAGGCCTCCACTAATATCATGGCCGCCCCCATCCAATACTTAGGAAAAGACGCCAGAGATATGAAGTACCTCTTCAACTGGAATGCCCCAATCATCTGGTCACAGCATGAGGAAAATACCTATTACCATGGTGCGCAGTATCTGCTCCGCACCAGAGACATGGGTACCAGCTGGGATGTTGTATCTCCTGACCTCACTCGTAATCAAGATGACAAACAGGGAAAAGGCGGAGCTCCATATACCAATGAAGCTGTAGGTGCAGAAAATTATGGCACCATCTCCTATGTCATAGAATCTCCTCATGAAGCGGGTGTGATCTGGACAGCAAGTGATGATGGCCTCGTACACATCACCAAAGATGGCGGAGATAACTGGACCAATGTCACACCTCAAGGATTAAAAGAATGCCTCGTCAATGCCATAGATGTATCTCCCCATGATCCTGCCACAGTATACATCGCTACCACCAGATATAAATTCAATGATCATACGCCTGCCTTGTATAAGACCTCTAACTATGGTAAGAGCTGGACGAATATCACCAATGGGATTCCGCAAGGGGCATTCACCAGAGTGGTCAGAGAAGATGATGTGAGAAAAGGACTACTCTATGCAGGTACAGAACTGGGTGTCTATATTTCTTGGAATGATGGTCAGCAATGGTCGCCTCTACAGCTTAACTTGCCCATCACACCGATCACGGATCTGGCAGTCAAAAATAATGATCTCATCGCGGCGACTTCAGGTAGGTCCTTTTGGATACTAGACGATCTTAATCTGCTCAGACAGTTGGATCAACCTACAGAAGAGTTGACCATATATCAGCCAGCAGAATCCATGCTGGTCAATGGTGGAAGCAATATGAATACATCAGGAAATGACTTTGCAGGGACTGACCCATTCCGAGGGGTAAATCCTGCGACGGGCGTAGTCCTCTATTATCATCTATCTGAAGACATGGCGAAGAAAGATCTTTCCCTACGCATCACAGATCAGCAAGGCTCACTCATCAGAAACATCAGCTCTATCAGCGATACCACTTTCACTTCATGGGCAGGTGGTCCTCCTGCTCAGCCCACCCTCTCGACTACCCCTGGCCTGAATCGCTTTGTCTGGGATATGAGACATCCCATCATGGAAGGTGTCCCTGGCGTCTACATAGAAGGTAGCTATCGTGGTCATAAAGTTGCCCCAGGTGACTACCAGATCAGCCTCTCCGCTGGGGATCAGGAAACACTCATCACCAGCACCATCACTGAGCATCCACTATACCAAGTCGATCCACAAGAGCATAAAGACTATGACAAAATCATGGATGATATGGAGCGTACCATAAATGACATGCACACGACTATCAACGAACTGAATACCATCAGACAAGAGATCAAACAGCTCATGCCTAAAATGAAAAAGAACGCAGATCATAAAGCGATAAGGCAAGAAGCAACAGCCCTGTCAAATAAGATAAAACTATGGGATGAAGAGATGGTCCAGAGAAAGTCTAAAGCTTATGATGATGTAGAAAATTTTCCAAATAAGCTGACCGCCAATTACCTATTCGTGATCAATCAAGCTGAAAGCGATATCGTAAGAGTCACAGAACCAGTCAGAGCGCGCAAGGCTGAGCTCGATCAAGATTGGCTGACATTGAAGCAGCAGGCACAACGTATATTATCGGAAGATATCCCTGCATATAATCGGAAGCTATGGGAAGCAGGGATTGGGGCGCTGAGTGTGAGGAAGGATAAGCCGTAGCTTTTTAAAACTATTTCAGCGCGCCTAATTGTCAAAAATTGATTTGGTATTGTACCTAATAGCGCTAACTATCAATTCTTACAAATTTATAAAGTGTTTCTTATGATTGTAAATCAACTCATTCCGATAAAAGTGTCTGTATTTAAAAAATCACATTGGTCTATTCCCATAAAGGGCGATGATCAGATGCATCAATTAAAAATAAGTATAATCAACTTAAAAAATAAGTCATGGACAGAAGACCGTTTTTAAAAGCCTTTGGAGCAGCGGCAGCAGGTTTTACTGGTTCAAATCTAAATGGAAATAAAAATTTATTTAAAAAAAGAAAAATAAAACCACCACGCCTCTCGGAAGGGGACTTAATCACTTTGATTGCTCCTGGCGGTCCTCTGACTGATAAAAAAATACACCTAGCCACTCAAAATATTAGTGCATTAGGATTTAAAGTAAAACTGTCTAAGAACTTGAGAGCCAAAAGGGGACATATGGCAGGTAGCGATAGTCAGAGATTAGCAGATCTACATTCGGCTTTCTCTGATAAAGAAACAAAGGCAATTTGGTGCGTCAGAGGCGGAGACGGTTGTAATAGATTATTACCTGATATTGACTATAGACTCATCAAAAGAAATGCAAAAGCCTTGATAGGCTTTAGTGATATTACAGCTTTAATAAGTGGTATACATCGCAAAACTGGATTAGTAGGATTCCACGGACCGATTGGTGCTTGGGATTTTACAGATTATAATAAAGATAATCTAATTCCGATATTGGTAAATGGAGGTAATCGACACGTCATTAGGGGATCAGAAAAGACTGAAACCATATTCACTGGAAAAGGAACTGGTGAATTAATAGGTGGTAATTTAAGTGTATTGACTGCATTGTCTGGCACAGGCTATGATCATGACTTTAAGGACAAAATTGTGTTTATCGAAGATGTGGGAGAAAAACCAAGACGAATTGACAGAATGTTGACACAACTAAGACAAGCAAATAATCTCAAAAAGGCCAATGGCATTATATTAGGAGAATTTGACAATTGCAATCCAAGTAAAGGAGACAATTCACTTAGCTTAATCGATACACTGAAAGATAGATTAATCAACCTAAATATTCCCATCCTATATAATTTCCCATTTGGACATGATAAAAATCTATGTACTTTTCCGGTTGGAATAGAGGCCGAGCTCGATGCTGAGAATCAACAAATAACGCTAAAAGAAAACGCCATGTCTTAATCGAAAATAGCGAACCTCGATCAGAGCATATCTGAAATGCTTCTCCTTTTACTTATTGAGAGAGACCAAGCCTCTATACAGCAGATATAAGATTTTATAATAAGTCAAAATATTTCTTAAAACAGCTTCAGTAAACAGAATTAGCCTTAGTCCTGCTTGTCATTAATTGACTACCATCACTTAAGTTTCATTTAGAATAGAACAGGATAAAAGACTTATAAAATATCCTATATTGTATAATCATGGAGTCCCAGAATCTGAAGAGATAAATTACAAAGACAAAATAATCAGTAGCTAAGCCAAGACTCAATGAGGCCTATCATAAATATTTGATGTCATACATGACTATAATACAATGGGCCAATTGCATTCTTCAAAACATAAAAATAGCCAATGCCTGAAGTTAATAAACCCATAAGTGCCAAAAGAAGATATGGAATGAGGGTCATGGAATTGAGTGCAAAAGATGCGCAAATCAGTCAGCTGATTCCAGATAATGGCATCAGAGAAAAAGCGATGGAGGCTGGTCTTACGCTCGACCGAGTGGTGGGGACATTCTTAGATGGCTATGCAGACCGACCTGCGCTAGGTGAGCGTACCTATGAAGTGATCGAAGATCTGCAATCAAATAAAAAAATACGCAAGTACTTACCATCATACAGCACTATATCTTATCAAGAGTTTCATGATCAGATAAAGGCAATCGCGATGGCGTGGCGGACGCATCCAGAATGCCGTGTACAGCCAGACGAATTTGTATTAATCATGGGATTTGCAGATATCGGTTTTGCTTCTATTGATATCGCATGTACTTATGCAAAGGCGACGAGCGTACCTGTACAGAGCAGCACTTCTGGCGCTGACCTGTATGAAATGGTGGCTAATATAGAACCAGTAACCATTGCTACGACACTCAAAGATTTACCTCTTGTGGTCAAAATAGCAGTGCAACAAGACTCTGTAAAGAGTATCGTCGTATTTAATTATGATCATCGCATAGATGACGAAAGAGCCATCGTAGAACAAGCAGAAAAAGCGCTTGCAGATGCTGATCAAGAGAAACGTCTAATCCCTATTTCAAAGCTAATATCTTACGGAAAAGAGCAGATCTGGTCCTACTTACCGCCTGGTGAAGATGACGCTGAAAAGAGAGCTGCAATCTTACACTCCTCTGGTAGTACAGGCAAACCTAAAGGTGCAGTCATACCTCGCAGAGTCATGATCTCTGACTGGATCGGCAAGAAGACATCTCTACCAAGGACCACCATGCATCTGGCTCCGCTTAATCATGTCATGGGAAGAACTAATCTCGTCAGTATGCTGGGATGTGGCGGCACAGGCTACTTTACTTTGCAGCCAGATCTATCTACATTGCTGGAGGACATTCGACTGGCGAGACCTACTTTCTTATCTCTCTTCCCTCGCATCTTCGAATTAATATACCAGCATTATCAAAATGAAGTCGCACGTAGATATCGACAGAATGAAGGAAATAAAGAAGAAATAGAAGAGACTGTCAAAAAGGAAATGCGGTCGAGCTACTTGGGTGACCGCCTACTATGTATCGTATTCGGCTCTGCTCCCACCTCACCTAAAGTACGCGCATTTATACAAGACTGCTTCGATGTATTGATGATCGAAGGCTACGGGAGTACAGAGTCAGGATCCAGTATCACCATGCAAAATAAGATCAATCGTGATAATGTGATCGACTATAAACTAAGAGATGTACCCGAGCTGGGATACTACACTTCTGATAAACCTTTTCCAAGAGGAGAACTGTGTGTCAAAACAAGATCGGGTATCAAAGAATATTACAAACAGCCTGAAGTCACTGCCAACCTATTTGATGAAGAAGGCTATGCCTGTACGGGAGACATTGTAGAGGAGAGAGCAGAAGATATCGTCGTGGTCATAGATCGTCGGAAAGATGTCCTGAAACTATCGCAAGGAGAATATGTAGCTGTTGGCACATTAGGGACGGTATATGAGGCAGGTAGTGCCGTGATCAAGCAGATTTATATATATGGAAATTCTCAGCGGGCATACTTATTAGCAGCAGTCGTCCTTGAAAAAGAAATGCTTCATCAAATATTAGGGGAAGAGCCATCTGACGCTCAGATAAAAAGTCTACTACGAGACGAACTCAATAAGATTGCTCAAAACGAAGAGCTTAAATCCTTTGAAGTGCCAAGAGACTTTATCCTGGAATATGAAGCATTTTCGCAAAAAAATGGTTTGCTATCAAGTGTCCGAAAAAGACTTAGACCTGCACTCAAGCGTAAATATGAAGCTGCTTTAGAGGCACTATATGAAGCTCATGAAAATGAAGATGATGATCGCATATCAGCACTAAAAGATCCATCATCTAAGCTCAGCACCATAGAAAAATTAGTGGTGATCCTCGAAAGCCAATTAGGCTTAGAGCTAACAGACATCACGCAGCCTAAAAATTTTAATGCATTGGGAGGCGACTCATTAGGCGCATCTCTTTATTCGCTGACGATAGAAGAAATTTTTGATGTACTCCTACCGGCTGACATCCTGCTAGCACCTTCGGGACATTTACAGCAGTGGGCTCAGTATATCGACGCAGCAAATAATGAAGATGCCACAGGGCAAATCACTTTTGCAGACATCCATGGTAAGAAAGCGAAAGTCGTGACTGCGGATGATTTACAATTAGATCGATTTATAGAAAGCGAACTTTTGGATCATGCGGCTCAACTACCTCCTGCGAGTCCCAAGCCAAAAACAATCTTACTGACAGGTGCTAATGGATTTCTGGGACATATCGTCTGCTTAGAATGGATGAAGACACTTTCGGAAAATGGCGGTAAGTTAATTTGCATCATTCGGGAGAAAGATAAAGAAAGTGCTTATAAAAAACTATCAAAAGAATTTCAAGGTGTCGATCCTGTATTTCAAAAAACCTTTGATCAATTAGCTAAGGATCACCTTGAGGTCTTAGTCGGTGATATAGCACAGCCAAATCTTGGACTGAGCGAAGAAGATTTTCAGCGACTGTCTACAGAAGTAGATAGAATCTGCCATGTCGCTGCACTAGTCAATCATCGTCTATCATATCAGCATCTCTTCGGACCTAATGTCGTCGGTACTACAGAGATCATTCGCCTGGCAATATCAAAGACTCGCAAACCAATTGACTTTATTTCCACAGTCGGTGTCTTCAGATTCTTAGAAAACTCAAATGGGATCAAAGAAACCACACCATTTAAACGCGAGATAGAATTATCTGATGATTATGCCTCAGGCTACGGTGCCAGCAAGTGGGCTGGTGAAATATTACTACAAAAACTCAGTCAGCGATGTGATATACCGATCAATATTTTCAGATGTGATATGATCTTGCCGGACCAACAATATAAGGGGCAGGCTAATACTTCTGACATGCTGACTCGCCTGCTCTACAGCATTGTGCTAACAGGCCTTGCACCTCAGTCATTTTATGGTTCTCGGAAAAGTGGCAAACGAAAAACTCCACACTATGACGGTGTACCAGTAGATCTACTATCCAAAGCCATCGTCGGTGCATACACAAAGAAGCAAGAGGGATGCATGACTTATCACGCCTTGAATTATTTAGATGACGCTGTATCACTAGATCGATTCGTCGATTGGATCCGCACTGCGGGATACACTGTCAATCGAATACCTGACCACAGAGAGTGGTACGAGCGTATGGAGACAAAATTAAAAAGTCTGCCAGAAGATGAGCGTCAGCTGTCAGCACTTAATATCCTGATGGCATTCCAGCAACCCATCTATGGTGGGCCTTCGTGGACTGAATCTCATAATTTTAAAAACTTAGTATCATCTATAGATAAACTAAAAAGTCTACCTCACCTATCAGAGGTCTATTTACATAAATATTTAGAGGATTTATTCTTATTAGGAATGATTCCAAAACCAAAAATAAAAGCAAAAATTCATCCAATGTCAGATAACTCAAATACGGCTTCAATCGTCAAAGTAAATGGCTATGCTGCCTTAGAAGCAAAAGCTAAACTGGAACCCATCTCCTATGAATTAGGTGAATTAGGACCAGAGCAAGTCGATGTAAAAGTATCATACTGTGGCATATGCCATTCAGACCTCAGTATGATCAATAATGAATGGCGAAGCTCTCAATATCCATTAATCCCAGGACACGAGATCGTAGGCGAAGTGGTCGCTGCTGGCTCAATGGTCAAAAACATAAAAGTGGGTGACAAAGTAGGCGTTGGCTGGTTTTCAGAATCTTGTATGAGCTGCCCTCAGTGCATGCATGGATCGCAGCATCTATGCGGTGATCGTAAGACGACGATAGCACCATCTAATGGAGGCTTCGCTGACTACGTACGGTCACACTGGGCATGGGCAATCCCACTTCCGGAAAGCATAGATATGAGCAAGGCAGGTCCGCTATTGTGTGGCGGATTAACCGTATTTAATCCAATTATAGCCGCGGGAGTTTTACCGACAGATACAGTCGGTGTCATCGGTATAGGCGGATTGGGTCACCTTGCTTTAAAATTCTTAAAGCATTGGGGCTGTGAAGTCATCGCCTTCAGTTCCAATGAAAAAAAGAAAGAGCAGATTCTAAAAATGGGAGCTACTAAAATCGTGAATTCCAGATCCAAGGACGAGCTAAAAACTGTCAGAGGAAAATTAGACTTTATTATTAATACGACTAATGTGACATTGGATTGGTCCTCCTATCTAAAAGCCTTAGCGCCGAAAGGAAGATTCTTTAATGTAGGCATGGTACTGGAGCCAATGGCCATACCAACTGGATTATTAATTGCTGGTGAAAAAGTGGTCAGTGGCAGCCCTGTGGGTAGCCCTGGATTAGCCAGTAAGATGTTGGACTTTTGTGTTCGCCACGAGATTTATCCAGAAGTGGAAGAATTCCCAATGGACCAAGTGAATGAGGCTTTAGCACACTTAGAAGCTGGAAAGGCACGGTTTAGAATTGTTTTGAAAAATTAGACAGCCGGTTGGTTTATAAGAGAACCGATCCAGTTTTAATAAATAGAGGTATTACAGAAATAAACATCTGACTCAATATGTATCCGAAAATGCGGCAGCTACTTTGAGCCTTGCGTATTTTCGGATAATTTGATATTATTTTATGTCAAAATAATGATTATTTGTAACATCAATTTTGTTGTCAATCGAACTTCAGAGCATCATTCCAAAACATAATTATGCTTCCCTTCTTTCAGTGAAATCTGTTTCCCATTACATATCATCTCACAAGAGATCGCATCAGGAATCGTTAGTTCAGCCAGAAGCTTTGTATCAGATTTCCGAAGACTGAATATAATGTTTCCTTTAGGCGTGGGTAACAGACCTTCCATCGCTTGAAGCAGTCCAAAGGCAGGTGCGATCCTAACTTCCTCAAAATTATTTTTAGTCGATTGAATGCCTGCTAAATAATTAAAATAAAAATAAGCTGGCGAGGCACTCCAAGGATGAACTTCTGATCGCGTAGGCTTTTCTTTACTTTTAAATCGCTCTAAAGTCGTACTCATATTATTCATGATCATTTCTTCCCAAGGTTGCTGGGCGACATCAAACAACTCAGGCGCATTCACTTTTTTAATTGCTTCGAATAAATAGTAGCGGTAATAATACGTGGCTATTTCGAAAGTGAATCACTTGATCTGACTGACCCTCAAGGTGTGGATGGTTTATCCAGCTTGCTTTTATACTTTCTGGCCCATAGATGACATTGGGGTAATTTAATTCCGTTTGTCCCGAAGAGATGAAAAAAATGAATAAAAGAAAAAAAGTGGCAAGGTGCTTTGGCATGTCAGCCGAATATAAATTCGAATTACAAGTTAGTTCTTATTATACGCTAAGAATAATTTAGATTTTTCTAAGAATCTGTGAGGATTAAACATGCTAAGTTCTGTAGTCGTCTACAGTAAAGCACACATAGGACTAAGTCAGATACCAGCTATTCACCTCTTCAATAATCGAATCATCAGTAGGGTGTGCTTTCATGACTATTTTCGCAAGTTGATTAGCCATTTCAGGATCCGCTTTTAGACTTCCTGTATTATGTAGTTCTTGCTCATCTTTCACAATCACTTTAAATATTTCATCTATGTACAGCGGTATAAAGTGGCGATGTTTTAATACTTTCCTGAATACAAATTCGCAAACTTCAGGATCATAAGGAGGTTGCTCATCCATTGGGATACTTCTTCCGAGTTCATTAGCGATGCCACAAAGCATTTTCCATAATCGCAACATGACCGATGGTTTGGCACCTGTCCATACGGTCGCGCTTTCAGAAATTTGTGCGGCTCGATCTGCTTCAATTTTGGCTCTTACTATTTTAGAAGGGATAGGCACGATAAACTGAAATTCATTGCTCCCAAAAAATTGTTCTAAGACAGCATCCTCTTGAATTTTTGCAAGCTCGATAAACCGATGCCCGATCAGTGGAGCTTCTATAAGTAATAAATGTTCTTTGGACGCATGAGACTCTAGCCAGTTTTTAATCGTATTCAATAACCATAACCCAACTGACAGCTTCAGCCCATCATGTACAGTGCCATCCCCCATAGGAAATCGCTCTAAAATCATATCTGTCTCGAAGGCCTTTCGAGCGACGTCCCATTGAATGACTGTAACATCTTTGCCTTCTGCCGCTGCAATGCTTTTAAATTGATTAATGTACAAGCTCTTCCCTACGCCAGGCAAGCCTGAAAAAACCACTGCTTTCCCTGTTGTAACTGCCTTTTTTAAAATTTGAAAAACTGGACTTGATGTAGGAATAATACTTCCCTGTATATCAGTCTGATCCAAAGCTTTTTTTGACCGGAGTCCCATTTTAGCACCATGAGTTTTAAAATAAGATTCCATCAATGGAGTCTTTAAACTGACGGAATTCTTTAATTCAATAATTTCTATTTCATTTTTAGAAGTATCGTAAATAACAAAAGTCGCTCGCTTGGTTTTGCTTGCAGCTATTTCTCCTGGATTTACGACCCAGCATTTGTTTACTTTTTCTACAGACTGTATATGATTGTGTCCGAAGAAGACGGCGTCATATTCTCCAGACTTAGCCATAGGCTGCGCTAAATCATCATAATGAGAAATGAAGATTTTACGACCTCCCATCTCTAAAAAATCATAGGTATTCAGACTCACCGTTAATGAGCTGTCTTCTTTTATTGATGCTGATGTGATCTCTACTTTTTCGCCGTCATTATTTCCCCATATCATAAATACTGGAATATCCTGTACAGCTAATAACTTTGCAACTCCACTATTCATTAAGTCTCCCAAACAAAGAATCTGATCTATATTTTTGTTCTCCATTTCTTGCAGAGCAAGTATGAGATTATGGAAGTTCTCATGGATATCTGAGATAATGGCAATCCTCATTCTACCTGACTTTTGGCAATGCTTTAAATCTATTCGTACTTGGCAATCCTGTACCTATTGGTACTTCAATGACAGTCGGTAGACTTTCACCTTTTGCATCTTGAATCGCTTTCCCAATATCTTCAAAATTATTCACTCGCACACCATTAGCACCAAAGGCATGCGCCATTTTTATAAAATCAGGGTTGTGCAAATCTGTGGCAATCACTCGATTATCATATAAATTCTTCTGCATGTCCCGGACGTTACCATACAGATTATTATTAAATAGCAAGAGAATGACACCAATCTTATGCTGCACTGCAGATGCTAATTCTTGTACACCAAACATAAATCCTCCATCACCTGCCAGAGAAATAACTGGCACATCAGGCTTAGCTACTTTCGCGCCTAAGGCTGTCTGAAATCCCCATCCTAAGGTCCCCATAAATCCAGTACACAGATACGTGCGAGGAAGATAAGCATCATACACAATACGGCTCGCAAATCCTACCTGTGTCAATTCGTCTACTAAAATCCCATCATCAGGCAATGCTTTACGAATCGTTTTTAAGATACCTGCTTGGGGTTCGAGGTAAGCTGTTTTTTCATTCCATGCTTTTCTGAAATCTTCCATTTCAGACTTTTTAGAAGCACAAGGCGAAGTCAATTTAGATAACCTTTCTATTAATAGATGAGTCGCTTGAGCGGCGTCTGCGGTAATGCTTAGAGCAGGCTCGACAATTCGATTATGAGCAGTCTCGTCGATATTGATGCTGATAAATTTTAATCTTTCATCCACGCCCCATTTACTTAATGGCATCCTGACGTGACTACCGATACCGATGACCACATCAGCATCCGCCCATAATTCATGAGCAGCAGGCACTGGAAAACTTAAATAATGTCGACTGGATAAAATTCCTTTTCCAGTCCGATAAGCGAAAGTAGGCGCTTGTAAAAATTCTGCTAATTCCGTGATCGCCTCGCTCGCTTCCATCGCGCCACCACTGACAAATATCAATGGGTTTTTAGCATTGGCAATCATCTCTACAGCTGCGTCGATAGCCTCTTCATCTATTTCTGGAAGTATAGTTGTTGCCTGGCTATAATTAGAAAAGTCTATTTCTGCTTCTCCTTGTAGCACATCCATCGACACTTCTACACCGACAGGTCGAGGTCTCCCATTTTGCAATTGGTGAAATGCCTGTGACATAATCATAGGCACTTCAGATGGTGAGGTCGCCCGATTGGCCCACTTGGTCAGTTGTTTCTGAATCGCTAATTGATCAGGAATTTCATGAAGAACGCCTTTGCCCTTACCTTGTGCTTTCTGAGGGATCTGCCCGACAAGAGATAGAACCTTAGCATTCAGCCCCCAGGCAGTCGCCAATGCGGCAGAACTATTTAGGAAGCCAGGCCCTGGAACAATATTAGCCACACCCACTTTACCAGAAGCTAAATTATAGCCTAATGCCATATACCCTGCTCCTTGTTCATGTCTTGTATGGATGACTTTTATTTCATCTTTATAATCATAAAAAGCATTATAGAGCCAATCGTTTTGCACACCAGGCAATCCAAAAACGGTATCTACACCTTCTTTGATTAAACTCCTCACGACTGCTTGCCCACCAGTTAATTTCATTTTTATATTATTTTAAAATACAATATTTACAGATTTTAAGCTTGTATAATTATACACCCCTATCTTACCTAATTCTCTTCCTATCCCTGAATGCTTATAGCCACCCAAAGGTAAATTTGGATCAGAACGAACTGGTGAATTGACATATACGACTCCTGCCTCTAAGCGATTGATCATCGTCATGGCTTTAGAAATATCCTTAGTCCATACCGTAGCTGCAAGTCCCATTTTGGAATCATTGGCTTTTGCTAAAGCATCTTCTATATCATCAAATGGAACGGCTACGAGTACCGGTCCGAAAATTTCTTCTTGAATAATCGTTTGATTATGATCAGTGGCACTGAAAATAGTCGGCTGTAAATAATAACCTTTATCCATCGGATTCTGTCCACCTGAAACTAATGTGGCTCCTTCCTCTTTACCCTTTGCGATATATCCACATACCTTTTGCAAATGTCCCTTTGAGACCAAAGGACCTATGTCAGCAGTCTCATCAAAACCATGAGAGATTTTCATTTTTTCAGCAGCATGGCTTATCTCAGTCAAGACCTTATCAAACACATTCTTCTGAATATAGACCCTTGAACCTGCCACACACACTTGACCTTGATTTCTAAAAATTCCAGCAGCAACTCCGTGCGCTGTCGCAGCCATATCTATCATATCATCGAATACGACTGCAGGCGATTTACCTCCCAACTCTAAGGATATGCCCGTGACATTATCCATTGCCGCTTTTCCGATCATCTGACCTGTCGCTATAGACCCAGTAAATGTTATTTTCTTAATATCAGGATGCGCTGTCAGAGCGGATCCTGTCGTCTTTCCATCTCCAGTCACGACATTGAATACGCCTTCAGGCATACCAGCTTCCATCGCTAATTCTGCAAGTAATAATGCTGACAGTGGAGTCTCTTCGGACGGCTTCAAGACAACAGTGCAGCCTGCTGCGAGAGCAGGTGCTACTTTCCAAGCAGCTATAGATACTGGAAAATTCCATGGCACAATGGCTGCCACTACACCAATTGGTTCTCTTCTTGTAAATGCAAAATTTTGTTTGCCGCCTCTTTGAGCTTGGGAAATATCGAGCGTCTCCCCTTCAATTTTAGTTGCCCAGCCTGCATAATATCTAAAAGTCTTAGCTGCGCCACCAGCATCAGAGCTGAGAGAATCTTTGATTAGTTTTCCATTTTCCAGCGTCACCATTTGAGCTATGGTTTCTGCATGTTCGGTAATTTTTTCGGCAAATCGAAATAGTATTTTCCCTCTATCGTCAGGGCTCATACTTCGCCAAGGACTGGAATGATGAAATGCTTTCTTTGCAGCTGAGACGGCATGACTTACATCTTCACTCGTTCCCAATGCCACTTGACCTATCTGCTCTTCATCAGCAGGATTGATCACAGCAATTTGCTCTTCACCAGTACTCTCTTTATATTCTCCATTTATGAAATGGCTGTGCTTTTTCTTTGCTAAAAACTCTGTCAGCCTTACTGTTACCTCAGTCATTAAAATAATTTATGTGAAACCGTCATGTTTCTATTATAGGGGTTAAAATACCTTGAAGAAATATTATTGGATTTTATTACTAAAACAATGCAGGAGTTAGTCATTAAAATAATTTAAACTATTTCATCTTCTACACCATTCTTCAATATGCCTATCCCAGCTGCTTCTACTTCTACAATATCTCCTGGCTTTAAGTATATAGGTGGATCAAAACGAGCGCCTGCTCCATTTGGTGTTCCAGTCGAAATCATATCTCCTGGCTTCAAAGTCATGAAAGTACTCAAGTAGGAAATGATATAATCAAACGGAAACATCAAATTAGATGTATTGTCTTTTTGTCTTATTTCACCATTTACCCTGGTCTGTATATCTAAATTAGAATACCCTGAAAACTCGTCTGCTGTCATCATCCATGGTCCTATGACAGCTGTATTATCAAAATTTTTACCTTGAGTTACATTGAATTTTGCATGCCGCACCCAATCTCTAATGGTTCCTTCATTCATTAAGGTTAAGCCAGCTATATGATCTAATGCTTCTTCCTTAGGAATTCGTCTTCCTCCCTTTCCAATAATGATGACAATTTCTCCTTCATAATCTAACTGAGGAGATTCTGGCGGTCGGACGATATTTTGATTATGCCCCACGAATGAATCAAGATAACGTAAGAATACACTTGGATATTTAGGTAGAGCTGAATCGTCTTTATATTCTGCATTTCTATTGGCATAGTTCACTCCAATGCAGACTATCTTTTGCCCAGAGATAATCGGGGGCAGATATTCGATTTCAGATTCGGCATAAGCCACTGGCAGATCTTTAGCAATTTCTTTCAATCTATCCATCGCATCGAGTTCGACCCATTTACGTAGATCATTACCATGGATGGCTCCAATGTCTGTAAATCCGATTCCACGGTCTGACCCGACTACTGAACCGTATGTCACTCTTCCGTTAACTCTATATGTTGCAAATTTCATTCGTTTTATATTTTAGCATTCTACTTACTAAGCATAAAAATATCATTCAATGACCACTGAATCCTCTTTCATTCCAGTATTGCGATTACGACTATACCGAAGAGAAACTGGTTTGGGGCTTTTTAGACCAGCAAACTTATCTCTTTCGGGTATCATACTCGTTCTATTTTATACTGATAGCTATCGGTATAAAATAACATCTGTATATATTCGGATCTAAAAACAACCGTTTTAGTCAATATTTAGATCTTGAATCAAGCCTGCCTGACGTTCAGAATGACTACTTAGGTATAACTAAATACTGTTAATAAAATTATAGTCAAAAAATGATTTAAATTTGCACAAAAGCACAAGAATTCTTGCACAAAAGATATGAAATCAAAAATCAAAATAGCGCTTACAGATATCAAGCAAGGAGCTATGCTGGAGATCCGCCCACTTGTATCTGCGATAGATAAGACCGCATCTGATGAACCGCCCCATCGTCACACATTTCAAGAGATCATATTTTTAGAATCTGGCAAGGGCTCTCATTCTATCGATGAGCAGGAGTTTCAGCTAGAGGCCAATACCATCTATTTAATTGGTCTTGGACAGGTACATGTATTCCAGAAGGGAGAAAATCTTAAGGGTTATATTCTTAGATATAAAGAAGATCTACTGCCGCCAGAATTAGCTTTCTACTCTACGGATTATTCTCTTCTCCAAATGATGACTAGCTCAAATGCTTTATCATTAACTAAAAGTGAAGCAAAAATTTTTAACCATAACTTTGAAGAATTATTAGATGAGCACATGATTTCAGATACGCGAAATAAATCTGATTTAGTCAAGCTAATCCTCCTAACCATCTTGACCAGAATAAAAAGTAAAATCAGAAACACTTACGAAGAAAATATAAGTCAAGAATCTGAACCTAATGATGCCCTGTCGCAACGGCTGATCCTCTTATTCGAAGATCATTATAAGACAGAGCACAATCTTAATTTTTATTACCAGAAGCTATCTACTTCTAATCGTAAGTTACTCTCTATCACACAAGAAAAATTTGGCAAAACTCCCAAAGAACTTTTGAATAAGCGAATCATAACTGAAGCCATTCGCCTATTAAAATTTACAGATCTGACATTGAAAGAAATAAGTTTTGAATTAGGGTATTCTGAACCAGCATATTTCTCAAGATTGTTTAAAAGAAAAATAGGCATGTCGCCGAAAGTGTTTAGGAAAAATGAAAAATAGATCAAACTTAAATTATGAAAAAGATAATCTACTACGTTGCAAGTTCGATTGATGGATATATATCTGGAAAGGATGAAAACATAAGCAGATTTGTTAATTCAGAAAATGGAATAGATAAATACCTTACGGATTTAGAAGAATTTAAGACTGTCATTATGGGTAGGTGCACTTATGAATCTGGATATAAATTTGGACTCGAACCTGGTAAAGCTGCCTATCCACACATGGACCATTATATATTTTCAAAAACAATTTCCTTTGATCATCAAGATGAAAAAATAAATGTTGTTACCGAATTTGACGTTTCAAAAATTAATGAGATCAAAAAACAATCTAACACGGATATTTATTTGTGTGGTGGAGGTGTTTTAGCAGGATGGCTATTAGATACATGGAATAAAAATTGAAGAAATGAAGTACCAAACTAAATACAAATTTGACATTGGAAATAGCCACTTTCTAATAATAAAAAAACATGTTGAGAAAGGAACGAATTTGTTTTATACTTTTGACAGTATAAAGGAGAAGGGTAATAAGCCAGTACGAATTAAACCTGAATTCGCGAAGGAACTCATAATTAACAGATTGGATAAAACTGCGATTAATTTTGCATCTAATGATAATGAATTAAGCAGTAGAACGGAGCTACTCAAATCTTACTTTAATTGCTCTCTCAAAGACTATGCCGGTCAAGGATGGGAGTTTTCAGATTCTAATGGCAAATTCGAGTTAAGAATTGGATATGGATCAGAAGAGAAATTTGAAAATTACACAAGCAAAAAAGAACTTAAAAAGAAATACGAACAATTAGATACTCAGGCGGCGGTTTGGGATTTAACAAGAATTCCAGAATTAGTAACAGCTAAAACATACTAACCAATGTAGCTTGAAATAATAAAGCAGAGCAAAAACTAAATGAAACAGGAAGAATTGAAACATAGAGCTGAATTCTACAGAGATCTTTACGATAAAGAACATGATAGAAGTAAATTCTATGATAATTCAATAAGGTTTCCAGCAACACTAATTGTGATCTATATTGGTGGAGCTTTCTATAGTTTTAACAGTTATTTCAAACAGGGAATTATTCTTGAATCAGCAATTCAATGGGTATTTGTAGTGGTATTCGTTTTCTTTTGTCTTTTTACATTAATTACCATGTACTTTCTTGCCTTTACCTTTCATGGATTTACAAGAAAATATGAGTATTTACCTTTCACAACAGATTTGAAGAATCATGAACTTAAATTGTATAAGCACCATTACAAATACTCAGACAAAACTGACTTCAAAGAAAAACGAATTGAAGCCTCGGAATGTGCAACAAATGATTTTATCCAATCTATAGAAAACTACTATATACATTTGACACATAAGAATCAAGAAATAAATGACAAACGAGCTGATAATTATTATCTAACAAGAACATTCCTTTTTATCAATTTGGTATTATTGATAATTTTAGGAACAATTGAGTTTATAACATAAAACATGTCAAGGAAACCGCCACCGCCGCCACCGCCGCCGCCAAGAAAAGTCAGAGGAGCACCGCCAAGTAGACCTAAGCCACCTCCTCCAAGGCCCCCAAGTCCGAGAACAAGAGGTTAATAGGAGAGTAAAAACTCCATGTAACAAGTGATATGAGATCAGACTTGCTATCGCTTCGTCCGCTCCATATCACAAATCCGATAACGAATTAATTGATGTATTAAAATTAAAGCTTAATCCAATAATCTTAGGTCAGGGAGTAAAAATTTTTGGCAACTCTACAAAGGATTTATCAATGCATCTAAACGATACAATTGAATACGATAAAGGCTTACTCATTAATACTTATGATATTAAGTATTAAAAAACAGCTAATTGTAATTCCACTAATTGAAGCCATTATTTAAATGATAAAATACTTCATTGGTCCTCATATCCTGCTTAAACGATCGGATATCTGTGTTGGCATCAATGACAAGGCATTCTATATCTGCCATCTCAGCAAAATCAATCATATCCTGTGTAGATACATTCTGACTGTAACATGTATGATGTGCACCAGCAGCTAAGATCCAAGCATGAGCCGCCACCTTAAGAGAAGGCGCTGGGTCCCATAGGACTCTCGCTACTGGAAGATGATCCATGTCATGCTCGATTTTGATAGCCTCTACTTCATTAATTATCAGCCTGAATCTATTACCCATATCTACGACTGATGCATTAATGGCTGAACCAGGAGCAGCATTAAATATCAATCTGACTGGATCTTCCTTGCCACCTATTCCCAATGGATGGATCGCGCACTTTACTTCACTATCTGCTATACTTGGGCATATCTCTAACATATGAGATCCGAGCACTTGATGAGACTTTGGCGAGAAGTGATAAGTATAATCTTCCATGAATGAGTTACCACCTGTCAGACCCTGTCCCATGACCTTCATCGTCCTGACTAAGGCGGCTGTCTTCCAGTCTCCCTCTGCACCAAATCCATAACCCTCCGCCATCAATCTCTGCACAGCTATACCGGGTAACTGGCGCAAGCCATGTAAATTCTCAAAAGTATCGGTAAATGCCGTAAAGCCCCCATCTTCTAAAAATGCTCGCAGACCGACTTCAATCCGCGCAGCCTCCTCAAGCGAAGATCTATGTTCTCCATTTTTATGTAGTGATGGAGTCAGTGTATATAAAGATTCATAAGCAGTGATCGTATCCTCTATATCTTTCTGCGAGACTTGATCAATAAATGCTGTCAAATCTCCAATGCCAAATCCATTGACTGAATAACCAAACTTGATTTGGGCTGAGACCTTATTGCCTTCTGTCACAGCCACCTCTCTCATATTATCTCCTATCCGTGCGACCTTCATAGACTTAGAGGCCGACCAACCTGCAGCGACTCTGGTCCATCTGGATATTTCTTGGACGACTTTTTCATCCTGCCAGTGCCCGACGACTATCTTACGATTCATCCGCATTCTGGATGCTATAAATCCAAACTCTCGACCTCCGTGTGCGCTCTGATTAAGATTCATAAAATCCATGTTGATACTGGACCATGGTATCTCATCATTATACTGCGTATGCAGGTGAAGGAATGGTCTATTAAGAATGCTTAGACCTGCTATCCACATCTTAGCAGGTGAAAAAGTGTGCATCCATATGATCAGGCCTATGCACTTGTCATCATGATTAGCAGCCTTAACAAGCTGAAGGATTTCATCTGGCGATTTTAAGACTGGCTTAAAAAGAACATGGATTGGTATTTCGTTTTGTTCTGCGTAATAAGATGAGATTACCTTCGAGTGCTTATCGACTTCTGCAAGGGTCTCAGGCCCGTACAAATGTTGGCTACCAGTGATAAACCAAATTTCGTCTTCAATCTGATTAACTTTCATTATGCTTTTTCTACAATATTATTCTTGATATGTTTTGTGCTTTCTATTCATTCCGCTGATGTGTAATCTCATGATCCACGGCTTATACTCTTCTCTAATCCAAATTCTGCTCCTGGGCTGCCTGCCCTTTTACATTATATTAGATCACACTGGTTTGAATAAAATTTCATTTTAGCAGCCCTGACCGTAATAAGAATCTGCACCATGTTTTCTTTCAAAATGCTTTTTCACCAAACTCTCTTTTAATTTCTGTGCATCACTATTAATTTGAAGTGTCAGGTATGCCATACGAGCACACTCTTCGCACACTGCACTATGATACACTGCTTCAGTGGCTGTCTTCCCCCAAGTGAATGGCGCATGACTACCGACAAGAACCATCTGGACTTCTGCATAGGATAAGCCGCGGCTCTTCAGACAGTCTATTATCTGGTAGCCTGTATTATACTCATAGTCACCTTTAATATACTCATCGCTCATAGGCGGTGCGCAAGGAATATCTACAGTGAGATGGTCTGCATGAGTCGTCCCAAAAATAGGGACATCTTTAATCGCCTGCGCCCACGCAGTCGCATAGGTAGAGTGTGTGTGGACGACACCTCCTATCTCTGTCCACTCTTTATAAAGGACAGCATGAGTTTTTGTGTCAGATGAAGGTCTGAGTTTACCATCTACTATCTGTGCATCGTAATCTACCACAACCATTTTAGCTGGAGTCAGATCACGGTACGGCACACCACTTGGCTTGATCGCAAATACTGCAGCGTCACGATCGACTGCACTTGCATTGCCAAAGGTAAATAAGACTAAATCTAATTCTGGAAGCTGCATATTAGCCTCATAGGCTTGTTCTCTTATTTCTTTATAATTCATTAATTCTTAAGATACATTAGGCATGATAAATGATTCGATGCTTTTAGCCAATGCTAAATATTTGCTATACTGTATTTCGTAAGCTTCTACATTCTCAGGGATCGGCTTATACTCTGAATCAAAACCTGAGCCCATAGACTTCATAGCTTTACTCACATCAGGATATAAGCCAGATGCAGTCGCGGCAAACATTGCAGCTCCTAGGGCACAGGTCTGCTCGCTTCGGGCTACTTTAATAGGACGATTAATTACATCAGCCATCATCTGCATGATAAATGGCGACTTTCTAGCTACACCTCCAAGTGCTATGACGCCATGGATAGGAACGCCTTCATCAATAAATCTTTCTACGATGATTCTTGCACCATAACAACTAGACTCTACCAAAGAGCGGAATACTTTTCCAGAATTACTACCCAGCTTTAAGCCACTTATGACGCCAGTCAAATACTGATTAGCATCTGGTGTACGACGTCCATTCATCCAGTCTAGTGATAGTACTTCATTAGAACCTATGGGTTCTTTTGCAGCGGCTTCTGATAGCTCACTTATGATATTACGCTGAGCTTCTTCAATCAGCTTAGCCTTCGTCAAGTCATCAAGTAATTCAGTTTTTGATATTAATGAGTGTAATGGCTCAAGGATAAGTCTGGAATACCAAGCATAGATATCACCAAATGCAGACTGTCCAGCCTCAAGGCCAAGCATTCCGGGTATGACTGATCCGTCTACCTGACCACATATGCCTCTCACCAGATATTCTTTTTCTGGCATAGGGGCAACTAATATATCACAGGTAGATGTCCCCATAATCTTAGTTAAATAGTAAGGCTCTATCTCTCCACCTACCGCACCCATATGAGCATCGAATGCTCCTACGCCGATGACGACATCTGTCGAAAGACCGAGCTTCTCAGCCCACTCTTCTGATAAATGGCCTACTGGCTCATCACTGGTGTATGTTTGCTTATACATCCGATCCACTAGCCCATCTAAGATGGGGTCCAGCGTTTTAAAAAAATTATTCGGTGGTAGCCCTCCCCATTGATCGTGCCATAGCGCTTTATGCCCAGCAGCACATCTGCTGATCTTCATGTCATCTACATCTGTACCACCTGAAAGTAGATAGGGTATCCAGTCGCAATGTTCTACCCATGTGTGTGCAGCCTGACGCACGGCTTCATCCTCTCTGAAGACTTTTAGTATTTTAGCCCAGAACCACTCTGAACTATATATCCCTCCTTCATACATTGTATAGTTAGTATGCCATCTCTGACAGAGAGCGTTTATTTCAGATGCTTCAGCCACAGCAGTATGATCTTTCCACAAGACAAACATCGCATGAGGATTCTCCTCGAATCCTGGAGTAAGCGCTAATGGTGTACCAGACTTATCTACCGCTACTGGTGTAGAGCCTGTGGTATCTATACCTATTCCGACGATGCGCTGAGCGATATCCTGACCAACCTGCTTCACACAGTCGGTTATCGTGGCTGTCAATCCTTCTGTATAATCTAATGGATGCTGTCTAAACTGGTCTATATCAGAATTGCAATATTGCAGATCAGCCCAGCGCTTATAATGATGCACTGATGTGGCGACCTCTTCTCCAGTAGAAGCATTAACAACTAAAGCACGGACAGAACCTGTTCCAAAATCAATCCCGATGACATATTTCATATGTTTACAATTTGCAACTCATTGGTTATCAGCACTCAAAAAGTCAATCATTCCAATAGTCCCATAGAAATTTAAACTATCTACTTCTTGGATGTTTCATCTATTTTACCTGTCACGTTTTTATTAGAATGATCTTGAAGCAAGTTAAAGAAATCAACACATATATAAGAATGGAAAGGAGTGGCTATTTACTATGCTTAGCATAACGAAATATGATAAATAAACCTGACCTGATTATAAGTAAAAATCCATCAGCTCTCTACGAGCCTGATCTCTTTCATCTCTTTAGTCCGATTAGAATAATGGACAAAGAGTCGATACCTGCCTTGGCTAGAGTATACATTAGCAATGATATAACGAAGTGATCCATCATCAGAATTACCTCTGTGGCGGATCGAGTATCTGCTAAAGCCTTTTTCAGAAAAAAATGAAAAAACAGATTTTAAAGCCTCTTCTTTATCCAGAGATTGGGTGCTTTGGTCAATGGTCAAATTTATAGCGCGACTCATGTTATTAAATAAGTAAGCTTGATTTCTATTTATGAGGGCGTCAATACCTGGGTCAGTACTCTGTGCAATAGCACTTTTAGCACTACAAATAATCAATAGGAATGTGAATAAAAGATGCAGAATGAATTTCTTGTTCATATTGACTGGATTAAAATGGAAGTCGTTTAGCACATGGAATTAAACGACTTTCATAGCAATATTACACTAATTGGAAGAATTTTCATCAACTTTATGGCTAAGCTAAAATATCGAAAACTTTTAAGACAAAGCATATGAACAAAGCAATCTTAGTCATCCTAGACGGATGGGGGATAGGCACTAAGCCTGAAGTAGATGCCTTAGCGCAAGCAGATACACCATACTTCGACTCACTCATCGCCGATCATCCACATGCGACCATCGTCACCTATGGAGAAGATGTGGGACTACCTGAAGGGCAGATGGGTAATTCAGAAGTAGGCCATCTTAATATAGGTGCCGGCAGAGTCGTCTATCAAGAACTAACTCGTATCAATAAAGCCATCAGAGAAGGCTCCTTCAAAAATAATCCTGTCCTGACTGAGCTGCTGCAAGAAGCCAAGCAAAATGGTAAAAAAGTACACCTCATGGGACTACTCTCAGATGGTGGTGTCCATTCCCATATCAATCATGTCAAGTCGCTCTGTGATGCCTGTCATGAATACGGGATAGAAGAAACCTACATTCATGCATTCTTAGATGGAAGGGATACCTCACCTCATGGAGGGAAAGCTTACTTACAAGAGCTGATGGCTCATATAGAAAATCTTAATGTAGACATGGCCTCTATCATAGGTAGATACTTTGCAATGGATCGAGATACCAGATGGGAGAGAACTAAAAAAGCATATGATCTATTGATCAAAGGAGATGCAGACTATATCACAGATGATCCAATGAGTATCATACAGCAAGAATATGATGAAGGCATCACTGATGAATTCATGAAAGCTATTATGATCCGATCACAAAAAGATCAAGTCACTCACCCCATAGCTGAAGGTGATACGGTGATCTGCTTCAACTACAGGACTGATCGGCCACGACAGATATCACAAGTCCTCACCCAAGTAGATATGTCAGCACTTGGCATGAAGAAGATAGACATCAACTATGGTACGATGACCACATATGATGAGAGCTATCTAAGGGTCAGAGCCCTCTATACTAAAGATAACTTGAAGAATACCATAGGCGAGGTTGTCGCTGATGCAGGTAGGACTCAGGTCAGAATTGCGGAAACGGAGAAGTATCCCCACGTGACATTCTTCTTCTCAGGTGGACGTGAAGAGACTTTCAGCGGAGAAAGTCGAATCTTAGTCCCTTCGCCCAAAGTCGCCACTTATGACTTGCAGCCTGAGATGAGTGCAGCAGATGTCACCAATAAAATAGTCAATGCGATCAAAACAGATCAACCTGATTTCATCTGTCTAAACTATGCTAATACTGACATGGTCGGCCATACTGGCGACTTCGATGCCGCTAAAACAGCAGCAGAGACAGTCGATTCTTGCCTTAAGCAGCTCACTGAGTGCTGTCTAGATCATCACTATCAGATGATCATCATAGCCGATCATGGTAATTCTGACATCATGATGAATGAAGATGGGTCAGCACATACAGCACACACGACTAATCTAGTCCCTATCATCCATGTCGGAGGATCCGCACAGCAAAGTGTAAAGAATGGCAGATTAGCAGATATAGCACCTACCCTTCTATCTATACTTGAGATCGATGCGCCTGAAGAGATGACTGGTGAAAATTTAATTTTTAGAAAAACTTAAAATAGTCTTCTTCTGAAATGCATTTGTCAGAGCAGAAATATACTTTTGCAGCAATATAACTGAACGTATATAACGTCGATGAAGCGAATGATTAAAATGCCCGAGGGTATATTAAATTTAATTATTTGCTGATTATCAACGCGTTACAAATCTTTAACTTATGAAAAAGCTAAATTTTTATGCAGGCCCTGCTATCCTGCCTCAGGAAGTGATAGAGCAATCTGCTAAATCTGCCATAGAGATTGGAGATACAGGTCTATCCTTATTAGAAGTATCGCATAGATCAAAGGAAGTGGCAGACATAATGGATGAAGCTCAATCATCAGTATCTGAACTACTACACTTGAGTGATAACTACGAAGTCTTATTCTTACAAGGAGGTGCAAGTAGTCAGTTCTTTATGACAGCGATGAACTTCTTAGGAGAAAATGAAAGAGCGGGATATGTCGATACTGGCAGTTGGTCTACTAAAGCACTTAAGGAAGCAAAACTATTTGGCAAAGCAGAACTCACAGCCTCATCTAAGGATAAAAATTATAATTACATCCCTAAGGGGTATGAGATCGATAATGAGCTAAAGTATCTTCACCTGACGAGCAACAATACCATATTTGGTACTCAGTTCCAGAAATTCCCTGACTCAGATGTCAAGTACATCTGTGATATGTCTTCAGATATATTCAGTCGTCCAATAGACATCTCCAAGTTTGGTATAATCTACGCTGGTGCCCAGAAAAACTTGGGCCCTGCAGGTGTCACGATGGTGATTGTCGATAAAGAATTCTTAGCTAAAGCATCAAGGAAAGTCCCGACTATGCTCGATTATAATACACATATCGCTAAAGATTCTGCTTTCAATACGCCTCCAGTATTTCCTATATACGTGAGTATGCTGACCATGAGATGGATCAAGAAGCATGGCGGTGTAGAAGCAATAGCTGAAAAGAATGAAGCTAAAGCAAGTCTGCTATATAGCGAGATAGATAGAAACTCACTTTTCGTCGGGACGGCAGAAGTAGAAGATCGTTCTTTAATGAATGTCTGTTTCTTACTTCATAATGAAACACTGATGGATGAATTTTTAGCTAACTGTGCTGATGCAGGCTGTGTCGGTGTGAAGGGTCATAGATCAGTCGGTGGCTTCAGAGCATCTATATATAATGCGATGTCACAAGAAGGTGTGCAAGTATTAGTCGATGTCATGAAGGCCTTTGAAGCAAAGCATGGCTAGAATAGGCACCTATAATCTTCAAGTCGGTGAAAAAGAAGTCCCTTTAGACATCTATAAGGAAAGGCGGGCTTCTGTCAGAATTTCAATAGGAAAGAAAAGTTTAATCCTACGTGTGCCTTCTATGGTGCCGCATGATATGCTACAGCAGCACATAGACTGGGCACAAAAATGGATCGCAAAGCAGCTGCATAAGAATCCTACTATTCTGGATCGATTTATTCTCAAAGTCTATGAGGATGGTGACCTGATACACATCACAGACAAGACTTATCAGCTGCGGATTAGAGAAGAACACAGAAAAACTAATAGTGGAGAAGTGCTGGATGACACCCTACTCCTAAAACTGAGTAAAGGACTGACTCCCGATCAAAAGCAAACTGTCATATCCAAGCTCATCAGGCGACTGGTCGCCATAGACCGGACCCCAGATGTATCAGAAAGAATCTTGCAGCTTAATGATCAATACTTCCAGAAGCCTATCAAAGATGTCAAGCTAAAATACAATACCAGCAACTGGGGCAGCTGCTCCTCCAGCTCTAACATCAATATTTCTACTCGATTACTATTAGCTCCCAGAGAAGTGCAAGATTATGTCTTCATTCATGAATTAGCCCACTTAGAGGAGATGAATCATTCGCCTCGATTTTGGAAAATTGTCAGTGATGTGATGCCGGACTATATGGAGAAAGAAGAATGGCTGAAGAAGAATGGGCATTTGTGTCGGTTGTAGAAT
>ENA-ORXT01000809-ORXT01000809.1-marine-metagenome-genome-assembly--contig:-NODE-809-length-46367-cov-14.525405_pt1 | contig 46367 bp, 38 predicted proteins | sample MGYA00237868_ERZ511482 | MGnify/ENA metagenome assembly ERZ511482
AATACACGTACCTTTGATCTCAAGTACAAGGTGGCGGCCATGATCAAGGAATACGATTGGCCGATGGTGCTCAATTGTGTCATTCATCGCATGAACATCGAGCATATCGACAAGATCATAGACATGGCTCTCGAGCTAGGTGCTGAAACACTGGAACTGGCCAATACACAATACTACTCGTGGGCTGTGGTTAATAGAGACCATTTGTTACCGTCTCGCGAGCAGCTGGAAAAGGCGGAAAGAATCACGAACGAATACCGGAAACGTTACGGTGATCGAATTACCATCTTATTTGTCGTGCCCGACTATTATGAGAATCGACCAAAAAAATGCATGAACGGTTGGGGAAATGTTTTCTTGTGTGTCACGCCTGACGGGACGGCCTTGCCTTGTCATACAGCACGCATGTTGCCAGGTGCCGCTTTCCCCAACGTAGCCGATCACTCGATGGAGGAAATCTGGTACGGCTCTGAAGGATTCAACCGATATCGTGGTAAAGGATGGATGAAAGAGCCTTGTCGTTCCTGCTCCGAAAGTGATGATGATCTGGGTGGGTGTCGCTGCCAGGCTTTTTTGCTGGCAGGAGATCCGGCCGCAGCTGACCCCGTTTGCGACAAGTCTCCTCAGCGACACGTCGTCGACAAGGCCATAGCACTGGCGCAAAATGAATCCACGCTTCCAAGAGGTGAGCAGCCGCTGATATTCCGAGACCCCAAGGAATCCATCCGGTTAACTGAATGATCTGGGCACTAGTTTCCACCTGCTTCTTCAGTCAATTTCTTGTAGTAATCCGTGGCTCCATCGACGGCATCCCCTATCAACACATCTCCTTCAATGGTTACGTTACATGCGCTTCGCGTGACGCAACCGTAGGCTCATGCGTCAGGACAGCCCTGTACACCGTCAAGATCTTTCCAGAACGGTGTATTAGTTGACATCTCACAACGCACCATTTTTCGAGTGCCTACAATATCAACACACTCAACAGTACCCAGATTGCGCATGCCACCATCAGGTGCCCTGCACTGACAATCAGGGTCGTCGTTCTGTGACCAGGCGCTCGAGGTGACGACGGCTAGAGCCGCAACAAACAGACACCGTCTAGCCCCGTCAATCCATCGTAATCCGTGGCTCTTCCGATCAAGAACCCCGTTCTGGTACAACCGTGACATTGACAGTCCAAGATAGTCTCCCGATAGCAACGACAAGCTACTCCACTATTCAATCAGATACAAATCGGCACTAGGCGCAGTATAGCGGGCTGTGAGAAGCCCATAGGCAAGCAAAAAATCCCGATTACGAGTTGATTCCTGTCCAAGCAACACTTTCGGGTAAGAATTTTGACTGCCAACGAGCACGTGAATTTTGGAAAATGGGATGTAATTTACTTATTTCTAGCATGTTTCAGGTGTATTCGATATTATTTAACTGGAGATGACAATTGTCAAAGAATGCCCTTGCAGCACATAACAGCCGGCTTAACACCAAAAGCCGGATCGCAAGCACGCAGGGGATAGCCCTCTCAACACCAGCGGCAATTGGATATCCCGCAAAGGCTATCTACATCAACAGATCTCAGCATCACTCTCAGGAGATGGAAATGAAGCACATCATAACCGCGGTGGCTGCCTGCACGCTATTGTCAGGCACAGCGCTAGCCCAGACCAATCTGGAAAAACTTGGGGCATTCAAGTTAACGGGAACAAAAGACCACACCGTTATTGATCAAAGTGAGGAAGCCGGAGCATCAATCAGAGCCGTGCTTGAAGGCATAAGCTTGCCAGAAGGCTTCGAGATTGAACTCTATGCACTAGTGCCAGATGCACGTCACATGGCAATGGCCCCACAGGGCACTGTACTGTTTGTCGGCACGAAGAAAAGCAAGGTGTGGGCAGTGATGGATCGTAATCGCGACCGAGTTGCCGATGAAGTGAAAGATTTTGCACCATCACTGGAGTTCGATGTTCCCAACGGTGTTGCATTTTCCAAGGACGGCTTTCTTTTCATCGCTGAACGTAATCGCGTAATGATGTACCCGGCGGCAGAGTTTTTTCATGAAAGCCCGGATGTGGTAGCAGTCCCCATCGTTCCTCAGGGTGAGTTGATTCCAGTAGAAGAAGAGAGTTACAACCACACAGCCCGTGTGGTGAAAGTGGGACCAGACGATAAGTTATATATCTCGCTGGGACAACCCTTCAACGTGGCACCAGCGGAAAAGCTCGACCTGTATAACGAAACAGGAATAGGTGGCATCATCCGAATGAACAGAGATGGTTCTGACAGGGAAGTGTATACCTATGGTGTACGTAACTCTGTTGGCCATGACTTTCACCCGGTAACCGGCGAACTCTGGTGGACCGACAACCAGGTGGACGGGATGGGTGATGACATACCTCCCGGCGAGATCAATCGACAAACTGAAATGGGTCAACACTTCGGTCACCCTTGGTACGGGGGCGGTTCAACGCGAACTTCCGACTATGATGGTCAGGAAGTTCCCGTTGATGTGGTGATGCCAGCATCTGAGACGATTGCACATGCAGCCGATCTTGGCATGACGTTCTACACGGGCAATATGTTCCCGGCTAAGTACAAGAACGCAATATTTTCAGCACAACACGGTTCCTGGAACAGGACAACACCAGTTGGCGCTCGTGTCATGGTAACCATGATTGATGACGAAGGTAACGCCACGACAGAACCATTTGCCGAAGGGTGGATTGATGAGAATGGCGAATATGATGGGCGTCCCGTCGACGTGGCGCAGATGAGAGATGGGTCTATTCTGGTGTCTGATGATTTCGCCAATGCTGTTTATCGGATTTCTTACTCAGCCGAATAAACAGAGATCTTCCACAGAGGTATTACGCTGGGCTATTTCACGACGCTATGGAATTACCGTGAGTAGCCCAGCCAGTTCGATAGATGGTAAAAACGCCAAACAGTGCTTACGGTGAACCCCGCTAGACGATGTGGTTATCCCAAACAACAGAAACTTTCAAACACATGAAACTTTTGACAACGGCGTTCACTGCCAGTCTGGCTATCTGTCTGTTTCACGTTCCAACTGTATTTGCCGCTGACCCTGCCAATGGGCGCGTACTGGCTCGGCAGTGTTCCGTTTGCCATGGCAAAAACGGTTTAGCGAATGACCCTGAAGTCCCCAACCTTGCTGGGCAGTCTGCATTCTATCTGGAGAAAAGCCTGAAAGACTATCGATCACGCGCACGTGAAGATCGCCGCATGACGATTCTTGCAGCAAATCTGAAAGATGAAGACATCAAGGATCTTGCTGCCTGGTACGCCTCATTGCAGGTTGAAGTGACAATTCCAGAGTAGCAATCCGGATCAGAAGGGACATCTGAAAAATCATGCTTGCGATAAAAATCATGTCAGCATGTTAGTTCCAGATTCTGATCGGGCTCATATTTTGTCGCTTCAATCAATCGTTCAGCCAGAGTGCGTGTTACAGCGATGCTTGTGTCCGGCCGGTCGCGAATGATGGTGCTGAAATTATCCCGGCTGAGTGCCAACAACAGTACTTCGCTATTTGCAATCAAAGAGGCCATGCGAATCTCCTGGTGAACGATAGCCATCTCACCAACGCACTCACCTCGGCCACGCTGCGCTACAATTTTTCGTGTTCCATCACTGCTATCAACCACTACAGATATATCTCCGCTGGCAATAATGAACAATTCGTTACCAGGTTCACCCTGATTGACGATAACTGCACCAGCCTCATAGCGTCTCTCTTCGGTAACCAACCCGATCTGGGTCAGGTCAACTCTGTGCAGAGTGGAGAACAAAGCCACGCTTGCCAGTAATTCTATTCTTGCATCTATCGACAAGGTAGCGCCAGTATCATGCTTGCGAACAACGTTGTTCATTTGAAAGAGATATTCAAGCTTCGTTATATCGATGTGATCAACAATTCCACCAAGCTCATGCGTGTGTTCATTCATATTGCCAATTAGCGCACCCTCTGAATCTTCTGCAGTTTCGGACTTGCCATCCCAGAGCGAAATGTGACGAAGCTTGTCAATGCCAAGAACAAGAGAGGCAAATTGTGTCCACCGAGCATTGCGCTCAAAAGCGTCCATACCTTCTCGGACTAATCCTACACGTTCTTCCTGATAATACAGGTTGACGTCGGGATTGTTCCTGATAGCGTAAAAACGTTTAATCCAACTGTCGCCACCATAACTGACAGCCGTGTTGATGAATGTCGCATCGGAACACGGCATGTGTACATGTACCTTCATACCCCGATTCAGGCAGGCTTCTATAAAGATGATTTCTCCGCCACAGGCAGCACCCGACACAAATGCGTGATCGTTCCAATCTGCATGGTTACGATCCAGAGCTATATCAATTTGCCTTTGTACTTCCTGCTCTAGCTCGGTCGGAAATCGCGCATTTGATTCAACATTCTGATCGAGCCTATGGCCACTGAACAGAATGGATTGAACCTCTGTGTGCGGCAGGGGATACTCCTTATTGGAGTGCGCATCATCTACGCCCTCTATCCGGTTGATTTCACTGGTCAGGATCTCCTCAGCTACCTTGCAGGATTCCTCATTGATACCAAGTAGCCGAAAAAGCTTCACTTGCTTGAGTGATGATCGCAAGTGAAAAACGTTCTTCCTGGCGTAGGACAGAGCCTTTCGGTAGGCACGCTCGATTGTGACTTTGCTGGTGTTCTGGGTAAGATGCCATTCTGCCAAAGAAGCAAGAGTCCAATAACTGGCCACATTGTATTGCAGGTTGGCTTTTAGTTTCAGTCTTAGCGTACTTTGCAGGTCTGGCAACAGTGCACGAATTCGCTGAATATCGGGACATGATTGTTCCATGGTATCAAATTCGTCAGAGAGTTCGATGAGAATACAGGCCATATTGAGAGCCTTGATTCCCGGTTCGTGGGTGTTCAGATCAAGGTGAAAACCTTTTAAATAAGTGTCAATGGATTTTACGATCCATTGATATGCGTGAAACGCATACTCCCTGCGTTCATCGATAGTCTCTTTACCGGACCAGCAATCCTGCCATATAGCGGTATAGATTCTGCCTAGACAACACGTTGCATTGGTATCAGCTGGAACATCCTGCAGTAGTTTTTCAAGCTTTAGAATGGCTTCGTCCACGCGACCCATGCGATTCAGGATGACCGCTTCTTCGCGTCTGAAATCCAGGTTTCTGGCATTGATGACAAGTCCTTTGCGATACTCCTGTAACGCAAGATCATGACGCCCCAGTTCCCGCAAAGCCAGCCCCGCCTGAGCCACTGCATCTTCCTTGCACAATGGATTGCTGATCTCCTCGGTCAGCAGCAGGATGTCACCGATGCGTTTCTGTCGCCTGGCAACGGTAATACGTTCTTCCCACTCATTAAATTCACGCCAGAACCCCGTGGCCAACGGAGTTCTGAGAGTACGTCTGTTCGGCTCAACAAGCCCTGTTAATAAACCGAAAATAGGACTGTGTACAGCATCTATATCGGAAGCCCAAGTCTCAGATGCGGTTCGAATGAGATTTTTTCTGTCACGGTCTTTGTGCTCTGGGTCTGGAACACCGTGCTCGTTCAAGTGATACGGCATGGTACGCACGTTAAAGACATCAAACGGCATGTAGTCTCTACCAGACTGGATGTGTATAACGCCGCGTTTGCGAAAAGCGTGGCGCACACCAAGCTCGTAGAACACATTAGCGTTGTCAATACTCATGTCGGCTACAACAAGATCCGCCAACAACAACTCCTGGAACATGTCTGTCAGGATGTCGCCACTCACAGATTCATCATCAGCACGGAACGGCTTAAACCCTGCCTCAATAAGAGAAGGCCGGATCAGCTGAGCGTACACCGCATCAAAATCAATCAGTTTCCCATCGGGTGCTTGCTTAAGACCGAATGGCATTACAACAAACGCGTGCGGATTATTCCTGTCATCTTCATCGTGTAGACGCTGGATTTTATCGCTCGTCGTACTTTGGGTTACAGAGGTTGCCAGTGACATTTTTTCACTGCTATGCGTAGCCTCGGCCGTGGCACCATCACTACCATCATATTCGCCTGGCAGACTGGTCAACGCATGCGGTTGGTCAGGTTCGCCGGATCGGGATGGCCGAGATCGGCTTTTGAGTTTCTCGCTCATGACAGCTCCTCGTCCTCTTTTTACAGGCATTAAGCCAGCGTGGAACTTCCATCAATAGGGTTTAATATACCCCTGTACCATACTTTCTACTTTATCCACGCGCCAGTATATTGCACGTGACACAGACTAAAAGCTAGTGCCATACAGGTTGCGCCAGATTACCGCCACAGCTAATGTGGGGAGATCTGCTGTGCAGCATCTACAAAGACGACCTTGCCTTGGCGCATGGATTCGGTATTGATGTGCTCCCGGGAATAAGGACGAATGCCAGGAAATACAAGTTACTTCTGGATCTGGTGTACTTGAGTTGTATTCTAGACACGGTTTTTTAAACAGATGATGTACTGTGATTTGCCGGACTTAAGTAGACCCCAGTGTTGCATATTCCTCGAAGGTTGATCATGCCTGATATGAACAAACGCCTCACCGCCTCGTTGGAATTCACCCTACGTTGGGAGGGTGGATATGTAAATCATCCCAATGATCCCGGTGGTGCCACCAACAAGGGTGTTACAAAACGGGTTTATGACGCATATCGTCAGGACAACGGTCTGGATCTGAGCGACGTGCGCGATATCACTGATTTTGAAGTGCATGATATCTATGAGACCAGGTATTGGAAAATGGCCAGATGTCCCACTCTACCCATTGATCTGGATACGGTTCAATTCGATACAGCTGTGAACATGGGCGTCGGGCGAGCCGTTAAGTTCATGCAGAAATCTACGGGATGCGTTGCGGATGGTGCCTGGGGGCCACAGACCGCCGCAGCCGTTGCCGGGTGCAATCCGGGTAAGACACTGAAGGCCCATTGCGACCTCCGTGAGACCTTTTACAATGCATTAGTCAACCGCAAGCCTGATATGAGTGTTTTCCTCAAGGGGTGGATGAACCGGTTAAACGACCTGCGTGGCTTTGTGGGCTTGCCCGGTCATGAGTCGTTGAGGGGCGTGCCCGATTTTGGTGAAACCGGCTTTGTGCTCAGGCTGAATGATGAAGCCTACGACGGCGAAGATAACTTTCTGTAGGAGAATCGAATGGCACATCTTGTTTTTATCCACGGTATAGCCAACAAACCCGCACCTGATGAACTTCTCCAGATCTGGCGGCGTGTGCTGTCCCGTCATGAAGAGGGTGATTCGGGTGTTCGGCTATCCACTCGTGGGATCAACAGCAGCCTGATCTATTGGGCCGATGTGATGTACGATCAACACGATCCAGATATATCAGCTCATGAGACCCTTGATGCTGCAGCACCACGTGGGATGCCGAACGGGATTGAGGCACAGTGGCGCGACGGAGTGGATGAGCCGGAGGAAGAGGCCTGGATGAACGCGTTTGAATCTGTCTATGGGATCGACCCCAATGATCCCGATGCACAAGCCCCGATAGAGTCTATGCGTGAGGGTCTGGAACGAATTCCATTACCTTGGGCGATCAAGCGGCCGTTCATGAAGCTACTTGCTCGAGACACCCATCATTATCTATTCAACACGGAGCATAGTCCGAGGTCTGGTATCAGCCACAAGGTGCGCGACGAGATCCGCAGGCGATTTGTCGAGACCTTGACGGCCGCAGCACAAGACGGTGGCCCTCTGGTTGTGGTGGCCCACAGCCAGGGGACAATTGTCGCCTATGATTGTCTGAAGAACGTGCCGGAGTGCCCGAATATTGATACGCTGATCACGGTGGGATCGCCTTTGGGACTGGATGAAGTGCAAGACAAGCTGGCGCCGGGATACAGTGCTAATGATGGCTTTCCTTTGGAAAAGCTGACCGGGCCCTGGCACAATGTTTACGACCCTTTAGATATCGTGTCGAGTCCCTTTCCAAACGTCTCGAAGGATTATCTCGTAGACGGGACCGTCAAAGCCGTTGATATCGTCCAGCGCAACAGCGGATTGTGGCGCCATTCCATGACCAAGTATCTGGCGGGTAACACGCTGCGCAACGTGGTGAGGGATGCGTTCGGGATCACTAAGGAAACGATCTAACATGACCGCACTGCAGACTCTTTGTGATCAGGTAATCGAAGCGGCTGAACAGCCGGCCAGTGATGCTGCCAAAGAGGCTGTTGCAGCGTTGATTAAGCTCTTGCGATCCGATTCTGAATTGACGCGATCTGTCGAGGTTTCAGTTCTGAGGGCGCTGCGAAACGGGCGGCATTTCGAACCGCTGAGAATTCTGTCGGATGCGCTGAACGGCTTTGGACACCCTGATCCATACGTGCGAATTCTAAAGGCACAGGGGTATATTGATACCGGAGCGCCCTCAACCGCCATCGACATTCTAAAGCGGGTGAAGATCGATGAGGCGGATCAAAAGACACAGATCGAGGTAACCGGATTAATCGGTCGTGCGTTCAAGGATCTGTTCCTGCTGGCGGAAGACGCAGAAGATGAACGCGCCCATACCCTGCTGCAGTTATCCATTCAGTCCTACGCTGATGCGTTTAGCAAAAGCGATGAGAAAAATTTCTGGGTCGGGGAAAATCTACTGGCACTCTATCGCAAGGCTGGGTGCGTCGACATCGCTCCGTTGGCGACGAAAATCATGAAGGTGGTCTCTGCAACGCCCGAACCGGAACGCGATTACTGGCATTGGGCTACGCTGGCGGTTTGCCATGTTAGTAATGGCGCCTGGGATAAGGCTGGTGATGCCATGGGACGGGCACTGACAGCCAGGGAAGTCACTGCATTTGCACTGAGCGGCACAATCCGGCAGTTGACTGACTGGTGGGATATAGATGAATCGGGGGAACCAGGGGCCGAATTGCTTATCGCCTTACAGACGAAGTTGCTTCAGCTTTCGGGAGGGCATGTTCGTCTGACGGGGTCGCAGTTGCAATCAGCCCATCGGGTTTCTAACGAACAGTTCGAACGCGTGTTCGGTGAGAACGGACCCAGAGCACGGGCCTGGATGCTGCAATTTCTGAACACTGGGAAAGCTGTGGGACAGGTAGTCGAAAAACTGGGCGGTGGTGTCGGCACCTGTTTCATTGTGGACGGGGCTGAGTTTCACTCGAGCCTTACAGGTGAGCGTTTAATTTTGACAAACGACCATGTTGTGTCGCCCTGTCCGGAACGCTACACGTCCAGCCCGCCACTGCGGGTGAACAAGGCTATTGTGAGATTCGAAGTGTTCTCGGAGCATTCCGGGCCCTGCGAAATCGCAGCAAAAGAGATTATCTGGTCCTCGGGTTCGCAAGATCATGATGCCTGTCTGATTCGACTTGCCCAGCCCTTACCAGAGATCCTGCTCGCTCTGCCGATTGTGCGTTACGCGCCGTTGGTGGATCCGAATGGCGGAACCGGCATCTACGTGATTGGGCATCCCGGTGGCCGTAGTCTCGCCTATTCGATGCAAAACAATGAATTGCTGAATCATAATTGCAAGTCTGATAAGGAAGACAGATCACCGCGTTTTTTGCATTACACGACCCCCACAGAGCCGGGCAGTTCTGGCAGCCCTGCCATGAATGAGGATCTGGACGTAGTTGGCCTGCACCATGCCGGTGGTAAGTACATGCGCAAGCTCGATGGCCAGGACGGTACCTATCCAGCCAACGAAGCCGTCTGGATCGATGCCATCTGTCGCGCAGCTGCTGCAGATCTGGAGGCGGGGAGGGTGAGGTACGAGAGCTGATGGACATAATCCGGCAATTGTTCAACATGCCCACTACCATCGGTATTGGTTTGAAGGGGCAGATCCTTGTTCGGATCTGCCTAATATCATTCGCTGGAGTTACTGGGGAAGTAGTACTTTGTCGATCACGTGGATGACGCCATTGCTTGCTTCCACGTCAGCAGTAGTGACAGTTGCATCGTTAATCATTACACCGTTGGTTGCATCGATCTGTCTTTAACCGCTGCATATAGCCTATCGGTGGCACTGTGAACGCAGCGTGAACATTAGTGGGGCAAATATGTCGTTCTTTCTGCTTCTGATCTGAGCACCTCAACTTTTGATGCCACGCCAAGTGCTGTACTACATTGTCGTGGCTCTGTAGCGCATTTTTGCTGGCTGGGCCGAGCGCTCACCGAACTGAGATCAGCGTTTAGCTACAACCCAAGCTCTGAAAGACCTGCATGGTCATCAGGGCGACGCCCTTGCTCCCAACGAAACAGCCGTGACGCTTCATCTATCAGTAAGTCGTTAATGCTGGCCATGCGCAAGGACATCAAACCCTGGTCGGAAAATTCCCAGTTTTCGTTTCCGTAGGAGCGGTACCACTGACCTGCATCGTCGTGCCATTCGTACGCAAAACGAACCGCAATCTTGCTTTCACCAGTCACCCATAACTCCTTGATGAGTCTGTACTCGTGCTCTCTGGCCCATTTTTTAGCCAGAAACCCTCGGATGGCGTCGCGACCAACAATGAAATCTGACCGGTTACGCCACTTACTGTCCACGGTATAAGCCAGCGATACTTTTTGCGGGTCGCGACCGTTCCAGCCGTCCTCTGCCATTCTCACCTTCCGACGCGCACTATCATCGTCGAAAGGCGGTAGCGGCGAACGAGCCTCTGATATCTCTACCATTGGTTATAGGAAAGAAACTTCCCGCTCATCTTGACCTCCATACGGTCACCCTTCGGATTAGGCACTTTCTCGACACTCATCTCAAAATCAATTGCACTCATGATTCCATCACCGCCCTTCTCATGGATAAGCTCTTTGAGTGTCTCACCGTATACACCCACAATTTCGTAGAAACGATAGATGCAGGGATCTGTCGGAACAGTTTGGGGGAAGACTTTGTTGGGGCATTCAGACAGCACCTTTGCCACCTCAGCAGGAAGGTCTAGGAATTCCACCAGCTTGTCAGCCTTTTCTGCAGGTAACGAATTCATACCCAGACAGGCAGAAGTGGTGAACACTTCAGACATACCGATAGTGTCCGAAATCACTGCCCAACTGAGTTTTTTTGAGCGTTTCCTGGCCATGATGGCCTCGGTAACTTCTGTCATGGTTAGCAAAGAAGGTAATACGTCGGCGGAAAGCATTTTGTTCATGGTCATGTTCCTGTTTGTGGAGTTGAGGTTGATTTGAGTGGACCACTCAATGATGGGACTCGATCCGAACTCCTGCCTGGGTCAGATTCCGGCCGCATGCTGTGCTGTCTATCCCATGTCTGTCCAAATTGAGCATCTTCCTGACTAGCCTGTCCGCACTGAAGACCCGGACGCACAGTCAGAGGATGTCGGTTACGAGTGTCCTCGTCTGATGCTCCTTCGTTGGTTGCAAGCTTTGATCGTGTGGTCAGAAAATCAACCAGATGATTCCTTATTGGGTAGTAAGCCTCGTTATGAATAATCTCAGCCCGTCTGCGTGGTCTGGGAATATCGATAACGACACTTTCTGCCACGGTTGCGAAAGGACCGTTGCTCATCAGCAGGATTCTGTCGGCCAGCAGTATTGCCTCATCAACATCATGGGTAATCATGAACACAGTCTGGTCAGATCCCGACCACACACGAATAAGTTCGTCCTGGATGGTCCCTCGAGTCAATGCATCCAGCGCACCGAATGGTTCATCAAGTAATAGCAGGCTAGGCTGTATGGCAAACGCACGAGCAATGGATACGCGTTGTCTCATGCCCCCGGAGAGCTGTGAAGGTTTTCGCTTTTCGGCACCCTCAACCAGCCCTACCATTTCCAGATGTTTGTAGGAATGATCCCTCACCTGATTACGTGACCAATCCGGGAACCTTGCACGAACACCAAACATCACGTTTTTCAGCGCCGACATCCAGGGTAGGAGCGAGTAGTTCTGGAATACGACGCCTCGATCAAGGCTCGGCCCTTGCACTTCTTTACCACCCATGATGACCGTACCACTGCTTGCAGTATCCAGCCCCGCGAGTATATTCATGATGGTCGACTTGCCACAGCCCGAGTGACCAATGATGCAGACAAACTCACCTCGATCAATCGTGAAACTGGCGTTTTCGAAAACTGTCAAGTCATCACCACCATCATTCGATGGGTATTTTCTGGTGAGGTTCTGGATTTCCAGCAAAACATTGTTTGTCTTACCTGAGACATCATTCATGATATTGCACCGCAGCTTGTACTCGAGCAAACATGGCGTCCAGCATCATGCCGACGACGCCAATAACCAGTATTGAAAAGATCACACTGGTCAGATCCAGGTTGTTCCATTCATTCCAGACGTAATAACCAATACCGGTGCCTCCCACCAGCATTTCAGCGGCAACGATAACCAGCCACGCGATACCAATGGATATCCGCATGCCCGTGAGGATGGTTGGAGCAGCCGCAGGAAGAATGACAGTGAACGCGGTTCGTAACGTACCCAGCTCATGAGTTCGCGCCACGTTTATCCAGTCTTTCCGAACTCCCGCAACGCCAAAGGCGGTATTGATCAACATGGGCCATATTGAGCAGATAAAAATGACAAAAATGGCGGACGCTTCGCTGTCCTGAATGATGAACAACGCCAACGGCATCCATGCCAGTGGAGAGATCGGCCTCAGCACTTGAATAAAAGGATCCAGTGTCTTGTAGGCAAGCGGCGACATGCCGATCAGAAAACCCAGTGGGAGCGCTATGGCTGCCGCCATGAAATAACCTGCGAGTACACGATAAAGTGAATAGGCAATCTGTATCCCTATGCCCTTATCGTTGGGCCCGTTGTCATAGAACGGATTGCTAAGTTCCTCGAATCCTTTGGCGATGATAGCGGATGGGGGTGGCACCCTGGCTTCTTCAGATGCCCCTCCCATTAACAATTCGTACTCAGTCATCTCCTCAGCATTGGTTACCGTCGGGGTAGAGACTTCCCAGATTCCCAACATGCCAACCAGTAACAGAATCGACAGTAGCGGTGCTTTCAACGCAGTGATCATGTAAGCAGGCTATCCTTTTCCAATAGCAAAACTTTTCACATACGCTTCGGGCTGATCCGGATCGAAGGTCTTACCCATGATGTCGTAGCTCATATAAGTCTTGGTGGGTGGCTCAAGGCCAAGACTCTTCATCACTGAAGCGCAATCAGCTGCGTTGTAAACCTGCTCTGCAATACCTTTGTAATCCACATCACCTTCAATGTAGCCCCACCGCTTCATTTGCGTCAGGATCCACACACCCATGGAATGCCATGGGAACGGGTCGAAGTCGATTCGATCAGGCACATCCATGATGTTGCCCAATCCGTCAGCATAACGTCCGGTAAGTACTTGTGAGATAACGGGCACAGGCTGATTCAGATAGTTTTTTGGTGCGATGGCTTCTGATATTTCCTGACGATTCTCTGCAGGGCTTGCATACTGCGTGGCATCGATGAGGGCTTTCAGCAGGTTGCCGTAAGTGTTTGGCAATTCTTCGGCAAACTTAGCGCTACAGGCAAACGCACAGCAAGGATGGCCATCCCAGATATCCTTTGTCAGCTTGTGAATGAAACCCACCTTCTCCCACACAGCTCGCTGGTTGAATGGATCCGGGGATAGATAACCGTCCAGGTTACCGGCACGCAAGTTGGCCACCATTTCCGGTGGTGGCACTACGCGAATCTGGATATCCACATCCGGATCAAGACCGAACTCTGCAACGTAGTACCGCAGAAGAAAATTATGCATAGAGTATTCAAAAGGGACTCCGAACTTGAATCCCTTCCACTGCGATGGATCGTTGTTCTTATCAATGTGATCCACATGCAGGACAATGGCCTGACCGTTAATGTTTTCAACTGCCGGCATGAGGTAAGGTTCAGCAACAGAGCCTGCGCCCATGGTTATAGCCAGAGGCATGGGTGTGAGCATGTGCGCAGCGTCGTATTCTCCATTGAGCGATTTGTCACGCGCAACAGCCCAACCTGCGGTCTTGATGACATCCACATCAAGACCGTATTTTTCGTAGAAGCCCAGCGGCTTGGCCATGATGATCGGGGTTGCGCAGGTAATCGGAACAAAGCCAACCGCCAGCTTTGATTTCTCCGGCTTGCCGAGAGACTCTGCAATAGCGGCTTTCGCTGCTTCCATGGGAAATACCGAGCCCAAAGCCGCAGCCAGTGTTCCACCACCGAGAAGTTTTGCAAACGAGCGGCGTGAAATATCGTTGTTCCCGAACATCGAACGTACCACCGCACTTTCCACCATGTTCGACAGCGCAGTGTCCGTATCTATTGGAGCGGTACCCGCCGACCGGGGATCTGTCCAATACTGATCACTCTGATCCGGATTGCCGGGTTCTGGGGCTACTCTTGCAGCTCGCGACTGGCCGGCCACGGATTCGTCGTCTGCTGCTTTTCGAGAATCACAGCTACTGCATGAGCAGTTTCGGCCGTGTCGCAGATCCACGTCGCCATCGTAGGGATTACTAAAGCTTTTAGTCGTCATGAAATTGTGCTCGGATGATGAAATCAGTTGCCTTTACACCGGTATAACGGATCTGAAGCAAAGGCTGCCTGATACCTGTATTCCACACTTCATGCCAGACTGGGATATTATTTATTTGTTATATATATCAATGACATATAGAATATTTTAACCTAGTTATATTTATATAATTTCGTAATTAATGATATCTCATAATTTCTAATTACGAATTTATGTATTATTGTTGAATGAATGAAAATACATCTTCCTCCACGCCAGTATCCGCTGTGAACACTCCACACTGTGATGTGCCGTCAGCTGGAAAACGTCATGAAATCTCTGAGCACAGACCTGGAAACCGGGATGGTTATCAAACAACGGCTGGTCTGGGTAAAGCGCTGCATCTGGCATTCATGCAGTCTGAGGAGCCTGCGTATCTACTGGATCCTTATGACGGGCGAATCCTGAGAGCCAACCCTGCGTCCAATCGCTTCTTTCGACTACCCGGAACAACCCTCGACGGCCTCTATATAGACAAGTTGTACCCTGCTTTGCGCGCAGAGCTATACATCTTTACAGAAGAGGCAATAGCTCTGGGTTGCGCCCACACACGACAACTGACGTTATCCAGACCCGATGGTAGTGCATTGCACATTGAGCACACAGCGTTAGCCCTGCAGGACAATGACAAGACCACACTGCTTATCAGGCTGACCAACCTGGATGCGCTACATTCGAGGGATATCAACGAAGCTGCCGAGTCCTATCTGAAAAAAGGTTTCCACGAATGGCTGCGCGACGAGCAATACTTTCGAGAGATTGAACGTGAATACCGTTTGATTCTGGCGGCTGCAGGGGAAGGTATCTATGGCGTGGGAACTGACGGACGAACCACGTTCCTTAATCCGGCTGCAGAAAAAATGCTGGGTTATCGAGCGGATGAGCTAGTCGGGAGCGACATGCACGATCTCATTCACCATCACCATCAGGATGGCACGGTATATCCGACGAACGAATGCCCCATATACAACGCCTTCAAGCAGGGAAAAATCAATGTTGTTGAAAACGAAGTGTTCTGGCGCAAGGATGGTACGGCCATGCCGGTGGAGTATACCTCCACCCCTATTGTTGACTCTGGTGATGTGATTGGAGCTGTCATCGTATTTCGGGACATGACTGAACGACGCAGGCACGAGGAGCACTTACGTAAGGCGCTGATAGATAACGCGGCACTTCACGAAAAACTGGAAATGGAAAATGCTTACCTTCAGGAAGAGATCCGCAGCCGCAGTAACCATCACAATATTATTGGACAGTCGGAACCACTGGTAGCACTGCTTGCACAGATAGATCTGGTTGCACCAACAGATGCCAACGTGCTCATTACAGGGGAAAGTGGCACTGGTAAAGAGCTTATCGCGCACGCCATTCACAGAGCATCATCTCGCGCCGAGCGCCCTCTGATCAGAGTCAACTGTGCGGCTATTCCACGCGAACTCTTTGAAAGCGAATTCTTCGGACATGTCAAAGGCTCTTTCTCAGGTGCTCTGAAAGATCGCATAGGTCGGTTCGAGCTTGCAGATGGTGGCACACTGTTCCTTGATGAGATAGGCGAACTTGAAATCACTCTGCAAGCAAAGCTGCTTCGAGTTGTACAGGAAGGTCGGTTTGAACGAGTGGGAGAAGAACACTCAAGGCAGGTCAATGTACGGTTGATTGCTGCAACCAATCAGAATTTGAAACAGTCAGTGGCAAACGGCAGCTTTCGCGAAGATCTCTATTTCAGACTCAATGTTTTTCCGATTGAATGTACGCCCCTGCGTCAGCGTCCATCGGATATACCCATGCTGGCAGAGCATTTTCTGGATACAAGTTGCCAGCGACTTAATCTTCCTCCGATGAACCTGACGCGGGCCAACGTCAGAAGACTCATGGAATACAACTGGCCGGGGAATATCCGCGAGCTACAAAACGTCATCGAACGTGCTGCAATACTGGCTCGCCATGCAAAACTCTCAATCGATTTGCCTCATAGCGATGCCTCGTCGTCTGAGAGACCATCAGGACGTCATTGCCACCCGGAACCACAACCAGAAAAAATTCTATCCGCAGCCGAAATGGCAGTTTTCGAACAACGCAATCTGCAGCGTGCGCTCGATTCATGTGGCGGAAAAGTATCTGGTCCGGACGGAGCAGCGGCGCTACTAGGCATGAAAGCGACAACTGTATATTCCAGAATAAAAAGCAGGATCAAGAGCTAGCTTGCAGATCAAATTGCCTATTCCTGTATATAGATAGCATGGCAGACTCAGATAGAGATGGTAATCCGGGTTGAAGGGATGCGATATGACAAGGATACTCAGTACGCCCAATTGAGCCTCGTCTACCGTTTCTATCGGATAGACGAACAGGCAATCAAGGTGCTGGCTCCCATAAATTCAACTATGCGTCCTTGTGTCATGCCGTATGAATCGATCATGGCCGGTGACTGGCAGCAGGGACGCGCCATGGCGCTAAAAGAGGTGCAAGCGATAGGCTGGAAGCTTGCTGCGCTTTGATTGTATTACGGGCTTATAGTCTGGTTGCTTGAACCGCCAGACGCATTAGCGAATGAAGTCGTGCTCTATTCCTTCTGGCTTGCCGAGGCCAGCGGCAACGAGACGAGCCTTGTCAGTCGAGCAAAGAGCTCAACGCGTCGGTAGCCACGATCAGTGAATGCGTTGCCCGGTATCTGGCTAGGGGCGCCCGGCTAGGGGCGCGCACGGCTAGGGCAATCGTCAAGAAGTAATCGCGCCGTATTCGAACAGCACGCAAAGTGCGTTACGTAGCCACCAATAATAGCTGCCCGCGCTGCTTCGGCTCGTTGAGGTTCTGCACAGACGAGCATACCGAGTTTTTTTTTACGCATTTGGTCAAGCGTAACGCCAATCATTCTGTCCTCGCTCGGCACATTCATCGCATCGCCATTCCGGTCAATCAGCCTGCCACAAATAACTCCCACTGCGCCATGTCGACGGTATCTCGCAATTTCCTCTGGCTTCATGATTCCCGTTCGAACAATATGACTGTCGTCAAAGCAAGTACCTGCAGCGAAAATCACTTTCGAGCAATCAGCAACCTGTTTAAGTTGCTCTGCCACTACAGGCTCGGCGATTAACTGTCTGCAGAGCTCCGGACTCGACAACAACAGGGGTACGTGTAAGTTAATGCAATGTGCGCCAAAGCGCTGTGCCAAGGTCGTTGAACAACTCTCTGCCGCGAAGCCCAATGATGAAGGACGCGATCCAACGAGTTGCACGATAACAAGATCATCAAACGTCAGCTTGGGCGCAATTGCAGAGAGTCGGTATATGGTTTCTCCCCACGCAACACCTAACAGGTCACCGCTTTCCAGCAGCTGAGGTAGCCAATCGGCTGAAGCCCTCACAACCCGTTCAAAGGAGTGCTGCTCTGACGTATCGTTTGCCGGTACCACCAGACACTGTGTTAGCGGGTAGGCATCACGTAGTTCTGCAGCCAGGTGGTTATGTAAAAATACGTCGCTGTCCAATGTCACACGAACGTAATCTCGACGCCGTGACTCAGCCAGGTAATTAACAACGGATGCTCGGCTCACGCCCAGCTTCGTGGCAATTTCGCTTTGGTTCAATCCTTCGTGGTAGTAACACCAGGCTGCTTCTACGATGGCATCGTCGTGAGGTGACAAACGACCATCATCATCCGTACCCGGTTTTGCACTAGTCTGAGTCGTCGGGCTCATCGGTGACTACTCGTTATTGGCATGTTCCGGGAACAGCTCCGCCAGTCCTGCCTGTGATGCTGAACAAACACCTCGCTCTGTGATAAGACCTGTCACCAGTCGATTGGGCGTTACATCGAAAGCCGGATTTCCACCACGGGTGTTCTTTGGTGTGACCTGAACGGTATTGATATCCCCATCACTGTCTATTCCCTGAATATGAGTTGTTTCTTTCTCATCGCGCTCTTCGATGGGTATCTCCGCTACACCATCGTCAAGAGACCAGTCGATAGTGGGTGATGGCAGAGCCACATAAAATGGAACGTTGTTATCAAAGGCCGCTAGCGCTTTCAAATAGGTTCCTATCTTGTTGCATACATCACCTCGACGGGTGGTGCGATCGGTTCCCGTAATCACTAAATCAACTTGGCCGTGCTGCATCAGATGACCACCTGCGTTGTCGGTAATATACGTGTGCGCGACACCATGGTTACCTAATTCCCAGGCTGTGAGTGCACCTTGATTACGAGGTCGGGTTTCATCCACCCACACATGCAACGGGATATTTGCATCGTACGCGTGGTACATCGGGCTTGTAGCCGTACCCCAGTCTACCGTTGCCAACCAACCGGCGTTACAGTGAGTAAGCACTTGAACCGGCTCGCCGTCTGTTTTGCGCCCGGCAATATCGCGAATAAGTGCCAGACCATGCTCACCAATGCTCTTGTTGATGCCGACATCTTCATCGGCTATGTCATGAGCCAATTGCAGGGAAACACTGGCTCGCTCTGGGATTTGCGTCTGTGCCAAGACCTGCTGGCATCGATCAAGAGCCCAACGAAGATTCACCGCAGTAGGCCGCGTAGCGTACAGAGCATCCCATGCACGCTGAATGTTATTATCGGAAGGGTCTTGTGCCATGGCATGCGCCATTCCGTAAGCCGCTGTTGCGCCTATCAACGGTGCTCCACGCACTCGCATTTGAGAAATCGCATCCAGATAATCTTGCGTGGTCTCGACATTGATAATCTGAAATTCATACGGCAGGCGACGCTGATCAATGATCTGTAGGACTTGCTGGTTTTCATCCCACCATAGGGAGCGATAATGCTTGTCGCCTATTTTCACAACATGTTCCTCCGGTTATAACTATTCGCCATGCTGATAAGCGACGCATTATCTGTAATGGTTTCCGCCTCAAGAATGAGCTGAGCGCCCATGCCCAGGTTGCGCGCTTCAAGTGGTGCTCGTATCGCAGGATCTACAATGTCCTCAAAATCAGCATTATGTGCTAATGATAAGCAGCGACGATGCATTTCGATTCCGCAAAAAGCCATTGCATCGCTGAATATATCTGTAAGCACCTGTTCGCAGGCAATTGAAGAGTCATGACCTTGATCTTCAAACAGTGTGGCCGGGTACAACATGCCTGTGCGCTCAGCGTGCCATAACCGTTTAAATTCAGCTCGAAACGTTCTCAGACTTTCACCGATAACGCTCAAAATCCATTCCTGGTAGTCGTCAAGGTCGTCGCCTCTGTGGGCAGGTTGGCTGAAGTATGCCATTAGAAAATTGGCAGTCACCATGCCTAAGTCAAATCCCATAGGCCCGTACTGTGCAAATTCAGGATCAATGATCTTCGATTCCCCGTCAGTCGACATGATGGAGCCAGAATGTAGATCGCCATGCAACATCGTTTCTGTGTTCGAAGCGAACTTCATTAACATTCTCTGGGCGCGCACTTTGAGTTCAACATTCGAGCGCAATGCTGTCACTATGGGGTCAAGCAAGCTATTGTGGCTGTTCATCTGTGCGACGAAGTAGGGGTCGGTGAACACAAGAGATTCGCTTATTGCGGGGATTGCCACGTTGCCAGAAAAGATGCCCACTTCCGCCTTTTTATCAGCACTGTTCATGGACAGTTCAGAGCCACGAAAAGCCGTTTGGGCGCAAAACTCCCCGACAAATTTTCCCAGGCCTGTCACACGCTCGCCCTTGATCAACTTGTTACGCAATATGACATGAGGCTTCAAGTGTTCCATGATAATCAACGCCTGCGCGTTGTCGAAATGATAAACGTCAGGCACACAGTTTTGCGTGCGCTGCGCCTGACGCGTCAGCGCGCAATTTTCGAAAAATGCGCGGTAAAGCGGTAACGGCCAACTATCGCCCACTAGCCGTACGTACGGAAGCGCCTGTTTGACGATAATACTACCCTTAGGGCCAACCACGATGAAAACCAGATTCAGGTTGCCGTCGCCGACTTCCTTCACGCTCCACTGATTGTGATCAGGACCTAGCCTGCTTGTCACACTTTCCAGCTGCCCTAAACGAGTCGCCAGCGTTTCTGGCGTGAGTGGTTCATAAGTGACATTGGTGGACATATGGCCTCCTTCATTCAGGAGTGACTATCCAACGTGCACGACAATTAGTCAATAGCCAAATCATTTGACAAATGTACTCTATAGGCGAATAGTGACTCCAGAGTTATCCGGATCAGAACCCTACATCCATGAGCAAGCACGTTTGTAAACTGCGAGGCATTGGTAAATCCTTCGGTACGAACACTGTACTGCGTGGCATCGACCTTGATCTCTTTGCAGGAGAAATTGTTGTTTTGATGGGCGCTAATGGCGCGGGTAAATCTACGCTGGTAAAACTGATTTGCGGTTACCACAATCTCGACACAGGCACGATGGAGCTGGATGGGCAAGCCTACAGTCCAACAGATCCCGCTGGCGCTATAAGTTCAGGGATCGTCACCGTTCATCAGTCCATTGATGATGGAGTGATACCGGATCTGGACGTTGCTACAAACTTGATGCTGGACCATTTAACCCGACCTGATGCAAGCCTTTGGGTCCGAGACAGGCAGCTCCGAAAGAAAGCAGCCGTGGTGGCGCTGAGCATGGGCATTACAACTGATGTTCGTACCAAGGTTGCAGATCTAGGTGTTGCAGATCGCCAGATGATTGCCATTGCACGAGCGATGGCTCGCTCACCCAAAGTACTCATCCTTGATGAGCCCACATCATCACTATCGGCAACTGAGGCTGACAAGCTCTTCAAGCTGCTCGATAGCTTGCGAGAAAACGGTGTAGCGATTCTGTATATATCCCATCGCATGTCAGATATTCGCCGTTTGGCAGATCGTATTGTGTGCATGCGCGATGGTGCTATTGCTAGCGTGTTCGATCAGAAACCTCTGAGCTATGACACTGCGGTGACAGCCATGCTTGGACACGCGATGACTGAAGTTGATATCAGTCCTGTCCCAGGTGTCAATCCGATACTGGAGGTTCGCGACCTCAAATTGACAGAGAGTAGTGAGGCTATTGATCTGACTGCCTATGATGGTGAAGTGATCGCCATTGCCGGGCTGTTAGGCAGTGGCAAAAGCAGGTTGGCCGAAATTTTGTTTGGCTTACGCAATCCCTATGCAGGCAGCATGCGTGTTGATGATAGAGCCTACTCTCCTCAAAGCGCTGCAGAAGCTGTTAGATCTGGTGTACACATGTCACCTAAAGATCGTGGCGCAAATGCCGTGATTCCGACCTTCACCATCGCCGACAATATATCCCTTCCTTTTCTACGTTCATTCAGTCGTCTGGGCTTACTCAGTGGTCGTAGGCAACGACACGCTGCTGAGAAGATGATTGATCAGATTGGGGTGGTTTGCCAGTCGGCTAAAGATGGGATCAATACGCTATCCGGTGGAAACCAGCAGAAGGTCATGATTGGTCGCTGGTTACTTGAGCCATGCCGTTTGTTGCTTCTTGACGAACCCTTTCAGGGTGTAGACATAGGTGCACGGCGCGACATTGGAAAACACATCAGAGCGTCTGCTAGCGGCCGGGCAACCATTGTTTTTGTTGCCGAAATAGACGAAGCACTTGAGATAGCAGATCGAATCATAGTGCTACACGAAAGTCAGATAGTGGGCGAGCATGATAACGACAGTATAAATCTCAATACGCTCTTCGCTCAGGTTTCCGGTGGGATGAATACAGCGACCACAACTGCAACGCTATGAAAAGCGATCGACTGCTCGACTTCGCCATTCGGTATGGTTTTTTACTACTGCTGGTTATGCTGGTCGTCTACTTCAGCGTCTCAGCATCAGGTTTCGCGTCACCCCGATCGGCCGCATTCATACTTCAATCTGTGGCTATCACCGGCATTTTGGCACTTGGAGTCACCTGTACTCTTGTAGTGGATGGTTTCGACCTATCCATTGGTTCCGTTGCCACATCCGCCTTGATGCTCTCCGCCTATTCCATGGTGATACTGGAGCACTCAGCCTTCGTCGCCGCGCTGCTATGCGTCGGTATGGGAGCGCTCGTTGGTTTAATCAATGGCCTGCTCATTGTTAAATTTCGCGTGCCAGATCTACTAGCGACACTGGGCATGATGTTTTTACTGATTGGTTTACAACGGATACCGACGCAGGGCAACTCCATTTCAGCTGGCATGCGCTTGCCCGACGGGTCCAATGCAGAAGGCACATTTTCAGCTGCGTTTCTCTGGCTAGGTAGACATCGTTTCGATCTATTTCTGGAGAAACTGGTGCCAGTGCCTGTCGTCGTCTTTGTAATCATTGCGGTAACCATATGGGTTTTCCTGGGTTTCACCCGTCATGGACGATTAATGTATGCCATAGGCTCGAATGAGCGTGCGGCGTCGTTGGTTGGCGCTAACGTAAACCGCTATAAAATTGTTGCCTACATGATTTCGGGCGTAACAGCCTCCATTGGTGGAATACTCTTGGCAGCCCGCCTTGGGCGAGGTGATATCGCCAGCGGCAACAATCTACTGCTTGACAGTGTTGCTGCTGCACTCATTGGTTTTGCTGTTCTCGGTGCAGCACGACCCAATGCGTTCGGCACAGCGATAGGCGCACTCTTTGTGGGTATTTTGCTGCAGGGACTCACCATGATGAACGCACCGTATTACACACAGGATTTTGTAAAGGGAGCCATTCTTGTTGCTGCTCTTGTTTTTACTTTCTACCTAAGCGCTCGGCAAAACGCTGGCGGGAAATCTCCAACCAACACTTGATGAGGATATAAACCATGTTAAGACGTACAGTACTTAAATATTCAGCATTAACTGCAGGTTTGTTCGTAGGGCTTTCAGGCTCGGTCGTCGCCGCTGAATTACCTGCACCACTGGACAAACCGGGTGAGGTCAAGATCGCCCTTGTACGTTATCTTTCTACTGGAGATTTTTTCCAATCCTACTTATCAGGTGTAGAAACGCAAGCTGCCGCCATTGGCCTTGATCTCAGAATTTTTGATAGCCGTCAGGACGCTGCATTACAGGCAGACATGGTTGATCAGGCCATCGCTCTGGGCGTGGACGGCATCATCATCCAGCACGGTCTCACAGAGTCCATGAAGGATGCCGCACAACGTGCGGTCGAGGCTGGTATCAAGGTCGTGGCTTTCGACGTTAATGTCGAAAACGAGGCAATTCCGCAAATCGAACAGTCCGATTATCTGTTAGGGAAATTGGCGCTCAACCAGGCCGTTGCCGATAACGGAAACAGCTTTACAGCGGGTTATGTCTATGTCCCCGGCATAGCACCACTGGATCGTCGTGATGTTGCATGGCAAGAAGTGAAAGCCGCTAACCCTGGCATTGTTGAAGCAGCGATGTTCGGAACACTGGATAACCCTATCGCTAATTCGGTGGCCAATCAGGCCCGCTCGGTACTTCAGGCAAATCCGACTATCAGTGTGGTCTTTGCACCCTATGATGAGTTTGCCAAGGGCGTGAAAATAGCGGTCGACGAAGCAGGCATGACAAATGACATAGACATTTACTCAGCCGATGTATCCACTGCTGACATCTCCGCCATGCGCGAACCTGATTCAGCATGGGTTGCTACGGTTGCGACAAACCCAGCTGTTGTGGGTGAAGTATCCGTGCGAACACTTGCCCTGCTACTTACTGGAGAAAATCCGGGTGCCAGTGTGATCGTACCGCCAACGTTAATTACTCAGGATTTCCTTAACGAAAAGGATATAAAAAACATGGATGATCTTGGTGCCAATATGCCTCAATTCAAACATGCCGATGTGGCTATGGCTGAATGGATGCCATTGCCTGCTAGATAAAGGCACAAAGCCGTTCAGAGTATCTAAAATTGTGGTGCTTCAGTCTCGAGAGCGTCTGGAGCACCACGATTCAGAACAAACAATCACATTACTCGTCAAATGAGCATAAACGAGGTCTCGTTGTGAACAGCTCTCGCTCTAGCGCTTTCTATCGCGCAGACTCTAGATCTATTTGATCTTTGCGCCAAAGTATCAATCATCAAAAGAGGCGATCTTGAAGTTCTGGAAAAAATCATGGAGCTCCTCAGATTTTTCCTGTCCGATAAAAGTTTTGGAGAATATCTTTTCGACAGCGCTTTCTTTCCCCTGCATGGCCTTGAACAGTAACGCGTTGAACTCAGAAAAGAAGCGCAAAACATCGATAGACGTACCCGACGATGGTGGATCTTCTGCGCATGACTCTGTTGTTGTGGAATTTTCATGATTGCCCAGACAGTACAGATCCCTGTCAGCAAAAAACACTCCGTAAACCTCTTTGGTACGAGTGAAGCGGTTCATTGTCGCCTTGCAGTTACTGTGCTCTCTGATCTTGTTGTTGATGATGTCATAGTCGCCAAGATAGTAGAGAACTTGTCCCTCACAGAATTTCTGCACACCTGTTGTATGGTCTCGGTATTTACGGATCGGCATGGCGCCGAATCCACGTGGGCACTCATCGGTCTGAATGGTTTTCGCTATCTCCCGATTAATCTTGCCGAAGCGTTCTCCCATTTTCTCATTGATAAATCCGGATAACCTGGTGTTCTCTAGACGATCGACATTAGTGTGTATGCGCTCTGGATCGCGATTGCTCAGGATGTTCTCCAAATCCCTCACGTCGCGTTTTGAGTATGACGATTGCAGTTTATAAGGATATTCAGGCAGGCGATGGAATTCTGTGATGAAATCCTTGATGATTTTCCGCATTTCATCATCAGCCATTTTATCCTTTCCAGTCTGTTTGCTTAATTCAAGATCCACCGCTTTGTTGAAGCGCATCAGCAGGTTCTTCTCAGTCAATTCGCGCAACCCATGCTTATCAGCAGTGGTGCCTCGCACCACGCCAATAACATTGCCGCAGTAGTTTCCTTTAGGGAAAAGAGGGGAGCGTGGATCGACGTAGGCATAAGTCATCCCCGACAGAAAAACCGGAAGTGTCGGCCGGAATCGATCAAGCAGTTCATCGGTGATGCTGTCAGGACCACACAAAAACAAGACTTTGCCGTCATTCAGAGTATCAAAACGCTTCGTTGCATCGACTTTGTACGCTCTGAATTCGAGATTAGCGTACTCGGGCTGCGCTTTCATTTGTTTCAATATATAGCGACACACACTGACCATGTAGCCTGAGAATCCTGCAAGCACAGTTTCAGCTGATCCGGTTGGTGTTTCATAAGAAAATGGCCTGGCATCGTCTCGCACACCCACATATACAGGCAGGCCAGGAGCAGCCTTGCTGGTTTCCTGCTCCATGTAGATAGCCCGTGCCGGACTGTCTGCACCGCCGATGGCGGGCAGTCCGGACAGCAACAGCAGCACAGAATTACGGCAGGTCGATTTTGCTAATGCAAGCATGGTAGTTATGGACATGTCAGTTTTCAACATATGCATCCTCCGCGCTTCCAGCAACTTCCTTTTCCTTGTTCTTATCATCTGCTCGCGCGCTCTCTGTTCGCGCACCACGGTGTCGAGTGTTAATGGTCTTGCTGTACATGCCCACTGAAGGATCGCCGTGGTGAGCCGTACCGGTCTTGTATTGGTATTGGAGACCCTGAATCCAGTATTGCCAAGCAAGTACAAACAAAGTAAACGCAGGTACCACAGCTCCGGATAATGTAGTTTTCCATTCGTGTGTACCATCCAGAAAAGCCATGATCCCGATATGACCAACCATTCCGCCGACTATCGTGACCCAAATAATACGACCCAAATGAGACTGCGCTGTAATTATTTCGTCGTTACCTGAATTATCCATCTTGTCGCTCAGGTAGCAGAGTAGGACAGCAAACGGAGCAGCCAGTAAACCGTAAAACCCATACTCCAAGTAGCTAAGATTAAAATCTTGCAGAACCGTGGCAAATTGATCTGCACCAGAAAATCGGCCAGCGGGTAGTACAACCAGTTTCAGGAACAGAAGGGTTTCCAAAGCGAAGGTGGCAAACAGCACGGCAATCAGTGAGATCACAACGTATTGCCCTACCGGATGAGCGTCCTTCTCCCACGTCTCCCATTGTCCTACGCGCAGGGCGTTTGCGCGATAGCTCAATGCAGCCGTGCAACCTGCTCCGAAAAGTAGACTGATAGTTAGCACATTCCACCAGGCCAATTTAAATCCAGTTAACAGGGTGCTTTGGTAGTAGGCCCCCATAGGCATGCCCCTTATCAATAATGTGGTTTCATCTTTACCCAGCGAAAAATTGTTTATCGACCAGTCGTGGATGACGAAAAGCGTAAAATAGAAGAGAGTGGCGGGTAGCAGGCAAGCCCCAAAACCGGTAAGGGTGGTGGCCAGCACCAGGCGAACGAGTGCGCGATCCTTCCGTATTCGCTGACCCTCTGTGACAAGATTCAACAACAGCTTTTTCAGCTCGGGATTCTCTTGCATTGGTGGCAAGGGTTCCTCTTGGTTGGTGATGGTGATAGCCAGCAGTTCTATGTATTTTCTGCGTAGATTGGTGGCCAGCAGAATGATCTCTCCCGATTCGTCTTCCCGTTGCTCTTGCGAGCTTGTGACAAGTGATTTTTCTCGCTCTGTGTCAAACGAGTTCACTTTTATCAGGAACATGTTGTACTCATCCGTCAGAGCGTGGTAGGCCTTGTCCAGTATCGCTATCGCCTGCCCGGACCAGATCTGACCGCCGGTACTGCCGAGAGTCAATTCGTTGAGTTGTCTGATCGAATCTATATTCTGCTGAAGACTGATGGTTCTATTTTGCGGAGTCGACTGCTGCGCAGGATTTTCCCAACCCTGTACTAGCGAATCGAGGTTCTGGGTGGCCTCGCGGACTTTTCTTACCATCCGCTGCAGATAATGGGGGATACCGGCGATACCGTGAGAAATGCCACGAATGTATTGCTCCAGCATCGAAACCGGTTTGATACTGATCAGGGTATTGACCGCTATTGCTGCCAGTATCGGTGCAAATGTGGACGCGTCTTCAACGGAAAGACTCAATGCTCCCACCGAGGCGGTTGTTCCTGCTACCCCCATGGACAGACTCAACAGCTCCGGAGAAATCGAGATGATCAAATAGATAAGCAGAATAGGGCAGAGATAGAAAAGATAGCCGAGTTCAAATCGACGCTTGCCAGTGAAGTTCTGCAACTGTAGGTCTTTTCCCAGCCAGTCAGCATTTACCCGGATCAGCGGCGTTGAGTAAAGTGTTCGGGAATGGATACTGACAAAGATACTACCGGCGACGATGAGTATCAGATAGAGATTATCGTGAATGATCGTATTCATGATAGTTACCGCGATTTACAGGCTGTTAGTCTGTTGCCACCCTTCTGGTAGCCAGATGGTTCTCAGAAGCAGTTACCCTTGCGGGGGTTACATATACTCAGTGTCGTGTTCAGGATACCTGGATCTATCGGGAACACCGCTTGGGCGTCGAGTGCTGCAATCTTTATGGCCTTTTGCTGATCGATCGACAGGCACTTGTTATCGCTGAGTTTGTCTCTGGCAATAATGCATTCGCCATTGACGGTATTGGAATCTATCGCCTTTTGGATTGGTTCAATGAGAGTTGTCTCGAATTTCGCTTTAACCAATGGACCCAGGCTACTCGGTACGCCTGCCAGATAGAGGGTCACTATGAGTAAATACAACATGGAAAGCAGGAAAAAAAAGCGCATAGCTTGACACTCCGCCACTTTTTATGTCGACTGAGTCACATTGCAGCATCGTTTGCGAAAACGCAATTGGACATAAGTTCAGTTTTTGTCAATTGCTCCTGTGGCCTCTATGCGTCATCCGCGTAGATAGTGATTGGTGGAATTACCACTATTAACCAAAATACACCGACTCAATATGTCACTTATCGCTTTGTGATCTTTTTCTATTTTTTACGAATGCAATCGATTGCATCTTGCGGCTGGCAAGTAGCCTATCCAGAATAATGTTAGCCATCGTCTAAATCGCATGGCCTGCTGACTCTATCGTTTGTTCTTATCGTCCCATATCTTTGGCTCCCAAAGTTCAACCTTGTTACCCTCTGGATCGACTATCCACGCAAAACCTCCGTTCTCGTGGAATTGCGGACCTTCCAGAATCGCCACATCTGCTGAAGTGAGTTTTGCAATGAGAGCCTCCAGGTCATCAACTCGATAGTTAATCATAAATCGGGCCTGACTCGGCGCAAACCAATCGCTATCTGCCTTAGCAATGTTCCAGACCGTTGCCCCATCATCTTCGGCCACATCGTTCTTCCACTCCAGAACTGCACCACCCCATTCCTGGAGCTGGATTCCCAAATGCTCTTCATACCATTTCGCCAGGCTTTCACTATTTTTAGTAGCGAGAAAAAAGACTCCACCAATTCCGGTGACTCTGCCGGCAGTTTTTCGTTCAGCCATGATTGCACTCCAGTTGAGAGGTCAATCCAACATAACAAACAAATCGCGAAGTGGCCAACTCCTGGATTTTCCTAAGACCAATTTCGCACAGTGACTATTTGTCAAAGGAGCTTCGTGTTCTGGGTAGTACGGAAGAATGCTATCTATCTTGAATCGATCTACTGTGAGCGCCAGTCCGGAGTGTCTGGGCTACATCATGTTTCTCATTGATTGTATCTGTAGTTCAGTCTGCTGCTTTAGTGCTTTATTCATCGCATTCAGTCTTGGAACCGACAAAGAGTCACTGGCTTGCCATCCAGATACTGACCAGTGCAAAGCGGGTAGACGACGCGGCCTTGCGCACAGCAAGTGGAGCTGGGTGTGTGTTCCACCACCTTCTTGACAGGTAGACATCCTAACGCGTAAGTTTGATGAAGCGTTCGTTACTTTTTTATACTGAATTTGCACGCTGCAAAGCACAGGAGCGTATTTTCCTTTGATTGGCCACAACAATGAGGAACGTCTTTCGGTTATCGCCGACGGCGATGCACGCATAGACTGGGTTGATCGATATTCCCCCGTGCTGAATGGCATGGTCCGGCAGACACTAGCTGACGGATCGCTGAATGGAAAAAAAATCGCCGTTGTTGTACACCTTGAAGCAAAAACAGCTTTTCTGGCGCTGGTCCTGGCTGAAGCAGGGGCCGAGGTAATTGTCGCGGGAAGCAACCCACGCACAACTAGTCAATCGGTGGTTGAAGCCTTACGCGATCGTGGGCTGATCGTCGTTGCCAATGCTGGTGGTGACATGAAAAGCTGGGAAAAAGAGCTATTAGCGGCGGCAGATCATGAACCCGAGTTTGTGATTGATGACGGAGCAGAGCTGACCATGCGGATCGGTATGCACCGCCCTGAGTTGTTCAAGCGTCTAAAAGGTGTCTCCGAGGAGACGACAACAGGAACCGCACGGCTGCATGCTATGGAGGCCGCTGGTAAGTTGCCCTTTCCTGCATTGACAGCCAATGAAGCGCGTTGTAAACACATGTTCGACAACCGCTATGGCACCGGACAAACGACTATGCAAGCTGTGTTGCGTTTGACCAATCGCCAGATTGCAGGCGCAACGATAACAATCATAGGCTATGGCTACGTCGGTCGCGGTATCGCTGAATATGCCAGGAAGATGGGTGCAAATGTCCGGATCGTAGAAATTGACCCTGTTCGAGCGGTCGAAGCGCACATGGATGGCAATACAGTCGGGACGGCCAATGACATGGTGCCGGGGGCATCGATGATTGTTACGGCAACGGGTGGAATACGGGCGATGGGTAAACCTGAGTTGCTCCGTGTTGATCATGATGTAATTCTGGCCAATGCAGGCCATCATGATCTTGAAGTCGATGTGGATACCCTTGCAGACATGGCTTCGTCGCAGACTGAGTCACGACCTCAGATAACAACCTACTGTGTAGATGATCGGGATATACATGTGCTTTCGGGTGGTGCTTTAGTCAACATTGCAGGCGGCAGCGGGCATCCGGTCGAAATCATGGACCTGACGTTTTCTGTTCAGGGTCTCGGTGCGCACGTTTTAGTGAATGCAGGCCTTGCACCTGGAGTACATGTGCTTTCAAAAGAGCTCGATGATTCAATCGCCAGCGCCTATCTGGAGAGCAGGGGCATCCACCTTGATCCCGGACGCCCTGAGCAGGAAGATGATTTCAACAGCTGGATTGATGGGATGCTATCGGTATGAGCACGCATGATTATGACAGTGCTCTTGCAAGCTCCGGTCTACGGAAAATAAACTGGGTGCGTCGGAGTATGCCCATCCTGGCATCCATCGAAGCCAGGCTCATAACGTCTGCTGTGATCAAGGGACGCAGAATTGGTATTTCGCTAGTCCTTGAACCCAAAACAGCGTACCTTGTTATCGCCTTGCAGAACGCAGGTGCAGATCTCAGCGTCTGGGCGCCCGCGGATTGCGTGCAGGATGATGTCGTGCAGGCGCTACGTGCTGAAGGTATCAAGGTGTTCGCCGATGCACGTGCGTCAGATGCTGCAGACATGGAACTTGCACGCGCATTCCTCGCTACGAGTCCACAAATTCTCGTCGACGATGGTGCACGTATTATCCGTCTGGCGCATCGAGAGTTTCCTGACGTTGTTAAAAACATGGTTGGCGCTGCCGAGGAAACAACAAGCGGCGTACGTCCGTTACGTGCAATGCATGACGCTGGTGAACTGCATATTCCCGTGATTAACGTGAACGACTCACGGCTGAAATACTTGTTCGACAACGTGTACGGGACGGGCCAGTCCTGCGTGATGGCGTTGCTGGATGTGACCAACCTGCAGTTGGCGGGTCGGCATGTTCTTGTCATCGGCTATGGCTGGGTGGGCAAAGGTGTAGCCTTGCATGCAGTAGCCATGGGCGCGCGCGTTACCGTAGCTGAACTGGATCCGGTAAAATGCCTGCAGGCTCTGCACGATGGTCATCGGGTAAAAAGTATTACTGATGCAGCGCCTTCCACCGAGGTTGTTTTTGCATCAACTGGCATTGAAGGCGTCGTGACGCCTGCGCATCTCGAAGCCATGGCCGATCAGGTTATCCTTTGCACTGCTGGTGGTGGCAACTATGAATTGCCAATGGCGTACCTGCAATCACTTGAAGCGCCAAAGGAAATTCGCGCTGAGGTGGAAGAATATACCTTGCCAAGCGGCAAGCGAGTCTTGATGATCGCAGGTGGGCACTGTATCAATTGCGCAGCAGGGGAAGGCAACCCTATTGAAATCATGGATCTGTCGCTGTCCTTGCAAGCCTGCGCCATTGAAGAGCTTGCCTTAAACGGTGCGCAGTTGTCCGCCGGTATTCATCCTGTTTCCGAGAAAATAGAAAATGCTATCGCGACGATAAGATTAAATGTCTCGGGGGCCAGCATTGAACCAATGACTCCTGAACTAACCGAGGCCATGGCGCGTTGGTGATCGCGTAAGCGACTGCAATACCTGTAAAAGAGTAGAGTGACCACATGAATACTAACCTGGAGAACACAATGTCAAAAAAGAGCCTCACCTTTGCCGGTATTATCGTGACATCGATGCTATCGCTCGGAACTGCACACGCTGCCGGTGAATGTGCAGTGGGAAAAACCATTGAAGAGGGTGTGTTGACTGTAGCAACGGGCAATCCGGCGTATTTCCCCTGGGTAATTGACAACGCACCGGAAGCGGGCAAGGGTTTTGAAGCCGCGGTGGCCTATGCAGTGGCCGCTCAAATGGGCTTTGAAGCAGATCAGGTGACGTGGACGACATCCTCCTTCGACCAGGCCATCCAACCGGGTCAAAAGAACTTTGATTTCAACTTGCAACAATTTTCCATCACTGAAGATCGCGAAAAGGTCGTGGACTTCTCAGTGCCTTACTATACCTCAGCGCTGGCTGTTATCGTACGACAACAGGCAATTGATGCGGGTGCACTACCCACGCTCGAATCCCTTAAAGGATTGGTCTGGGGCGCTGATGCAAACACTACCGCAACACCAATCATCCAGTCACTGATTGCCCCTAGTAGTGACCCCTTGCTGTATGACGACACGGTCGATGTGATCGAGGCGATGAATGCCAATCAGATTGACGCTACCCTTCTGGATTTACCGGTTGCGTTGTATCAAGCGGCCGCAGTGATGGATGATGGTGTTGTATTAGGTCAGTTTCCAGCCGATGAATCCAACTCACCCGATCACTTTGGTTTGTTGATGGAGAAAGGCAACCCGATCAAGACATGTGTCGATGCTGCGTTGACCGCGCTTAGCGAAAGCGGTCAGTTGGCAGAGATTGAGGCTGAGTGGCTGCAGCAGGCCACAGATGTACCCATGATCGAATAACAATCAACCCGGTGACTGTAAGAACGAAGAACAGGAGGGCGGTCGTGGCCGAAGATGCCGCGCTGCCCCTCAAGATGTCACGTGCCGCGTATAACGCGCAAAAGAAGCGTCGCAGCCTGATCGTTGCGTCGACCAGCATGCTGACTGTGCTGGCGTTGATCTACTATTTCGTGCCGCGCGCCCCTGGTTGGGAGCGCGTGAAAGACAGTTTTTTCAATTGGGACGTTTTTATCGGGACCTTTCCCAAGCTGCTCGATGCGTTCTTGATCGACGTCATGATTTTCGCCTGGTGCGCACCGGCTATTGCGATCTGGGGTTTAGTGATTGCGCTGTGCCGCGACGCACGCTCTCCTGCATTGTTCCCGCTTCGTGTTTTTGCCACCGTCTACAACGACGTGTTTCGTGGTGTGCCCGTTATCCTTGTCATCTATTTGATCGGCTTTGGCATCCCGGGGCTTGGACTTAGCCGCACATGGAGCAACCCCTACATCTGGGGTTCCCTTGCACTTATCCTCAGCTACTCAGCCTATGTCGCCGAAGTGTACCGCGCGGGCATTGAATCCATTCACGAATCACAACGTTCTGCCGCCAAATCACTAGGTTTATCCCATTGGCATACGATGAGCCACGTGATATTGCCACAGGCCTTTCGTCGCGTGATCCCCGCGAACATGAACAATTTTATCTCATTGCAAAAAGACGTGGCGCTGGTGTCATTCATCGGCCCCGTGGAACTGTTGCGCCAGGCTGGTGTTGAGAAATCCTTGCTTGCGAATTTCACACCCTATGTCGGTGCCGCGCTCATATTCCTCAGCGTCACTATCCCCGCTACCCGATTGGCCGACCACCTGATCGCGAAGCAAAACCGGGAGCGTGGATAATGGAGTCGCTGCCAAAAATAGAACTCAGAAACGTGCGTAAGAGTTTCGGCAATCTTGACGTCATAAAGGGTGTGAATCTCAGCGTACAGCGCGGAGAGCTAGTCTGCCTGATCGGATCATCAGGCTCTGGCAAATCGACGTTGCTGCGTTGTCTCAATCTGCTCGAGCCAATTGATGAGGGTGAAATTTTGCTGGATGGATCGGATATCTCACACCCCATGCTTGACCCGCAACCGATCCGCCAGCGCATAGGTCTGGTTTTTCAGAGCTTCAATCTGTTCCCGCATATGAACGCATTTGAAAATGTGCTGTTAGCGCCACGTCTTAACAAGAAAATATCGCCTTCGTTGTTAAAACCAAAAGTAGAAGCACTGTTTGAACGCTTTGGCCTGATAGATCGCATGGATCATTATCCCGACCAACTGTCAGGTGGGCAGCAACAGCGCGTGGCCATCGTGCGAGCGCTGGCACTGGAACCGGAGATCATGTTGTTCGACGAGGTGACCTCAGCACTTGATCCCGAGCTTGTCAGTGAAGTTCTGGATGTTGTTCGGCAGCTTAAAGGCGAAGGTATGACATTGATGCTGGCAACGCATGAGATGAATTTTGCACGCGAAGCGGCGGACAGGATTTGCTTTCTGGACAAGGGCGTGATTGTGGAGGACGGACCTCCCGATCAGATTTTCGAAAAACCGAAAGAGCAAAGGACCAAGGAGTTTTTGCGTAGCGTTTTGTAGACTGCATTTATGTTGTGTCCAGACTCCTATACCGGTGAGCGCGTCATTGAGTCTGAAGCCTGTTAGCACGGTGGCGATGAGCTCTCCGTACTAACGGGGGGGTTACACTTTCTATTCTCTACCCAGTGAGAAGCTGGCGGCCAGTTCGCCCAGTTTGTTGGACCGCTCCTGTAGGCCGCGAGTGGTTTCCCGCGATTGTTCAAGACGTTCGAGGTTATTCCTGGCCACATCGGCTGTTTTAGCCGCACTGTCTGCAATCTCGGTACTGCCCCTTGCCGTCTCATTGAGGGAATCACTGATCTGACTGGACATTGCACGCTGCTCCTCGACGGTGCTCGCTATGGATACCTGGGAAGCACTGATGTTCTCTATGGTGGTGTTAATCTCGCTGATTATTCGTTCAGCTATCTGGCTATCGTTCTGTATCTTTGCAATCTTCTGACTGACATCCTCAGTAGCACGAGCGGTTTCTTTGGCCAATTCCTTGACCTCATTCGCCACTACGGCAAAGCCGCGCCCTGCATCACCGGCTCGTGCTGCTTCGATCGTCGCGTTAAGTGCCAGCAGATTGGTCTGATCGGCAATGGAATTGATTACCTTGATCACAGCATTGATGCCATTAGAAGATTCTGCTAGCTGACTTACGTTTGATTTCGCCTCTTCTGAAAGCGCCACAGCCTTGTCGGCAACAGTAACCGCATCAGAAGAATTTCTGGCGATACCGTGGATGGCGTTAGTCATTTCTCCCAGCGATACAGCTACCGAAGCCACGCTGGATGAAATCTGCGAGGCGGTGGAGGAGGATCTTTCTGTCTGTTCTGCTGTGCGCACCGCTGCTTCATGAGAACTGTCGTTGAGTGCGGATAATTTCTCCGAGCTGTCAACCAACGCAGAACTGTGCTCTGTGACCTGACTCATCATCAACTTGAGCTGTTCTACAGTGGCATTGATAGCCTCTGATAGCTCGGCGAGTTCACCGGTGTGAACGCCTTGCATCATTCTTGTCAGATCACCCTCGGCAAGAGCGCCCATGACTTCACCGGCCTCTTTAACCAGATTATCTAGTGCCTGCGACAGCAGCTTCTGGTCAGTGATATCGCTGGCGTATTTGACGACCTTGATAGGTTTGCCATTGGGATCGAACACAGGGCTGTAGATGGCCTGCAACCACAGAGTGTCTCCGTTCCTCTTGACTCGACGAAACTGTTCGTTGACGTATTCTCCCCGATTCAGTGTCTCCCACAATCCGAGGTATGCTGACGAGTTATGCTCAGCAGGATCCACGAACAACCGGTGATGTTGGTCGCGTATCTCGTTGAGCGAGTAACCAGTGGTCTTCTGGAAGTTCTCGTTCGCAGTTACAATGGTACCGTCCAGATTGAACTCGATCACGGCCAGGCTATGACTGATGGCCGCTACCTGATCCTTGTATTCCGCCGCCTGCCAAGCCTGCTCTGTGACATCTGTGGCTATCTTCAAGATCTTGAGTGGAGCACCTTCGGCATCCAGAATCGGGATATAGCTCGCCTGTAGCCAGACCTCGCTACCATCACTGGTGATGAGCCGGTACCGATTGGTTATCTGTTGTCCCCTTTGCAAAGTAGCCCAGTGCTCGGCGTAAACCGAACCGGCGACCTCCTGTGGCAGCATAAACATGCTGTGATTCTTGCCAACTATTTCCTGTTGCTCATAACCCATGACGCGCAGAAAATTTTCGTTCGCATCAATGATGGTGCCATCCAAGTCATACTCGACCACGGCATGTATTGTATGTAGTGCTCGAACGATTTGTTGTGGTTCATGATTGCCGGATATATCCGGCGACGTAACTTGGGAAGAGGTATGATTTGCGAGGAAACGATCGAACATGTTTGTTAGCCCTAAAGAGTAGCCAAGGTGGTAGAGATCTGGAGGACGAGTTTCGGACTGATACTTTTCCAGTGAAGAGAAAGCAGGCAAGTAGAATTTACTGGCCTGCAATAACTCCCAAACCTCCGCAACTGAGTTAGCGACCACAATATTAGTAATTTAAACCGAACTAACGTAGTGGCTCCTAGCTACAAAGCCCGGTCTTTCGCAGGCGTATGCATACGTGGATTCGGTCATTGCCTGAAATTGGATCAGTTAGCATGACTTAATCCGTTATACACCAAAGGGGTGTCAGGGAGCTGCCTTAACTGAGAAGCCAAACCGCAAGTAGCCTTGGCACGCGCTTACTCGATCTTATAGACATCGATTGCCTCGACACGCCCGTTCAACTTATAGTTGCCCGCAGAGATTGGCGAGAAGTCGGCTGATAGAATTTGTGCAGTCGTAGCGCTGATGAGAATCGATACATCAGTACCACTGGGATAGATGTCCTTGCCTAGTTGCTCAAGTCGTTGTCCAATATTGACGGTGTCTCCAATGATGGTGTAGTTCAAACGGCCAGGTGCGCCGATGTTGCCTACTGTTGCAACGCCTGTGTGAATTCCAATGCGGATACCCACTGGTGGATCATTGCTTAAGCGGCGCTTCTGGTTGTCTAGCCTGATGGACTCGGCAACAGCGATAGCCGCTCGACACGCACGCTCGGCACTGTTTGGCTGTTCAGGTTCCTCAGCAGATGCATCCTGCCAGAAGGCCATGACGGCATCGCCCATGAATTTGTCTACGGTGCCTTCTTCTGCCTCTATACATTTAACTACCAGCGAGAAGTGATGATTAACAAAAGCTGCAACTTCTTCGGCCAGCATGCCCTCAGACACGGTAGAGAAGCCCACGACATCAGTAAACATGACAGTGACCTCCCGAACATCTGATAGAGAGTCATTAATCTCTCCTTGTCTGATCAATTGTTCGACAATCTTTTTCGGCACATAGAACTCGAACCAGCGTAGCGCTCTTAACATTGCATTAAACGCCATCGACTGGTCATTAAGTTCCCGAAAAACACTACCGGGCAGCTCTTCTATTTTCGATACGTCAAGGTCACGAATACGACCCGCAGCCGATGAGAATTTCACTATGGGACGAGCAATTCGACGTCCCAGATAGATTGCGGCAATCAGGGACAGAAACAGCGCGATCAATCCTGTTATTAGCGCCGCTTTGATGCGCTCTATGGCGGCAGGGCGATCACTGGCCTGAAAGTAGGTACCCACCAGTAAGGGTTGTTGGCCATAGCCTCCAATTGACTGATAAACGAACACATAGACGTTACCGGCGATTTCAAGTGAGTGACCTTCAATCCCTTCCTTTACATTTAGCCTCAGTTCACGCCGATTGTCCGTTTGCCACATGGAGGACATGACAGGATCACCGAAACGATCAAGTCGAGGAAGTGGGGATTCATCTGATCGGCCAGGGTAACCATCGACCATCAACCAGTGCGCAAGAATATAATCACGGCCATACAGTATAAACCGGTTACCTGCGGTCTCCAGCCCCTCCATACTGATGAAATCCGATAACCGATCCAGAGACACAACGGCGATGATGGAACCAACATACTCATTATCGAGAACGATCGGCGTGGCGTAACTGAGAAAAGTCTTCTCGACTCCATCGCGCCAGATGGGTGGCAACCACAAGGGCCCCTGTTCTGAGGCGTCCATATTAGCCTGTACAATGGTGTCTGCGGCGTTGTCTATCGTACTTGTTCTTGTTAGACCACTGACAGGGTCGCGAGAGGCAGCAAACGATTCAAGATTAACGTCAATGAATACAACGGCGGAAATCTGTGGGGCCGCCGCCAGTGAACCAGTCAGTAGCGTGCCAAACGTTGCGCGATCAGCAAGATTCACTTCACCTCGATGGATCAAATCTGCGATATATCCAGCCTGAGACTCCGCTGGTTGAAGATACTGTTCAATCTGATTAACGTCCGCGGTAACAGCCTGATACGAGTTTGTACTCAACAAATCAAACGTGTTTTTCTGCGCTAGACGAACACCCACGGCAAACACAATACCCGCGGTAAACAGCACCAGAATACCGATGGCCGCAGCCAGAATAATGGCGATCGGAACCCGTCCATACCAACGGTTATTGCGTATTGCGCTGCGCACTGCACCACAACCTGCCTCAGGCTGACTCATAGCTTCCGGATTATTGATTCCACCAGCTCCGTTAACACAAACTGTCTCTGTATGCATGAATCGTGACGTAGGCATCGACTCGTGGAAGCCAGAGCGATCGGCAAGCATACACCCTATGGTAAATGATGTTCCCGAGCCTTGTAGGCAGGCACACGAAGGCGGATGATTGACAGATGAACCCACATCAATCTCCGACAATGACCGCCTCTCGAATCGCTGCTGTGACGTTGGTATTCTTCGGTTGCGCCGCAGCGATTACCACGCACCTTGGTGCCTTGTATGGCAGTGATCTCGACCCGGTTGCAAGCCCGCTCGGTGAGCTTGCCTGGACTGAAGATGCCGCCTGGTTCCGGTATGGGGTATGGTTGTTCGCGTTTGGCCATCTGGCGCTTGTGCTGTTGCTTAACCGACCCAGTGCCAGCCGATTGACGCGTGGCGCGCAGTTTTTTCTGCTTGTCGACGCAGGTTTGATCCTCTGGTTGCCTTCGCACTTCGCCTCTACTCCGCCTACAGAGCTGGTGGCAGCCGCTTCCGGTGGTCCTCTGTGGTTGCTGGGTGGTAGCGTCGGATTTGCCATGACCTGTGTGGCAGGTGCTTTGTGGCGAAGCCATCGCTCCACGGCATTCCTGACGCTGGTTTGTCTGCTGCTTTGGAGCCTTCTGGCGCCCGTATTCCTCGCCGTTGACCCAAGCTGGATCGGTGCCTATCAGCGCACCGTCGGTGTGGTGTTGGTGTTCTGGACAGCCGTCCTCGCAGTGCGTATCGGGATCCTTGAGCGAGACGGCACTACCTGATCCGCCCATTCATTCATGGTCCATCTCGCCGGCGAATGCCCAGATCGAATCGTATGAACAAAACAGCTATCTGGTGCTGGAGGGCGTCTTGCCTGCCGAGGTGCTCAAGGACATGCGCTCAGAGATAACTCGCTTTGAAAACGTATTGACTATCTGTACGACTTACTGTGGCAACGTGCGTATCACCGACGTGATAGCTTCGGACTCTGTAAGTTGAAGGAAAGGGTTAACTGCTGTTCCGGGTTTCATAGCTTCTGCTACGAGCAGGCAAAATCCAGCAAGCAGCAAAACCGACAAGACAACAAGAATTCCCTGTACGACGCCCATAAGCCTTCGTATGCTCTGTGGTACCCAGCGCCAGCGAACTTCTACCGCAGCGTTGTTTATTGCAGCTTTTGCCTGTCTTCTGTTGCAGCGAAAAAACTCGCGGTTTTTCAATACCCGACGATCGGCCAGCAGACTGTGAGCGACCTTCTCCACTGCCAACGAGTCCCTTACAGGTAGAGCATATTCGAGCTTGAATTGCTCGGTCATATTGGTACCGCTCAGTTCCCTGCAACGCTGTTCTGGCGTTTTCTGTGTTCTGCCAATTTTTACTTCACGCGACCCTGGCAAGCGGACTGCGTAAACATAGCCTCTTATCATAGTCGTAGTCTACGCTATCCAACATACTTACCCGGTAGTTGGTGAAGAATGAGGGCAGTTGTATTTGATATCCCTCAGACACATCACTCGCTGCTTAACGCTTCAGGTAACGATGAGGCGGTCCATGCGCCTATGGCAGAGATGATTGAAAACACGGCGATCAAACTGATGGGCGACAACCAGATTGACAAGAAACCTGAGACGATTCCCATGGCAAGGATAATAACGCCAATTAGCGTATTGCTGACAGCCACGTAGTCGATGCGATTGTCATCATTCGACAGATCCACCACGTAGGTCTTTCGCCCTACTCGAACGCCCTGATGAGCAACTTCCAGAACGAAATACAGTGCTGGCACAAGAAAAACGGAATCGAAGGCTGCCGGTGTGAATACAAATATCGTTACCGACAGTACTCCCAGAAGTGCAACACAACTAGCAGACACTTGTAGAACCCAGCGAGAAGATCGATCGGAGTATCTACCCCAAAACGGGGAACTGATGAAACTGGCTAATCCGCTGGCGAGCAGTAACGCACCAACCGAACTTAACGTCTGATTTACAGTGACACTCAGCATGACGTACCACGGGGCAATTAATGCTGTCGATACCAATAAGGATCGGACGATGACAAAACGGCGGAAAGAGGGCCGATCTCGGATGAGGCTAAGACGTTCATGCATCGAGACGGTTGCTTCACTGGTACCCGGGGATTCGGATACCTCCAGGCGCGTAAACGAAGCTGAGGCTAGCCACCAGCAGATTGCTGCCAGACCAAGAAACACCATGAAAGAGACCATGTTATTTCGCTCGGGCATGATCAGCAATATGATAGAGATGATGATGGTGGCTCCACCTGCTGCACTTGAAGCCCAGCCGGTAGTCCGGCCACGCAAACCCCCGGGTACCGTCTGTCCCAGAACACCCTTGAAGGAGATCGAGCACAGTGCGCGAGCAATACTTAATATGCCGAGGAAGCCAACGACGATCCAGCCAGCCCAGATACCGTCTAACCACCACGCACTGAGAAGCATCCCCACTGCAGCGATTCCCTGAACCAATGTTCCAATGCTGTAAAGCGAGCCTAGGCGGGGATATCGAGCAACATACCCGGCAAGCCATACCTGAGGCAGTAACGCGCCGGATTCACGTAGGGGAACCAGAAGTGATACGGCCAGCGACGATGCTCCTATCGCCTGAAGTAATGCTGTCAGTATGATTTTCGGACTGGATAGTGTGTCCGCTATTTTCGTCAGAAATGTACTTCCAACCAGTAGGATCATCGCGTTGATCAATCCATTCTCGTCGTCATCGTCGCTTCGTGCCTCTTGTATTTGTGATCTCAGGTAGCGGCGAGGTGAAAGAGGCAGATGCATGGCCATCGGATTACTCAGTTAACGTTGGAATCTAGAGACGCAATTGAGGTGCAAAAGACAGGACGCCTCGGCATTGCAGATATCGATATAATAGGGAAAATTAGCCCTCTGGTGCTGTCGCACATGATCGAAAACGTCCCTATGTCTACCCGACAACACAGGTTGTATGCAACTGTCGTTTTTCTGCTAATCGGTATTGTACTCACTGGCTGTAGTGGTGATAGCAGTGTAGACGCAAGCAGTGGTGATAATGACGGTTCAAGTGCTTCTGTCGTGCTTACGCCACTGCCAGTTCCGTCGTTGACGGAAGGCCCTTCAGCCGACGATGAGCCCGTTCCGTTTGACGCGGTTTTTCATACTGTCACAGACTATTCCCTGGTTCGTGATACCGGGCCGCGTATTGAATCTGATAGCGTTTCCATTTTGACGGATGCGGATTTCGCAGCCGGTTTGCCAGATCTACTGATCAGCGTCCCCGTGGGTGTGGACACAGATACAAATGAAGCGCCGTTTTTTGAGGGGCTAATGAACACAAGGGTCGAGGCGGGTCAGTTGGTGCAAATTCGCTTTGTGCCGCGGGACCCTGAAGGAGAGTTACCTGGCATGTTCCCTCAGAGATTACCGGAAGGCGCTACGTTTGATGATAACTTTGACGGCACCAAAACCTTGCGTTGGCAGACTTATCAGGCCGATGTTGGCATTACCGAATTTGTGGTGGTTGCGGTTGATCCGGAAGCCAATGAGTATCGCAGTGCACAGGCGGTGTTGATCGCCGTAGATCCACCATCAGACCCGGCAGGCGTGCCCAATATTGCGCCTTCGATTGCACCGGTCGCCTCCTACACCGTCAGAGTCGGTGATCCTGTCTCGGTTTTCATCATCGGCACCGACCGAAATGGCACGGTGCCGACCATCGAGCTTGTTGATCCCCCGGCGGGGGCGATTCTGACACCGGACGCGCGTACTCCGGAGTGGCAAATTCTGCAGGCCGTACCTGTGGCTGCAGGTACTCTTGTGATTGATATATTAACGCGCGATGCCGACGATGCCTCGCTGACAGGGCTTGATCAGATCACCCTGAACGTTCTCGATAGTGCAGACTTTGAACGTAGTGGTCAACGATTGAAGGAGGCCGCGATTGGTTCGGGTGTTGCATTTGGTAGCGCGATTTCTCCCGTATTCTATTTGCAGGCTGATGGTGGCGTTTACGAATCGATTGCTGCCACAGAGTTCGGTGTATTAACGCCAGAAAGCTCGATGAAATGGATCGCGATCAACCCCTTACCGGGGCAATTTGAATTTGCGGATATGGATAACCTGATCAGCTTTGCCCGTGTAAACGATATGCAGGTGCGTGGTCATCCTTTAGTGTGGCATCGCAGCTTGCCCGAATGGGTAGAGCAGACAGATGCTGCCGATCGTGAAATACATATGCGCGAATACATCACACGTGTCATGGACCGCTACAGCGAAGCCGTGGACTACTGGGATGTCGTTAACGAACCTATTGCGGATGATGGCAGCATGCGTGATTCGATATGGCTGAATGCAATGGGTGAGCGCTACATTGATGTGGCATTCGTGCAGGCACGCAAGCTGGATCCCACAGCGGTGCTGGTGCTGAACGAATACGATATCGGTTTTGCTGGCCCCAAGTTTGACGCTCTGTTGAGCCTGCTTGATCGGTTAAGCGAGCGTGGAGTGCCAGTAGATGCCGTAGGTTTTCAATTGCATGTTTTTTCCAGTTTTGATCAGTTCGATGAACTGGCAGCCAACATGGCAGCAGTCGCTGAACGTGGACTCGATATTCATATCACCGAGCTGGACGTGGCTATTGTCAACGAGGATAGCGAGCAGACACAAGCGAGCGTATACGCGAGTATCGTCAACACTTGTCTGGCGCAGCCGCGTTGCACTGTGCTACAGACCTGGGGTTTCACCGATCGTTATTCGTTTCGTACTAACCAGACGCCACTTTATTTCGACCGGAACTACGCGGTAAAACCTGCGTATCAGGCATTAAGGGAAGCATTGAGTGGAGGTTGATAGTGAGCGATGCTTTGCTAAAAAATGACGTCATCTTGTCATAACGATCAGATAAAAAAGCCCCCGATCAAACATCGGGGGCCCGGGCACCATCCTTGGCGAGTGTGTTATCAATCCCACTAAAGCATCCATTGCTTTCAGGCCTTGTTGCGGTAAGCCGTTTCACCGTTCATGGTGATAGTGCGATAACACGAGCATCCCTACTGGCTGTCTGAGGGCTGAACCAACATCCTGTCAATTCACACATCCCTGTGTTGTGACTGCCACGGCCTTCCCTGACCGCACAGCTAGTATGCAAGTGAGTAGTGTGCTTGACTATCGGAAATTGATTGTATCTTTGTAGGAATTTTCTGAATTTTCTCAAAGCATGATGCAATGCGCAGAAAATATGCCCTTCTGGTTACTACGAAACTTTCGACTACCACCGCACCAAGCGCTACGGCTTTCGGATTAAATCACTGTCCACTCGACGCTTGATCGGTTCAGATGGGCAGTCACCACGTGGTCATGCCGTTAGCGACATGATTCACGGCTTGCGTCCAGATCCAGCAACTTGATGAGCCAGTCGAAATCCAGCGCATTGGTGGTCGAGCAGATGGCGCTCGTATTGCCTGAATACTCAACGCCGAACACGGCCTTTCCAGCTTCGACAAACGGCAGTAACGTTTCGCATTCGCTGTACTGGTAGCACTGCTCGTTGAGAGCCCAGTCGAAATACGGTTCCAGTTGTTCTACCTGGTCCACATCGTTTTTAAGACCGATGGAAAGGCCGCGTGCATGAGCTTCATCGGCCAGCCAGATGTTGTAGTTGATCTGGTCCTGCGCAGTCAAAGGAAAACCGGTGGAGTTGGTATAACCATCAATGTTGTCTGGTTCCACACCGTCGCAGCCTTTGCGTACCGCCAGATCAAGGCGCTCACGCATAACATTTGCGAGGCTATCGATGTCGCTGATATCGAGCCAACGCTCGCCTTCCCAGCCATTGTTGCTTCCAATGACGCTAGTGGGGAACATGCCAGCATCGGTACGCCAGTCTTCGTAGCTGCCAGCGCTGAAGTAGCAAATGACGGCCACGCCGCGCGTTTTCAAGGTATCGATATCGGATTGTGGCGCATCAAACAGATCTATGTCGTACATGTCCACGTCAAGCGAGGTGTCGATGCTACCGGTCAGTTGCCACTGCCAGGAGGTTCCCGGTGCCGGAGACCAGACACCACCGTCGGTGGTGGGCGGATTCGTACCTGGAGTGCCTGGCTCCTCCGGTGGCTCTGGCATAGGCTCTGGCTCAGAGGCGGTCAACGCCACCGACACAGCATCGACTCCGTGCGTGCTGCTGCTACCCCGCGTTACCCTAAACGTATCGGGTTCGAGGGTGACGGTGGTAGCTGCCAAGGTCAATCCGTTGGCGAGACCAAATGCTAGCATCGCACCAAGGGACAGTGGTCGTAAGGGGAAGGCTTTGATATGCGTTTTAGGGCTTAACATCACCAGGGTTTAATTTATACCATGGCAAAAATGCGAGCAGGGCCACCCGTACCACCACGGTGTTTGGGTGCACCGATAACCAGTGTTGCTCCTGCTGCAGGAACTTTATCCAGATTAGCAAGGCACTCGATACCGAAGCGTCCTGCGGGCAACCAGGCGTAGTGAGTTGCAAAGTCCGGTGACATGCCATGATCGAGTGATAAGGTATCAACGGCAATAGAAGCGGCATTGGTGTCTTCAAGCAACATCTCAGTGGCTTCGACATGAAAGCCGGGATAGTGCTGCGCTTCTCCATCAAAATTGCGGAAACCATCGGTATCAACCTTTGACGCCCATCCGGAATGCATTGCTACACACGCACCATCAGGGATATCTCCATTGGCGGCTATCCATGCTTTCAAATCGTCCGGTGTCAATTGAGTATCAGAGTTCTCTGCGGCACGAGCTGCAATATCAATAACGCACAGGGGTGCAAACAGAGAGGACACCGGAATCTCATCCACCGAAGCGCCATCTTCAGAAAAATGCAAAGGCGCATCGATATGAGTGCCTGTATGTTCGTTAACCGTGTATTGAAACAGGTTGAAAGAATGCTCGGCAAAATTGTAGATCTGCTCACGTGAAAATTGGCTTTCTCCAAAATAGGTAGGAAAGTCTTCGTGCAAAGTGTGGGTCATGTCTTCGATAGAACCATGTCCGTCGGCCATGGCAGGCGTTCCCAGAGTTGATGTTGCAACCGCAGCAACAGCGCCGGCTGCTCCTGCTTTGAAAAAGCTACGCCTCGATAACATCTTGTTCTTTACGGCATTCATCACACAGATATCACACATGATTTATTCCTCTTTCTGTTTTTGGTAATGAGTAAACAGTGTATAGGTTGGCAACGCTCTACTCAATTACTTGACGTCGAACTCAGGGTCGACAGGAACCTGCAGAGCGGTTACCAGATGATTTGTCTGCGCAGCCAGACTGATGATCTGCATGAGTTCGCCATGCTCTTCAGGGCTCATGCCCTTGGATCTTGCAGCTGCCGTATGTGAGTGGACGCAGTAGCTACACCCATTCGCCACCGATACGGCAATGTAGATCATCTCACGCGTCTTCTGATCAAGGGCCCCGGGCACAGCCATCAACGACTTGACGTTTTCCCACGTGCGTTTCAGTCCGGGTGGATCCGACGCCAGCGCACGCCATATGTTGTTGATGAAGTCTGATCCGCGGGTCGCACGGATATCATCAAATACAGCCTTTATGGCAGGGTTTGCTTCGGCTTGCGCGTCAGTGATCAGTGGTGTTGTTGCCATCAGGTAGTTCCTTGGTGATTGTTGTATGAGGCGAGTCTTGATATGTGGTGCTTTGCCTTGATAACAGCACTCGCCACTAGTCACTTGCGATTTCGGGAGTGCGCAATAATGTGTGTCCTGAACGAACGCTGGGTAGCTGATGACCTAACTCTTCAGATCATTCCGCCCCGTATCAATATAGGGCGCCCAAAACTCTACACTCTCAGCTATGTGAGCAATGACATTCCTGTCATCGGGTTCGCGTTCCTTGAA
>ENA-ORXT01000810-ORXT01000810.1-marine-metagenome-genome-assembly--contig:-NODE-810-length-46320-cov-180.378825_pt1 | contig 46320 bp, 42 predicted proteins | sample MGYA00237868_ERZ511482 | MGnify/ENA metagenome assembly ERZ511482
TAATTAAATGGACTTTCTTTAATTCATACCTAACCAGTCATTCTGAATCTGCATGCGGATGGCTGGCTCGATTCAGGATCTCATTAATGATTACTATATCTATAAAAATTAAATAAAAAAGCCCCAATCACAAATGAAATTGAGGCTTTATATATTTAAGAAAGTACTAAATACTATGATGCTTCGTATCTACTCTCTACTTCATTCCAGTTAATACTACTCAAAAATGCCTTCACGTAGTCAGGTCTTCTATTCTGATAGTGCAAGTAATATGCATGCTCCCATACATCGATGCCTAAGATAGGTGTGCCTCCACAGCCTACTTCAGGCATAAGTGGATTATCTTGATTAGGCGTAGAACAGACCTCTACTGAGCCATCTGAATGCTTACAGAGCCACGCCCATCCAGAACCAAATCTTGAACCTGCAGCTTTAGCAAATTCTTCTTCAAAAGCTTCTTTTGAACCAAATTTTGCATCAATAGCATCTTTCAATGGGCCTGAAAGTCTACCTCTACCTTCTGGGGCAATGACTTTCCAGAATAAGCTATGGTTGTAGTATCCTCCGCCATTGTTTCTGACTGCACTATTGTCCATGTCAAGTCCTGTGAGTATTTCTTCGATAGATTTATCAGCTAGGTCAGTGCCTTCGATAGCTGCATTTAGTTTTTTAGTATAGCCATTATGATGCTTGGTATGATGTATTTCCATCGTCTTTGCATCGAAGTGAGGCACGAGTGCATCATAAGCATATCCTAATTCTGGTAATGTAAAAGCCATGTATCGTATATTATTTTGAGTTAAAAAATAGAAGTATTTGATCTAATTGACACTTTGTATAGTGATAACACTTACAAATATAAGAAGTTTAGCTGGGCAGTACAGAAATGGACTATTGTTATTATAGATGATCATGAATGTAGTTTTAGCTGGTCAGATAGAATCAAGATAAGTCATATGGAGAATCATAAATAATTATATTTTTGTAGCTCATTATATAATCTTTATATCTATGGCTTACAGGAAAGAGAAAGACAGCATCGGAACCATTAAAGTGTCTGCTGAGAAATACTGGGGTGCACAGACACAGCGCTCTATCCAGAACTTTAAGATCGGCGGACATCAGATGCCTTTAGAAGTCATTAAAGCATACGCTGTCTTGAAGCAAGCCGCAGCGATGACCAACGCTGACCTTGGAGTCTTGACTAAGGCAAAAGCATCAGTTATCTCAAGAGTCTGTAAAGAAATTGTATCTGGTAAGCTTGATGATCAGTTCCCACTAGTCGTCTGGCAGACAGGCTCTGGCACACAGACGAATATGAATGTCAACGAAGTCATAGCCAATAGAGGTCATGTCATGAAAGGAGGTAAACTAGATGATGATACAAAGTACCTCCACCCAAATGATGATGTCAATAAGTCACAATCATCTAATGATACATTCCCGACTGCCATGCATATTTCTGCATATCAGATGGTCGTCACACTGACTATACCAGCATTAGAATCACTTCATGAGACACTCACTCAGAAGTCTCAAGAATTCAAGAAAGTCGTCAAAATCGGAAGAACTCACTTCATGGATGCCACTCCAGTAACCTTAGGTCAAGAGCTCTCAGGATACGCATCTCAGATAGAGCATGGCATTCAGGCCATTAAGAATACTTTAGCTCATCTGTCAGAGTTAGCATTAGGCGGGACAGCCGTAGGGACAGGTCTCAATACGCCTAAGGGATATGATAAGAAAGTAGCTAAGCATATTGCGAAGCTGACAGGACTACCATTTATCACAGGCAAGAACAAATTCGAAGGATTAGCGGCGCACGACGCTATAGTAGAAGCTCATGGAGCACTGAAGACTGTAGCTGTGTCCTTGATGAAGATTGGTAATGATATCAGGATGTTGGCTTCTGGTCCTCGATGTGGGATAGGGGAGATCAAGATTCCCGCTAATGAGCCAGGATCCTCCATCATGCCAGGTAAAGTAAATCCAACACAGTCAGAAGCGCTGACTATGGCGATGGCTCAGGTATGTGGTAACGATGTAGCTATTAATATTGGAGGTATGACAGGTCACTTTGAACTCAATGTCTTCAAGCCGATGATGATCTATAATTTTCTCACTTCTGCCAGACTGATAGGTGATGCCTGTAATAGCTTCAATGAAAACTGTGCTAAAGGCATAGAGCCAGATCACGATAGAATCAACCATCTACTCCATAATTCTCTTATGCTCGTCACTGCACTGAATACTAAGATCGGGTATGACAATGCTGCTGTTATCGCAAAGACCGCATATAAGAAAGGTACCAGCCTTAAAGAAGCTGCAGTTAGTCTGGGCTTCCTGACGGACATAGAATTTGATAAATGGGTAAAGCCGGAGAAGATGATCGGTTCGATTAAAAAATAATCAATGCTAAATGACTGGCGTTATAACTTTAACATATACTCGCTGTGGGGGTGGATGTAATCTGCGTCATATAGATGTATTATGAAGTATACCTTATTCTTTAAATTCACTGTCATCTTTTCATTATTGTGCGTCAATTATGGCACAGCTCAAGTCCAATTATTTGAACCAATAGATTTAAAAAAATCATCAGCTGCTGATCATCACATCATAGAGCTAGAGCTGAGCCAATCTGTATTCCAATCATTGAAAAAGTCAAAGTCGACTTCAATAAAAATTGCTTTACCTTTTGGGCAGGACTTGGTAAAAAATGTAGTGGTCAAGGAAGTTTTTCTTTTTGATAAAGACGCCATCATTAAAATCAGACACGCAGATCATGACGAGCTAATTGATCCCTCTTACTTGAAGTTTTATACAGGGACGATCGAAGGAGAGAAGAGTTCCTTAGTGGCATTGACATTATCAGAAGATGAGATTATAGGAGTCATATCATATCAGGGCATCAGCTGGAACTTAGAAGCCAATCCAGACAAGTCTAAAAAATCAAGCTATTTTTTCTACCCAGAGCAGCAAAATGTGAACCATCAGCTCGACTGCTTAGACACAGATTTTGAAGAATTACAACCTACTGTTATAGAGACTTACGATCCAAGACAAACCAAAAGTAGTAACAGCCAGATGATGTCTACCGTAGATCTATACATCGAGTGCGACCACATCATGTATCAAAGTTTCAACAATAATAATGGTAGTGTCATTAGCTATACTGCAGGTCTACTAAATACAGTGAACAGCATCTATAATATGTCTAACATCCATCTGAATGTGACACAGATAGAAGTATGGGCCACACCAGACCCTTACGATGCTGCTAATGCTGAGTCCTCTGTAGAACTGCTCAATAAATTCAAATGCCAATTAGATGGTAATTATAACGGAAGGATAGCTCACTTGCTCTCTACCGTAAATCAATTCGGAGGAATAGCGAATCGTCGCTCCTCATGTCCATATGACAAACCGCTTTATGCGTTTAGCAGAATTTTCACCAGCTATGATACTAACCTGAGTAATTACTCCTGGTCGGTCAATGTAATAGCTCATGAGGTGGGTCATAACTTAAGTTCTAAGCACACACATGCCTGTGTCTGGTATGGCAATGATACTCAAATAGATGACTGCGCTAACATGCTGTCTGTCACTAATAATAAAGACACAGACTGTGATGATGTGATCGATAATGTAGAAGAAGCAGAAGGCTCTGACTGCTTAAATCCTAATAGCCCAATCCTTCCTGTATCTCCTGCTAAAGGAACAGTCATGAGCTACTGTCATGCTTATGGAGGAATAGGCATAGACTTATCACAAGGATTCCATCCAGAAGTGACCAATAAAATGAAGAATTTCATTGATAACTGTTTGACGACTGATGTCACTGTACACTGTAGTATAGTCCAGCCATCTGAAATAAGTATATCAGAACTTGGCCCTAATGAACTTCAATTGACTTGTAGTAGAATCACAGGTGTCGATAACTATGCATGGAATTTTGTGGTGAACGAAGACTGCTATGATAGATTTACGATCGTAACGTCGAATAACTCGGTCATCGTTAATAATGTCTTGTCAAATAAGGAGTATGAGATCATTTGCGTTCTCAATTGTGACACAAGTACCGTCTGGGGAGACTGGTCCTGCCCTGTGTACTATACGATGCAGCCATGCATCGCCAATAAAAGTTTATCTGGTCCATACTCATCTGAGATCAAGTATGAAGATGCTTATAATCAGATTGATTCTTGGGAGATGATTCAGGATACTTCGGAAGTCCATTATTACTATGGAAATCAGACGATATTACATCCAGGGTTTTCGGTAGAGAAGGAGTCTCTATTGGTGATTGATACGACGACTTGTTTATAATAAGGCACTAAGTCAGAGACTATTAATCCGATATTTTATGGATAAATAACCTCAATAAAGTATTATCATTAGGCCAAATACATTGACAATGATTTCAGTTCTTTATCAGTCAGATAATCTTTATCGGCTTTGTCAAAAATAAATAGTGAGATGCATCAAAAATCCTATTTGTATTTTATTGGCAGAATCAATATGAAAAAGCTATCTTTGCGCTCCATTTGATATACCTATTGTGATGAATGATCTAAAGAGAGCGTTTTCATTGCCTATTAAGGGGCTGCATGATGGTTTTCATGCTTTTGATTTTATTGTAGATTCAGAATTTCTGAAGCGATACGAGGGATCATTAGTTAAGAAGGGGCGGTTTGACGTACAGCTATCCTTAGAAAAGAAGCCATCTCTATTAGTCTTAGACTTTATTTGTGAGGGTCACGTCAGCGTACCTTGTGATAGATGTCTAACTGAAATTTCGATTGAAATAGCAGCAGAGCAGCAGAATCTGGTCAAGTATTCAGAAGAAGATCTTATCAGTGACGAGGTTCTTTATATTCCTTATGAATGTGAAGAATTGGATGTGTCTGATATGATATACGAGATCATCCACCTGAATCTACCGCTTACTTTCATTAAGGACTGTGAGGAAGAAGGTTATCAAAATTGTGATACGAAGACATTAGATTATCTAATATCAGAAGACGAGGAAAGTACAGAAGAAGAAGGGAATGATATTTGGGGCGATCTAAAAAATATAAAGTTTAAATAAATTAATTATGGCGCATCCTAAGAGTAGGATCTCTAAGCAGAGAAAGCACAAGCGAAGAACCCACAAGAAATTGACGGTTCCTCAAATTGCTGTATGTAAGACTACAGGTGAAGCACACTTGTTTCACAGAGCTTACTATCACGATGGAGATCTATATTATAGAGGAAAAGTATTAGTTCAGGCAGATCAAGATGTAGATTAATCAGTACTTTGTAACTGTTTATGAAAGAAATCATTAATACTGCTAAAGCTCCCAGTCCAGTAGGTCCTTATAATCAGGCTATATTTGCCAATGATACATTGTACGTGTCTGGTCAGATAGGGATCAATCCAGAGACAGGAGATCTAGTTCAATCTTCCATAGAAGATGAAACTCATCAAGTACTTAAGAATCTTGAAGCGATTCTTTCTGCTGCTGATATGACATTTGAGAATGTGGTAAAGTGCTCTGTATTCGTCACTGATATGAATCAGTATAGTGATATTAATGCCGTATATGCTGAATACTTCCGAGACAGCACTGCTCCTGCAAGAGAGCTGATAGAAGTAGCGAACTTACCTAAGTTCGTCAATATCGAAATATCTCTAATTGCCCAAAAATAGGCTCGCTGATGTCCGATCAAAAGAGGGTCCTATCATGCATTCAGCCAACAGGTGAACTGCATCTTGGTAACTATTTCGGTGCCGTCAAAAATTGGGTAGACTTACAACAAAAATATAGATGTTTTTATGGAGTGGTGGATTATCATGCCATCACGATGCCATATAACACCACCAAACTTCGGAATCAGACATGGAGTTTGATCATAGACTTAGTCGCTGTAGGTATAGATCCTAAGCATTTATTCATCCAGTCTCTTATTCCTGAGCATTCAGAGCTTTGCTGGATTTTCAATTGTTTTGCTTCAGTGGGTCATGTGAGCCGTATGACGCAGTATAAAGACAAAAGTAAGTCAAGCAGCGAGAAAAGTAAAGATTCTTTTATATCGGTTGGTTTATTTGACTATCCAGTATTACAAGCCGCAGATATACTGATTTACAAGGCAGACTATGTGCCTGTCGGAAAGGATCAAGATCAGCACTTAGAATTGACCAGAGCCATAGCAGATCGCTTCAATCATTCGGTAGGTAAAGAATATTTTGTTTTACCAGAGACGCTACACACTGAGACCCCTAAGATAAAATCTCCAGCCGACCCGACTAAAAAAATGAGTAAGAGTGCAGGTGAAAAGCACTGGATAGGCGTATTCGCAGAAGAGGCACGTATCCGTAAGCAAATCAAGACAGCCGTAACTGATACGGGAGATAGGGTAGAAGGACAAATGAGCGCAGGCGTTGAAAATTTATTTGAATTGTTGAAAGCAAGTGGTGGAGATGACTATGATTCTCTACTATCAGCATATAATGAAGGATCTTTAAAGTACAGTGAATTAAAGGATGTCACAGCTGATGCAGTGGTGAAATTGACTCAGGGATTCAAAAAAAGAAAAGCTGAAATACTGGAAGATAAAAAAGGATTGAAATATCAGATAAAAGAAGCATCAGCTGAAATCAGAAAGGAGGCTCAGAAGACCTTATCAGAAGTCAAAGACCTGACAGGCCTTATGAATGTGAAATTCTGAAACTCTAATAAGTAGATAATTGAAAAGCTAAATATTGAACCAAACTCAATATTCTCTGAAAATCAGTGATTTATAATAATTTATCAGTATGAAAATATTCTGTATCGGTTTAAATTATGTGAATCATGTAAAGGAATTAGGGAATAGACCTGTCCCCACAGCACCAGTCATATTTATGAAGCCAGTAACAGCGCTTCTTAAAGATCCAGCTATATTTTATCATCCAGAGTTTAGCGAGAATATACACCATGAGATAGAAGTCGTATTGAAAGTGGCGAAGAATGGTAAGAGCATCCAACCTGCTTTCGCACTCGATTACATAGAGGCTGTCTCGGTAGGGATTGATTTTACGGCAAGAGATTTGCAGTCTCAATTAAAGGAGAAAAAGCATCCGTGGGAAATATCTAAAGCCTTTGATGGATCTGCATTAGTAGGAAAGTGGAGAGAATTTCAGAAACATGAGGACATCGGATTTCGATTAGAAAAAAATGGAAATGTACAGCAAGAAGGAAATACTCAGGATTTACTTTTTAATTTCGAAGTCTTGATCACCCACATATCAAAATATTTTACGCTTAATAAGGGCGATTTAATATTTACAGGAACTCCTGCAGGAGTCAGCCAAGTACATATTGGTGACCAGATAAAGGGATTCATGAATGAACAAGAATTATTTAATTGCACTATCAAATAAAACAATCATCATCAATGGCATATTTATTTACATCCGAGTCAGTATCGGAAGGTCACCCAGATAAAGTAGCTGATCAGATTTCAGATGCTTTAGTAGATCACTTCTTAGCATTTGATCCACAATCAAAAATAGCATGTGAGACATTAGTCACCACAGGACAAGTGGTTCTTGCAGGAGAAGTAAAGACTAAGACATATTTAGACGTGCAGCAGATCGCTCGTGATGTCATCAAGAATATTGGCTATACGAAGTCAGAATATATGTTTGAGGCTAACTCATGTGGTGTATTTTCTTCGATTCATGAGCAGTCTCCAGATATCAATCAAGGTGTAGAAAGAAAGAAAAAAGAAGATCAAGGAGCTGGTGATCAAGGAATGATGTTCGGTTATGCGACGAGCGAGACTGATAATTACATGCCATTAGCACTTGACTTATCTCATAAGATATTACAAGTCTTAGCAGATGTGAGAAAAGGTGGCAAGCAGATGACATACCTTAGACCTGACTCTAAGTCGCAAGTGACCATAGAGTATGCTGATGATAATAAACCAGTCAGAATTGATTCTATAGTCGTCTCGACACAGCATGATCCCTTCGATAAGAATGATGCTAAGATGCTGAAACAAATAAAGGATGATGTGAAAAGTATCATCATTCCTAAAGTGAAAAAATTAGTAAAGCCTTCATTGAAGAAACTATTCAATGATAAGATCACTTACCATGTGAATCCTACTGGGAAGTTTGTCATCGGAGGACCACATGGCGATACAGGACTGACAGGTAGAAAGATCATCGTAGATACTTACGGTGGAAAGGGAGCTCACGGCGGTGGTGCATTCTCTGGGAAAGATCCATCTAAAGTAGATAGATCAGCTGCTTATGCAACCAGACACATAGCAAAAAATCTGGTAGCTGCAGGTGTCTGTGATGAAATATTAGTACAAGTATCCTATGCCATTGGTGTAGCTAAACCAACTAATATATACGTCAATACCAATGGCTCAGCTAAAGTCAAATTATCAGATGGTCAAATAGCCAAAAAAGTAGAAAAGCTATTCGACATGAGACCATATGCGATCGAGAGTAGACTGAAGTTACGTAAGCCGATATACTCTGAGACAGCAGCTTATGGACACATGGGTAGAGTGCCAGCTAAGAAGACTGTGAGCTTCACAGATGGATCGGGGAAAGTGAAAAGTATGAATGTAGAAACATTCACATGGGAAAAATTAGACTACGTGGCTAAAGTCAAAAAGGCTTTTGCAATCAAATAATTTATTTTAAGAAAGTGCGCAAGCTTCAGAATAAGCTTGCACACTTTTTCTTTGACTTATAATTGACACTTCTTATCAATCGAGATTAACTATTTTTGTGATTATGCAATCTACTCATAATCTACTTCTGATCGCCTTTACCTTAATATGCTTCTCGTCTTGCTTACCGATGCCAGATAAAGAAGTCGTGGATAAGCAGATTTCCATCGGTGATCCAATATTTACTACCATACATAATTATACGAATAGCCAAAACCAGGATAGCATCAGATCACTGCTGGTCCATCCTAATAAATATGTAAGGGAAGCAGCTGCGCAGGCATGTGGTTCTATAAAGAGCCGCGAGTTTCTTCCGATTTTGCGGACAGCACTTCAGGATACTTCGATAGAAGTCAGAAAGGCAGCTATCTATAGCATAGGTCAGATAGGTGACCCTTCAAGTGAAAGGACCTTGGTCCAATCATTCGCTTCTCAGGATACGATCAATGGAGAAAATACAGATTATAATCAGGCGGTACTCGATGCCATAGGAAAATTAGGCTCTTTATCTAGCTTGGAAAATATCAGTAGTGTCCAATCATATAAGGACTCTGATGATGCACTTCTCTTAGGTCAAGCTAAGTCGATTTATAATTTTGCACTGAGAGATATATATTCTGAAAAAGGAACAGAAAGAATGAACTACCTGCTGAATAATATCAAACTCTCAGATGATGTAAGAAGTACTGCGGCTAATTATTTTTATAGAGCAAAGACCATTGATATAGAGCCCTATAAATTTCAAATAGCACGCTTAGTGAAGGAAGATAGGTCTCCAGCTATCAGGATGGCATGTGCCGCTGCACTAGCTAAAACAAACAGTCCGCAAGTGCTTTCCGTCCTAATGGATCAATTAAGAATAGAGCCAGACTATAGAGTGAAATGTAACATTATAAGGGCATTCTCTAGCTATACTTACATCGATGTCATCGAAACTGTATTGGAGCTGACAGAAGACGAGAATGTTAATGTAGCAAGTATTGCTGCTGATTATGTCATACAGAAAGGCAATGCAAGGGACGTCAGTATTTACAGAGAATATGCTGAAAAGGACCTACCCTGGCAAGTAAAAGCCAAGCTATATCAAGCTGTCGTGCGCCATGTACCCAGCAGATATCTTAATACAAAAAGCATCGTCAATAATGAAATTACCTCACTGCTGGCTGCTTCCGCTAATGGGTATGAACAAGCGGCATATGTGAAAGCTCTATCAGAAGATGTAGTGAATTATAAAAGACTGTACGAACTGGTAAGCCCAAGTAGGTCAATACCTGTCAAAACTGCACTAGTCGAAGGCCTGTATAATGCAGTACAGAGTCCAAAATGGAAAATAGCATATAATACAAGAGGCAGGGATAGATACGCCAAGGGAGAAATAGCTACCATGATAGAAGATCTGATAAAGGAAGGTGACGCTGGTCAGACAGCCGCCGCAGCGACCATGCTGAGTGATGCATCCATAGGATTTGCACAATTAAATGTAGATTATACCTATCTTGATTCAATCAAAAATCAATTAGACTTACCAGCAGAGTTAGAGACTTATAATTTAGTCACTGATGCGATTAATGTGCTTTTAGACACGACGGTTAATAAAGCAGTCTCTGCTAACGTCAAAGAAATCAATTGGGATTTATTATCTAATGTAGGAGATACTACAATTGCGACTTTAAAGACGACTAAAGGGGATATTAACATTCAGCTGATGCCAAGCCTTGCACCAGGTACAGTGTCTAATTTTATAGACCTGGCGCAGCAGAATTATTATGATGATAAAGTATTTCACAGAGTGGTTCCTAATTTTGTCGCTCAGGGCGGTTGTCCTAGAGGAGATGGATATGGAAGCTCTGACTACACCATAAGATCTGAGACACCACCAGTTTCGTTTGATCGCGGAGGGATGGTCGGAATGGCATCAGCAGGACCACACACGGAGTCATGCCAGTTCTTCGTGACCCATTCACCTACCATGCACTTGGATGGTAAGTATACTTTATTTGGAAAAGTGGTCGGCGGCATGGATATAGTACACGCTTTACAGATAGGAGATAAAATAGAAGATCTTGTGATAGAATAGATATTAATAATGATGACAAAGAAAACACCACTATACCAATCGCATGTAGACTTAAATGCTAAAATAGTCGACTTCGCAGGATACGAGATGCCTGTCCAATACAGCTCTATCAAAGAAGAGCATAAAGCTGTAAGGGATAATATGGGCCTATTCGATGTGTCCCATATGGGAGAATTCTTAGTAGAAGGACCAGAAGCATTATTGTTTTTGCAGTCAGTGACGACTAATGATTTATCCACAATTGTAATCGGTCAGGCACAGTATAATTGTATTCCTAATGATCGTGGCGGTATAATAGATGATCTGATTATTTATCGATTAGAAGATTCTAAGTATTTATTAGTCGTCAATGCTTCTAATATTGAGAAAGACTTTAAATGGATATCAGGTCTCAATAATTACAATGCCGAACTGAGCAATGTATCTGACGATTATGGTCTTCTTGCACTGCAAGGACCTAATGCTCTCGCATTTATAGATGAGCTGAGTGACTTAGATTTATCCTCATTGGCCTATTATCACTTTAAGATAGGTGAATTATTTGGGCTCTCGGACATCATCATTTCGGCGACAGGCTATACAGGTTCGGGTGGAGTAGAGCTCTACATTCCATCTGATAAACTAGTGGGAGTCTGGGATCAGCTATTAAAGCATGGAAAGGCAAAAGGGCTGATACCAGTTGGGCTAGGTGCTAGAGATACGTTACGATTAGAAATGGGCTACTGTCTGTATGGAAATGATATAGATGACAGCACATCTCCAATAGATGCAGGACTTTCTTGGATTACCAAACTTAATAAAGCAGAGTCTTTTCCATCAAAAGAAATATTCATCGCTCAGAAAGAAGCAGGAATAGAAAGAAGACTATGTGCCTTTCAGATAGAAGATAGAAGAGTGCCAAGACATGGATATCAGATATTCTCCGAGGATGAAGAATTAATCGGTACAGTGACTTCAGGAACACTATCGCCTACTTTAGAATTTCCGATTGGATTGGGTTATATTAAGGCACCGTATCATAAGAAGGGTACATCTATACTAATCGATACTGGTAGAAAAAAACTAAAAGGAGAAGTGGTCAAAGCGCCATTTGTAAAGATTGATTGATGGGTATTCAATAAATAATGTAACGGGGATTTAAACAATTACACTCAGATATCATTCATTTCTATGTACTACGAACACAAATGAAACTTACAGAAGGAAAAGAAAAGTTTATATCAGAATGGGGGAAGCTCTGCATGGACTGGGGTGTCAATAGAGCAATGGGTCAAATACACGGACTATTACTGATCTCTCCTCATTCAATGTGCGCTGAAGATATCATGTCTAATTTAGAGATGTCCCGAGGTAATGTCAACATGAATTTAAGAGCTTTAGTAGACTGGGGACTGATTCATAAAGTATTGATCAAGGGCGAGCGGAAAGAATTTTTCATAGCTGAAAAAGACTTTTGGAAAGTATTCAGGTTGATCATAGCGAGAAGAAAAAAGAAGGAACTTGAACCCATGCTTCAGCTATTAGAGCAGAGCTCATGTGTAGAATCTAAATGCGCTGAGTCAGATGAATTCTGTAGAGTCATCAAAGAGTTACATCATTTCTCATTAAAAGCAGATAAAGCGCTTGACATCTTTGTGGAAAGCAAAACTAACTTTCTGACTTCTCCACTTCTAAAAATGATGAGATAGAACTTCTAATCCTCTAAGTATTTTATTTCTTTGGCATTTATTTATAGCTTTCCCATATGAGAAAGATAACTGCTGATATTCTATATCCTGTAAGCTCGAGTCCCATTACTGACGGAGTTATCATCATTGATGATGAGGGGAAGATATTAAGCATAGATCCTATGTCCGACCACGATCCTTCCACTATAGAAGTATTCCATGGAGTTATAGTCCCTGGATTTATCAATACGCACTGTCATCTGGAACTCTCCCATATGAAAGCTAGGGTGCCGACAGGAACAGGACTAATAACCTTCATACAGAGTGTGGTGCAGCATAGGAATATACCTCAGTCAGAGATAGATGCAGCGATCATCTCCGCAGACCAAGAGATGTATGAAAATGGCATAGTAGCAGTAGGAGATATATCTAATCAATTAGATACAGCAGCCACTAAGCAAAAGAGTAACATCAAGTATTATACATTTATAGAAGCATTTGATTTTTTAGATGATCTCAAATCAAAAGAGCTATTTGAACAGTATCAGCGCGTATACGAGGGGCATCACGAGACTAATGGAAATCGTAAGTCTATGGTCCCTCACGCCCCATATTCTGTATCACCATCGCTATTTCAGTATATCAATGGAGTCAATTCTAATCAGCAAAAGACAGTTAGTCTGCACAACCAAGAAACAGGCCATGAGAATCAGTTCTTCATGGATAAGACTGGTGACATGCTTCGATTCTATGAGGGATTCGGACTGCCACTGAGCCAATTCAAATCAACAGGAGATAGGTCTATCAGATATGCACTGCAGCACATGGACCCACAGCACAGGACCATCTTAGTGCATAATACCATGACGAATGCAGATGACATCAGTTTTGCTAAAGCCTGGGGTGAACACCTCTATTTTGCCAGCTGTCCCAATGCGAATTTATACATAGAGAATAGACTGCCATCATATGATCTATTTATCAAGGAAGGCATTACGGTTACCCTTGGGACTGATAGCTTGACTTCTAATTGGCAGCTATCCATATTAGAGGAGATGAAGACGATACACAAGTTTCAGTCATTCGTAGGATTCGAAAACTTACTGCAGTGGGCGACACTTAATGGAGCGAAGGCTTTAGGCTATGAGAATCATTTAGGGAGTCTTGAGATTGGTAAATCGCCAGGCTTGAATCTGTTGCATCACGATGACTGTCATTTAGGATTTGACCTGACAAAGGCTGAAGTACAGAGAATCATTTAGGATCAGCTGGGAATAATCTCAATTCTTCATTGATCTGAATTGTTTCTTTTTCGAAAGTAATTACAGGGTTAGCCTTTTTTATCTCTTCGATTTCACTTAGAGTTTTCACTAAAAAAGACTTTCTACTGGCTATGTCAGGTCTCGAAGGGCGATGTCTTAGATTTGCATTTATCTGGCTGATCTTCTTAATTATACTTTTAGTCTCATCTGTGCATGTCCCATTTATCAAATGATCCCAGATATAGTCAATCGCCGTCTCATTTGGATGTATTAAGTCTTTAGTGTAAAACCGATAATCTCTGAGATCATCTTGCATGATTTCATAAGAGGGGAAGTAGTGACAGTTTGATGAATTCTCAATAATAGCATGGACTGCAGCGATCAGGGTAGCTTTACTTCTTTGGTTAGAGATGAGCCCATGTCTCGTATGACGTATAGGACTGACTGTGAATACTACCTGAATCTTATCATTTAATTTCATTAAAGACGATACCATCATTTCTAATGAATGAAACGTTTCTTGATAAGTCAAAAATACTTGCTCAAATAATGACTGTGGCATCTTATGGCAGTTAGACACGACTGTCCCATCAGATAATAGCCGATGGACGATAGAAGTCCCAAGGGAAATGAAGCATAGCCTTCCTGCTTGTATAGTAGAAGAGGTAGTTTCATGAATCTCCCTGATCTGTGCTGCAAGGTCCGCTGGCTCAGAAGAAGATATAGAGCTGTGGTAGCCATAGTGAAAGTATGCTCCCTCTCGATGTAAGATATACTTGGTATCTACAAGACGATTTGAGGCGATCCGATGTAATGTTTTTGAAATAGAAACAGGATTATAGCTGATGCCAAAAGGATTAATCAGACAATCAAACTTATGATTGCTTAGTCTCTGGCCAATATTCTGAGTAAAGCAAGAACCTAACAATAAGATTTTACTATGATAATCTAACTCGTAAAATGAGTCGGCTAGCTCTATTTCTGTTCTGAATGATTTACCCATAAGAGTGCTATTCTAAAGCTTGAATTGTCTATTTGGCTGTAAAATTAATTGTAAGAGCTGAGAATCAAAGCATAGACTTGGTATATTCGAGCCGTAAACACAAATGAACCTATTAAAGAGAATATTCCGAACTAAGCCCTCTGCGGCTGAACCGACAATAAAGTTCGGTCGATTTTCAGATTCCTATAAGGAAGAAGAGCGATATCTGGAATGGGATAAATCTTTAGCAGCATTTGAGAAAGGAGATTACCTTGAAGCATTCGAGCTGTTCCTTAAATACCTTCAGAATGATCAAGATAACCTGACTTATACCAGAGAAAATGATATCATAGAATTCCAATTATATCAAGGATCAAAGAAAATAACAGGAAGAGCTGACCAAGAAAAAATAGCTGCGGAAGCTAATGTAGCTATCGCTGAAGTGACTAATATAGGTTTTCTCAGAAAGCTAATAGAGCTTAACTTTCATCTAAAATATTCGAGATACGCCCTTGATGATCAAGACACGATCACCCTGACTTTCACTTCTTATATGCTGGATGCATCTCCTTATAAGCTTTACTATGCACTGAAAGAATTATCTGTCAATGCTGATAAACAAGATGATATTCTTTTAGACGAATTTGATTCATTGAAGTCTATCAATACTGGTCATCTCCAAGTCATATCAGAAGAGGAGAAGGAGATAAAAGCTGGGTACTTACACGAAGAACTGGATAAAGTCATCGATATCATAGAGAATGGAAAATTAGATTTTCAAAAATATCCTGGTGGTAAATCTTATTTGATATTAGCCACAGTCTATAAGCTGGACTATCTGCTGAGACCAGAAGGGTCTACCATGGAAATATTTGAAAAACTACACAAGACATTTTTCACTAAAAATGGTAAGAGTGAGCAGCGGCGTAATCATGACTTACTCAAAAAGCTAAAGATAATTGTCAAACGAGATCCAGAAACCTTTCATAAAGAGCTCTATGAAGTCAAGTCTACCTTTGGTATCACAGCTCCTACATCTCATGATAGACTGAAAGAACTGATCGATGATGAGATTCATAATATGGACTGGTACATTCAGAATAATCATCAAGAAGTAGCGATCTCAATCCCGACATACATCGTCGGATATGCTCTATTTAATCATGCTGTGCCGCTACCTGATAAAGAGTTATTTACATTATTTTACAAAATATTGAATCAGAGATTTTTTAATGACTTAGGCTTTTCTTTAGATCTTAAGACAGAAAATAAACTGAATAAAGCTAAGATCGTAGCTTCGATCAGGGAAATAGAAAAGAAAATGAATGCGGAGTATCCTAAGTTTAGCCCCAATACCAGCCAATTAGTGTTTACTTCTATCACCAGATTTGCTAAGAGTTACCTACTTATGATGAGAGATCTGGATGTTACAAAAATTAAAGCCCCTCGATGACTCGATCAGACATCATAGATTCGGTGAGAGATCTGGTCATTCAGATAGCGACGCCTTACAGTACAGGCACAGGATTTTATTTGAAGAGTGCAAATCTTATCATCACTAATGAACATGTCATAAGAGAAAATAAGAGGGTAGTCATTAAGGGTAAAGATATTCCAAAGCAAATCTGTGATGTGGTCTATATGGATCCGAGATATGACTTGGCCTTCTTAGCACCACCTAAAGATGTGGAGCTGGATGAGCCTCACTTTTTAGAGGATGGTGTACTAAGTGAAGGAGATGTAGTGATCGCTGTAGGGCATCCATTTGGACTGAATTATACGGCGACAGAAGGCATACTATCTAACCTCAGGCATGAGCAAGATGGAATCAACTACATACAGCATGATGCAGCCCTAAATCCCGGGAATAGCGGAGGGCCGCTGCTTAATCTCGACGGTAAGATCATCGGAGTCAATACATTTATCATAAAGGATGGTAATAACATTGGATTTTCGCTACCTGTCCATTATTTGAGATCCACTTTAGAGACTTTTTTAGCCAATGGTATCCAAGAAGCAGTCAGATGTACTTCGTGTCTAAATATTATTTTTAATGATAATATCCAAAATGGATATTGTCAGCATTGTGGTTCGAAGGTCTTAAAAATTTCAGATATAGAGCCCTATGAGCCGGTAGGAGTCAATAAAACGATAGAGAAGATGCTTGTCGATGCTGACTATGACATAGATCTTTCTCGAAGGGGTCCTAATCAATGGCAGATCAAGAAAGGAAGTGCCATCATCAATATCTCTTATCATGTGAAGTCAGGTCTTATCATCGGCGATGCCTATCTATGCCTACTGCCTTCTACAGATATTAAGCCTATCTACACGTACCTGCTTAAAGAGAACTATAAGCTCGAAGGCCTGACACTGAGCGTCAAGGGTCAGGATATCATCCTCTCTCTGCTTATCTATGACCAATACCTTAACATAGATTCAGCTAAGAAACTTTTCAATCACCTTTTTGCGGCGGCAGATGATTATGATAATGTCTTAGTAGAAGAATATGGTGCTGTTTGGAAAAAAGAGCTGTAGTCTGATATTATAGAGGCCTTTCCTATTAATTCATTGTAACAAACTGCTTTATCCTCATTAAGCGATACTTTATTTGATCTTATGGCTTATGATCTGCGTAAGAATTCAAGATTAATCTTGAGTCTGAAGAGATAAACTGACGTAGAGGATAATATTTTACTGGATTTGTCTTTTAATACTATGTATTTAGATACTTGAAATAGTCAATTGTTTTTACTTTTGTGCCGATGATACTTGAATTCTGTAAAAAGAGAGTTTATTTACTGTTTTTCTGCTTAATGTCTATTTCGATAGGGGCACAGGATATTCATTTCTCTCAATTCTACCAGTCTCCGCTGAATCTTAACCCTGCACTGACAGGCGTGATGCGGTCTAATCAGAGATTCATCGTGAATTATCGTAACCAATGGGCTTCAGCACTTGGAGCCAATGCATATAATACCTATTCAGCTTCCTATGATACTAAGATTCCAGTTGGGACATATGACTACTTTGGTATAGGAGGATCTCTTTGGGGTGATGTAGCCGGTGCATCTAGATTTGGACAGAATAGTGGTCGCTTATCAGCATCATTTAGTTATTACGTGAATGGTGGGTTTAAGTCTGCTCATTATTTGACAGCGGGATTTGACTTAGGGTTAGTGCAGAGGAGAGTGCGTACAGGAGATTTAAGATGGCCTGCGCAGCACAATGGTAATGGAGGTTTTAATCCTGATCAATCTTTAGGAGAGACAATAGAAAATAATAATATCACGTATCCAGATCTCGGTCTTGGCTTGATGTGGTTCAGTGTCTTTGATGAATCTAATAGTTTCTATGTCGGTGTAGCTGCATCTCATCTGAATGAAGCTAATGTTTCATTTTTAAATAGGGATGTAAGCATTTACAGAAGATATACACTGCATGGTGGTGGAGAATACCAATTGAATAATAAAATTGGACTTGTGCCAGGATTCGTCGTGATGGTACAAGGACCTCATCGGGAATATAATGCTGGGACGAGCTTTAAGTTTACGATAGGAGATGATGCGACAGAATCGTTTCAGGTTGGAGTATGGGGAAGATTGGGTACCCAAGATGGTGGTGGACTGCACTCAGATGCCGTTATTTTCTCTACTAAGTTCGACTCTGGCAATTATGGAATTGGCTTCAGTTATGACTTCACGACATCAGAGTTCAAACAAGCAGGCTCTGCTAATGGCTCATTCGAATTGTCATTTACTTACTTGATCAATAGAACAGACGCCAGAAAATTCTGGTATCCTAAGATATAATCAGTAGTTTAAGGCTACAAAAAAACGATGAGTATCAACCTCTACATCATTTAAAAGTTGGTATGCCTAAGTATTGTTTATATATAGTTTCTTTCTTTTTTTGCATCAGCCAGCTTGGTGCACAAGACATACATTTTTCTCAGTTTTACATGTCACCGCTGAATCTGAATCCAGCTCTGACAGGAGTCTCTAATCAGTCTCAGCGCTTGATATTAAATTATAGAAACCAATGGGCACCAGCATTAGGAGCCAATGCTTATAATACGTCATCATTCTCTTATGATGCTCGAATACCTGTAGGTTACAGGGACTATGCAGGCATCGGTGGTACTTTATGGGGAGATGTCGCAGGAGAGTCTAATTTTGGAACATTTCAGGCAAGGGTATCTGGTTCCTATTCTAAGTTTTTATTTGGAAAGTACAAGACAGCTAATTACTTAGTCGTCGGTGCAGATATCGGAATGACTCAGAGAAGAATCAGTCTCGCAGATCTAAGGTGGCCTCAGCAACATAACGGCATAGGAGGCTTCGACTCTACTGCGGCAAGTGGAGAGAATAGTTTACTTGACCCTAATAGTGCTCCTTCAGTGACATATCCAGATCTATCTGTTGGTGTACTTTTCTTCTCGGTACAGGAAAATAGTAGCTATTATGGAGGCGTAGGATTCAGTCATATCAATCAACCGAATGTCTCATTTCTGAGCAATGAAAATGCAAGCTTATATACCAAGATTACACTACACGCAGGTGCCGAATATGGGCTTAATAGATACTACAGTGTCCTACCCAGTTTTATCATTTTAATGCAGGGACCTCACCGAGAGTATAATATAGGTAGTAGCCTTAGATATAAGTTAGGCAGTGCTGAGTTTTCTCAAGAATATGTACAGTTAGGATTCTGGTATAGAATGGGTAATCAAGTCAATGGTGGATTGCATTCAGATGCTGCCATTATGGCTCTTAGATTTGAAACAGGTAGCTATGGTATTGGTTTCAGCTATGATCTGACGACCTCACGATTTCGTAGAGCAGGGACGGCTAATGGATCATTCGAATTATCTATGAATTACTATATAAAAGGAAAGCAAAGAAGTACTGTGTATTGCCCAACTTTTTAAATAACTATTGAATTATACGACTCATTTTATTGTATATTGAGAATTCGATACCAGTCGCACTTGAGATTGAGCTTTTTCTCTGAGAGGAATAGACCATAGAAAATGGTTCAAATTTAAGTTCGCTTGGTATACATTCCATGACACACCTTTGTATTCATTCAAATACCTAATATTATGTTTGGAAATAACAAAAAAGAAAAGCAATCGCCAGTTGTTGTTACAAAACAATCTTCAAGTCCTCAAGGTAATCAGTCCTCTGGATTGAACATCAATAGCCTAGGTGCAGGGACTAAGATGGAAGGCACGATTAATTCTGATGCGGATATCAGAATCGATGGAGAGCTGGTCGGCACTCTACACTGTAAAGGAAAAGTCATCATCGGGCCTAAAGGCTTCGTTGATGGAAACATAGAATGTGCTAATGCAGTCATAGAGGGACATTTTAAAGGTGTCATGAAAGCTTCAGAATTGCTTAATGTGACTGAATCTGCAGTGCTGGATGGCGAAGTAACGACAGGAAAGCTGGCTGTGCATCCGGGTGCTAAGTTCAATGTGCAGTGTGCTACTGGAAGTGGCAAATCAGCACCTACTAAGCCATTGCAGGAGAAGATGCTTTCATTCGCTAAAGGTTAGCATTGAATAAAGAAAACGAACGCTCTTCTTCAGCATATATGAAGTATGCTGGAATGGGCTTTCAATTATTAATACTCATTTTTCTATTATTATTTATAGGAGGTAAAGTAGATGCATATATTGGCTTGTCGAGCTCAATTTTTACAGCAATTTTACCAGTTGTCGGTCTTATAGCATATTTTATTAAAATCTATTACGACTTAATTAAATGATATCGGATTCCCCAGTTTATTATAACAGCGAAATGGCTAATCATTACGCTGAATACAGGCCATTACTTCATGTAGATATAATCGGCTACTTTTTCAGAGACGTAGCCCCTTTTAATAGAGGCTTAGATATTGGGTGTGGAGTCGGCCACTCTTCTATCGCTTTATCTAATTTTTGTGTGGATATAGATGCTATAGATTGCAGTCAGGACATGCTAGAGCATACGATTCCTCAGGATGAGATCCGATATCAGTTAGGTGGAGTTAATCCTCTGCCATTCGAAGATCGCATATTCGATGTCGTCACTTTAGCAGGCTCACTACCTTATATTAAATCCCAGTCATTAGTAGATGAACTTCTGAGAGTCACTCAGCTTCGGAGGACGATCATGATTTATGATTTTGATATCTCATTGGCCGCAATATTCGAGGCCTTGTCATTAGAAGTGAAGCCAACAGATTATCAATATGATACTAACTTTCAGGGGCTAATCACTGACCCCATTTCGCTACAGGATGTGCTCGAAGATCAGCTTTATATTGAAGTATCTGCGGCTAATTTAGTCCATCTCTTATTATCTACTCATGAAGGCATTATAGCTGCTAAGTACAAATATGATATTGATTCTACTGATGCTTTGGTCGCTATTGTGAAAGATAAAATTGGAGATAATACTCAGCTAGTTGTAAAGCGCTATGCGGCTCTTTATCGACATGCGTAGTATATAAGTAAGATGGTGCGCTTCAATCCTTATTTTTACTTTATAAGAGCAAATTCTTCTCAAGTATCGTTATGGCTATAATGATTAGACTCTTACCATGGTTTGAATCTGTGGCAATCACAACCAAGAAAAACCCCGGACTAAACATCAACTTACAACTATGGCTATGCGAGATAAAAGAGGCATCCAGAAACTTTTCAGGGCCATTCTGAAGATTCACTATACACTACTGTAGACAATAGATAGGAAGTCAAGTATCATTCTGACCATCAATTCTATTTTGATTCCGATAGTATTAGGCGCTAGCTATTTGGCTAACCCTGAACAGATCGACAGCATTACTTTAATCGCTAGAATCTGTGTCAATTTTTGACATATTTTCCTATGGCTTTCGCACTTCTTGCCATCAGACCGCACCGTTATAAAAGTAAAGGCACATTGCTGAATGCGGGATCGTCATATATCTTGGAAGAATGTTATTCTATTTTAGATCAAAGATTAAAACGATCATGGAAAATTAAAATGAAATTAATTCTTAGGTCTCTTTTCCCGTTTTATCCACCAACCTCCTCAACTCCCTCAGCTCCTTCATCACTTCAGGCAGCTTCTTAAACACTGCATAAGATTTCAGATACTGATAAAATGATATAGCAGGATAGCCATACCACTTTTGATGCTTCTCTTTGATAGATGACGCCACACCGCTCTTCCCTTGGATCTGAGATCCATCTGCCACTTCTATATGACCTACGATGGCGACCTGGCCACCGATACGGCAATGCTCACCTATGGTGGCACTTCCAGCAATTCCAGATTGTGCAGCCATGGCAGTATGCGCCCCGATTTCCACATTATGAGCGATCTGAATGAGATTATCGAGTTTGACGCCTTGCTTGATGATGGTCGAGTCGAAAGCGGCTCTATCGATCACGGTATTACTACCCATTTCTACATCATTCTCTATAATGACATTGCCAAGCTGATGAATCTTCTGATAGCTGCCCTCTGAAAAAGAATAGCCGAAGCCATCGCTTCCGATTACAGCATTACTATGGATAATCACCCGATCTCCGATGATGGAGTCGTGATAGATCTTTACGCCAGGATATATGATGCAGTCCTTTCCTATAGTGACGTTTTGACCAAGATATACTTGACCGTAAATCTGAGTATTAGATCCAATGGAGACATCTTTCGAAATAATACTGTAATCTCCAATACCAACTCCCTGATCTATTGATGCACTATCATTAATACTGCACTGATCTGAGATGCCGAATGTGGTTTTAGATGCTTGGTGAAATAGATCAGATAATTGCTGCAAGCCTGACATAACATCTGGAAGGCTGATGAAAGCTTGATTCGACTTTGGGGTAGCAGTGACGTCTTTAGGTATCAAGATGATGGATGCTTGACAAGTGACTAAGTGCTTTTTATACTTGAGATTTCCAAGAAAACTGATGCTGTCTGGGACAGCATTCTCTATCCCACTGATTCTGGATGCGCTGATACCTGGATTCCCAATCAGGGTGCCGCCTAATGTATCTGCAAGTTGTCCTGCGGTCATGTGCATGGACGAAAGATAATAATATTCGATTCTTAAAGTCAATATCGAGATGAATTATACCCTATATTTGTAGGATTAATACATAAGAATTGAAGAAAATAATCTTAGGAACCAGAGGAAGTAAATTAGCTCTGTGGCAGGCTAACCATGTATCTGGCCGATTATCTGCTGTCGGGCATGAAGTAGAGATTCAAGTCATAAAGACGCAGGGTGATAAAGTACAACACTTAGGTTTCGATAAGTTAGAAGGAAAAGGCTTCTTCACTAAAGAGATCGAGGATGCGCTGATTGCTGGCAAAGTTGATTTTGCTGTCCACTCAATGAAAGATCTGCCCACCACCCAGCCAGACGGATTAGTCTTAGGCGGCGTATCTGAAAGAGCTGATGCCCGCGATACCATGATCATTCATGAAGATAAGCTGATCAGTAAAGCACCGATCAGCTTAATCCCAGGAGCAGTCATTGGTACGTCATCCGTCCGAAGAAAAGTTAATCTTAATCACCTCTTCAGCGATATAGAGCTGAAAGATATCAGAGGCAATGTACCGACAAGGATTCAGAAACTGAGAGATAGAGAATTCGATGCGATCCTGCTAGCAAAAGCTGGGCTAGATAGATTGGAGATAGATCTGAGCGAATTTCATGTATTTCACTTTCATCCATCAGAGTTCATACCTGCTCCTGCACAAGGTGTTCTAGCTTATCAGTGTCGAGAGGAGGATAAGGAGATGAGGAACATCCTTCTACACATACATAGCCAAGAGACTGCGAAGTGTACTAATATTGAAAGGAAGATTCTACAGCTGGTGGAGGGTGGCTGCCATGTGCCATTAGGCGCTTACTGCCATCAGGATGCTAATGCCTTCTATCATGTCCATGCCTGCTACGCCCAAGAAGTAGATCATCCACTAAAGAGAGTGAAATTCTCTCAGAGTACCAGTCATAAGTTGGCAGATAAAGTGTTTGCTGATTTAATGAAGTGAGCTGTGCAGAAGTATTTATGATTTTGCGTTATATCTTTTCACATTTAAACATTTTGAAAATAACTCAATTAAAAAATAGATATGTACTTAGTATTTGATGTATCTGCTAATGGAAATCCGGGAAGCTATAAGGCGTCACCCAATGACGTGTTGAATTGGCCCAGAGTCATTCATATTTCTTGGATTATGCTCAGCGAAGAACTGAAGCCCATTCAAGATTATAACTGCCTGATTAAGCCACAAGGCTTCAGCACAGCAGAAGAATCAGCGACAAAGCACACCATTGATATAGAGAAAGCAAAGGAAAGTGGGGAAGAGATCAAGAAAGTTCTGGGATTATTCTCAAAAGCTGTTGACGAAGCAAAGTATATTTTTGCTCATAATCTGGATTATAATGAGAATATCATTGGTGCAGAATTCAAGCGGGCAGAAATGGAGCACACTCTATTTGCCTCTGAGCGACTATGCCTGATGCAAGAAGGGACTTTCTATGCTAAGATTCCCAATCGCAGAGGCGGATTTAAATGGCCCACGCTCCAAGAATTACACACAGCTATATTCAGACAAGGATTCACTCCTGTTAATAATGCACGAGCAGATGTCATTGCCGCTTCCAGATGTTTTATCGCACTCCATAAAGCTGGAGCATTTGATGATTTAACTGATGAGGAAGATTAAAGCAAATTATGTCAGTTAGAGTATTCTTGTCAAGAAATATAGCAGATGATTCAGCATTCAGAATAGTAGCGGCCTCTGAAAATATTGACCTAATCGCAGAATCACTTCTAATCTTTAGTTCGATCTCTTTTAAAGAGATACCTGAGGGAGATTGGTTATTCTTCTATAGTAAATCGGGCGTTCGGTTTTTTCTGAATCAATTAGAATCTCAAGAAGACATCAGTTCATATCAGATCGCTTGCTATGGTCCATCTACAGCTAAGGTCTGGGCTCTAATGACAGGATACCTGCCTCACTTTACTGGAGATGGCAAGCCAGCGCATGTACCAGAGGATTTCCAGAAAAAAATTAAGGATTCAGATAAAGTCATATTCGTCAGAGCAGCTAATTCCAGAATGACTGTTCAGCGAGCAATAGAAGATGAAGTAGACTGTATCGATATCATAGCATATAGAAATGATCAGCGGCAAGATGTAGATCTCAAAGGTCATTTTGACTGCGCCATGCTGACCAGCCCGCTCAATGCCGATGCCTTTCTGCAGCAAGCACCTGAGTATGATGGAGATATCATCACACTGGGGACGACGACATCTGACTTCATCCTGCAGAAATATGAGAGAGACTGTATCATTTCACACGATGTCACAGAGGCAGGCATGCTACAGACATTTCAGTATTGGTTAAAAACGAGGTCAAAATAGAAATGCTTCTTTTTTATCAGAAGATTTACATAGAATTATTCATTTATACGCTGTAGCAGCTTAATTTTACTCTATGCTGACATCGCTCTTGATCAAAAATTACGCCATCATAGAATCTGTCGAACTCAGTCTCAATGATGGACTGATCATCATCACAGGCGAGACAGGAGCAGGTAAATCCATCATCGTCGGTGCTCTACAGCTCATCATGGGTAAGCGTGCAGATCTCAAGGTGCTATACGATAAGAAAAAGAAGTGCATCGTCGAGGGAGTCTTCAGTGTGGATGATAAGAACATTGAAGCCATACTAACGGCTCATGAAATAGATTATGACGATGAATTAATCATCAGAAGGGAGATCAGTGCATCAGGTAAGTCACGAGCGTTTATTAATGACACACCGACTAACTTATCCATCTTAGGAGAGATATCAAGCAGGCTGATAGATCTTCATCAGCAGTTTGACACATTGGATATACATGAGGCAAGTCATCAGATAGATCTGGTAGATACCATGGCGGAGAATCATAAGCATATCTCTAAGTATCATGCGCTTTACCAGAGCTATGTGGATCATAAGAAAGAACTGGCGGAAGTCAAGAAGAAAATGGCGGAAGGAGCTAAAGAGCTAGACTACATGAAGTTTCAGCTAGAAGAATTCCACGAGATGGCGCTGAGTGCTGGTGAGCAAGAACCCTTAGAGCAAGAAATGAGCTCACTGGAGAATGCAGAAGAAATAGAGACCGTGCTATCACAGATCGTAAACCGAATAGGGGAGAGTGATCAGAATTTCTTAGACGAACTGCAAGAGCAAGTCAAATCACTCAACCAGATATCCAAGTATAACCCTAAGCTTAGTACACTATCGGAGAGACTTCATGCGACAAAAGAAGAACTACAAGACATAGCTAATGAGTTAGAACTCGTGAATGATGCGACTGAACACAATCCTGCTAAGCTGACAGAACTAAGCCAACGGCTCGATGGGATCTACAGGCTACAGCGGAAGCATCAGGTTCAGTCAGTCGATGAGCTGATCAAGATACGAGATGACCTAGCTAATAGCTATGCCGCATATTCAGACTCTGATAGTTACATCAGCAAATTAGAAGCTGACCTCTCTGCATCGCTAAATGCAGCAAAAGCAGAAGCTGAAAAAATCAGTCGTAAAAGGAAAAAAGTAATCCCATCGATAGAGAAGAAAGTCAAAGCACTGCTGAAAGAATTAGCGATGCCTAATGCGTATCTCAAGATAGATCAGCAATCTTCTGACGAGTTAAATGCTTATGGGAATGATAAGCTTGAATTCTTATTCAGTGCGAATAAAGGAAGCACACCGATGCCGCTTAAGAAAGTGGCTTCTGGTGGAGAGCTATCTCGACTGAATCTCAGTCTGAAGAATCTGGTAGCGGATCAGATGGACCTGCCTACCTTGATCTTTGACGAAATAGATATAGGGATTTCAGGAGAAGTCGCAGGTCGTATGGGAACGATCTTATCTGATCTTGGCGCTAAGCATCAGGTCATTGTTATCACCCATTCTCCTCAAGTTGCATCTAAGGCTGATACTCACTTATTAGTCTATAAGAAGAGCACAGCTAAGGAGACTCACACTTCTATTCAGTCATTAGGCTATGATGAAAGAGTTGAAGAAATAGCCAAAATGCTCAGCGGGAATCCGCCAACTAAATCGGCTATTCTCAACGCCAAAGAATTAATAGCTTAGCGAGGCATGAGAAAAGTATTTTCTATTTTCCGGGGGCTCATCACAGCATTATCTATGATCATTTATCTGATCCCTTATGGTATCAGGACCATATTTAAGAAACATACACCTCGCTCAGGATTCAATCTCAGAAGAGCATGGACAGTCATCGGCAATCCTATCTTAGGTCATAGAATTCAGTTCAAAGGTCAAAAATATGATGGTGTAGCCATATACATGAGTAATCATAGATCATTCTCTGATCCGCTCATACAGGCTAAGTTTTTTGATGCATTCATTATCGCAAAAGCTGAGGTAGCAGAGATACCCCTGATGAATCACGTAGCCCAGATTACTGGGATCATCTACGTGAAGCGAGAGAGTCTGAAGAGTCGGAAAGATACCAGAGCAGCTCTGGTCACTACACTTTTGGATGGTCATAATGTCTTAATCTATCCTGAAGGTACCACAGGTGATTTAGAACTGACCAAGCCATTTAAAAAAGGAGCATTTTTCTCTGCTGCGGAGCATAAGATCCCTGTAGTCCCTGTGGCGATAGAGTATCGGGATAAAGATGATTACTGGGTTGGTACCACGCTTCTGAAGCACTTTATTAAGCAATACGGTAAATGGAGCACGACTGTCGCTGTATCTATTGGAGAGCCAATTAGTTCTGATGATGGCTTAGAATTATTAGCTAAGACCAAAGCTTGGATTGATGAAGAATTAGTAAATATTAGAGAAGGTTGGTCTTCTAAAATAACCAAAGTATAATGAAACTGATACTTGCTATAATAATAACCCAAACTTGGGATAAACCCTGAATCTCAAGGCTTAAATAAGAATAGATTGAAGTATAATAAAATATTTATGAAAAATCCTCTCATCCTTATTCTCTATGTTTCTTTTATTTTTTGCCAATTTAAGTCTGCTGCTCAGCGCACATGTGGTAGCCATATTCATCAGCATCAGAAGCTGGAAGCTAATCCTCAGTTGAAGCAACGGAAAATGAAATTGGATAAGCAAATTGGGGATTATATTAAGTATAATAAGAAGAATCTGAATGCTGCGGTGATGACAATTCCTGTGGTATTTCAGATTGTTCATAACGGGGATGCTATCGGTCAAGGAGAGAATCTTTCTAATAATCAAATATTAGCACAACTTGATCAGCTCAACGCAGATTTCTCAAGGACTAATAGCGATGCCTCTAATACTCCTGCAGGGTTTCAGTCAATAGCGGCTGATACAGAAATCCAGTTTTGCTTAGCGACTCTTGATCCTAATGGTAACTCTACGACAGGAATTAATCGACACCATATTAATAGTCTTAACAATGTCAACCAGTCTGCTTGTTGGGATCCAAATTATATAGATAATCGTATCGTCAAACCGCTGATCTGGAATTCTACTAAGTATTTAAATATTTTTACTCTATTAAGATTAGATGATCGGAATCAGAATAATCAGTGCCTAAATAATGAATTATTAGGCTACGCATCTTTTCCAGGCTCTTCCCTTGCTGATACAGATGCTGCGGTCCATGCATATTTCACGATTGGCTCTCTTGACTCACCTAATCCCGATGGAGATCAGAATGGACTCGGCAGAACTGCCACACATGAAATCGGACATTGGCTTAATCTGGATCATATCTGGGGCGGCTTCAATGGAGGTTGTGGAGAGGATGATAATATAGCCGATACGCCCTTACAAAATGACTTTTCTACTGGATGCCCTACGTACCCACAAACCGATAATTGCAACATGTCAGCTACGGGTATCATGTTTATGAATTACATGGATTATTCTGATGATGCCTGTATGAATCTATTTACTAAAGGGCAAGGAGATGCGATGACCGCCGCTATTATGGTGTCAAGACCAGGGCTCCTAAATAGTAACTGCAATGGCGCCAATAATCCAGACTGTGATGTGGTCCATGAAGTCAATGGCAACATCAGTAGTGATACATATGAAGCGTCTCAGACAGTCAAGTCATCAGGACAAATAGCAAATAATCGTGTTGTGGTGTTTTCGTCTAAGGGTGATGTATGTTTAGATGCTGGATTTGCTGTAGTAGCTGGAGGTCAGTTTATGACTGATAATGTTGGTTGTAATTAAAATTGCTCAGAACAGGATCGACTATTTATTTTGACTTGATTCTTTCTAAATTTTAATCATGATTATCCTATCATGGTATAACATAACACAGTTTATAAGGTAAAAGTAGAAATAAAAAAAATGACAAATTTAGGCGATAAAGAGGATTCAAAATAAATGGTAATATCAGAATATCGATAGCTTCTGATTCCAATCGCATGCTAATCCAAGTGCAAGACTAAGAAGTCACTTAAGTATGGGATTTAATATAGCCAAAGGAGGATTATTTCCAACAATTCATATTGGCTGCTTATAGATCCATATTAGACTACAGATGTTAGTTAATCACGCCCACAGCAAGTTCATCAGCATACTTACCTGAGGAAAGGAGCTTCCTAAGTGCATTCATGGTTTTGATCGGTCCTTTAGTGATTCCAAAGTTGACTATCCACGCTGGTAATTTTCCACCAGGATTAGTCTGTACGGTGTACAGGATATCAATGATTCCACCCGGCTTCGGCGATAAAATGTATTTAGAATTAAATAGTGGAATCCTTACAAAATCGCTGCTTTCTGATATGTAATCAGGGACAGCCTGAGAAGTAGTCGTCACCACTCGGGAATCTGCATCTTGAGATCTACGATAATGGATGATGACATCTCTATCTTTTGCGGGAAATGGAAAGTCAGAAGAAACATAGTAATAGAGCTCTGTATCACTTACTTGCTTCAATACCTTAGAGTCAATGGTATAAGGCACCCATTCTTTATGTGCTTCTATATCTTCAAGTGCTGCCACCATTTCAATCATGGTACTCTCCATGCGAGCTGTGATCTTGACTTCTTTTACTTTAGAATTGTTATTATTCCTTGTATATACTTCAATATTTTCTCCAGATATGACGGAATCCCAATCAGACTGACTGTACATCTGAGGATATAGAAGGACTATAAATATTGATAAAATGAAAAATCGGTTCATGAAGATGCAATGTACTTGCTAATTATTTCCAATGCCATTATTGAATTATTAAGGAAGTCTTAATATTTCGATTCTGTTACACTCTAGACCGAAGAGAAACTGGTTTGGGACTTTTTAAACCAGCAAATTTATTTTTTTCGGGTTCTATACTCGATTTATTTTCCTGATAGCTATTGGTATAAAATAACATCGGTATATTCTCACTATTTTTGAATAAATGGAGTCATTTGAGCATCAGATCATAAATGGAGATAGTAGAGACATGCAAAGTGTCGCAGATGGAACCGTTCAGCTGGTCGTTACCTCCCCACCTTACTGGCAGCTTAAAGATTATGGGACTGAAGAGCAGATAGGCTTTTATCATGATTATGAGAGCTATATCAATAATCTAAATTTAGTTTGGCAGGAGTGCCATCGCATCTTGGAGAATGGATGTCGGCTTTGCATTAATATAGGAGATCAATTTGCCAGAGCAGCGACATATGGCAGATATAAGGTCATCCCGATCCGGACGGAGATCATCCGCTGCTGCGAGGCTTTAGGCTTTGATTATATGGGGGCTATCATATGGCAGAAGCGGACGACGACTAATACATCTGGTGGTGGGTCTCTCATGGGTAGCTATCCCACACCCCGCAATGGAGTCTTGTCCATAGACTATGAGTTTATTCTGCTCTTTAAAAAATTAGGGAAGCCAAAAAAAGTAGATAAAGAGATTAAGGCTAAGTCCCACATGACGAAGGAAGAATGGAAAGAGTATTTTACGGGGCATTGGCATTTTGGCGGAGCGCGTCAGGGCGATCATATTGCGATGTTTCCTGAAGAATTACCCAGACGGTTAATTAAGATGTTTTCGTTCTACGGAGAGACGGTTCTTGATCCTTTTGCAGGTAGCGGGACGACCTCGCGAGCAGCGATGAATCTGCATCGATCATCCATAGGCTATGAAATCAATCCAAAATTTATTCCAATCATTAAGGATAAATTAAACGGAAATCTCGTAGACAAGCCTGTCAGTTTTACGACCGAAAAAATAGAGAAGTCAAAGAACATGAGCAAGCTGCCCTATATCTATCATGATCCACATGCACTTCAGCAAAAGCATGACCCCAAAGCCAAAAATTACGGTTCAGTCATCGATAAAAAGCAAATAGAAAAAGAGATATATCATAGTGTCGCAGAAATTATTTCTCCATCTGAAATACGATTAAAATCAGGAGACTTGATTACTTTAATCGGCATCAAGATCAATACGGACAAGCACATTGAAGCCTTAGAATTCTTAAAAAAGAAGACTGATAAACAAAAAATATATCTAAGAGATGATGAGGCAATTATCGGATCACCAAAGACTTTTAAATATGTGTATCTCAAAAATAAGACCTTTATTAATGCACACCTGATCAAGCATGGCTATGCTGATGTGGATGAAAGCTATGAATATAAAAACCAAAAAAAATTCATTAAGCTATGGCAAAAATCACAGGAGACGAGCTGAACTACCTCAATGGAAAGTACGCTATTTCAGCGCCATCTAATTCTGTGCCCGTCATGAAGTTGATCAAATACCATAGACCTTATTCAGAATCAGAACTAGAATCATTAATCTCATCTCATGTAGATGGGCTTTGTGGCTGTGGTGTCAAGAGCCAAGGAAACATTTCTGTTTTTGCCATTCACCTTTATGATGCTCAATGGAAAGAATGGCAAGAATATCGATACAGTAAGCAGGACTGTTTCGACTGGCAGTATAAGCTATTCATCAGAGATTCTATGAAAGGAAGAATGATGGAGCTGAAGGCTTTAAAGCTGCTTCGTCATCATCTGGTAAATTATGATATCAGCTTAGCCGAAGAAGAATTAGACGAAAAGTACAGGGTAGATATACTTCTCAGCCAGAGTCACACTGTGATATATGGGATACAGGTCAAACCAAAATCCTTCAAGTATGCCAGAGCATCTGTCCAGCAGCATCATAAGAAAGTGAATGATGAATGTCCATTCCCTGTGAAGTATCTGTACTATAATAAGAATATGGACTTCACTAACTTTAATATTCTCCGAGGTGATCTACAGAAAGGCGGGAATTAATTATTTGCGACGGGCTCTATTTGGATAAGGTAAAGGATGGCTAAGCCCATTAGTGGTTGGTGAGCCATTAGAATTGGTACACTTTAATGTCGAAGATTTATTCCAATAATTTTTAAAGATAAAAAGGATATTCTGAACGATACAGCTATCATTTGAACATATCTACTTATTCATCCATGAAGTCCATCCATTGGTCGAATCGCTGAAACTTTGACTCTGCATCTGGTAGTTGATTGAAGTAGTAGCCTATGGTTAGGCACTTTTTAACCCTTAAAGAAGAAAATCATGAGTATTGTAAGAGTCATATTAGCGATCATATTTCCACCATTAGCTGTCATAGATAAGGGCTTGGGCTCTTTCATTATTACACTATTACTCACCTTATGTGCATGGGCGCCAGGTGTCCTGGCTGCTTTGATCATATTATCTAAAGAGAGAGAGAAGTAGTCTATCGTAATTATTGATAGATGTACTTATCCATTGAGGCTGAGCTGCACTTTTCTTTCGAGTTCTGACACGGTATCTTTGAAGATCAGGTCAGTGTCCATGAGATCCTGCACGGCTTTACAAGAATAGATGACGGTACTATGATCTCGACCTCCGAAATTTTCTCCAATAGATTTCAAAGATTTATTTGTCATGTTTTTAGCCAGATACATGGATAGTTGTCTAGCGATGACGACTGATCTTTTTCTCGTTTTGCTTTGAAGTTTTTCGACTGGCAGATCGAAGTGTTCTGCGACCAGACCTTTGATACTTTCTACAGTGACTTCTCTATTAATCTTCTTCACAAAGTTCTGTATGACTTCTTTAGCAAGATTAATATCAATGGTTCTTCTATTCAGTGTAGACTGCGCTATGATAGATATGAGCACGCCTTCGAGCTCTCTGACATTATTCTTAATGTTGTAAGAGATGAATTCTGTGACATCTTGAGGCAGTTGAATGCCTTCCTTTTCCATCTTATGATGTAGAATGGCCTGACGAGTTTCAAATTCAGGTGCTTGAAGATCGGCAGACAGACCCCATTTAAATCTTGAAATGAGTCTGTCTTCCATATCTTCAAGGTCTTTGGGAGGCCTATCTGAAGTTAAAATGACTTGTTTTTTATTTTGGTGGAGATGATTAAATATATTGAAGAATATTTCTTGTGTCTTCACCCGTCCTGCTAAGAATTGAATATCATCCACAATTAATACATCTATCATCTGATAGAAATTCATGAAATCTCCAACAGCATTATTCTTGATCGATTCTATGATCTGATTTGTAAATTTCTCTGATGAGACATAAAGCACATTCTTCGTGGAGTGCTTCTTTAATACCTCATTACCTATTGCTTGTGCCAGATGTGTCTTACCTAATCCTACATCTCCGAATATCACAAGTGGATTAAAAGCAGTACCTCCGGGATTATCTGCGATCGCATGCCCTGCTGATCTGGCCAGCTTATTACAGTCTCCCTCTATGAATGTATCGAAGGAATAATCTGAATTTAGCTGAGGATTAATATGCATCCTCTTGATGCCAGGAATGATGAATGGATTTTTAATTTTATCCGCGCTGACCATCTGATCAGCATTTCTACCCGAGTGTCCAGGAGTTTTATGATTATCTAAAAGTATCTGATATTCTAACTTGCCTTTAGTGCCTAATTCAATTCTGAGTGATTCTTTTAAGAGGCTAACGTAATTTTCTTCCAGCCATTCGTAGAAGAATTTATTTGGTACTTGTATGGTTAATGATTCATTTACCAGCTTTACTGGTTTGATTGGTTCAAACCAAGTTTTAAAGCTCTGAGGATTGATATTATCCTTTATAAATAAGAGACAGTTGTCCCAGACCTGCTCATGCTTATTCAACACCATTATTCAGGTTTAACTGATGATTTTAATATATATAAATTGTGTCGGAATTGGGAATTTAACTAATCAGAGGCTTGGGAGTTTATCTCTGTTTAGCCATTGGTTTTATAATCGCTTATTCAACCCCGAGTACAAATTAAATGAAATTTAGTGCTCCTACCAAGACAATGAAACTATATTTTAGATTTAATTTTCCGAATGTAACTTTCTGATAGTCAGAATGATATATCTAATAAATTATAATACGAAACAGCTTGATAGACATTATAATACACCTAGAAGTATATTATATTTATAAATGTTTGGTAATTTATACGCGCCCAATAAATAGATTAGTACAGCTTTCACATTTACTTTTTTTATTTCTTTCGAACTGAATATCTATTCTCCCCAGCATAATCCCTGCCCATCCCACTTGATTGACGATGATTGGTTTACCTGCCTTATTTTTTAGAATATTTGGTGTATTCAGGAAGGTATGTGTGTGACCACCTATGATTAAATCGATGTTCTCACTTTCTTCTGCTAGACTATTGTCATCTATCTTGTTTTCTCGGTATTTGTACCCTAAGTGAGAGAGACATATGATATAATCACAGGCCATCTCGTGTTTCAGTTTTGCAGCCATCTCATTTGCTGCTTTCATAGGGTCACGATATTTTACACCTTCATAGAGATGCTTAGGCACGAGACCGTCTAGCTCTATACCAACTCCAGTAACGCCTATTTTAATTCCTCCCTTTTCAAAGATCTTATAGGGAATGATCTGATCTTCTAAGACAGTATTTTTCAAACCATAATTAGCATTGATCATCGGAAATCCACCGACGCCCAGTTGCTTTTTAAGATTAGCCATACCAGCATCAAAATCGTGATTGCCGATAGTCGCAGCGTCATAGCCCATCATTTTCATCGCTTTCATCTCTACCTCACCTTCATAATAATTGAAGTACGGCGTACCTTGGAATATATCTCCAGCATCTAAGAGCAAGGTATGCTCTTGCTGATTTTTGATTGTCGCTATGAGGCTCGCTCGCTTAGATAATCCTCCTAATCCCTGATTACGGCTCCCGTCCATAGGAAATGGCTCCACTCGACTGTGCATGTCATTCGTGTGAAGTATGGTGAGCGTCACTAGCTCATGTGCAGGTATCGAGCTGAATGGCATGATGCCTGATGAAAGGATAAGGCTTCCCTTCATTGATTGCTTAATGAATAATCGTCTATCCATGCTTAGTTTTTATAAGTTATACGTCCCGTAATCTCCTGACTGACAGTCTCTCCTGTAGCTGTCAGATTTTTCAGGTATTCTATCATCACCTCTCTGATCATGATTTTAGTATCCACTCGCTTTTCACCTAATAAAAAGTCGCAGCCATCACCTCCATTAGCGATGTAGTCCGGCAGTACATATGTGTATGTCACATCAGGGTCTAAGAATTCTCCATTAATTTTTATCTCTGTTGCTTTCTCATCCTTAATAACGAAGTTAATGCCTTTGCTAATGGGCCAGCCACCACTCGAAGCTATTTTATCGCATAATCTCTGGATGATACTACCTTTTGATTCTAATATCAGCATCGTATTGTCAAATGGCATGATCTCAAATACCTTTCCCTTAGTGATATCCCCTGAAGCGACTGCCGGCACTCTGATGCCTCCATAATTCTGCGCTGCAAAGGCGACGTCCTTATTGATATATTTTTCTCCTTGTACTTCGAGTATGTCGGCTACAAAATTTCCCAGCGTAGACTCAGGTCTCTTTTTAGTTAGCTCGTGATTGAGGATGGCTATTACCTCATTCATTTCTTTATCAACTTCTGCCTTATATGGTGCGATTAGAGCATTGATTTCTTCATTCTCTTCGACACCTGCATATCTATCAAATCTGTATGTTTCTGGATCTATTTCTGCCTGATGCCATACCTGCTGACTTTTGCAAGAGATGAACATGACTAAGAAGATCCATATAGATGGGTGTAACTTCATGTGTTTCAATTTATTATTGACCGATAATAAGCAAGCTGGGTGAAATAATCAATTTCATTCGGTCTTAATTATCCAAATCATTGATGATTCATATGATTAATAGTATTTCTCTGGCTACTCGTAAGTTGTATCTACATTTGAATATTCAATACTGTAATATAAAAATGTGCCTTCTGGCAACTAGTGCTCTGTCAAGAGCAAATTGACATCTGCCTTTGGCGAAATTTTAGCCTGAACTTCGTTAAAAATACTCGCCATAGCTATGGCTATGCCTGCGTTTTTTGCCTCGTTCAGATTTAAATTTCACTCAAACTCAACTCGTCATCTAAACGTTGGAACCATCTATTTGATTATTAATAATTATCTACATCTTAAACACTAAAGGAGTAACTGAATTTCTTTTTTAATAGCTGAAAGAGCAGTAGGCACAGCTTTAACTCTTTGTAATCCATGATACTCGATGAGTAGATCAGCCAACTCATGACTATTCCTCTTAGGATCTACTTTGTCGTAATAGCCTGTGATGGCAGATAGTATATTATCCTTAGCGGCGATGACGATTCGCCATAACTGATCAGACACGTAGAGCTGCTGGACTTGATTATGCTCTAATTCCTTTTGTACTGATATCATCAGGGTGTTGAATAAATCTTCATTAGTCATCTGATTCGTCCTGAGGCGCATCAATAGACTCGGGATATCTATCCTTTCTAAGAATAAAATTAACCGCTCATATGCCTGTAATTTGATCTCCAATGCTTGACTGGCATTATTTTGTCTGGCTCTGAACTGTTCTATCTGCAGCTGATTTTCAGTCAGTTTCTTATAGAAGACATACACCAATATGATGCATAGAGCGACTAATAAGAGCCCTATAATGATAAATATGGTATTCAGATATGCTGACATAGATGTCAAAAGTAATACTTTATCTTCTGGTCATATATGACTTGAAAACTTTTTAATTCAATCATGCGTTTCACTGATATAAATTAATACATACCTTTGTACTCATTAATACCACACAGTTATGCCAGAAGTAAGCGAACAAGTAAATACACAACCGATCCTCATCACAGAAGGTGCTGTGAAGCAGTTGAAAAGGATTATGACTGAACAGTCTATTCCAGCTGACCACGGGCTCAGAGTCGGTGTGAAGGGTGGAGGATGCTCTGGTTTTTCTTATATACTCGGGTTTGACCTACAGAAGGACAATGATCAGACTTTTGAAGTACATGGTCTTCAAGTATTTATGGAAAAGGCGCATTCACTTTATTTATTAGGGATGGAAGTCGACTGGGTCGATGGCTTGGAGAATAGAGGTTTTACCTTCACTAATCCTAACGCGACTGATACTTGTGGCTGTGGAACGAGCTTTTCTGCCTAAATTTTATACTCATTTAACCAACTCTGCTTTAGGATAATCCTCTCTATACATATATGATGTATAGATTCATTACGGTATTTCTATTATTTTCTGTGTGGTCCATTAGTAACGCATGTTCATGTGTAGCGATAGATAATTATTGCGATTACATTCAGGCTGATGATGCTGTATTTATAGCTCAGGTAAGCGATAAAGCAGGAGAAGAGTCTATAATCCAAGTTACTTCAGTACTTCAAGGGTCCTTGCCTAAAGACAACTACAGCTTCTTTGGTGATCAGCGTACTAGTTGTAATGCAAGCATTGATGCATTAAAAAACAATCAATTTTATGTGTTTGTCACATCAGATTTTAGTACGATGTTTGATACCATATATTATTACCAATGTATGGCACCGATCATACCCATAGGAGATTATGACTCCGTCGTTAGTTCCTGCGATAATCTTTCACTGACCTTGGACATGACTCTCTTTCACAATCCTGTCCAATCAAATCAAGTCATTATAGAGAATCGTGAGATAGGCGACTTTAGCTATGAGTTAATTTCTACAGATGGCAGACTTATCATTGAGGGGGACATAGCATCTGATGCTTCGAGTCAGCGTATTCATTTGCCCATTCCTCACCATTTATCTGGTGTGTATGTGCTTCGGATCTCTGATGGTAGAAAATATTCTACTGAAAACTGTACATCTACAATTAGGGCTTTACCTGATTTTCTATTCAAATACTTTCTTCTACATTGTAATGAAACGTCTATAACGTAGATAATTAAGAACCCTAAATGAATGGTTACACTTAGTCATTTACTGATTGCTGATCGACATTAAGTCTTAAATAAAGACAAGTGAAATTTTAATTTTATCAAATAATAAAGTACGAATACAGAATTATAGAAGCAGAGATGAAAAATCATATGTTTGACCCTGTGGCAAATGAAGACTTACTGACTGGGCATGGTTTAGATGGATTCCACTTACTCAAGATTGAGAAAGATGCCTACTTGAAGACTTGGTATTATTTGGAGAAGCAGCTTGCAGAATAGCTTTTAATTTCTGCTCTAGTACTTGCAATGTCCTATTGAAAATTGATTCGAAGTATCAATGATCTTAACTGACTCACATATTTCTTAAATCTTTTAACGGAAAGCTCATTTTGAAAGATGGACTAATCATTACCAACAAATTATAAGTCTATCAAGTGTAAGATACAGAGGGAAACTGTCCAAGGTCACCCACCTAAGCTCGCTCTGAGACTGGCATGATCAGCTGATCAGCATGAGACATCTTTGTATCCCATTTCATAGGTATTTTAATCGACTGAAACCTTTTTCTTTTTTCATACGGGTAACATTTAGAAAATTAGTGACACTCTTTACTGAAGAGTTAATTTATACCATTCCCCGATATTTTTTAATTCAAACAACTAGTTATGAAATTTAGAAAGCAAGTCGCCTACGAAAAAAGGCAAGAAGCTTACCGCTTAGCGTATGAGCGTCCGCATCCCAGACATATCAGTAATGCTGATGAGCATCGATTCAGACATACTGAAGAGATTGCTAAATGCCATACTGATGATCACCTTAAAAAACAGAGCGATAATGATGGAGATGATCAAAAGGAAAGCATAAAAACGGCTCTGGACATAGCAGGTAAGCCATCTTACCTCGTCAGCTTTACTAAAGGCCTTCCTCATAATCATAGCACAGGCTTAGTCGAAAATCCTGAGCATATGACTTATTTTATCAAAGGCATAGATAGTGGCGATCCTCGTGACTTCAGAGATACGCCACTTGGTCAAGTAGAAAATGTAGCTTCTACATCTCCATGTACTATAGAAGGTGAATTATGGAGGTCAGAAAAAATCAAAAAAATAACTAAAGAAAAGCGTGCTGAACAAATAGAGAAAGGCGAGCATCCTGACTTTCAGATCCACGCCAGAGCGTGGGAGAGTCAAAGTGCTGGACTCTCCTTTGACTTAGAAGGACCAGATGCACAGGCAGTCACGATGCCACCAGCTCCAGTGCTGGGTAGTGATGAACTAACTGCAGAGATGGCAGAGGTGTATGCTCAGTCGATACTGAGGGATGTCCCCTTCCACACGATGTCAGCAGGCAGTACAAAGAATAGTCAGGTTAAATTGGATCCAATTTGTACAACATTGCCGCAAGTTAAAATTGTTAAAGAATGCACAGATCAATTAAGCAAATTGGCATGGTTTGATCCGAAGGCTGAACTGAAATTAAATGTTGCAGAATGTGCTAGAAGGAGAGCCCTTCCACAGACGACATCATCAGCATTTAGAGGGATCACCAGAGGGGACGACATCGGGCCATACTTATCGCAGTTTTTACTCATTGGGAATACGGGAATACATGGTAATGATAAGGAGAGAAGTCCAAGTGATGGAATGATTTCTTACGGTTCGATTTCAGTAGATCAGCGAGTGCGAACTGCTGAGCCAAGCACGGACTATATGACAGAATGGGACGAGTGGTATGACGTGCAAAATGGAGCAGATCTCAGAGGACTTGAAGATTACGTAAAACAGGAAGACAGGAAAAGAAGATTCATGCATACACCCAGAGACTTAGCGACTTATGTCCACTATGACGCTCTGTATGAAGCCTATCTAAATGCCTGCCTGATTATGCTGGGCAAAGGCGTGAAGTTTGACGCAGGCATCCCTTTCCAAGAGCCAGATGATCGTGATCATCAGCAGGGCTTTGCACATTTCGGTGGTCCTCACATCCTATCCCTTGTAACTGAGGTGGCTACAAGAGCGCTTAAGGCTGTCAGATTTCAGAAGTATAATGTCCATAGAAGATGTAGACCAGAGGTCCTCGCTGCTCGTGTTCACAAAGCTGATATGCTCTCTCACATGGCTCCAGAATTAAAGACTATGCGTGATGAACTGGACAAGGGTAGTAAAAGTTTACTCTCTAAAGTCCGAGATCATAATTCTAAGCTTGGCGAAAAAACTGAGCTATTACCTATGGCATTCTGCGAGGGATCTCCGATGCATCCAGCATATGGCGCAGGTCATGCAACAGTCGCAGGTGCCTGTGTCACCATACTAAAAGCTTTTTTCGATCACCATCATATCTTAGATGTCGTTACGAAAGATGAGCTACCGAAAGGTAAGAATAGATTAGCTGGATTTAAGGATGCTCAGCATGCTTATGTATCAGTAGAGGATGGTACTAAATTGAAGTCTATTCCAGTCATGGACCAAGACTGTAATCCAGCATACCTAACAGTCGAAGGAGAACTGAATAAGTTAGCTTCTAATATTTCAATAGGTAGGAACTGGGCTGGTGTCCATTATTTCACTGACTACTATGAGTCCTTGCTGATGGGCGAGCAGATCGCTATCGGAATATTAGAGGAACAGAAATTAATGTACATCGAGAATTTTTCAATGACCATTCCACTTTTCAATGGAGATGCGATCAGAATTTAAAGTGTACTGATGTCAAATAATTTGGCCAGAGAAATACTGGCTAAATTATTTTCTGAAAGCTCTTCTGCTTACTACCCACCTGAGCTCTCAGCAAAGGAGGCATGCTCTCCTGCAAAGCGTGGGCCAGGGCTATAATCAATATTGTTCCATCTTACTTTAATAACAATGTTGTTGGAAAAAGGGGAGCTTATTCTGGAAAGTGGTATTTCCGTTACTGAGATATAAAAGTTCACTTGATACTGTGCATGATCAAAAGAGCATAAGAGATTCGAGGCTGAAATTAAGGTAGTCACCGTAATCCATTTGATCAAAATTTCTAAAAAGAGATCTAAAAAAAAGCCGGCTACAATTAAGCAGCCGGCCTCAAAGTCTCATCTGGTTAGGATGAATATTTAAATCGGAAAAAGATTTTCCTGAATTACATATTTTTGATGATCTCATCACCGAATTCAGAGCACTTCATCAGCGTAGCTCCCTTCATCAATCTCTCGAAGTCATAGGTTACATTCTTAGACTTAATCGCACCTTTCAGTCCCTTCTCGATGATCTTACCGACCTTCTTCCAGCCCATGTAGTCAAACATCATCACACCTGATAAGATGACAGAACTTGGATTTACTTTATCCAGTCCAGCATACTTAGGTGCAGTGCCGTGAGTCGCTTCGAAGACTGCGATTCCTGTGTTGTAATTGATATTTGCACCAGGTGCAATGCCGATACCACCGACGATGGCAGCAAGAGCATCTGATACATAGTCACCATTAAGATTCAGCGTCGCTATGACGTCATACTCAGCAGGACGTAATAAGATCTGCTGTAAGAATGCATCTGCGATCACATCTTTCACGATGATCTCACCTTTGCTGTGCTTGATCACTTGCCATGGTCCACCATCTAAATCGGTTGCACCGTATTGTTCTTTAGCGAGATTATAACCCCACTCTTTAAATTTTCCTTCGGTGAACTTCATGATGTTACCCTTGTGAACAAGAGTTACTGATTCACGCTTATTAGCAATAGCATAGTCAATCGCAGATTTTACTAATCTTTCAGTTCCTTCTAATGAAACTGGCTTGACACCTAGCGAAGCCGTATCTGGAAATCTGATTCCAGTGACACCCATTTCGTCGATTAAGAATCTTTTGACTTTTTCATTTTCTTCAGTGCCATGTAAGTATTCGATACCTGCATAGATGTCTTCGGTATTTTCTCTGAAAATGACCATATCCACTAATCCTGGCTTCTTCACTGGTGAAGGCACACCTCTATACCACTTCACAGGTCTGACACAAGCATATAGATCTAAAATCTGTCTGATGGCTACATTCAATGATCTAAACCCGCCGCCGACAGGAGTTGTCAATGGGCCTTTGATCGCTACGAGATGTTCTGCTATAGTATCAGTCGTTACTTTAGGTAACCATTCACCTAATTTTTCATTTGCCTTTTCACCTGCATAAACCTCTTTCCAGTGTATTTTACGATCACCATCATATGCTTTCTCTACTGCCGCATCAAATACTCTCTGAGCAGACGCCCAGATATCAGCACCAATACCATCACCTTCGATGAAAGGAATGATCGGGTCTTTAGGCACAGTAAGATTTCCTCTTCTGTTTAATGTTATTTTAGTACCACTCATATGTATATTTTATTGTTATTGATAAGGAAGCGCAAAAGTAAGTAAACAAAAAGCAGCATTAAAGGATTAATGGGCTAATCGGACCATAAAAGCATAAAAAAGTAGCAGTTTTAGCATGGTTTGGTCTAAAATCGAAAGACATATAACGATTGATGATAATACTTCTTACTTTTACATCAGAATTAAATCATGAATCCCCACTTAGACCCGACAGATAATCAAGCGACTCCAGAAGATCAAAACGTAGAGCGTGCGCTGCGTCCTAAGATGCTTGATGACTTTAGCGGTCAGCCTCAGATCGTGGATAATCTGACAGTCTTTATCCAGGCGACTAAGCTGCGTGAAGAAGCATTAGATCACGTACTACTGCATGGACCTCCTGGATTAGGTAAAACCACACTGTCGCACATCATCGCCAATGAGCTGGAGACAGGCCTTAAAATTACTTCTGGTCCAGTGATAGAGAAGCCAGGCGACCTCGCTGGCCTTCTCACTAATCTGGCAGAGGGCGATGTCCTCTTCATAGACGAAATACACAGGCTTAATACTGTGGTAGAAGAATACTTGTACTCTGCCATGGAAGATTATACCATAGATATCATGATCGACTCTGGTCCAAATGCTCGGAGTATCCAGATCACCATCAATCCATTCACGCTAGTCGGTGCGACGACTCGGATGGGTCTGCTGACGCCTCCGCTGAGAGCCAGATTTGGGATAACCTTCCATCTGAACTACTATGATATCGCTACGCTAAAATCGATCATCAAGAGAAGTGCTGGCCTTTTAGAGATACCGATAGAGCCAGAAGGTGTCGCAGAAATAGCCAGAAGAAGTCGAGGGACTCCGAGGATCGCGAATGCTTTACTCAGAAGAGTCAGAGACTTTGCCCAGATTAAAGGGAATGGCATCATAGACAAAGCGATAGCAGAGTACGGGCTGGAAGCGCTTCATGTAGATCAGAATGGTCTGGACGAAATGGATAATCGCATTCTAAAATCCATCATAGAAAAATTCAAAGGTGGCCCTGTCGGAATAAAAAATATTGCCACTGCGGTAGGAGAGGAGTCAGGGACGATAGAAGAAGTCCATGAGCCATTCTTAATTATGGAGGGCTATATACAGAGGACGCCAAGAGGTCGGATGGCTAGTGAGAAAGCATATCGACACTTAGGTGTGGTGCCGCCTCAGTCTACGGGAACTTTATTTTAGTGCTTAGGTAAAAATTAGAAAGCATCTCTATTCCTTTTCTAAATCGTACAATGACTTTACCTGTCAAACCGCTTTCTCGAATTCTGCATGAGCATCACTCATCGCTTTAAGTGTAGGCTTAAATGGATTTATGGTTTCTTCTAGTTTTAATTAAGCCTGACTTGGTCATAATTTTGGAAAGATCTATAGGCAATACGAACGTCTATTTGTTACCTGATGATGTTAAAAACGTAACTACCATTTATAATTCAGGATTAAGCTAATATTCAGTACCAAAGCTATCCAGACGCAAAGCATGAATATGTGATCCCCGAAAAATCAAAATATACTGAACTTAGTGTGATTAGAAACAAATCGTAGTCAGGCATTCAGCTAATAAGCCGTTTAGTGATTCATTCTGCGGAGGGAAGTTCTTTCTGGATAAGCATCATTTAGTAAACTCTCTTCAACGGTATATATTAATAAGGATGCTCCTGAATCAATCAAAACTTAAACTCCACCTTAGACTTAATAAAGAAAGGCGTGCCAGGCGTAAAATGAATCTCTTCTACTGGATCGGCTTCATTGAAGAGTCTGGATTCTGTGGCAAACTGTGTTTCATTCCACTCGACATTCATCAGGTTCTGGACTTCTATGCCAAAGACAAATGACCTCCAGTTATAGTCTACATTGAGATCTACGACAGTATAGCCTTCGGCAGTGATGCTGTAGTCCTCTGTTGCAGGCCTGTCGCCAAGATATCTGATGTCTATGCCGCCTTTTAGACCAGACGGATGTATGAACTTCAGGCCGCTGGCCATTGTGAAAGAAGGGGCTAAAGGAATGTAGTTTTGACCTGGCTCATCATCGATGGATCGTGGCTTTGTGACATTAGCATCTACATTCCAGAATAACCAGCTGGTAGGCTGATACCTGATGCTTAGGTCGATGCCCTGTCGTCTGGACCTGCCGCTTGGCTCGACGATACCAGCATCACCCACATAGACGAATTCTTGATCTAAGTGCAGATACCATACAGATGCATTCATAAAGACTTTAGATATCGGCTTCCATACCAGTCCTACATCGGCACCATAAGCGGCAGGTAGTATCTCTCTACCATTCTGAGCGACGGATACTCTGGTGTCATTAGAGTGGAATCCTTTTCCTGCCTTGATATAGAGCTGAAGATTTCTTGAGTGGCTGTAGAATAGACTCAGCTTGGGACTGAAGATCGCCTGATCAGCCGACTGTGTCGAGAACAGTGGAAGAAGCGCATCTCTGTACTGAAAGTCGAAGACATCGATTCTTGCAGCAGGATTAAGTGTCCATCTACCCCAGTTTATGCGAGCATTCACATAGCTACTCAGATTAGTCTCATGAATATCACCCAGCTGAATAAACTCGAGTGTTTCTTTACGATTTAAGGTACGAGATAAGCCATTATTTTTACTCTGATCATGTCTGACACTGACGCCTGCCTGTAGCAGTCCGTCAAGTGATCCATGGGAGAAGCCATAATTGTACTCACTACTGAGACCGACTAAAAATCGATTTTCTTTTTGTTTGATTTGGTCTCCATTAATAGGATCTTCTAAGAAGAAAGTAAAGTTAGAGAACAGCTCAAAGTCATAATTAGAGAAATAAATTTTATTGGAGACATAGGACTGATCAGTAAAGAATTTTTTGTGATCAAGCGTCAGATTAGTTCGGGAAGTGGTGCCTCCCTCGGTATCGTCTATTGCACCAAATCTTGTAATGCTACCATCATCGATCGCTCTTTGTGGGACTTGACCCGATGCATCCCAGCGACTGGTAAAGTGAGAGGCTGACAGACTGACCTGATCAGTTGATGATACCTGATTCGTATATTTTCCGAATAAGTTGATTCGATTGAAATTCTGTGGACTTTCGAATGGTCCATCAGTAGAAAGAAATTCTGAAGCGATGTAAGCCTGCTGAGATTCTTGGGTGACAATATTGAATAAACCGACGATACGTCTCGTGTTGAACTGTCCAGCTTCTATTTTGATAGAGCTATAATCTAAATTGCGCTTGGTGCGAAAATCTACATATCCTGCTGTATTGAAGTTACCCTGATCGGCATAGTATGGTCCTTTACCAAAATCGATGTTGTCCACGGTCTCTGGGATCACAAAGTGAAGATCTGCATAGCCTTGTCCATGCGCATGAGAGACCATATTCACTGGCATACCATCCACAGAAATGCTGATGTCCGTCCCGTGGTCTATGTCAAATCCTCTGAGAAATATCTGTTCTGCTTTGCCACCTCCGGCGTGCTGACCGATAAATAATCCTGGAATCTGCTGTAAAATATCTTGAGAAGAATTGACAGGGCTGACTTGTATGTCTATGGCACTGATGATATTGAGCGCATTCACTTGCGGTGATATGACGATCTCATCCAGAGAGATAACCTGCTCAGTCAGGATGACATTCAGTGGCGCATCGAGAGACTTAAGGACGACACCAAAAGGCTCAAAGCCGATATGAGATATCTCTAAACTATCACCTATGCTGACTTCTGACAGAAGAAACACCCCTTTTTCATTGCTATGTGTGTGATCGCCTGTAGATAGCTTGATGATATGAGCTCCAGGAATCGTGATATAGTTCTTGTCTGTGACTTTGCCTGAGATAGATTGACCACAGAGTAGTGTGTAGCTTATGACGATACATAAACCAGTAATAGAAGTTTTTAAGAGCTGCATCTTAGCTTGTAATCATTTGTGTTTTAAAATATAGACTCA
>ENA-ORXT01000811-ORXT01000811.1-marine-metagenome-genome-assembly--contig:-NODE-811-length-46309-cov-6.364726_pt1 | contig 46309 bp, 34 predicted proteins | sample MGYA00237868_ERZ511482 | MGnify/ENA metagenome assembly ERZ511482
GGGCCTCGGCGGTCCGTCGCTTCGCTCCTCCCCGGACGAGGAGGGACCCTCGTCCCTACCTCAAGGCAAGCCGTTTTTCGATCGCTTCAAGCGGGAAGGCAGGGTCGATCCGGTTCAATCCCAGAGGAAGAAATCCCGCCCAGAATACCCGACACCCCCACGAACCAAGCGCCATTCGGTCTAGCCCAACCATCCGTGTCTGCGCGAGACTGGCAAGGGACATTCAAGTCCAGGAAGGGAATCTCCACGGTGGACCCTCCCCGTTCTGAGCGTAACCAAGGCTCGCCGATGACTTCACGGTACACCGAAAGGGAATAGACGATTCAGCTCCCCGCAGTTCCCCTTACGCGTGATACTCCTGCAGCGCGGTCACCGAGACCTCCCCGCTCTTCAGCGAACGCATGCCAATGAGGCTCGCCTCGGCAGCGCGTAGGGTGGTCATGATTGGCACGCGGCAGGCAACGGCGCCGGCGCGGATCTTAACCTCGTCCTCGCGCGGCTCCTTGCCAGCGGGCGTGTTCACAATGAACTGAATCTCACCGTTCTTGATGGCATCGAGAATGTGCGGGCGACCTTCGTTGATGCGCACGATCTCATCAGCCTCGACGCCGGCCTCAAGGAGCGCGGCCCGAGTGCCCGCCGTACTGACGATATCGAAGCCGATCTCGATAAGGCCCTTGGCCAGTTCGACGGCCTTGGGCTTGTCGGCGTCCTTGACGCTGAGGAAGACGCGACCGCTGATCGGCAGCGCGTTGCTGGCAGCCATCTGGGCCTTGGCAAAGGCGTGACCGAAGTCGGGATCGATGCCCATGACTTCGCCCGTGCTCTTCATCTCGGGGCTGAGACTGATGTCGATGCCGGGGAAGCGCTGGAAGGGGAACACCGCTTCCTTGACCGAGACGAACTCGGGAATGATCTCTTCGGTGAAGCCGAGCTCGGCGAGCTTTTCACCGGCCATCACCTTGGCGGCGAGCTTGGCCAGCGGCGTGCCGATCGCTTTCGAGACAAAGGGCACGGTGCGTGACGCCCGGGGGTTCACCTCGATGACGTAGAGCTGTCCGTCCTGGACGGCGAACTGGATGTTCATCAGGCCGCGAACCTCAAGTTCGGCGGCCAGCGCCTTGCCTGCCGTAGCGATCTCGTCGCGCATCTCCTTGCTAAGCGTGTACGGCGGGATCACGCAGGCACTGTCGCCGGAGTGAATGCCTGCCTCCTCGATGTGTTCCATGATCGCGCCGATCACGGTGGTCTCGCCGTCGGAGATGACGTCGACGTCGATCTCGGTGGCGCCGTCGAGAAATCGGTCGACCAGCACCGGGCGATCAGGCGAAGCCTCGACCGCGTTGTTCATGTAGTGACGCAGCTCGCTCTCGTCGTAGACGATCATCATGGCGCGTCCGCCAAGCACGAAGCTGGGCCGGACCAGCACCGGATACCCGATACGCTCGGCGATGACAGCGGCTTCGTCGTCGGTGACGGCGGTGTCGCTCTCGGCCTGCTTGAGCCCGAGCTTGTCGAGCAGTTGACGGAATTCTTCGCGGTCCTCGGCGCGCTCGATCGAGCCCGGCGAAGTTCCGATGATCGGCACGCCTGCGGCTTCGAGTCCGGCGGCGAGGTTGAGCGGCGTCTGGCCACCGAACTGCACGATCACGCCCCAGGGCTGTTCCTGGTCACAGATATTGAGCACGTCTTCCAGCGTGAGCGGCTCGAAGAAAAGCTTGTCGCTGGTGTCGTAGTCGGTCGAGACGGTCTCGGGGTTCGAGTTGACCATGATCGTCTCGAAGCCGAGCTCGCGCAGCGCGAAGCTGGCGTGCACGCAGCAGTAGTCGAACTCAATGCCCTGGCCAATGCGGTTCGGTCCGCCGCCAAGAATGATGATCTTTTTGTTGTCGCTCTGCCGCGCCTCGTTTTCGTCGCCGTAGGTCGAATAGTAGTACGGCGTGTAGGCCTCGAACTCAGCCGCACAGGTGTCGACCAGGCGGTAGGTCGGCAGGATGCCGTGCTCCTTGCGCAGGTCGCGGATGGCGCGCTCCTCGTCGGCCGTGGGAATGCCCCCCGAACCGGAGAGCGAAGCGATCTGGCGATCGGAGAAGCCGAGCTTCTTCGCCTTGCGCAGCAGGAAAGGATCGGAGGTCGCCTTGGCAGCCACCTCGGTCTCGGCGACCACGATCTGTCGGATCTGCTCGAGGAACCAGGGATCGATCGCGGTCAGTCCGAACACGTCCTCGACGGTCATTCCCGAAATGAAGGCACTGCGCAGATAGAAGATCCGCTCGGCGTTGGGGATGCTCAGCTTGCGCCGCAGACCCTCGACGTCGATTTCCGGATCCTTGCCGTCGCCACCGAGCCCGAAGCGGCCGGTCTCGAGCGAGCGGAGCGCCTTTTGCAGGCTCTCTTTAAAGGTGCGTCCGATCGACATGGCCTCGCCGACACTCTTCATCTGCGTGGTCAGCACCGGGTCGGCCGCCGGGAACTTCTCGAAAGTGAAGCGCGGCAGCTTGGTGACGACGTAGTCGATGCTCGGCTCGAAGGCCGCCATCGTCTCGCGGGTGATGTCGTTGGGAATCTCGTCGAGCGTGTAGCCGACGGCGAGCTTGGCGGCGACCTTGGCGATCGGGAAACCGGTCGCCTTCGAAGCCAGCGCCGAGGAACGCGAGACGCGTGGGTTCATCTCGATGACCACCATCCGTCCGGTCTTCGGGCAAATCGAGAACTGGATGTTCGAGCCACCGGTCTCGACGCCGATCTCGCGGATCACCGCAAAGGAAGCGTCGCGCATGATCTGGTACTCGCGGTCGGTCAGCGTCTGGGCGGGCGCGACGGTGATCGAGTCACCGGTGTGAATGCCCATCGGATCGAGGTTCTCGATCGCGCAGATGATCACGCAGTTGTCCGCCTTGTCGCGGACTACCTCCATTTCGAATTCCTTCCAGCCGAGAAGACTCTCCTCCACGAGCACTTCCGTCACCGGGCTGAGGTCGAGCCCGCGTGCGACGATGGTCTCGTACTCCTCCTTGTTGTATCCGATCCCGCCACCCGCGCCGCCGAGGGTGAAGGCCGGGCGAATGATGATCGGAAAGGACCCGAGTTCCTCGGCTGCCTTGCGTGCCTCCTCCATCGTGTGCACCACCACCGAGCGGGCCGAGTCGAGGCCGATCTTGGTCATCGCGTCTTTAAAGAGCAGGCGGTCCTCGCCCTTGTCGATCGCCTCGGCGTTGGCGCCGATCAGACGAATGCCGAGCTTTTCGAGGCGGCCGTCGCGATGCATCTCCATCGCTGCATTGAGCGCCGTCTGGCCGCCAAGCGTGGGCAGCAGGGCGTCGGGCTTCTCCTTGAGGATGATCTTCTCGATGATGTCGGGATGGATCGGCTCAATGTAGGTCTTCGCGGCGAACTCGGGGTCCGTCATGATGGTGGCCGGATTCGAGTTCACGAGAACCACCTCGTAGCCTTCCTCCTGAAGGGCCTTGCAGGCCTGCACTCCGGAGTAGTCGAATTCGCAGCCTTGGCCGATGACGATCGGTCCCGAACCGATGAGGAGAATCTTGGAAATACTGGTGTCCTTGGGCATGTCAGGAAGACCTCTCTTCGGAGGCAAATCGCGCTAGCCTTGTCTGACTCTGGGTACTTGGCAAGGAATGGTTCGTGGCAACCGCTGGAGTGTGTTGATTTGGCTGCAATCGAGGCCTGATGCCGCTGCGCGGCTGGGCTTGTCTGACTTGGCGCAGGGCTCATGTTCTCCTGCATGCAGGCAAGCGTACTCATTGTGATTCTCAGCTTGGGATTTGCCCTCTTCCTCAATAGTTGCGGTGGGCGGGCTCCCTCACTTCTGGTGAAGAATTTCGGGACGACCGAGTCTCCGGATGGCACGAAACAGCTCAATGTCACGAGGCGAGCGAAAGCCCTCGTGGATTTCGAAGTCGTGGATGTTTCCAGTGGGCGCCAGCTCCTCGCTGACACGATCGGTTCAAACGCGATGCGATGGTTTCTCCACTGGGAGTCGCCGACGAGACTCTGGGGATATGGGAGCGATATCGGCTACTTCAACGTTTTCGACTTCCACCCGGACGGAACGGTTTCGGGAATCGAGGTTGAGGAGGGGACAACCCTGCCTGCCGCTGTCTGGATAGGTCTGCCCGGCTCGTTGCAGGAAAAACATGCATCGGCACCCGGCGGACCAACCCTCACCGAGACTCAATGAAGTAGATCTGCCTCCTTGCGATCGAGGCACTGCGAAAAAAGGCGGCAAGCGTTCTGATTCGCCTGAGACGACGGACCCAGACGGCTCGACTCCGAAGGACGATTGATCAGCATGTCTGGCCAGAGGTTGCTCGGTTCGGGCCGTTCCGATAGCCTCCGCGCATGTCCGTTCAGGAAATTCTCCTCCAGGTCGCGCTGCCGCTCATTCTCGCTTTCATCATGTTCTCCCTCGGTCTCGGACTGAGGGGCGCGGACTTCACCCGCGTACTGCGCTTCCCCAAAGCCTTCGGCGCGGGGCTTCTCAATCAGCTTCTCCTGCTGCCGCTGGCCGGCTTCGCCCTGGTAACGCTTTTCAAGCTCGAGCCGGTGCTCGCCTTCGGAACGATGATCCTGGCCTTCTCACCCGGTGGCGTGACGACCAACGTCCTCACGCGTCTCGCTCGCGGCAACACCGCCCTGTCCATCTCGATGACCGCCGTGACAAGCCTGCTTTCGATCGTGACGGTGCCTTTCCTCGTGGCCTGGGCGGCGCGACACTTTCTCGGCTCGGCTGCCCCCGAGGTGAACGTCGGCAAGCTTGGGCTGACGATGTTCCTGCTCACCGCTCTGCCTGTGGGGATCGGAATGCTGGTCACTCACCTTGCCCCGGGTTGGGTCGCCAAAGCGGGACCGATCCTCTCGAAGATCGCGGTGGGACTGTTCGCGCTCGTCGTCGTGGCCGCTCTCGCCACCAACTGGAAGGTGGTGGCCTCGAACTTCGCAGTGCTCGGCCCCGTGCTGGTTCTCCTCAATGTGGTGCTGCTCGTCCTCGGCATCGTCACGGGCCGACTCCTCGGCATCGGCAAGGCTGACTCAACCACGGTGGCCATCGAGTCGGGCGTACAAAACGGCACCCTCGGAATCGCGGTGGGCACCCTCGTCGCGGGCAGCCTCGTCGCATCCGAGGCGCTCCCGCCCTCGACGGTGCCCTCCGCCGTTTATGGTCTGACGATGTACGCGGTGACCCTCCCTTTTGTTTTCTGGCGGCGGAAACGCGGTCAACCCGAGCAAGGTTGAAATCTGTCTTCTTCCGCGAATACCGCTTCTCCAGATCCTCTCGACGTGGTCTTGTCCTGCATGCTTGTGGCCCGAATCAAACCCTCGACCCTTTCCATCCTGGCGATCGCGACCGCTCTCCTCCTGCCTGCCTGTGATCGGGGATCCGATTCGGTGGTCGCCGCAGCGGGTGAGCGAACGGTCAGACCCGCTACCCCTCCCACCCCGACGGCGGTCACGGAACTCCTCGACGCCGCCCTCGCCACGCACGCGGATCTTCCGTCCTACCCCATTCTTCCGAAGGAGGAGGTTGCGAAACTCGACGGACGGCTGAGGGCCGGCTTTGACGGGGAGAAGTGGGATGCGCTCGACGAGGAGATGCAGGGTCTGCTCGAATCCGGCGCCTATACTTACGAGGGCGAGATCGCCTACGTCCACGCCGTCGACACGGTCTCTGCGCACAACGGTCTGGAAGATCCCTTCGAATCCTGGATCTGGGCGACCGAATCGACCCATGCCTATGCCACGGCGGTCGACGTCGACGTCAACCGCGCCTGGGCCATTCGGGGCAGCGGATGGAGCAGCTCCGTTTCGCAGAGACAGTGGCAGGGTTTCCACCACTACCTCAACCAGGCGATGGAGCGTGCCAGAATCTCCGTCGAGAAGGATCCGAAAAACATCGCGGCCCTCAACTACTCCCTGCGAGCGCACATGGGCTTGAGTTCCGAAGTCGAAGACATCACCAAGGTCTACGAGGCGAGCCGGGCGGCTCATCCGGGCAATTCGACATCCCTTCGCTCCCTGTCCTACGCCCTGCTTCCGCGCTGGCTCGGCAGCCAGAAAGTCTATCTCGATCTCCTCAAGCAGGAGTTTCCCAAGACCCCCGAAACTCTCGGTCGCTTCAATACCATGATCTATCTTCTGAAATACACTTCGGACTGGAAAGGTCCCACTGCCGGAGAGATCAAGAAAAACGGTCTCGGCGTGCAGAAGATCGGTGAAGCAATTCTACGCTACGAGGAGCTCTGGCCGGGGTCCTCCCGCTTACGAGCCCACTTCCTCGACGTGCTCAATGATAAGAACAATGACGCGGCCGTGCTCGCGTTTTCGGAAGAGGGGATTGCGAAGTTCCCTGAAAGCGGCTTCATGCCGTTCGCTCGCGGACGGGCACTCGTCGAACTCAAAAGGTGGCAGGAGGCGCGCCCGTTTCTCGAACAAGCCATCACCATCGACCCCGAAGACTGGCAGGCACACGGCTGGCTGGCCACGGCGGGTTTCCGTCAGAACCGCCATGCGGAAGCCCGCTCCTCCTATCTTCGTGCTCTCGAGCTCATTCCTGAGAACGAGTACTATTTTCGCACCCAATATCACAGCCGGCTCTGCTTCGGCGGCAGCGCCACCAATGATCATGCCTTTGCCATCGAACACGGCACCAAGGCGATTGAGCTCAACCCTGGAAATGCCTATGGCCACTACTACCGCGGCTACGCCTATGGCGAGATGGGGGAGAAGGAAAAAGCGAAGCAGGATTTTCAGAACGCCATCCGGGTCGACGCGGACATCAAGGCCTCCATCGACATCGACATGCCCGGCTGGGAGTCCTGGTAGCCGTCATTTGACTCACCGAGCCTCAGAACGGGCTCCAGAGGCAGCCTCCGTCGGCATAAGCCCATTTAAAAATCATTTTGGTAGAATTGAGAAATGAAAGGGTTGGGAATGCTTGCCGCCTGCGGCAGATGAAAAATAGCGGCGGATCTTTTTGCCGCTGAGGTTGTTATGTCCTCGTCACGGGGCAGGCCCCGCTCCTTGATCATGCCTACTCAGCGACGAAAAATCCCACGCCGATTCTACTCACCTCATTTTGTAACTGGTCTAAGCCCAGGTGGGGTTCCGTAGCCGACGATGCGCGCCTTGGACGTCGGGCGGGGAAACTTCAAGTCGAAGACTCCATAGCCGCATCGCGCGGTGCCCCGGTAGCTGCGACCGTCGGTCGAACCGACCATCACACGCCTGCCGTCCGACTTCTCGTGCCCCAGATACATCTGGACGTGCGTCACCTTGTTTTTCCGGCCGTCGGTCGGTACGTAGGTGCCGGACCAGAAGATCAAGTCGCCGGGCTTGAGCGAGTCGAAAGCAGCGTCATCGAAGCTCGTCGCCTCTGGCGGCACCCGATGAAGGGTGCCTTCCCGCTTGAGCCACTCATACTGAGCGGCTGAGCTGCGCGTCGGCCGGAGACCGATCTTCCGAAGCAGGTAAAACATGGCACCGGAGCAGTCGAAGCCACCTCGAGATGGGTCAGCGCTGCCGAAATGATACTGGTGGAGCGTGAACTCCCGGGAGGTGGCGAGAGCCAGTGTGATCAGCTTTTGCCGAGGTGCCTCCAGCGTCTCGAATTCACGCAGCGCCGCGGTCTTCAACTGCCCCGGCGGCGGCCGGTCGCTTTTCTCGGCGGCGGCCGAAAGCATGAAAATGGCGGGACCGAGCAGCGCGCAGAGCAGAAGTCGTCTCATGCTTCCACCGTGGGCCGGAGGAGCGCTTTGGCAACCACCCTGTAGGCGCCCTAGAATTTGCGGATCGTAGAGAGCCCCCCATCGATACCAATCACCTGACCGGTGATGAACTTCGCGGAGTCGCTCGTCAGGAACGTGACGAGATCCGCCACCTGCTCGGGATCGCCGATGCGGTCGAGCGGGTGACGCTTGGCGGCGGCCTCGCGCGATTCATCAGAGCTGAGAAGCTGCGAGGCGAGCGGAGTGTCGGTGAGTGACGGAGCAACCGCGTTGACCCGGATCCTTGGGGATAGCTCCGCTGCGAGCGAACGGGTCAGTCCTTCCACCGCCGCCTTGGCGGAAGCAATCGAGGCGTGGAACGGCATGCCGGTGGTCGCCGCGACACTGCTGAAGAGAGTGATCGAGGCGTTGCCGGAGGACGACTTCTTCAGCGCGGACAGCGCCTGCAGGATGACCCGGACCGCTGCAAAGTAGTTCACCTCCATGTCGTGGGTGAAGTCCTCGGAGGAAAGCCGGTCGAAGGGTTTGAGGAGGATCGTGCCGGGGCAGTAGATCAGGGCGTCGAGTGACTCGGGCAGGTCGAGCTGGGCGTCCTTGTCCGTCGCGTCGAAGGTCTGGCTGGGAACCGTGATTTCACTGCAGTCCCGAGCCCCGACCGAAACGGCAGCGCCCGCCTGCTGCAGACGCGCAATCGTCGCTTTGCCGATCCCGGTGTTACCGCCGACGAGAAAGACCTTGGATCCATCTAGATTCATATCGTTACCTACGCGTCTCACCCGTGAGAAGGGCGCAGGGATCCTCCGGCATTCCTCAGGCGAAGCGATGTGTCATGCGTTTGCGTGGATCGCGGCTACTGTCCCTGATGCTGCGAAGACTGGTCACCCTCGGTGTTGTTGGAATGGGGATCGCACTCCTTGGGCTGGGGCTATTGTCGTTATTTGCTCCAGAGTTTGCCTCCGAGGGGTATGGCATTCCTTTGGGCGACGAAAGATCCGCCTATCTGATTGCCACCGGAATGCGCGACATCGTTCTCGGCCTCGTGGCGCTGGCGCTGCTCTGGCGCCATCGGGGGGCGATCCCGCTCTTCCTGCTCTGCATGCTGATCCTCCCGATCGCCGACGTCGCAATCGTGCTCGCCCATGGCAAGGCGTGGCCGGGCGTGTTGCCGCACGCCGGTGGGGCGGTCGGGATCGCCATGCTCGCCGCCTTGGCGCTCAGGGACTCGCGTTCCGGACCAGCGAGTAGCACCCCGTGTTGATTCGCGCAGTAACTTGGGAGCAAGGTCGCCAGCGTGCCTCAGGCCCAAAGAGTCTGTCGGTCTTCATGCGTTGGCTGGCAATGTAGCCGCCTTCGTAAGAGACTGTTGCAGATGTGGAAGCGTAGCCTTCCGTCCGCGTCCTCAGGCAACGCCTCCACGCTCTCACGAGTTCGGCTGCCTTCGGCTATGGACTCTCCGCCCTAGGCGATCAGTTCCTTGATCACTTCTCCTCCAAACTGCGAGAGCTGCTTGTAGCGACCACCGTGGAAGTAGGTGAGCTTGTTGTCGTCGAGACCCAGCAGGTGCAGGAGGGTGACGTGCATGTCGCGGATCGGGTGGACGACGTCGACCGCTTCGAGACCGAGTTCGTCGGTGGCGCCGACCGTGGCTCCGGCCTTGGTGCCGCCTCCCGCGAACCACATGTTCATCGCGGAAGCATTGTGGCCGCGACCGACGACAGTGAGTCCGCCGCGCTTGGTATTGTCGGGCTGACGACCGAACTCTCCGGTCCAGACGACCAGGGTGTCCTCGAGCATGCCGCGCGATTTCAAGTCTCGGATGAGACCGGCGATCGGCTTGTCGACGCTGGCGATGCGTGAGCCGTGATTGCGGTCGACGAACTCGTGCGCGTCCCAGCCGCTCGAGAAGATCTGGACGAAGCGGGTGCCTTTCTCGATGAGACGACGCGCCATGAGACACTGCGTGCCGAAGGTCTCGGTGACCTTGTCGTCGATGCCGTACATCTTGCGGGTGACCTCGCTTTCCTTATCGAGATCGATGATGTCCGGCACCTCGGTCTGCATGCGGTAGGCGAGCTCGTAGCTCTCCATCCGAGCGGCGAGTTCGGCGTGCTCGGGATGCGCGGCGGCGTGTTCGCCGTTGAGCCGCGCGAGGGCGTCGAGGGTCGAGCGCTGGTGCTCGCGTGTCTTGAAGGAGGGCGGCGCGAGATCAAGAATGGGCGAGCCGCTGCTGCGCAGACGCGTTCCCTGGTAATGCGCGGGAAGAAAGCCGTTGGTCCAGTTGCCGGAGCCGCCCTGGGGCATGGCAAGTTCGGTCATGACGACGAACCCGGGAAGATTCTCGTTTTCACTTCCGAGACCGTAATTCACCCAGGAACCGACGGCGGGGTCGCCTCCGAGACGGCTGCCGGTGTTCATGTGGTAGAGCGCTTCCGGGTGATTGACCGACTCGGCCTGGCAACCGCGGTAGACGCAGAGTTCATCGGCGACGTCGGGGTGAGCGAGGTGCTTCCACTGATCGCACATGTCGATGCCGCTCTGCCCGACCTTGTTGAAGCCGAAGGGGCTGCCCACGTAGTAGCGGTAGCTGCTTCCGCCGAGACCGGTGGTGAGGTCGCTCTGAGTGAAGTGCCGCTTCTGCAGCTCGGGCTTGGGATCAAAGGTGTCCATGTGGCCCGGACCGCCTTCCATGAACAGCATGATGACGTTCTTGGCGCGCGGCTTCAGCATGGGCGGACGCGGAGCAAGCGGGTTGCTCGCGACGGCGGAGGCGGCTTCCTTCGCCATCATGTCCGTCATGGCGACGGAACCGAGTGAGGCGCCGAGGCCATAGAGGAAATCGCGGCGTCCGAAATGGGGATGACCCCCGGTACAGTTTTTGGCTCTTTTCATGACTGTTGATTAGTAGACGTAGACAAACTCGTTGGAGTTGAAGAGGACAAGGCAGGCGTCGGCGAGAGCGCGCACCTCCGGCGAAACCTGGTCGGCTTTGACGTCGGGCACGTAGTCCTCGAACACGGGCAAATACTCGTCGTAGTTGAACTCCTTGCCGGAGAACTCTTCCACGAGCGATCTCGTGAGATGAGTCGGGTAGCTGACCGGCTTCGGCTGGTGGCCAAGATGATGCTCGACCATCTCGGCGACGAAGTTCTCGAAATAGTCGAGCTCCTTATCCGTGGCGGCCCGTGCAAGCGTGAGCTGGAAAGCCCGGTCCATCTTCGCGCGGACGTCCCCGCCCGCTTCCTGCAGGGAGAGCGCGAAGGCGATCGAGCGATCGGTGACGACGTCGCTGTTCATCAGGGTGAAGGCCTGCGGAGAAACGGCCGCCGAGTCCCGCAGTTCGCAGCTCTCGTTGGGGTCGGCCATGTTCAGGATCTGCAGGAACGGGTCGGGCTGACCCCGCACCTTGTAGGCGTAGATCGAGCGGCGGTTGCGCTCTTCCGGGGTCCGCGATGGCGTGTAGGCGGGCGCCAGCGAGAACTGAATCATGCGTGGCTGAAAGGCGACCTCGCGGTTGATCTCGGGCCGCGCGGGGACACCGCCCATCTCGAGGTTGAGCTCGCCGGTCACCGCGAGCATCGAGTCGCGCACCTCCTCGGCGGTGAGACGGCGCGGCTCATGGAAGGCGAGCAGCTTGTTGTCGGGATCGACCTGGGCCAAGGCGCTCCGGTCGGGGTGGAGCGTGCCCATCCGATAAGTCTCGGAGGTCATGATCAGGCGGTGCAGATGCTTCTGGCTCCAGCCGTTCTCAAGGAAGTCGGAGGTCAGCCAGTCGAGCAGTTCGGGGTGTGTGGGTAGCGCGCCCTTGCCGCCAATGTTGTTCGGGTTGGCGGCGATCGCCTTTGCGAAGTGGTAGCCCCAGATGCGGTTGACGATGGCTCGCGTGGAGAGCGGGTTCTCTGGGTCGGCGACCCAGTCGGCAAAGGCGGTACGACGTCCGTCCAGAGTGGTCGGCAGGGCGAAGGGATCCTCCTCGGTGCCGGTGGAAGTGGGCAGGCCGGTCGCGCTGATGACACCCGGCGTCACTGCCTTGCCTTCGGCATCCAGTCCGCCACCGGTGAGGATGAAGTTCTCGGGCGCCCAGTCTTTCTTCTGCTTCGCCTCGGGCGGAATCCGCAGCGAGCGCGCATTGGCGACGGGCAGGAATCCGTTCCACACGCTCTGCGCCATCGGCCAGTAGCGTTCCTTGCGGCGCTCCCAGATCCAGACATCCTGACGCCTGACCTTGACGCGGCCCTCTTCCTGATCGGTGAGCCCGACGTTGTAAGGGGGCTGCTCGGAGTCGGGAAGCGCTTCACGCTCCTTGGCCGTGAGGTCGCCTTTTCCTCGTTCCTCATACCACTCGTCAATGAGTGCCTTCTTCTTCTTTTCCAGGGCTTGAAAGCGCGACTGGGCAAACTTGTGGAGCTTGTCGACCTCGGCTTTTCCCTCTTCAAATCCGATGCGGTTTTCCTCCTCGAGAAACGGGACGTCGCGCTCGACGGGATAGGTGCCCGCAAAGGTCGCGTACATCCGGTAGTAGTCTTCGGTGGGCAGCGGGTCGAACTTGTGGTCGTGACACTTGCAGCAGCGCATCGCCGTTCCAAGAAGCGACTGGCCGACGCCGTTGACCAGGTCGTCGAGGAAGTTCTGCCGGGCGACGGGGGCGAGCACCATGGCGTTGTCGTAGGCGCCCGCGCGGAGGAATCCGGTGGCCACCATCATCTCGGGGTTCTCGGGGTCGATCTCGTCGCCCGCCAGCTGTTCGCGGACAAACTCGTTGTACGGCTTGTCGTTGTTGAGCGAGCGAATGACGTAGTCGCGGTAGCGCCAGGCATTGGAGCGCTCGTAGTCGTTGGAGAACCCGCCGGTGTCGGCCCAGCGGACGACGTCGAGCCAATGCTGCGCCCAGCGCTCGCCATAGTGAGGACTCGCGAGCAGACGATCGATCAGCGCTTCGTAGGCGGCCTCGGGGTCTTTTTCGGAGGCGGCGAGGAAGCTCTCGATCTCCTCCGGCGTCGGCGGCAGCCCAGTGAGGTCATAAGTCGCCCGGCGAAGCAGCGTCCGCGCATCGGCGGCAGGAGCCGGCTCGAAACCAGCCTCGGCGAGCCGGCTGCGCACGAAGGCATCGACGGGATGGTTCACCCCCTCGACCTCGGGCACCTCAGGATCGGTCACCGGCTGGAACGCCCAAATCGCCTCGTCCTGATAGCGCCGGTAGGTCCAGCCGTCGTCGAGTCCGCCGATCGTGTCGACGATCACCCCTTCGTCGGTGCGCTTCTTGGCGCGCTCGATCGTGGTCCACTTTTCGCGGACCTCGTCGCTCGGCCAGGGGGCGCCCCAGTTGATCCAGTTGCGCACCTTCTCGACCTGCTCCTCGGTGAGGCGATCGTTTTCCTTCGGCGGCATCTCGTAGTCCGGGTCGGCCCAGGTAATCGCCGTCATCAGCAGGCTCTCCTCTGCCTTGCCGGGCACGAGCACGTCCTTGGAGGTCTCGCCTCCAGCGAGCAGACCTTCGAGAGTCCGCATGTCGAGGTCTCCCTTGATCTTGTCCTCGTCCTCGCCGTGACAGGCGATGCACTTCGAGGAGAGAATCCGATCGACGTGCAGCGCAAACACGCGCTCGCCCTTCTCCAGGTCGGACAGAGAATCCAGGCTGGCCACGTCCTGAGCCGAGGAAACGCCCGTCAGAAGGGCAGCCGCGCAACCGAAGGCCGCGCTGGTGAGATAGCGAAAAATTCTCATGGGATCCCTAGCATAGGGCGGATCGGCATCCCTTGTTAACCAGTTTTTTATAAAAGTGGATCAGTTGCCCGAGGCCAGCGTGACGACGATCCCGGCAATCCCGAGGACAGCTCCGACCGTTTTCCGGAGCGTCAGCTTCTCTCCCAGAAAGAGCACGGCGAGAACGATGATGAAGAGGACGCTGCTCTGATTGAGGATCGCGGCGACCACCGTTTCGTCCGGGGAAAGGGCGAACCCGAAGACCCAGAGCGCCATCCCCAGATAGGCGCCGAGGAAGCTGCCAAGGAGGAGATCGCGCCAGGGAAGGCGGGTGCGGAAGATGCGCAGCTCGCCGAGCCGCCCGCGAAAGATAAGCCAGAGAAATCCCGCGATCGAACTTACCCAGAGCCGGAACGAAATCAGCGCGACCACGTTGCTGTGATCCTCGCGCATGATCGGTCGCACCATCACGATGCAGACCGCCATCAGGATCATCGAACCCACTCCCAGCCAGACCCCGAGGATCTGCTTTGACCGGGCGCTCTCCTTGTCGGTCTCGAGCCCGGCCACCAGCACCGCGGCGACGATGAGGATGACTCCGACGAAGTGCTGGGGACGAAGATCTTCCTGAAGAATGACCGCCGTCGCCAGCATCATGCAGGGCGTGTAGAGGCAGTCGACCACCGCCATTCGGCCGGCCCCAAGCAAGTCGAGACAGCGCAGCAGCATCCCGTCCGCGATCGTGATTCCGACCACTCCACTGACCACCAGCAGCGCCCATTCCTGCGCGCTGAAGTCGAAGCCCTCAAGGCGGCCCCTGCCAAGAACGAGCAGGGTCAGGAGGAAGGCGAGCGAACCAAAGACGTTCTTGAAGAGGTTGAGGTGAAAGGCCGGCAGGACCGAGCCCACCTTCTTGAAAAGGATGACCGCGCAGGCCCACGCGAGGGCACAGGCCAACGCCGCAATTTCTCCTGCCCCCATGCGCTCCCGTTGGTCCCTCCGCCGACCGCCGTCAATGACGGAAAGTGTCTGACTGGAAATCCTCGCTCCCACCCGCAACCGTCTTGGATCTCACGGGTTCCCCCCCTATGGTCTGACCCGGCGTCCCGCCTGACTGTCCCGACGTGGCTACCGAATCATCCGACAACTCCAAGGGCCTCATCGGCTGGTTCGCGTCCAACTCGGTCGCCGCGAACCTGCTGATGTTGACGATCGTGGCGGCGGGAGCTTTTGCGCTTCTCACCCGGCAGATCCCCGTCGAGGTCTTTCCCGACTATGAGACGCGGACGATCAGCATCCGGATTCCGTATCGCGGCGGCACGCCCGAGGAGGTCGAGGAAACCGTCGTCATCCGCGTGGAGGAAGCGATCACGGAAGTAGAGGGGGTCGAGCGGATGACCTCCACCGCCAGCTCAGGTTCGGGCACGGTGCTGGTCGAGATCGACGAGGACTACGACCTTCGGGAAGCTCTCGATGACGTGAAGTCGGCGGTCGATGCGATCCCCAATCTCCCGGCCGAAGCCGAGAAGCCGGTTTTCTCGCTCGGCAGCTGGGGAAGATCGGTGGTCAGCGTCGTGGTCCACGGTCCCCTTGGCGAGCGCGAGCTGCGCAGTCTCGGGGAGCAGATTCGCGACGAGCTGACGGCGCTTCCGGACGTCACCCACGCCCAGCTGCAGGGAACGCGCCCCTTTGAGATCAGCCTCGAGATCGACGAGGAGACGCTGCGCCGCCACCGGCTCACCATGGATCAGGTGGCCCGTGCCATCCGCTCCTCCGCCGTCGATTTCACCGCCGGCAGCATCAAGAGCGAGGGCGGCGACATCACGCTGCGCACCCGCGGGAGAGCCTACGATCGGGATGACTTCGAACGCATCGTCATCCAGGCCAACGACCAAGGCGGGCGCGTCACACTCGGCGACATCGCCAAGGTCGACGACGGATTCGACGAGAACGAGCTGAAGGTCCGCTTCAACGGCGAGCCATGTGTCGTCGTCTGGGTTTTCCGGTCGGGCGACGAGAGCGCCATGCGCATCTCCGCGGCGGTGAAGGACTACATCAAAAAGGCGAACCTGCGTCTTCCCGAGGGCGTCGCGCTCACTCCCTGGAGCGACTCGTCGCGCATCGTCAAGGCGCGCCTCGACACCCTCATCGAAAGCGGGGTCGTCAGCGCGGTCCTCGTCTTTCTCGTGCTCTCGCTCTTCCTCCGGCCGGGGCTCGCGTTCTGGGTCACGCTCGGCATTCCGATCTGCTTCCTCGGCGCCATCTCCCTGATGCCTTTCGTCGGAGTGAGCATCAACATCACCAGTCTGTTCGGCTTCATTCTCGTGCTCGGCATCGTCGTCGACGACGCCATCGTCACCGGGGAAAACATCTTCACCCAGCAGATGGCCGGTTCGGATCCAGTGACCGCTTCGGTGCGAGGCGCACGCGAAGTCGCGCTCCCGGTGATCTTCGGCATCCTCACCACCGTCATCGCCTTCCTGCCGCTGACCACCTTCGACGGATTCATGGGCGCGATGTTCGGCGACATCGCATGGATCGTCATTCTCGTCCTGCTGTTCTCGCTGGTGGAGTCGAAGCTGATCCTTCCCGCCCACCTGCGCCACTGCAACTGGTCCAAGCCGGTGCCCGACAATCTCTTCTACCGGGTGCAGGGAAAAGTGGCGGGCGCCTTCAACTGGGTGGCGAAACGCCTCTACCGGCCGCTCCTCGAGCGAGCCCTGCACTGGAGGTATCTGACCATCGCCCTGTTCATCCTTCTGGCCTGCATCCTCGTGGGCCTGGTCAAGGGAGGGCGCGTCACCCGCATCAACTTCCCCCGGGTCGAGAGCGAGCGCGCCACCTGCCGTCTGCGAATGCAGGAAGGCACACCCTACGAGGTGACTGCTGCCGCGATCGACCGCATCGTCGGCGTCGCGAGGGAAATCCAGAACGGCGAGCTCGACCCGGACGGCGAGCCCTTCATCGAAGACATCATCGACAGCACCGGCGCGACCGGCGTGTCCTCCACGCGAGGCCGTGGCGGAAGCGGCCAGAGCCACACCGGCGAGGTCACCTGTTTCCTCAAGCCTCCCGAGGAGCGTCCCCAGGGATCGAGCATCTCCGCCTTCTTCCGTACCATCCCGCTGATTGGCCGTTTGGCTCCCGACCCGCCCGAGATCATGGGCACCAACGCCATGACCCAGGAATGGCGCAAGCGCATCGGGCCGATCGTGGGCGCCGAGGAGCTGACCTTCCGCGCCGAGATCGGGCGGGGCGGAGACCCGATCGACATCCAGCTGATGGCCCCGACGAGTCGTCAGCTCGAAACCGCATCCGCCCGGGTCAAGGAGCGGCTGCTGACCTACGCGGGCCTCTTCGACGTCGCCGACAGCCTGGACGAGAACCGCGACGAGATTCAGCTCAGGCTGCGACCCGAAGCCAGTCACTATCGCCTCACCGTCGCCGACCTCGGGCGCCAGGTCCGCCAGGCGTATTACGGGGAGGAAGTCCAGCGCATCGTTCGCGGCCGGGATGAGATCCGTGTGATGCTGCGCTACCCGCTCGAGGACCGTCGCAACCCGGCGACCCTGCAGCGGATGATGATCCGCACGCCCGATGGCGACGAAGTCCCCTTCTCGGCGGTGGCCGAGATGGAGGTGGGCGAGGCCTACTCGCGGATCCAGCGGATCGACCGGAACCGAGCCATCAACGTCACCGCCGACGCGGACAAGACCAGCGTCGATCTGGAAGCCATCTCGGAGGATCTGCGCCTCTGGCTCGATGACCTGACGGCAGCCAACCCCGGGCTGCGCTGGAGCTTCGAGGGAGAAGCGCGCGACTCGCGGGAGGCCAGCAGGAACATTCTCTATGGAGCCATCTTCCTGTTCTTCGCCATCTACGTGATGCTGGCGATTCCCTTCCGTTCCTACCTGCAGCCGCTGATCGTCATGCTGATCATCCCCTTCGGTTATCTCGGTGCGGTGATGGGTCACATGATCATGGGCATCCCGCTGAGCATGTTCAGCAACTTCGGCATCCTCGCGCTCGCCGGCATCGTGGTGAACGACAGCCTCGTCCTCGTCGATTACGTCAACCGCAAGCGCCGTGAAGGAATCGGGGTGGTCGAGTCGGTCCGCATCGCCGGGGTCGCTCGCTTCCGCGCGATCCTGCTGACCACCCTCACCACCTTCGCCGGACTGCTCCCCCTGCTCTTCCTGCAGAGCACCCAGGCGCAGTTCCTGATTCCAATGGCCGTCAGTCTCGCCTTCGGCATCGTCTTCGCCACCTTCATCACACTGCTGCTCGTCCCTGCCACCTACCTCATGCTCGAGGACCTGAAGCGCGGGGCAAAATGGGTCGTCGATCTCTACCGCCCGAGCCGGACTGGCTCGTAGCTGAAACGGGCGACTCGGAGGAAAATTGCTGTTGGGGCTAGATCCGAGCGCACTTGAGAGAGGGGGGGACCGGCGTCCCGCCGGTCAGCAGAGCCTTCGCTGACCGGCGAGACGCCGGTCCCCCCCTTCCCTTGCCCTTTCTCGGATGGAGACGCCCGCCTATTCCAGGCATGGCGCAGACTTGCTCCTCCGGTCGTTTGGCGGACACTGGCTCCGTGACATCTTCCTTCCCAGCCAGGATCATCCAACGGATCCTCGCCTCCGTGGCGAGCCTGGGGGTGCTCGTGGCGGTGACGGTCGGCTGTCTCTGGCTGAAGGAGAACTACCCGTTCTCGCACTTCCCGATGTACGACAAGTTCTCGGACGAGACCCTCTACGTTTTCGTCAGCGACCGAGACCGAAATCCCGTCGCGCTTCAGAAGGTCACGCTTCATCGAACCGGTCGTCTCAAGAAGCAGTACGAAGGCAACGGCCTCCTCAAGACCGCCAAAGCCGCGAGAACCAGTAAACGCAAACTCGCCGCCGAGCTGAAGCGTCCCCTCGCCGAACCCGTGCTCGAGTGGCTCTGGGACAACACCTGGGAGGAAGGCCGAGCCCAGCTTCGCGACCGTCTCCCGCTTCACCTCGAGGAAGTCTGGATCCTTCTCGAGGACGGCGAGATCGTGGAAACCGAGCCGGAGGTGATTGCCACCTTCATGCCTCGCACCCCGGATCAGCCGTGACCTTTTCCTTCCGACCCGTCGACTTTCAGACCTGGGAGCGAGTCCTCATGCGGGTGCTCCTCGCGGTCGTCGTCTGGCGTTCCTCGCCTCCGATCGTCGGCTACACCGAGGCGCCCGATCCCGTCGGTATGGCTCGCGTCCTCGACCTCGGCGTCCTTGGCAGCCCGGGATGGATGCTGGCCGCCAACGTGTGCCTCTTCCTCGGACTCCTCGCCTACGTTACCGGCTGGTTCCGGACGCTGGGCATCGTCACCGCCGCCTTCGTCTACAACGCAATCTACACCCTCGACAACTCGCAGGGGAGCGATCACCACCACAGCCAGGTCGTCGGGCTCGTCCTTCTCGTGCTTGCGCTGCATCATCTCTGGGGAGCCGTGCGCATCCTGTTCGGTCGACGCGACGATCCCGAGCGCCGGGAATGGTTCGAGAGGAAAGAATTCCACTTCGCGCAGCAGACCGTCATCGCCACCTACCTCGTCAGCGCCATCAGCAAGCTGATCGCCTCCGGTCCGGGCTGGATCGTCGATGCCCAGCGCTTCCCGCTGCAGATCCGCAAGACCGAACGCATGCAGCATTTCAACGTGCTCGACGAGGTCGACGCCGCCGGCAGCTCCTTCGTCGAACGCATCCCCGAATGGGTCGAGCAGACCCTCCTCGCCTCGCCGGTGCTGGCAATGGTCGTGATCGGGTCGGGGCTTTTCCTTGAACTCGGAGCGGTGCTCGCCCTACTCGGAAGACTGACCAATCTCATCGTGGGGACGCTTCTCGTGCTCTTCCACCTGACAGTTTCGAAGGCGATGAGCCTCGACTTCGAACACAACGTCGAACTTCTCCTCATCCTTTTTGTCATTCCCAATTTCCTTCTCCTGCTTTGGAAAAATATCGGGGTCGGCCCCATGGTCGCGGGTGTTTTCCGAGGCGCCGGCAGAGTGTGGAGCTTGTTTCCGCTGAAACCTCTGTTCCTTGTCGTGGCCGCGAGCTTCGTGGTCATCGGCGGTCCACCTTTCGAGTTCTCCAAGCTGCGCCTTGTCGGCCAGAGCGGAAGCGTCACCGACGACCTCGCCGCCGCCGAGTTCTACCCGCTCTCGCCGTTCCCGATGTACTCGCGGTATTCCGACCGGCCCATCTACGTCTATCTCGTCGATGAAAAGGGAGAGGAGTTTCCCTTGATCCCTCACAGCATGCAGTCTTCCCAGATCAAGAAGATCTACGACCTCGAGCTGCGCAAGGTGAAGAAGGCCACCGGCACGCCCATCTCGAAAATGAGCGTCGAACAGAAATCGATCGCAGGTCGCGAAACCCTTCGCCTCATCGTCGAGGAACTGGCCGGAGAGCAGGTCGCTGCGTCCGGCTTCAAGACGCTCCGACTCCGCGAAGTCGTCCTCACTCAAGGTCCCGAGGGGATCATCCGAACCGAAACCGAAGTTGGTGCGCACGATCTTTAATCAAATCCGTACACGATTCCGCGAATCGCGAAGGTCGGCGCGCCGCTTCGAGTGGCTGGCCATGCGGCTTCTGTTCGCCTGGCCGGTCTACCACAGCGTGGTCGTTCGCGCGCCCGACTCGTGGGCCCAGAGCGCGGCACCCAACGGCATCGCCCGATGGGTCGATCTCAGCTTCGCGGTGACCCCGGAGTTCCAAGCCTGGTGGATCCCCGTCATGGCGGTGGCCCTCGTCTGCTACGTGCTCGGCCTTCTGCCGATCCTCGCGACCCTGCTGCTCTTCCTTGGTCAGGTCCTTCTCGGCACGATGTCCAACTCGCTCGGCGGAGCGATCCATCACACCGGCCAGGTCGTCGCCATCGTTCTCTTTGGTCAGCTGGTCGCCCATCTCGTCCATCTGCAGCAAAGCTCGACAACCCCGGGGGCCAGCGTGCTCGACCGGATCCGCGCCTACTACGCAGACTGGGGACGCTCCCTGGTGGGAGGTGGTGCCGTCCTGCGGGATTCGCCCGGCGAGCTCCAGCCGCACGACCGTTGGATCCGCTACTCGCAGCAGTTTTTCGCCGCCACCTACGTCGCGTCGGGAATCAGCAAACTGGTGGCTTCCGGCGGCGAATGGATCTCCACCGTGCCGAGGATCGCCCTCCAGCTCGAGAAGACCCGGGCCTCGCGCTACTACGACTACCTGAAGGACGAAGGCAGCGAGTTCGCCGTCACCGCTGGCCGGCTCATCGGAGAGCATCCGACGATGGCCAAGCTGTTTTTCGGCGGCGGCCTCTTCCTCGAGCTGTTCTGCTTCCTCGCGCTCATCGGCCGGCTGCCGTTGCTTGTCTGGGGCCTCGCCCTGCTCACCATGCACCTGAGCATCAGCACGATGATGGGCCTCGGCTTCGACAACCACAAGTGGCTGCTTCTCATCTTCTTCATGAACCTGCCCTATTGGCTGTGGCGAGCCGTCGAGTTGCGCCGGGGCAAGTCTTCCTGAATTCAAATCGGCCCGACAGGGGGCAAGGCTAAGATCTTCCTGCGACCAACACGCAGCGCATCCGGAAAGTCAGGGCGGCACTCGCTATGGACGCTCCCGGTTCGAGAAGGCTGCCTCCGACGCCGGACCCGGCACCGGTGTCGTGAAGTGGAACGCCGTGCAGCGATTCGGAAAGCGGCCAGCGCCCGGGACGAAGGCAGAGGGCCCTCCGCTTGAGACGCGAAGCTATTCCTTTCGGCACGTCGTCGTGATCGGTGACCGACATCAGGTGCTGAAGGACCTGATTTGGTTGAGCGCCCCTTGGCCCTGAGGTGGAGACAGCGGCGGTCCGCCGGAGCTTGGCAGCTCCGGCTCCCATCGTTCCGGCGGTGCGGAACTCCTACACGGTGAAGGGCCGAATCAAGGTCAGGGAAAGGTTCGCAGTCCAGACGTGTCGCCACACCGCAATCTACGCATCACCGTCGATTGTAGGAGGTCCGCACCGTCGGACCGATGTCGGCGCTCCGCGCCGACCCCGAAGCCTCAAGCCTCCCGCTACCGACCCAGCCCAACCGCGTCGCGGACGCGCTTCAACACCGGCTGCGCCAGAGCCCGGGCACGCTCGGCACCGTCCGCGAGGACTGCTTCCACCGCCGCAGGATCAGCGAGCAGTTCGTCGCGCTTGGCGCGCATCGGCTCGAAGTGATTCCAGTACGCATCGAACAGGCGCTGCTTGAGGTCGCCGTAGCCGCAGCCGCCCTTTTCGAAGTCAGCCACCATCGCGGCGTACTCGACGTCGGTCGCGAACAGGCGGTACAATTCCAGAATGATCGAGTCCTTGATCGGCTTGGGATCCTCGACGGGGGTGGAGTCGGTGGGGATGCCCATGATGAGCTTGCGGAGTTTCTTCTGGTTGCCGAAGAGCGGCAGGGTGTTGCCGTAGCTCTTGCTCATCTTCTGACCATCCAGGCCGGGCACCTTGGCGGTGGCCTCTTTAATGATCGACTCGGGCACCTTGAGGACGCCGTCCCCGAACCCCTTGTTGATCTTGGCAGCAACGTCGCGGCAGACCTCGACATGCTGTTTCTGGTCCTGCCCCACAGGCACGAGATCACTGTCGTAGATAAGGATGTCGGCCGCCATCAGGACGGGGTAGCTGAACAGCCCGTGACTCGCCGGCAGGCCCTTGCCTGTCTTGTCCTTGTAGGAGTGGCAACGCTCCAGCAGGCCCATCGGGGTCACCGTCGAAAGCACCCAGCTCAGCTCGAGCACCTCGGGGACGTCGCTCTGGCGAAACAGGATCGTCTTGGCGGGATCGAGCCCGGCGGCGAGGAAGTCGACGGCCGCGTGAACGACGTTGTCGCGTAGTTCGTCGCGATCGCTGATTGTGGTGAGCGCGTGGTAGTCGGCGATGAAGTATACGGCGTCGTGGGCGGCGGCCAGCTCGAGGGCCGGCACCATCATGCCGAAGTAGTTGCCGAGGTGAAGCGGCCCAGTGGGCTGAATGCCGGAGAGGATGCGCTTCATCGGCCGGCGTTATTCGGACTTCTCAGCCTCGGCTTCCGCTGCGGCTTTCTTCGCCTGGACCTCGGCTTCCACGGCGGCGACTTCGTCGGCGGTGGCCATGGCGCCTTCCTCTTCGAGGGCGGCGCGTTCGGCGGCAATCTCGGCTTCCCAGACGTCCATGGGCACTTCCTCGATCTCCGCTTTCTCGACGACAAGCTCCATCGTCTTCTGGATGCGGAGGTCGTGATGGACGCGGCGAAGGGCGCCGCTTTTCTTCATCTCGCGGACAGCCTTTTTCATCGGCACGCCCTGCTCCTGGGCGATCTGGGAGACGGCCATGCCGAGTTCCTGGTCGCTGACCTCGACGCCTTCCTTCTCCGCGATCTTGTCGAGGATGAAGGCGCTCCGGACGTTGAACTGCGCCTGCTGCCCGGCGTGATCGATGATTGCCTCCTGATTCTCCATGAGCTCCTGTTCACTGGCGCCCTGCTTCTGGGCGTTGCCGGCGAGTTCATTCACTCGATCCTGGGTCTCGGCAAGTACGACCGACTCGGGGAGATCGAAGTCGAGGCCCTCGTTGAGGTGGCGGACCACTTCGTTGACCTTGTGGGCGTGAGCGTTGCGAGCCTGCTCGGCGCCGACGTTGTCCCGGATGCGCTCGAGAATGCTCTCCTTGGTGAGGCCTTCCTCGATCTTGTTGGCAAGTTCGTCGGTGAGCTCGGGAATGACCTGCTCCTTGATGCCCTTGATCTCGACCTGGTAGGTGATCTCCTGACCGGCGACCGCTTCGATGGGGAAATCCTCGTCGAGCGGGACGAGCACCTCCACGGTGTCGCCGATCTTGGCATCGACGAGTCCGTTGCAGAAGCCGGGGAGGAAGGCTTCCTCCTGAAGCTGCATCCAGCGGTCTTCGCCGCCGGCGAGATAGGATCCGAGGTCTTCGGCAAACTCGGCAACCGGGACGCCGTCGATCGTTCCCGAATAGGTGATCACCGCGTAGTCATCCATCTGGAGCGCGCGTCCTTCGACGTCGGCGAATTCGGCGCTCTGCTTGCAGAGATCGGCGACGACGGAATCGATCTGCTCGTCCTTGACCTCGAGCTTGGGTGCGCGGATGGCGATGCCTTCGTACTTGGGAATCTCGAACTGCGGCACCGTGGTGACGTCGAGCACGAAGCTGAGGCCTTCGTCGGCGCCGAACTTGGTGTCGCGGGCGCCGCCGACTTCAAGGATCTGAAGATCGTTGTTCTCGGCGGCCTCGCGGAGGGTCTCTTCGACGAGATTCTCGATGATGCCCTCGTTGATGTCCTTGCCGTGCTTTTTCTCGATGAGATTGCGAGGCACCTTGCCGGGGCGGAACCCCTTCACTTTCACCCGCTGGGTGAAGTACTTGATGAGTTTCTCCCGCTCGACCTGGACGCGGTCGGCGGGGATCTCGGTGGAGAGGGTGACTTTGCAGCCGGGAAGGTGTTCTACGGAAATGTTCATCGCCAGAATCGAAGGATCGGAGGGGCGTGGAACCTAGTGAGGGATCTCCCGGCGGCAAACGGGAAATCGCTCCGCCTGAGGTTGGATCAGTGGTGCTTGCTCTGCGAGAGTTCGCACCGAGGAACAGAACCCGCAAACCCGAGGAAAAAGGTAGGGAGGGGCGTCCTCGACCCGCCGTCGTGGCAGCACGCAGCGCGAGGCGGTCGCCGGGCGCTCCCTTCGGCGGGTCCGGAGGCCCGCGCCCTACCGCCCTGCCACGGCCGCGTTTTCCTGGGCCATCCTATATTGACCAGGCAATTTTCGGCTGAACCAAGCGCCATCCTCTCAAGCGGGATTCCCTCGCCGACTACTCGGAGAAGCAGAACAGCTCGCTGCCGACACGGAGGAAAAGCTTCCCGTCGGCGACCGCCATGCTGCCGCGCGCGTCCTTGAGGGACGCCTTCGCCATGTCGACCTGATGGAGCAGCTCGAACTGGTCCCCGGCCTTGGCCACGAAGCAGCGGCCCGAGTGGTCCATGACGTAGATCTTGCCGTCCGCTCCGGTGGGCGATGCCTCGATCTTCGCCTTGCTGTCGAAAAGTCCGCGCCAGACGACCGTGCCGTCGGGTTTCAGGCAGATGAGTGCCTTCTCGCGCTGGTCACCATCGACGACGTAGAAACGTCCTTCGTAGAACAGCGGTGTCGAGACGTCGCTGGTTGCGATCTTCTTGTCGGTCTTCCAGGCGAGCTTCGCCTTGTTGCTCTCCCGGCTGATCGCATAAATGGGCTCTTTCTTGGGCGCACAGGCGAGCACCACGTCGCCACCCACGACGGGGGAAGGAACGAGGCGCCAATGACCGATGCGGTCGGGGTTCCAGGTGCCCCAGCGCCAGATCTCGCGGCCGGTGTCGAGGTCGTGACCGGTGAGGCAGTCGCCTCCGGCGATGATGATCTCCCGCCTGCCGTCCGCGACGTTGACCGTCGGCGTGCTGAAGGCTTCGAGGGACTCGGCGTTCGCCTTGGAGGGGCGCTCCACCCGCCAGAGTTCGGTGCCGTCCGAAGGCTTGAGGGCGAGGAGAAACGAGGGGTTGTCGCCGTCGGGTGAGCCGCGCTCCATTCCGGCGAACTCGAAGGTGCTGTCCCGCTGGCAGATCTGAATGTAGATCTTGTCCTCGAAAAGAACCGGGCTGGTGGAGAAGCTCCACTGGAACGCGAAGTAGTGATCCTTGGCGAGGGGCTGATGCCATTGGAGGTCGCCGTCGTGGGAGAAGGACAGCAGGTCGCCGGTGCCGAAGAAGAAGAGGACGCGCTCGTCGTTGGCTGCGGCCGAGGGGGAGGCGAGGTTGCTTCGGTCGTCGAGCTGGAAACGTCCCGCGAAATCGTGCTTCCAGAGTTCCCTGCCGGTGGCCGCATCGAGGCAGAGACAGCGCAGGGTGCCGGGCTTGGCGGGACCGCCTTCACCGGGGAGGTAGCCGGTCAGGTAGACGTGACCCTTGTGCACGACGGGGACGGAGGCTGAGTTCGAGATGACGTCGGCTTTCCAGACGACGTTCTCGGTTCGCGAGAAGGTCGCGGGGAGACCCGTTTCGGTGGAGGAACCATTGAAGGAGGGGCCGCGCCAGTTGGGCCAGCTTTCGGCGGAAAGCGGGGCGACGAAGCAGCCGAGGAGAAGAGCGGTGAACAGGGTGGACCGGATCATGGAATGGGATCGTAGGTCGAGAGGCGTGTCTTTCGCAAGGATCACGTTGCGGGCAGACGCGGAGGTGGGTCTCTGCACCTCCCGTTCACTATTCAGGCAGCTCCTCGCCGCGGGTCTCCTTCGCGAACAGCACCACGACGACGCCGAGCAGATAGAGAGGCGCGAGCCAGAGTGCCTTGCCTTCCGGAGAAAGCCCAAGACCGTAGGCGCCGAGACCAAAGAAGGCGGCCGCCATCGCCAGCCGGCCCATGTTGAAGCAGAAGCCGGCACCCGTGCCGCGCAGCCGCGTCGGGAACAGTTCGGGGAAATAGACCGCGTAGCCGGCATGCATTCCGAGGGTGAAGAATCCGAACACCGGCAGGAACAGCATCAGATGCCAGCTCGCCGGGTTGGAGGGCAGCAGAAACTTGAACAGCACCAGCGCGGCCAGGAAGCCGACCGCATGATAGAGGATGAATGCGCCGCGACGGCCGAGCTTGTTCGAGATCCACCCGAACAGGACCAGACCAAGGCCCCCACCGATCGTGTTGAGCGCCATGCTGGTCATTTCGGCCCGCTTCACCCGCGCCTTGTTTTCGGGTTCGGCGAGCAGCGATTTCTTCTGCGCGTCGAAGGCAGCCTTCGCTTCCGTTCCGGCGTCGACGACGGGCGCGACGAGCGCCGACTCGGCCACCACCGCGCTCTGGGCATGGCGCAGCAGCGCGTTCTTGCCGTAGATGTGGACGCCCCAGAAAGTGACCAGACCGATGCACGCCATCGAGGTGCCGATGACGGTGTTGCGCAGGTTGGCGGAGTTGAAAAGATCCGTGAGTCGTCCGACCGGTGCCTTGGAGGCCTCGGCGCGGGCTTTGACCGCCTTGTCCGGCTCACGCAATTTCAGGCGAATCCAGACGCAGAGCAGCGCGGGCAGGATGCCGACGGCAAAACCCCATCGCCAGCCGAGCGCGGGGTTGGCGATGACGAGCGCGCCGACTGCGGCCGCAATCAGCGTGCCGAACACGCTCGAGGCGTGGAAGATCGATCCCATCGCCGGGCGCGAGCGTTTCGGCATCACCTCGGCGACCATCGCGGCGGCCACGGCCCATTCGCCACCGGTTCCGAGCGCGACAAAGAAGCGCAGCACCATGAGTTGAACCGGCGACTGCACGAAGGCCTGCATCAGGGTGAAGACCGAGTAGAACAGAATCGTAACGACGAGCGTCCTAGCTCGCCCGATGCGGTCGCTGAGAATGCCGAAACCGATTCCACCGATCGCCCCTCCCAGAGCAAACAGTCCAAAGCCCCAGTCGTTCCAGCGCCGCACCTCGGGGTGGTCAGCGCCGAGGCCGAGCATTTCCGGCACGGCGTCTCGCATCGCCGCGACGAAGATCTGCCCTTCGAAGACGTCGAAGACCCACCCCAAAGAGGCGATGATGAGGACCAGCCACTGGTAGCGACTGATGCCCTCGTACCATTTTTGCGGCGCGGCCATCAGCGAGGCTAGCGGGTTCCGCCGGCAGAAGGCAAGCCTGCCTCTTTTGGGCTAGTATGAATGACGCTTGGTTAGTGGGGGGTGTCGGGTATTCTGGGCGGGATTTCTTCCTCTGGGATTGAACCGGATCGACCCTGCCTCGTCGTTTGGAGCTTGCCTTGAGGTAGGGACGAGGGTCCCTCCTCGTCCGGGGAGGAGCGAAGCGACGGACCGCCGAGGCCCAAGGCTACCCCGTAGCCCCGCAGCAAGTGGGTCGATGCTTTCGGGACGGATGAGGGCGTCGTTGGTCAAACCTCGTTCGCCGACGGTCGCCTTGGGCTCCCTGCGGAGGCGCAGGGACGCACCTCCCTACCTTTCGCCACCGGGTCGAAAACCCCATACCCGAATCGCCCGGGGGTTCTTAACCAAGCGCCATTCGTGTTAGGGGCCTCTTCGGCCTCATGGAGAAGTCTTCGACCTAATCGCCGGTGGCCCCTTGTCGAGAGCAAAGAAAAACGTCCGCCCTCCTTTCGGAGAGCGGACGCCGCATGAACCGACCATCAGGTCGGAAGATATTGATTCGATCGATCCCAACTAGGGAGCGATGAAGCCGACCCGGGTGACGATTTCCTTCGCCTTGGCGTCGGATTTCGCCCAGGCGAGGAAGGCGGCGGCCGCCTCGCTGACCTTGCCTTTCACCGTGTAGTAGTAGAGCGGGCGGGAGATCGCGTAGTCCTTGGCGTTCTCAGGCTTCAGCTCGACTCCAGCCACCTTGACGGCGACCACGCCCTTGTTGCCGGCGTACGCGAGACCGACGTAGCCAATGCCGTTCGGGTTCCCGGCGACTTCCTGCGCGATCTGCTCGTTGCCGGCCATTTTTTGCGTATTGGAGCCGTAGTCGCGCTTGGCCATGGCCATGCCCTGAAAGCTCTTGTAGGTGCCGGAGGACGTGTTGCGCGTGTAGACCGAGATCGGACCTGCCTTGCCGCCGAGTTCGCTCCAGTCGGTGACGTCGCCGGTGAAGATGCCCTGAATCTGCTCGAGACTTAGGTCCTCGACACCGCTGGCTTCATTGACGATGACCGCGATCATGTCGTAGCCGGCCACGTGCTCCTCGATCTCGAAGCCCTTGGCGAGGAAGTTGTTTTTCTCCTCTTCCTTGATGCCCCGGCTCGACATGCCGATGTCGGCGGCGCCGGCAAGAAGGTTGGTGAAGGCCGTCGAGGATCCCTCGGCGGCGATCTCGAAGGTGACTCCGTGCCCGGCTCCCTTGTAGGCCTCGGCCAGTTGAGGAACGAGCTTGGCGCCGAGGGTGTCGGACCCCTTGACGACGATCTTGTTCTGGGCGGACAGCGTGCTGATGCCGATGGCGGCGAGGGCAAGTGCGATGAATTTGATTTTCATTGGATTGGTTGGTGTAGCAATTGTGCTTCCCTGTTTCGGTGGCACGGCCGATTCTTTCCCGTGGCGAAGGCGTCTGCAAAAAAGCCCATGTGAAGATCCCGTCACAGCAACATGTGGGGTCGTCAGCGCGTTCTCTTTCTGCCACGATCCTCAACCGCATGAAATCCACCGCTCTCGCTCTCCTCGGACTCACCTTTCTCTGCGCCGACGCTCTGCTTGCCCAGGAATGGGCCCGCTATCGAGGGCCCAACGGGGATGGCATCGGAACCACCAAGCTCGCCGCCACCTTCGAGGAAGAACGTTTCGACTGGTCGATCGACGTCCCCGGGGAAGGCTACTCCTCGCCTGTTCTCTGGGGCGACCGCCTCTTCCTGACCACCGCAGACAAGGCCGGCACCACTCGCTCCGTGCTCTGCTATTCTTCCACGGACGGTGCGCTTCTCTGGGAGTCGAAGCACCCCTTCTCGCAGCACAAGATCAACGGCAAGTTCAACGGACACGCCTCGACCACCCCGGTCGTCGATGCCGAGCGCGTCTATCTCGTCTGGGGCAACGGCACCGACGTCGAGGTCACCGCGCTCGATCACGATGGCGAGCTGGTCTGGCAGAAGAAGTGGGGTGGTTTCGACGACACCGACCACGGGATGTTCGCGGCGCCGGTGCTGGTCGACGCAGTGCTCCTCGTGCCGCAGGACCATGTCGGCAGCGGGGCACGCCTCGTCGGGATCGACGCCGCCACGGGCGAAACCCTGTGGGAGGTCCCGCGCAAGAACGCGAAGGACAGCTACAGCTCTCCCGTGATTCATCAGACCAAAGCCGGCGACAAGCAGGCCATCTTCGTCAGCACGAGCGGAGGATTTACCGCCATCGATCCCACGACCGGCAAGTTCGTCTGGGAATACAATCCCGGCTACGGCCAGCGCTCCGTGGGCAGCCCGGTGCTCGCCAACGGTCTCGTCTTTGCCACGCTCGGCTCGGGCGGTGGCGCCAAGGAAAGTGCCGCGCTCCGGCCGGGCACCCTCGATCGTCCGGCGGAGCTGGTGTACGAGATCAACAAGGCGCTCCCGTACGTGCCGACACCGCTGGTGATTGGAAGGCTGATGTTCTTCCTCAACGACGCCGGCATGATCAGCTGCATCGATCACAAGACCGGCGAGGTGATCTACGACCGGGAACGCCTTTCCGAAGGGCCAAGCGTGAAGTGGTTCGCCTCGCCGGTGAGCGATGGCGGGAAGATATTCTGCGCGAGTCAGAGTGGGGAGATGGTCGTGGTCGCCGCGAAGAAGGAGTTCGAGGTGCTCGGTCGCCACGACTTCGGCGAACTGATCAACGCCTGCCCGGCCATCGCCAATGGTCGCCTCTACGTTCGGACGGCTTCAAAGCTTCACGCCATCCGTGGCGAGTAGCGGCTGCGCCCTGCATCATCTCCCATGAAAATCCTGTCCCTCTTTCTGGCTGTCTTGTCCGGCAGCGCTCTCGCCCAACTCGAACCGCTGCTCGTGCAGCCCGATGAGCTTGTCCTCAAGGCCGACTTCGCGGAGGCGGGCGCCCCTTCCAAAGAGGAATGGTCGCCCCGCCAAAGCACGCGATGGACGATTAAAGATGGCGTTCTCCATGGCATGGATTCGAGTGACGAATATCAGGCGACCAAGACGCACCATCAGGGCTTTGAGCCGCGCGTCAGCTGCCCGACCACGCCGAGGGAGTTTGCGGTCCGATTCCGGATCCGGTTCTCGGGGGGTGCGCAGACCCCGATTGCGCCCTTTGTCGAGTTTGGTCACCACGTCGCACGGGTTCGTTTCGACGAGAAGGAAGGTCTCTCCCTTCTTGCCGATGGCGAAACCATGAAGGTCGCCGCCGCGCCCGAGATGAAGTGGAAAAAGGGGCAGTGGTATCGCTGCCTGGCCGAGCGGAAGGGCGAAGAGTTCGTGATCCAGTTTGAAAACGGTCCGACGCTCTACGCCCGCCACCCCTCCTATGCCAAGCCGGTAGCGAGTGGCGCTGCCGGCTTTGGAGTTGCTGGGCCTAAAGGCGGCACCGTCGATCTCGACGACGTCGAGATCTGGAGCATCAAGGCTAAGGAAAATCCCGGCTGGGCCAAGACTCGTGGCGCCCTACCGGCCGTTGAGCCCGAGCAGCTCAAGAAGAAGAAAGCGAAGAAAAAGTAAACCTTCGACCACCATACAAGATTCACCCCGCATGGTGAGCAAGCACGGCAGTCCTCTCAGCCAATAGCGGGTCTACCTGATGGTCCGGAGGTTCGTCCTGCTCGGGTTACTGGTCGCTCGCTGGGTTCGGAGCGGGTTGGTAACCGACTTCTTTCACACCACGCTCGTTGCGGTCGATGCCTCTGCGAGAGGTTTTGCCACAGTCTCGTGAGAAGGTGGAAGCGCAGGCTTCCGTCCGCGCCTCCTCAGGCATCGACTCCACGTTCTTACCAGACTGTGGCAGATGTACATACGCTATGGGCCATTCGAAAAGGAGGGCGCGTCCCCCAGGTCACGGAGCCCAAATTCTCACGAATTCGGCTACAAAAGAGACGATGATTTGAGAAGCATCCGGTTTGGGGGAATCCCCGTGAGGTTCTGCAACAGTCTCTCACGAGCGCGGCTATCTTCTGCCACTGACTCTACCCCCTAGCGAGAATCGCGCTTGGTTAAGCCAAGAATGGCCTTTTTTTCATGGAGGCTGGTGGAGGATTTCACGACCCAGGTAGGGCGTGGGCCTCCGGACCCGCCGAAGGGAGCGCCCAGCGACCGCCTCGCGTCGCCTGCTGCCACGACGGCGGGTCGGGGACGCCCCTGCCCTACCTTTCTCTTGGTTCGGGTTCCCGTCTTGGCCGTGAACCCGCGAAGAATCCCCTTAACCAAGCGCCATTGCCCCTAGCGACGCCGTTCTCCTCGTTCGAGTTATTCCTCGCAAGATCCTCACGCTCATCCTCGAGAAAGGGTCGTCCGAGAAGGATTTCGGCCAGGATTCTTGTGCGATCGGGCGACCGACGTCATTCTTCCTGGATGAAGAAGTTTGCCACTGCAGAAGAAGTCCTCGCCGAAATCAATCGCACCGTCTGCGGCGACGTGGGGATCGCCGTCATCACGCTAGAGAGCGATCCGGGACCCTCCCCGGCCGTGGTCCCGAACAGGGAGGTGGACCCTTCCTCGGCGGCAGCGCGGCATGAGGCTTTCCTTGCGTTCAAGGCGGAGCCCGAGGCCGAAGAACTCGAGCGGGCTCCCCGTCCGGTGAGGCTGCGAGGGGTGGCCGGCGGAGGAAGGTGCGGACTCGACGAGAGCTACCACGCGGACTTTGTCTGGGAGGAAGACGGGACGCTCCGGGGAGAATGGGAGCTGGCCGAAGTTCTGGCCTGAGCACCGCCCGGAAATCCACCGTCTCGGCGGGGACCCGAGGGGGCTAAAGGATGAGGGAGCGTGTCATCTCAGCTGTTTTCTCAATCAGGTTCCGAGCACGCGCCACCAGCCGCGAGGTCGGCCTCCCTCTGCAAGCATGCTGGACGGAGAGAGATTCAGGTGCTGTCCTCATAGATCGCTACACGATTGCGATACTCGTTTGCATCAGAGACTTCTGTAAGCGTTTCGATGGCATCCACGGCGATCCATATTCTTGATCCAGCCGTCCACACCAGCCCGCTATGGTCACTAGCAATGGATGTGCCAACCAAGAACTGCTTGGTTCCAATCGAGCGAAACTCGGGCCCTTCAATGACGGCGCCACCCCCATGGGCCGTGTTCACCACGAGCAAATTTCCTTCGAACGTCATATTTTCTGAATCGGATTTGGTGCTGATGATCTCCGGAACCGTCGGTAGTGAATGCCAGCGGGCCTATCCCTCGCGGAAAATCTTGCTGGTGACGATCAACTCAACGAGGTCACGAAGACCTCCGCCGGCTTTATCGAGATCGGCAAGGATTTGATCGATCTCGGGCCGGTCGAGGGCCTTCATCTCGCGGCCGGTGGCGTAGGCGAGGAGCTTCTCGGTGAGGCAGCGGGCAAACTGGTCGTCTCGTTCGAGCATCACGTTCTTCAACTCGCCGACGTTCGCAAAAGCGGTGCCGTCGGGCATCGTACCAGAGGGATCCACCTTCTTCTTACCGGCGGGATAGCGGTCGCGCCAGGCGCCGACGGCGTCGTAGTTTTCGAGGGCGAAGCCGAGCGGGTCGATCTTGCGGTGACACTCCGCACAGGTGGCAACGTCGCGATGCTTCTCCAGCTGATCGCGGATGGTGGTGGCGCCGCGGATGTCGGGTTCGATCGGTTCGATGTCGGGCGGCGGTGGCGAGGGCGGCGTGCCGAGCACGTTTTCCAGCACCCAGACTCCGCGGAGCACGGGCGAGGTGTCGATGCCATTGGCGGACGCGGTGAGGACGCTGGCCTGGGTCAGGACTCCGCCGCGCCGACGTCCCTCCAGTGTGACCCGGCGGAAGTGATGACCGCTCACCCCGTCGAGCTGATAGTGCCTGGCGAGGGCGGCGTTCAAGAAAGTGAAGTCGGCGTCGAGAAACCGGTCGATGGGGAGGTTCTGGTCGAGGACGTGATCGAAGAAGCGTTCGGTCTCGGTCCTCATGGCGGCCTCGAGTCCCTGGTTGAAGTAGCGCGGGTTCTTTGCGTGATCAGGTGGCTGGGTGCCAAGCTTGAAGAGCCCGAGCCAGCGATCGGGAAAGCGCTCGCTGAAGGCCGCGCTGCGAGGATCGGCAAGGAGGCGCAGCATCTCGCCCCGCAGCGCGGTGGGCTGGGAGAGGTCGGCGGCGAGCAACGCCTCGTCGGGTGGGCCGGACCAGAGAAAGTAGGAGAGGCGGCTCGCGATCGCGTGGGGCTCCGGTCCTTGAGCGAGGTAGAGGAAGGAAGGCGAACAGAGCACGGCCTGAAATGCAGAGCGCAGGGCCACTTCGGCCGACTCGCCGAGGCTGCGGCGAGTCTCAACAAGCGCGACCAGCGAATCCAGTTCCGGCTTCGTCACCGGACGTCGGAAGGCCTTGGTCGCAAACCGCGCGATCACCGATCTCGGTTCGGTGCCTTCCGCCGATGACCCGTGCAGCGCGACGTGGCTGCGGGTTGGCCACTCCTTGATGAAAGGTCCCTCGATCTCGACCTCGAAGAGCCGCACCCGCGGACCCTGGTAGCCGCGGGTCCAGGAGCGCCATCCCTCCGAGGAGTTCTTGGAGACGTAGAAGGCGGTGGCGTCGACCTTGCTCCGGTCGCCCCGCTCGGCGACGTCGGTCCCGTGCAGTTTCGGGTTGTAGCGATCCTTGGGAAGCTTCCGAAACTCGTTGTCTCCGGGGCGCACGTATTTCGAGAGGAACTCGGGAAAGTGATCAGGGTACTCAGACACAGTGAACCCGCGGAGAGGTTTCGTTCGGTAGGGTCCGTTGGGGAAGGTGAAGCGAGGCTGGTAGCCCTGGTCGAGCCAGGCATCCAGGCTGAACCACTTCGGGGCGGCATCCGGCAGGTCGAACTCGCCGAGCACGCGGTCGCCCCCGTTGCTTGAATCGAGTTCGCCGTAGGCAGGGTGGCCGGCAACGACGCCGACCCGGAGGGGATCGGTCTTGGAAACGTGGAGCTTGGATTCGGGATAGGGGTAGTCGCGAAAGAGGCCCTGCGCCTTGAAGCGGATCTTGTATCGGCCCGAGACGGGGACGCCCTCCATGAATTTGCCGAGGTAGATGAAGCCGCGCTCGTAGCTGTTGTTCGAGCGGAGGTGCTGGTGCTTTCCGGGCACGTCGAGGCCGTCGGGCCGGGCGGCGCGTCTGGAGAAGGGAGCGCGGAAGCTCCACTTCTGAACCTTCGGCCTTTCCGCAGGATCGGTGGCTCGCTCCACCAGTTCCCGAGCGGAGTCTAGATAGGCTTGAAGCAGGAAGTCGGAGGTCACGAGCGCACCTGCGTTGTTGTCGAGATGATGGTGGGTGATGTCGGCAGGGAACCCTTCGCTCGCGTCGAGAAGCATCGGCTCGAGCGCGAGAAGGGAGCGCACGGTCTGGTCGTATTCGTAGCGGTTGAGACGGCGCAACCGAGGCTCGCCGCTGGCACCGGCGAGCCGCGTGCGAGCTTCCTCGACCTGCTCGGTGATCCATGCCACCGCCGCGAGACGCTCCTCGCTGGTCGGTTGGTCCGCCTTTTCCGGAGGCATCTCCGCGAGGTTGAGCTGGTCGAGAACCTCCTGCCAGGATTCGAGGGAATGAAGGTCGGGCAGAGCGGGATCGAGTTCGTCGAAGCGGCGGTCTCCCTTCTGCTTGTCAGCCCCGTGACACTCGACGCAGTAGGTCTTCACGAAGGCCTGGGCTTCGAAAGGCATCGCCGCCTCGGCCCTCGGCATGATCAGCCCAAGCCCAAGCCCAAGGAGCGCCAGCAAGGTCACGAAAATGCCGCCGCACAGGGTGCGTTCGATGCGGCTGGCCTCGATCAGGTTCATGACGAACGATGCGAAGAAAGCGCCCAGCTTTCAAGAGAGAAGGGCTGCGTCTGCGGCATGGCGTTTTTCGCCTCGAGCATTTGAAGTCTAGACAGATTGGCGCTTGGTCAGTGGGGGGGTATCGAGGATTCTGGGCGGGATTTCTTCCTCTGGGATTGAACCGGATCGACCCTATCTTGCCGTTTGGAGCGATCGCAAAACGGCTTGCCTTGAGGTAGGGACGAGGGTCCCTCCTCGTCCGGGGAGGAGCGAAGCGACGGACCGCCGAGACCCAAGGCTGCCCCGTAGCCCCGCAGCAGGTGGGTCGATGCTGTCGGGACGGATGAAGGCGTCGTTGGTCGCCTTGGGCTCCCTCCGGAGGCGCAGGGACGCACCTCCCTCCCTTTCGCCAACCCCATACCCGAACCGCCCGGGGTTTCTTAAACAAGCGCCATTGAGTCTAGATAAACCTCATGGTGGAACTCGACGTCCCGGCGAGTTGCGGGCGAAGCCGGCGAAGCCCGCCCTCTGACAGCGCAAGCGCGCCGGGGACGTCACGCTCCACCTTCAAGATCGCTGATTTACGGTCGAGCTACTTATAATATGCTCTAGTACTCCGGAGCGTGCCGGAGTGAGGACACCGAACCCAACCAGGTCGAGGCCATGACGAGCAGGGCGGCCAGCAGGATGTAGGGCGTTCTATCCTGGATGCAGGCAAAAATTCCAATGCCAAGGATGACCAGCGCGATCCCCGCGAAGAGGTAGCGCCCAATGGTGCGGTTGAAGAAGGCCGCGGCCGCCGGGATGCACGCGCCCATGAGACTCCCCCCGAGCACGGCTACGCTGGTTTCTCTGCCCAGGACCATCCCGGCCACGAGCAGGCAGAGCCCGGTGAAAAATCCTCCGCCGATGACGGCGCCATGGAATTTCTCCTCGGGGTCGAGAGACAGCCGGGCCTGCTGATCCTTGAGCAGAAGCAGATCGCCGATACCGGGGGCGAGCCATCCCCAGAAGGCGAAGCCGATGTAGAGAAAGAACAGCAGGGCGGCGATCGCCGGGTATTCATGGAAGACGCTCCGCCCCATCCGGTAGGCAAAGTAGATGCCGATGATGATCATCATCTGCTTGCCGTCCGTGAAGCGGTTCATGAAGAACACCCACTTCAGGTAGAGCCGGTAGAAGAGAGAGCGCGCCTTGTAGGACTGCTTGAGACCCTCGCGTGCCGCCTCGAAATCGGGCTGGATCCGCAGGGCGTCGCAGAAGAAGGCCTCCGCCTTTTTCGAATCGCCGGCCTGGAGCGCGGCCCAGCCGTTGGTGGCGAGAGCGTTGGGGTCCTCGGCATTGCGCTCGAGCAGCTTGCCGACCTCCATCCCGGACTCCTCGAGGCGGCCCTGCGCGCGGAGGATGCCTGCCATCAGGTTGTGGGCGTAGTTGCTGTCGGGATCAATTTTGAGCGCTTCCTGGCAGGCCTGCTCCGCCTCCTCCCATCGCTTCAGCCCGGCAAGAGCGGCTGTCTTGGTCTGCCAGGCGAAGACTTCGCGCGCATCCGCAGCGATGGCGCTTTCGGCCAGGGCGAGGGCTTCCTTGTCCTTGTCGAGCCGGACCAGAAAGTGCGCTTTAAGGGTGAGGATCCAGGCGTTGTCCGGTTCCAGCCCGACAGCGACGTCGATCGCTTCGAGCGCCTGCTTCCGCTGTCCGGGGATCTCCATCCTTGCTCGCGAGAGCAGGACGAAATTGTGCGCATCGCCCGGGTTCTCGGCGATCGCTTCCATCAGCATGGTGGCCGCCTCTTCGGGACGGTTACGCTCCAGGAGCATCTCTGCTCGTGTGGTTCGTGGATCCATGGGACGGCGGCGCCTCGGCGACTACTTCTTGATGCCCAGGTAGTCGAGGACGTCGTCGTAGAGTCCACTCTGGTTGGCGTAGAGCGCGTAATTCTTGGCGCTCTCGAACCACTTCACGGTGCTCGGTTTCACCTGCTTCACCTGCCGAACCAGATCCTTGCCGGTCACCGGGATGACTTCCCCCTTCTTCATCGCCTCTTGGAGCGTGGCCTCGGTGGCGCGATCGAACACGGCACTCAGATCGGCGCCGGAGAAACCCTTCGTCTTCTTGGCGAGCACCTCGGGGTCGAAATCGACGACCGGTCGCGTCGCGGCCATGATCTTGCAGATCTCGGCCCGAGCCTCCCGGTCGGGGGGAGGCACGAAAACCAGGCGGTCGAAACGTCCGGGTCGGAGGAAGGCGCCGTCGACCTGCCAGGGAGCGTTGGTGGCGCCGAGAACGAGCACGCCTTCGTTGTTGTCGTCGGCGCCATCGAGTTCGGAGAGGAACTGGTTGATCACCGTCCGCGCCGCCGACGTCTTCATGTCGCGTCGGTCGGAGGCCAGCGCGTCGATCTCGTCGAAGAACAGCACCGAGGGCGACTGGCGACGCACCAGTTCGAAGATCCGGTGGAGCTTCTGCTCGCTCTCCCCGACGTACATGTCGAGAATCTGGTGAAGCCCGACCGAGAAGAAGTTGGTCTTCACCTCGCCGGCGGTGGCGCGGCTGAGCAGGGTCTTGCCGCAGCCGGGAGGGCCGTAGAGGAGAACCCCGCCACCTGCCGACTTGCCGTAGGCCTCGAACAGCTCGGGCTTGGTGAGGGGGTAGATGATCTTCATCCGGATGTCCTCCTTCACCGACTCCATGCCGCCGACGTCGGCGAAGCCGATCTTCACCTTCGACTTGAACTCGAGTTCGAGGTCGCGGGCCCAGGCGGCGTCCATTCCCTCAAACTCCCCTTCCTCGTCGTCCCAGCTTTCCTCGACGACTCCCTGCGGCGTGAGAGCGACCTTCTTCGGCCCGGCCGAGTCGCCTCCCGCCTTGACGATGCGCTCGAGCAGCGTGGCGTCGGCAAGATTGCCATCGAGAGAGACGGCATGTTCGTAGAACGCGCGTGCATCGACGGCCTCGCTTTCCTTCAGGGCGAGGTTGGCCCGAAGCAGCCAGGCGGGGGCATGTTCGGGCTGGGCTCCGCAGAGCGCTTCCATTCGCAGGATCGCCTGGGAGGTCTCGCCCTGCAGGTCGAGCACCTGGGCCTGGCCGACCTGGGCATCCGCGCTCTGCGGCTCGCGGCCCAGCGCCTGCTCGAAGCAGGCGAGCGCTTCGTCGAGGTCGAACTGGGAGACATGGGCCTTTCCAAGCAGCACCAGGAGCGGGACGTTGTCCGGGGAAGCCGCCAGCGCGGCCTTGAGTCCTTCGATATCCATGGCGGGAGCGTCCGCCATCAGGAAGAGAGCGCGAGAAGAAAATGGATCGGCTGGAGGCGGCATGCCGGCTCGCCAGCGAGAGCGCGTCCGGTCAAGGTGGGCCATGACCGCCGGCCGCCGCCGCTTCGTGTTCGGCCTGCTCGCAGGGTGGCGGCTGCTCCTCGAAGCCGCGCCCTCTCCGCCTGTCTGCGAAGTACCCAGCCGCTGAATCGGAAGTAAGCGGAACGGCGGAGAAAGCCCGCTACCTGCCGACCTCACCCGAACTCAGCCCGCGGAAGCGGAAGATCAGATAGGGTGATGCGCTGACGTCCTTGCCGGCGTTATAGGGTCCACTGAGATGAAGCTGGCTGCTGTACCCGTGGAAATGCCGGTCGGTCCCGTAGCAGAAGCCGTCGATCCAGTCGAGCTGAGGCGCGCCGCAGTGGAGGCTGTAGCGTCGGTCCTTGGCGGTGATGATGCCCACGGCCTTGGCGGAGAGATCGCTGACGTAGACGTTGTTTTTCGAGTCGATGGAGATGCCGTCGCAGATCGGCTTTTCCGCATAGCCCGTGACCCGGCTCTCCAGTTCGATCGGATTCAGGCTCAAGTCACGGAGATGCTCGGCGCGGATCCGGTAGAGGGTGCGTCCCATGAGCGGGCCGAAGTAGACCCACTCCCCCTTGCGGTCGATGGCGATCGGGTTGACCCCGGCCTGCGGCTGGAAAGTGCGCCCGTCGATGCCCAGCGCCTCGACCACCCGGCGGTCGATCTCCAACTTGAGACCCGGCTGGGGCTGGACGCTGAAGTGTCCCTGAAGAACCCGGCGGCAGGCGCCACTTCGTCGGTCGAGCACAAGAAGAGCCGCGTCGCGTCCGCTGGCTGGGTCGGTCGCATAGATGAACGGCTCTTCGGGATCGACCGCAAGATCGGCCAGAAACGAGGTTGGCGTGGTGGCGGGCGCCGGAAGGTGATAGACACGCTCGAGTTCGTTCTCCTCGGTGTTCCACCCCACCAGCTTGGGAGTGACTTCACCGCGGCGGCCGTTGTCGAGCATCCAGACGACCCCGTCGGAGTCGCACTCGAGGCCCTGCACCGAGTCGAGCACCACGGCGGCCCCGGCCTCGCCCCGGCTGATGGCATCCGTTGGAAACGGCCGCACCTCGCCCTTTCGGTTGATCTCGACGACCCGGTCGAGCGGTCGGAAATACTGGTGCAGCGAGACGATGTAGCTGCCACTGGGCGTGACCGTGATCCCGGCGGGCCCGTGGGAAAGGTTCGCCGAGATCTCGACCTCGTCCTGGGCTCCTGCGGAGACACAGAAGAGTCCAAAAGAAATCAGGAGAAGAGCGCGCATCAGGAAGAAGAACCCCGCCAGACCCGCCGGGCAAGTCAATCCGACTGCGAGGATCCGCCGGTGCTTTGCGTGATCCAGTCGAGGTAGGCTTCGCTCCCGCCTGCGATCGGGACAAACAGCACCTCGGGGACGTCGTGGGGATGAAGCTCCACGAGGCGGTCTCGAAGAGTCTCCTGCAGCGCTTCCGTGGTCTTGAGAATGCCGAGAATCTCGTGCGCTCGCTCGACCTTTCCCTCCCATCGGTAGACCGACTCCACGCCCGGCACCAGGTTGACGCAGGCCGCCAGTTGCTCCTCGACCACCTTGGTGGCAATCTGTCGCGCCGTCTCCCTGTCGGGAAAGGTCACCCAGACCGTAAGATGACTTTTTCCGCTCTCCATCAACGCACCCTATGAAGAAGGGATTCATCGACAAGCTCATTGATCGAATCGACCGGATCGAGCCCGGCGATGCGCGGCAGGTCATGCTCCGGCTCGTCGCCGAGAAGGGTTTCCTCGAGAAGGTCTTCGAAGCGCTTCAGGAAGGCATGGTGGTCATCGACCCCGATGGTCTCGTGCTCTACCTCAACGGCGCGGCGGCGCGTCTGTTCGCCCTCGACGAGGAAAAAGCTCTCGGCCAGCCCGTCGCCACGCTCCTCGATGGACTCGAGGTGTCCGACTGGAGCCGCTTCGCCGACGCGGCGGCGGATGGCAAGGTGGTGACCCGCGATCTCGAGCTGTTCTATCCCGAGAACCGCGTGCTCAACCTCTGCCTCGCACCGGTCCAGGCCCATGACGGACAAGCGCCGGTCGCCTCCGTGCTGCTTCTTCGCGACATCACCAGCGACCGGAAGCTCACCGAGGAGAAGCTCGAGTCGGAACGCGTCTCCACCCTCACGACTCTGGCTGCGGGCGTGGCTCACGAACTCGGCAATCCACTCAACTCCCTCACGATCCATCTCCAGCTTCTCGAGAGAAAGCTCCGCAAGGAGGCGGACCCCGAACTCGCGGAGGAACTCGGCTCGATGCTCGGCGTGGCGCAGGGCGAGATCAAGCGACTCAACTTCATCATCGAGCAGTTCCTCGGGGCGATGCGGCCCAGCTCCCCGCAGCGCGCCCTCGTCCGGATCAACGATCTCATTCAGGACTCCGTTCGTGTGCTCGAGCCCGAGCTCAAGGATCGCCAGCTGTCGGTCGTCCTCGAGCTGCACGCGGGCATCCCGCTCCTCGACGTCGACAGCGAGCAGATCCGCCAGGCGTTCTACAACCTCATCCGCAACGCGTCCCAGGCGATGTCGGAAAAGGGCTGCCTCCTGGTGAGGAGCGACCTCGACGACGACTGGGTCCACGTGACCTTTACCGACGACGGCAAGGGAATCCCCGCCGGCAACATCGGCCGCATCTTCGAGCCCTACTTCACCACCCGCGAGACCGGCACCGGACTGGGACTGCTCATCGTGCGTCGCATCGTCCGCGAGCACGGCGGTGAGATCGAGATCCAGAGCGAGGAAGGTCAGGGCACCAGCGTGATCGTTCATCTTCCCCGCCTCCTGCGCGGGGTGCGCTTTCTCGAGGATAAGACGGGACAGGAAGAGGACTGAAATCGCGAGTGCTCGGGTGGCAGCCCGTCGATGACCTCTACTCTTCCGCGCCGCGCTCCAGCACGACTCGGAACCCCCGGCTGCTGACGGTCCGGTCGGTCGGCGCAGCACCTTTGCGGGCCGATGACTTCAGGGTCCGCTCGTGGTTGGTGCGGTACGAACTGCCGCGCAGAACGCGGTAGGTAGCGCCTTCCTTCATGTTGTCGAAGCACCACTCGCGGACGTTGCCGCTCATGTCGTGGAGACCATGCAACCCTGCCGGAAAGGAACCGACTGGGGCGGTCCGGGCAAAGGGATCGCGGTAGCCGTGGATGACGTCCTTGGCGTGACGGCTCATCGCGGCGGTGCGCGTCGCACGGGTCTCTTCGCCCATGACGTTGCCCGCGAGATCCACCGGCGGTGGAAACTCCGTTCCCCAGGGGTAGACAGCGGTGCCGAGTTCCTCCCGCGTCTTCGGACTCTGCTCCACGTCCTCCATGTCGCCGATGCCGATCGCGCAGCTCCATTCGTGATCGCTCGGCAGCCGGTAGACGTCCCTCGCGCCGATGGTCCCGTCGGCGCGTTCCCGCCGTGTCAGCCACTCGCAGAACTGCACCGCGTCCTCCCAGTTCAACATGACGGCCGGGTGAAACTCGGTTTCGGCGAAGCCGTCCAGTTCCCAGTCCTCGCTGTTCCAGGGCACGGAGTTCTCCTCGACAAAAGTCCGGTAGTCCATCCGTCGTGTTTCCCAGATGGAAAAGAGAATCTCGCGTCCGGAGGTGGGTCCGTTCGCGATCGGCACCGGCGTGAACTTCATGCCCAGCGAGTTGCTCCAAGGCGAACTGTCCACAGCCCGCGAGGCGCCGGCCCTTTCATCATCGGCAGAGTCGTCCGGCAGGAACATCGCCGTCCCGGCCACACCGGCAGCGGCGACGGCCACCACGGCGAGAGTGAGGAGAAGCGGTCTTCGCATCCACCCGGCCTGAGCCTTGGCTGTCGAAAGATCAGGGCCTTCCAAGGGCGCTACGAGAGCTTCCTGAAGCTCTTTCTTGAACTCCAACGCGCTTGAGTGCCGAGCTGCCGGATCCTGCTGCATTCCCCTGGTGATGAGCGCATCGAAGGCCGGGGAAATCTCGGCGCGCACTTCACTCGGCGGCGGGAACACGCCGCGCGGGACCGTCCCGACCAGCAGCTCGTACAGAGTGACCGCCAACCCGTAGAGATCGGCCCGGTGATCGATGGGGTGTCCTTTGCGAAGCGTCTCCGGGGCTGCGTAGTTCGCCGTGCCCATCGCGTAGCCGGTCATCGTCAGCTTGGCGGCCTCACGGGGGTTGACGTTTGCCTCGACGAGTTTGGCGACGCCGAAGTCGCCGACCTTGACCTGTCCTTCTGAAGTCACGAACAGGTTGGCCGGCTTGATGTCCCGATGCACGTAGCCCTTCTGGTGGGCATGGCTCAGCGCGTCGCAAGTCTGGCTCAGCAACGCGACGGCTTCCTCGGGAGAAAGAGGTCCCTGCGCAAGAAGCCGGTTAGCGAGGTCGGCACCATCGACGTGCTCCATGACGATGTAGGGACTGCCGGGACTTTGTCCGTGAGCAGGATCGAGATCGAGATCGCCAAAATCGTAGAGGCCGACAATGCCGGGGTGCACGAGTTCGCCGAGCACTTGAGCTTCCCTCCGGAAACGCTCGGTGGATCGTCCATCCGCTGCGACTTCCGGAGGCAGCACTTTGACCGCAACCTCGCGTCCGATTTCTGTCTGGACCCCGGCGTAGACGGCACCCATCGCGCCGCGTCCAAGCAAGCTGGTGATCTCGATCTCCGGCAACTGAGCATCGACAAGGTCGACCGGGGGCAGTTTCCAGCCTCCAAACCCTGAACCGTGCTGATCCTTGCCCTCGTTGGTCCCCATTCCCAAACCCACTCTAAGAGAAAAGGGGACTTCAGGCAAAGGCTCCGTGAGAACGCGCTGACTCATCCTAGAGGACACCAAAGCAAAATTGAGTCTTGGGTTGAGGGGTGGTCGGTTGACTCAATATCGAGGACATCCTGGCGAATGCCGCCAATCATGGGTGGCCGTTCCATGCCTTAGTCTTAGACCGATCCCATTGGAATCCGCCGCACCGGAACAGTCTGTGGCGGGAAAGCCGATCACCACCGTGCTGACGCCCATTCCGTCGGCGTGCTCTGTTACAAACTTCTCACCAGACACTACCCTAGCTAGAACGGTGCTTGGTTAGTGGGGGGTGTCGAGGATTCCGGGCGGGATTTCTTCCTCTGGGATTGAACCGGTCGTCCCTACCTCTCCCTTTGAGGCGATCTTAAAACGGCTTGCCTTGAGGTAGGGACGAGGGTCCCTCCTCGTCCGGGGAGGAGCGAAGCGACGGACCGCCGAGGCCCAAGGCTGCCCCGTAGCAAGTAGGTCGATGCTTTTGGGACGGGTGAGGGCGTCGTTGGTCGCCTTGGGCTCCCTGCGGAGGCGCAGGGACGCACCTCCCTACCTTTCGCCAACCCCATGCCCGAATCCCCCGGGGGTCCTTAACCAAGCGCCATTGGTCTTAGGCCGCCCCTTCAGGGCTGATGTCTTTTTCCGTCCACGAACCCCGGGCGATGCCCGGGGCTAGATTAGGATGCCCCGTTGGGGCGTCTCTACCGTCGAAAATCCTCGACACCCCCCACGAACCAAGCGCCATTGAGCCTAGACCTGAAATCGTCACTGAGGCTGAACGACAGCATTTTAAGTCTGGATGAACCTCAATGGGGAATCCGACGCGTCCCGGCTAGTTGCTAGTTGCGGGCGAAGCGGGCGAAGACCGCCCTCCTCTCCATGGCCACGCAAGCGCGCCGAGGACGTCACGCTCCACCTTCAAGACAGCTGATTTACGGTCGAGTTCCTTTTCAAATGCTCTACGGCTCGAAGCGAAACTCGAGCTGGGTCTCGCGGGTCTCAGGGTCACGATCCTTTCTCAGCTTGGCCACGCGCTGCATGAACTCGGCCGATCGAGCAACGGCTCGAAGAATGCGCTGGGGAAAAGACGGTTCAAAATCAGAATCGATTGCGTTCATGCGAACATACCTAACCTGAGCAGATGAACAGTCAAATTAAAACCGAGAGTCATTTCGGTTTTGCGGAGCATTTCCACAGCCAAGGGAGCAGCAGGAGCGGAATCAGCATGCTCAGATCAAGGAGGATCGCAGAGGGATAGTCCGTCTTGCCGCTACTGCCAAAACATCCGCAGGAGATGTCGAGATCACGGGCCCAGGCGGAGCTGAGCGCGACCAGGAAGACGGCGGCCAGTCCGACTCCGGCCAGGCAGGCGCCCCGCCTCAGCGCCGGAATGAAAAGTGAGACCGCGACCAGCACTTCCAGCGGGGGAAGCACAAGAGCCACGAGAGCAACCAGAGGATCTCCGACGATTTCGTAGCTGCGGATCTGATCGGCAAAGAGGCCCGGGTCACGGAGCTTGGTGACCCCCGCGAAGAGGAGCAGACCCGCGACCCAGAGAGAGAGGATCAGCCAGATGCCCTGGGCCAGATCTGGCGGTATGCCCCCATGATGAACGGAAGCGGAATCTTCGGCATCGAGCGCATCATTGCTCTCGCCCAAAGTGGAACGGGAACGGGGGCTAGGCGCCGGCATGAGCAGGGGGCCGGAAGGCCTTCAGAAAGGCGACCTCGATGGCGAGCGCTTCCGAGACGTTGGTGTGAAACTGAGCCGCAAGCTCGCTGAGCACCTCCAGGCGGCGGACGATCTCGTCCTCGCCGAGCTGCTGGGCAACGCGGGCGGTGACTTCACTTTCCTGCGGATAGGACAGAGCCGTGCAACCCGAGACCTGACGAAGAACGTCGCCGAGCCAGGCGACCAGAACTCCGAGGTACTCGTCCCGCTTCACGAGATAGGAAGCGGCCACCCGCGCCTTGTGGTGAGACTCGCGCTTCTTGAGCCAGTCGCCCTCCGAGGTGTTGCGGTACTTCTTCACCTCCTCCTTGTACTGCGCCTCCGACTCCTTCTCCCCCCTCTGCTTCTCGGCCTTGAGCAGGGCACTGAACGAGCCGGCGAGCGCCATCGAGGTCGAGAGCGTTTCCTGAGAGAGAAAATGACGGGCCACGGCGGCGCGCAGTTTCTCGGCTTCGGGATCGCCCGATCCCGGTGGCGGGGGAGCGGTCAGGCGAATCTGGATGCAACGAGAGAGGATCGTCGGCAGGAGCGCCTCGGGCTGTCCGGTGAGCAGCAGGAGAACGACTCCGGCGGGCGGCTCCTCGAGGGTCTTGAGGAAGGCATTGGCGGCCTGGTCGTTGAGGCGGTCGGCATCGACGAACACCCCGAAGCGAATCGAGCCGCCGCTGGAGTGATGGAACCGGCGCTCGATCTCACGGACGTGCTCGACCTTGATGAGCCGCGAGGCAGCCTCGGGGCGGAGCACGCTGACCTGCTCGCACTCCGCTTCCTGAAGTGATTCGGCGCGACGACCGATCAGATTTTCGACGACCCCCAGCACGAACTCGGCGCGGTTTTCCCGGCTCCCGCCAGTGACCAGATAAGCGTGCGCCAGTCGGTCTGCGGCGTGGGCCTGCTCGAGGGAGGCGACGGCTTGGGGTACGTCAAAGGCCATGGAATCGTTGAATCGTGCAGGGAAAGGCGATCAGCACGTGGGACGCTCAGGCATCACGACTTTCGGAGTCCATGGGGACAAGGTCCTCGCCATCGGCCGAGTAGACTTTGAGGAGTGCCTTGACCCCGTGCTTCTCGGCGGCGGCGCCGAGAACTCCGCGGAGCGAGCTGACGGTGCGTCCCTCGCGACCGATCACGCGACCTGCGTCATCGGGATGAACCGTGACCCGATAGACGAGTTCGCCGTTCTCGCGGTGCTCGCAGCGGATCAGTGTCTCCGAAGGTCGGGTCGCGAGATGCCCGAGTGAATATTGGAGGAACTCGAGGAGAGCCGTGTCTGCATCCATGACAGGAGTGTAGGGCGGTGCGAGCGGCGAATCAAATCAATGCACCGCTCGGATGGATTTGGACCCAGGGTAAGTTCACGCAGTGGCGTTGGAGCTGAAAGGCCGTGAAACAATACACCACCATTTTCAGCGCTGGCCAGAAAAGGGCGTCTGCTTCCGCCACATTAGAGAGAATTTGCGGAAAAGTCTCTTGCTAAGGTGGATCAGACCGGACTTAAATAGAAAAGCCCTTGCTATAGAGGCCCATACGATGTATTTACATAGTAGTCGAATGAACTTCCCCCCTCCTGTTGATATCTCGCTTCAGAAGCTACGCCGTGGCTTCACATTGCT
>ENA-ORXT01000812-ORXT01000812.1-marine-metagenome-genome-assembly--contig:-NODE-812-length-46267-cov-3.764538_pt1 | contig 46267 bp, 21 predicted proteins | sample MGYA00237868_ERZ511482 | MGnify/ENA metagenome assembly ERZ511482
AACAATCGCTCCACGGTTTTTACAATGCAGCCGCCACGGTAGTCCAGATGAGTATACATTCCAATCATAATTGCGAATACTTATTTAATTCGGAGTTCATCCGACCTTACTTCTTTAGTGGTATGACATTTTATTTCTGTATAAAACTGAAAACTGTTTGGGCTTATAAAAGACTAAGCAAGAGATGACAGATTTTTGCTTCTATCTGACTTTAGAATTTAAGATTGATTGCGAGTTTTTTCAGTTTAAGAAATAGAATTTCATGAGGCGTTTAGAAAGAAAATCAGTCTTGACTTTTTGGTTACTTTTAGTGTCAACCTATCGGCCTCTGGATGAGACAAAAAGTTACAACTATAATCTTTTAAGCTAAGCTATTGTTTGAGCCAGCTCAAGAATGTACAATGTTATCATAGATAACTTGATTCAGGACCTCCCATTCAATACAATATGATAATCCAGATGAGGCCCTGAATCGAGCCGACCTACTGGTTAGGCAGGTTCAGAGTGACGATAATTTTGGGACATACTAATCTTAATTTTTAATTAGAAGCTTTCTGCTCCAAAATTCTCTGTGCAGGATCATTTTCTGGTAGTGTGTAAGCAGGTACTTTCTTTCCAAATACTTTGAAATATCTTCTTGGGTTTAGACGAAGATCTTGCAATAACAGATTTAGGTTTTTTGTCGAAAGCTCAATGTTTTCAGAAAACTGTTTGTCATTTATAAGTTTGGGTAACATGCCATCTCCACTATTCATATTTTCGAGTAAAGCTGAGAGGTCCTCAAAAGTTTGATTCGTAGATAGCAAAGTACTATCCATACCAGACATCAAATCAGTTGCTTGAGCTAAAGCTCCATTCGCCGCATCAAGAGTCGGTGTTAACTGGACTTTTCTCATTTCGGATGAGATAGCGTCTAAATTTTCTAAAAGACCTTTTATCTGAGTGTCACTTTCCGCTAGACTGTTACTCAAAGTGGCCATATTCGATAAAGTTGTTTTTAAGTCTCCATAAGAAGAATTCATAAGAGAATTCATCGTCTTAGTTGCATCAGCTAAATTATCCATCGTCTCTTGCATCTTCCAAAGACTTTGATTGATAGGAGAGGGATTGTCTTTATCAGATAACTGTGTGAGTATAGTGTCCATTGCACCACCGACACTTTGCTTTACAGTACTGCTATACTCAGATATATCAGATCCTAACATTGATTCGATTAGTCCAACTGCTTGAGCATTTAAATAGTCTTCGTCTTTCGCACAATCAGCACCACTACATGGTGTATCAAAAGAGACATTGATGACTTTTCCCCCGACGACGCCTTCACTTTGTAAAATGGCATTGGTATTTTTTGGATAGTCAATATTGCCATCAACTTCTATTGTTACAAGGATAGATTTTGTGTCTTTAGGGTTTAATTTAATATCTAATACCGAACCAATCTTATAACCGTTTATAAGGACAGGTGAAGCAACTGAGAGCTGATCGACATTGTCATAAACGAGATAAAATGTTTTTGTTTTTTTAAAAATATTCTTCCCTTTGACAAACTTGTATGCCCAAATGGCAAAACCAATAGCTAGTATTGCGAGTATTCCTAATCGTACTTCTCTTGACATGTTTTATAAGTTGATTGCAAAAGTAAGTAAATGTTTATCTCAATTGTCAATTTTGGATGACTACAAACACTATTTCTTCAGCAATGTTATGATCGATTCTCACCTGAGAATGTCATTATAACGCATTTCGATGTCAATGTGTTTGAAAACAAAAAGAAAAGAGGACATTTCTGGGAGAAATGACCTCTTTCTAAAAACACTACGTTAAACACTTTGCCTAGATTTTTAACACTTTATGTATAGCTATAATTTGATTTTTACTTAAAATTTGGATGAAATATAACTGGTCTCGGACAAGATTTTGCATATTAAGAGTAATCAAATTTTGATTCTCTGTGAGAGTCTTATACAAGACCTGTTGGCCATTAGAATTTACAACACGGATTTGAATTGTTTCGTCTGAGCCAATTGTTTGTAAACCTGAAATAGATAAAACATCAACTGTTGGATTGGGAAATACGCTTGTTTCAATATGACTTGTATTCAAATCATCTAAAACAAACTCTCTTGACTCAGACTCTTCGCTTTGCAAACTATCATTATTAGGACAGCTAATAATCGTTAGAGCATCAATATAAATGTTGTCTGCTGTAGATGAGGCATTACATCTGAGTCTTAAAACTGTTGTACTTGTAAGACCAAAATTACTTAAATCTGCTGAGTATGAATTCCATTTTACACCATTATTAAAGTCTTCACCTGATACTAATCTATTCACTATTTGAAATGTGCTACCACCATCGATAGATATTTCGACTAGTAATTCTTCTCCGCTTTCCATGCTTAGCGCAAAATATTGAAATTCAATAAAAGGGGCATTCACAGATTGAAGATCAATTGATTGTGTATAAATGGATGAAGATTGACCATTATTATCATTCAAGCGAACACTACTGCCAGAATTATAGCCGCGTAGAGAATACAGACTAGCATTGTTACCACCATCAATCCAAATTCCTAAATCACTTTCGAAGTCAGTAAAGAATAGAGTAGAACAATCTTGTATTTCTGACTCACATGCATCTGGTATTCCATTAGTATTGTTATCCACTAAATCATCTCCATTAGCGCATACATCGCGCGCATCACAAACTCCATCTAAATCAGAATCTTGAAAAGTACCCACGCAGTTACAGTCAGCATCAAATGTGTCATTCACTGTACAGTTATCGCCATCATCACAAGCAGTACCAACTGGACAATTTCCAGATAAGACATCATCTAAGCCATCACCACAATCCTCAATTTTAACTTGATCAACATAAACCGCATTAGATGAACTAGCAGTCAAACTTGCAATTCTGAAGGTCATGACTGGCTCTAATCCAAATGTATTTAAAGGCACAGATATTGGGAGCCATTGCAAGTTTTCCAAACCCTTAGATAATTCAAAAGAGGCCAATTCGAAATATGAATCTCCATAATCAGTAGAGACTAGAACTTTTATTTTATCACCGGCAACAAGGTTTTCTGAGTAGACTTGTGTACTTAATATTGGATTTATATTAGAAGTCAGATCAAAGATTGAAGAGGTAATAGAAGATCCGGAACCATTGTTTCCGGAAAGTCTTACACTCTGAGAGCCTTGTATGCTAATAGCTGAAGATAACTCTGCAAATGCGCCTCCATCAGCCCATGAACCAAATCCAGCTTCAAAACTAGCTTCTGCTATAATTAAACAGTCGTTATTTATTTCACATCCATCTGGAATGCCATTACCGTTGGAGTCTATGTTGTCATCAAATGTTCCACACTGATCGTCCGCATCACACACACCGTCATTGTCCGTATCAACAAATATTCCGACACAGTCACAATTGTCATTCCAGCTATCATTAATGGTACATGAGTCCTTGTCGTCGCAAGGAGAATTCACGATACATCCACCACCAGCGATGGTTTCAGGGCAATCGTCAATCACAATATTATCAATAAAAACTCTGTCTAAATTGGAAGAAGCTTCGCACCTTATTCTGATTATGGCTTGTGCAGAATTTCCATAAGTATTTAATGATATTGATGCAGCATGCCAAGAGTAATTTGAAAAATCTGTCCCTGAGCTAAATGTTTGCAAAGGAAAAAACGAGACGCCCCCATCTAATGAGATTTCTACTTGAAGTTTTTCTCCAGTTTCCATACTTTGAGGGAAATACTGAAAATTAACTTTAGCATTAATTAAATTTGATATATTAAGCGCAGAGGTATATATTGAAGAACCAGAGCCTCCATTTCCTCTTAGTCGATAACTATAATTTCCTTCATAGCTGATCTCTGTATTTCTGTATGCATTGACTCCACCATCTATCCAATATGTAGATCCGCCTTCAAACCCATCTACATCAATGGTAAAACAATTTTGATTTTCAAGCTCGCATGCATCTGGTATTCCATTTTTGTTTAAGTCAATAGAATCATCACCTTGTGCACATACATCATATAGATCACAAACTCCATCATTGTCACCGTCAGTAAATTGACCTACACAATTACAGTAGATATCAATGATATCATTATCTGTACAAGGATCTTGATCATTACAAGCAATTCCTGGATTACAATTATTATTATCTTCTTCATTTAGAATAACATTATTAGAACAGTCTTGTATAGTGAGATCATCTATGTATACCTTGTCTGAAGTAGAAGAGGCAGCTGTACGAATTAAAAACCTTGCGGGACTGTTTTCAATTTGAGATAAATCAATAACAGCATTATACCATGTATAATTTGCGAAGTCTGTGCCTGCGACAAGTGTTTTAAGGTTGAAATAAGAAATGCCATCGTCATAAGACACGTCTATGACTAATTGTTCGCCATCTTCCATACTTTCTGGATAATAGAAGAAGTTAAGCTCTGGCTGAATTGCGGCTGATAGGTCAATCGTCTGTGAATAGATCGAAGAGGCTGACCCGCTATTTGATCTAAGTCGCATACTCATTTCACCTGTTCTGGATATGTAATTTGTACGGTAAGCATTTACCCCGCCATCAGTCCAAATTCCTAGGTCTGATTCAAAGCTTGTCGTATTCAATTGGACACATTGCGCTGTAGTTGTATTTGAAGTAAGCAAAAGAATGACACCCATTGCATAGCAAAATTTAACTAAAAATGACATAGTGTATTTTTTAAGAAAATATTAGAAGTTACAGTGGTACTAAAAGTTCACAATACAAAGGTAGGAGCCAACACGCTCTATTTAGGACTACATTAAATATGGAGAAGACCTACACATTCAATACATTATCATCATATGTTCTTACAAAAAGACTATGCTTTTAAATATCTGAGCAATAAAATAAAGTTTAATATAAATAGAAAAACCTCCTTCCACGGTTGTGAAAGGAGGCTTGAATTATTTTCTAAAAGTAATTAGTCTAACAATATCATTTTTCGTATTTGATTCATTTCACCAGAATTCAATTGGTAATAAAGAATTCCAGAAGAAAGTAAATCTCGCTGGTCAATCACAATTTCATTATATCCTTTAGGATAATTACCCTTAATAACTTTTACTTCTGAGCCATCAACTTTAAAGATAGAAAGCTTAGCCTGTCCAGCAGATGGTAAGTTAAAACCAATAATGGTTGTGCTTACAAATGGATTAGGTTGATTTTGATACAATGCAAATACATCATTGTTATGATCAAATTCGAGCTCTACTCCATAAATGTCATAATCTTTGCCAACATAAGCTTCAGCTTTAGTGACTACAGAATTTAATGTAAGAGTTTGGGACAAGTTGATATTTGACTGCGCTTCAAATACTAAAGTAAATAAGACATCTTCAGAATCAAGCGACAGTGCCTTAGCATCATTCCAACTCATTGTCAACATATCTTCACGAGAACCAATATTTTCATTAGTAATAGAGACTTTTCCAGACTCTACCTTCATAAATGCTAAGCCTGCATGATTCAAACTAAATTGATAACCAGTTACATCTACAAAGTTTTGAGCTGTTATCTGTATATGAGCAACCTGCCCAGGGACTAAATTCATCTCTGGAGCGACTAAGGACAACACACCGTTAGATCTAGATTCAGCACCTTGATAACTTTGATTTACATCACCAATTTTCACCCCTATGAAATCTTCATTCATTTGATCTATTGCAAGATTAGAAATGTCGATACCTTCAGTAAACGGCCAAGGGTTTTGTTTGTCAAAGAATACACCAGACGCATCTAAGAATAACCAAGGCGTCACATTAGCTAATGTCTCAATATTCCCTAGAATCAGCTGTCTCAGCTGCGCTAAATCTACAGCACTAACGGTTCCATCAGCAGTGGCATCAGTAGCAATGATTTGATAAGGATTTTCAAAATCTTGTAAGCCTAGAATATGTCTCTGCATGAAGACTAAATCCAAAGTAGACACACCAGAAAGGTAATCATCTTCTTTTTGAGCACTCAAGTTGTAATTGAATCCTATCGGAGTATTGGTAAATGCATATTGACCATTATTATTAGTCATATCAGACTTAGGATATTCACTAAGACTAGCTGTTTCGGCACTGACGTTCACGTCATCAATCATCATATTATAATATGTGCGTACTTCACCGGCAATACTTACACTAGCACCGCCTTGACCGTTTTCTTCGCCACCTTCACCTTCTTCAGGACAAACATTTCCGTTATCAGAAAGAAGTATTCCTACTTTACAGAAGTCACCATTTCCAACTTCATCCCACACCCACATATCAAGCTCATCAAAGTTTGCTAATTGTCTACAATCGAATGTGATTCCAGTCTGGTCTTCAAATCCTTGTTCACCTGGTCTGATTGGTTCTTCACCTGATCTGACAAGTGTAAATCTTAGATCATCAGTTTCAGTACAATTATCAAAACTTCCAAAGTCAAATTCTGCACCCCATACAGCAACAGTACCATCACCAGCCATAAATGCCGTTGTCAATCCTGATACACAGAATGGAGTCGGTGCTTGTTGGTCACCAAATGTGACAATCGTCTGTGCAGATGTCGCGTTTCCACAACCATCTTTAACTCTCCATGTAATAACATGTGTATCACCAGGACTTCCTACTTGTGAGTTCATACTCGCTTCAGGACCTCTGACAGTTTTGCTCGCAACAACGTTTCCGTCTTTGCTTACTGTGATCTGCCATTGTAGAAGATCAGAACCTGTCATTTCTCCTCCACATAAGTCAGTCGCATATGCAGTGATCACATCAGAACCGATACAATCAGTCGCATCATCTTTAGTAGACGCTCCACCTGTTGTATTCACAACATATGTCGAAGGTCCATCAATTTCAGGTGCTGTATCATCATTCACTACGATCACTTGATCGTAAGTGTAGTAACCATCTCTATCAACACTAGTGTATCTGTAATAAACAGCATCACCAATATTTGGAGCATATGTAGGACATCCAGGTGTCTCTGGCTCAAACTGAGCCCAATCTTCAACTGCTTCAAACTGATCTCTCGCAGTATCGTTTTCATCATCAAGGCTGTTACCATTAGGATCATAAGTACACCAGTCAACGATTGTCCATCTTCTGATAATTTTCAAACAAGCATCACTTGCTTTAATTGTATCAGCTTCCATAGAGTAACCGACTAATCCACATTCTGTATCACACCATACTGGTATGCCTAATCCAGCAGATCCTCCATTACCATCTTCTCCGGCACCATCACCTGCTCCGATATCATCAGGAGTACAAGCTGCAGGATCACCCATAGACACAGTCGTAGGAATCTCTACTATTTCACCTTCATCATTCACTTCGATATTGATACCAGCGTGTTGCTTACCATCATAATTCTTAGGCCATTTAATTGTATTTGGATCAAATGCAGTATCTGCATCGACAGATACGATTTGTTGGCAATAAGCATCTCCTGGAGAGAATTCACCACTCTTGTCTAAATCAATGTACCATTCTCTAACAGTTTGACCACCTGCGCAAACATTATTTCCTCTGTTTTCGCTTAATAGTTCAACTTCAAATGGAGACTCTCTTTCACATGACGCACCTACCATTGCTGGAGGAGCTAGGTAATCACCATCCGCACAAGAAATAACAACATCTTGGCAGAGTAATGTTGGCGCAGATTTATCGACTACATCAACTGATACAACACACTGGTTAACATTTCCTTGTTCGTCAGTCACAAATAAGATAACCTGAACAATTTGTCCAAAGTCTTCACAGCAGAATTTCACATATTCTCCAGCTACAGTTACTTGACCAATGTTTTCACCAGTCAATTCACAATCGTTTTTGAATGCTGGTTCACCGAGGTCAATATTTGCAGTAATCGGCAAACAAGTTTTTGGTGCATATCCTACAATATTTCCTTGACAATCTCTAACGATTTCTTTCCAATCCTCTACTCGAACAGCGGTAACTGTGACTTTTCCACAGCCCGAATCATGGCTACCTTCATCAAGATCAATCGCATTTATTCTACCGATACCGTATTGATCTACTGCATTACCAGTTAAGGAAACTTGTAGTGAAGTTTCGCATACAGGAACTGGAGGCACATCATCTAGGACTTTAATAGTCATCGTGACATCAGTTGTGTTTCCACAATCATCTGTAACAGATCCAATTACTGATACAGGACTTTGGTTTAACCATAAATCTGTGAGGTAACCATCTACTACAGTTCCTTCTACAGAATCCCAATTAATATCTGGATCAACATCACAATTGTCTAAGATTGTGAGTGTAGGTAATCGCAGTTTAGCACTACAAGCCCATGGCTCAATGCTTGCTGTAACTTCACCTAAATCAGTTAATGGGACATATTGACCGTCGACTAATTGTACAATTTGTGGAGGAGTTTGATCAATGATTTCAATAGTCTGAGTACCACTTAGTGATAAGTCAGTATCACACCAATCAATGACGTTCCAAGTTCTGACAATTTTCTTTCCTTGTCCACACGCATCGAATTCAATGTCAGAATATCCACTTAAGACATTACACACTCTGTCAATCACTGGGATTACAGGGTTTGTCATTCCAAGTGTATCGAGCACTTCTATTAGGCTGTCTTTATAGACTTTGTCAATAATAGTTTTAATGACCCATAATTCTTGGCCATTTACAATTTCAAGAACTTTTTCTCTTCTATGCATTGTATCAATCTCTACTTGGATAGTATCATAAGATAATTGGACATCAATAATCGTGTCGTGCATATCTATGAAAGTAGGGTAGGAAATACTACCACTACCAGTCGCAGCAAGAATGGAAGCTGGATCACCGAGTTGGTAAATTATAGCTTCTTCTCCCTCCGCGATGACGATATCGTCAAGATAATCACAGTCTAATTCTACATTTCTAGGAATAAAGAAAGTGTCATCGTCGACATCTAGCTTAACCGTGGTATACTTTTGGCAAAGAATATCGACTTGTTGAACTTCACCATGCAAGAGGACTTTTCCAGTATAGATCAACATAACAATCTCTCCATCTTCATCACATAGATCACCTGTTCTAATTTCTTCAACTTTAATTTCTCCAATTAAATCTGGACCACATTGACCAAAAGCAGCAGTCGCTTCCTCTGGAGTAATAAGACTTGAAGGTACGACACCTTTAGGTCCACACCATAATGTGCACTCTGCAGGAATAGTCCCATCTTCAGTACAAGCACATGGAGAATCTAATTGTGGGATAATATTCGCTTCCACGATGATTTCACCCCAACAAGAATTACCCAAACAACTGATTTGGTATTTAATTGTTTCACCTGCTTCAGCAGCGGTTAAAGTATCATCTCTAATGTAATCACCATGTTCATTGTATAGCATAATGTCGTAATCACCTGGCGCAGGAGACTCCAATAATTGGTCTGGAGTCAGCACAAGTTCACAACTGACATTTAAGCTGATTTGTAGATCACCATTACAAACTAATTCATCACAGATACCATCTACAAAATCTTGATTGAGTTTGTCTTCTCCAGGAGCTAAGACTCCTTGTATAACATTAGGATCTCCACCATCAATATCTGTAACAGAAAAATAATCAACTGGATCAGTTTCTATTAATGTATATGGTCCTGGAGGAACATTTAAAAATTCGTAATTACCATTTTCATCTGTGAATGTTTCTAACGTATCTCCTTCTGAAGTGATCAAGACAATCAATACATTTGCTAACGGTTCTTCGCCTATGAAGTTATTATCAATATCATCAGTTACTTGTCCAAAGATATTTCCAGGAGGAAGATCAATAGCTGTATAAGTAGGGTCATCTGGACCACCTGTCTCATTCGGATCATTTGGATTTCCAGTATCAGAGATATCAGTAACATCATTTCCATTTGGATCAGATCCAGTAGCAACAGCTTGATTATCGATACCTTCTGCGTCAATATCTGCATCTGTGATGACGTAAGTCGCTGTCGCAGTTCCAGATTCACCTGGAGCTATTGTAGAAGGCACAACTGGACCTGGTACAGGTAATGTTCCTGTGCCTGTAAAAATACCAGCATCCTCACTAATCGTCACATTTGTCAGTGTTACATTTCCACAGTTAGTGGCCACATAAGTATAGGTAATAATATCTCCTGCATTTGCAAATCCATTAGCACCTAGATCAAGTACTGACGTTTTTATTAGGCTAATACAAGGATTTATATTTAAAGGAATGACGGTCGGATCATCTGGATCTCCATCACCATCAGGATCAACATTAGTTGGATCATTCGGATCGTCTGATGGATCATTTACAGGATTGCCATCAGGATCTTGCCCTTCTGTTAATGCTGTATTTTCTACAACTCCCGCATCGATATCAGCTTGTGTCACTACATAAGATCCAGTGAATGTCATATTATCTGACTCTCCCGGATTTAGAATAGCAATCGGACCTCCGCTTACAGTAACCAAAGGATCAGTCACCGTTACATTTGTTAAAGTTGTATTACCGATATTTATGACAGTGAACTGATAAGTGATTGTCTCACCTACTTGTGTTATACCGTCTCCATTTTCATCATTTAAAGTACCAGATTTCAACAGTGTGATATCTGGACTTGGAGTAAGAGGAGTATCATCAGTATCATCGTCATTTACAGGATTCCCTTTAGGATCATCACCAGAGACAAGAGCTGTATTTTCAACAGTACCGTTATTAATATCGGCTTGTGTTAATTGATATACTCCCGTAAACGTTGAATTATCAATTTGTCCGACAGCCAAACTTGTAATTGGACCTCCATTTACAGTAACAAGTGGATCGGTAACAGTGACATTGGTCAATGTTACATTTCCAGTATTCGTGACAATAAAAGTGTATACAATGGATTCACCTACTTGAGGGATACCATCACCATTTTCATCATTGAATATTCCATTTTTCACAATGTTTATACCTGGATCTTGCGGAGTAGGTACGTCTTCATCACTTGGATCGACAACATCATTTCCATCAGGATCTTGTCCAGTAGCAGTCGCAGTATTAGTAACATTGCCGTTATCAATATCATCTTGAGTAAGTGTATAATTTCCTGTAAATGTAGTATTGTCTATTTGTCCTGGTAGGAGAATAGGAATAGCTGCACCAGCGACTGTAATCAATGGGTCAGTAACAAGAACATTTGTCAATGTCACACTACCAGTATTAGAGACGGCAAAGACATAGCTAATCGTTTCTCCAACTTGAGCGATACCGTCTTGATTCTCATCGACAAGCGTACCAGTTTTTTCAAGTACTAAACCAGGTTGCTGCTCAAAAGATGTCGTCTCAGGATCATCATCAGTAACTGGAGTCCCATTAGGGTCATCACCAGTAACAATCGCTGTATTATCAACTGCACCATTATCAACATCTCCCTGAGTTAGCGTATAGAATCCTGTGAAAGTAGAATTGTCAGAAGTACCAACAGTCAATATTGGAATCGGACCTCCTTGGACTGTGACAATAGGATCTATAACATTCACATTTGTGAGTGTTACATTACCAGTATTTGTTACTGTAAAAGAGTATGTAATTGTTTCTCCTACTTGAGCAATACCATCTCCATTTTCATCTGCAAAAACTCCACTTTTGACGACATCAATCATTGGGTTCTGCGGTACTGGCGTATCTTCTGGATCATTATCAGTAATCGGCGTATCTCCATTTGGATCTGACCCTGTAACTGTAGCAACATTAGGAACACCACCTGCATCTATATCTTCTTGAGTTAAGGTATAGATTCCAGTGAATGTGGTATTATCAATCATACCTGGTAAGAGAGTTGCGAGAGGACCACCCATGACAGTTACTAAAGGATCTGTAACAGTGACATTTGTCAAAGTGACATTTCCAGTATTTGTAACTGTGAATTGGTAAACAATCGTCTCCCCAACTTCTGCGACTCCAGGAATAGAGCCATCATCTTGATAGGTACCAGTTTTCACGATATTAATACTAGGGCTTTGTGGGATTAGTATGTCTTCATCATCAAGATCAGATACTGAGTCACCATTAGGATCACTACCCGTTGTAGTTGCGGTATTAAGCACAATACCAGCATTGATATCATCTAGAGTAAGAATATATTCTCCAGTGAACGTCGCATTATCAGTCTGTCCAACACCAAGTGATGGAATCGGTCCTCCCATGATTGTCACTAAAGGGTCTGTGACTGTAACGTTTGTTAAAGTGACATTACCCGTATTCGTAACAGAAAAAGTATAAGTGATTGTTTCACCGACTTGAGCGACACCATCACCGTTTTCATCTTCAAATGATCCAGTTTTAGTCAAGAGTATTTCTGGGTCTTGAGTATAAGGGGTTTCTTCAGGATCATCATCAGTGACTGGGTCACCATTCGGATCATCTCCTGAAACTGTAGCAGTATTCATGACACCTGCATTATCTATATCATCTTGTGTCAATACATATTCTCCAGTAAATGTCGTGTTATCTGACATGCCTGGCATTAAACTTGGAATCGGACCACCTGTTACTGTGACAAGTGGGTCAGTCACTGTGATGTTTGTCAAAGTTACATTTCCTGTATTGGTAACTGTGAAAATATAACTCAGTGTTTCTCCCACTTGAGGGACACCATCACCATTCTCATCCATGAAAACACCACTTTTTATAATGGCAATCATTGGGTCTTGTGGGGTTGGTGTTTCCTCTGGGTCACTATCTGTAACTGGGTCTCCGTTAGGATCTGAAGCATTCGTGATTGCTAGATTTTCAACTCCACCAGCATTAATATCTGCTTGAGTCAAAGTATAAGTTCCAGAGAAAGTAGTATTATCAATCGCACCAACAGCAAGTAAAGGAATTGGACCTCCTGTCACTGTAACGATTGGATCATTTATAGTCACATTAGTCAAACTGACATTACCAGTATTAGTCACTATAAAATCATATGTAATTGTTTCACCGACTTGTGCTAATCCATCGTTATTTTCATCTTGGAATGTTCCCGTTTTGATTAAATCAATTGCAGGGTCTTGTGGGGTAGGAGTATTTTCAGGATCGCTATCACTGACTGGATTCCCATCAGGATCGTCTCCAGTGGTGGTCGCAACATTATCAACTGATCCAGCATCAATATCATCTTGAGTTAACGTATATAGACCTGTAAATGTAGTGTTGTCAATTGCTCCAACGGCTAAACTAGGAATTGGACCTCCGACAACAGTCACAAGTGGATCTGTCACAACGACGGTGCTGAGTGTGACATTTCCAGTATTGCTAACTATAAAACTATATGCAATTGTCTCTCCGACTTGAGCGATACCATCATCATTTTCATCGACAAACATACTATTTTTGATCAGATCAATCATTGGAGATTGAGGCGCAGGATTATCGTGTGGATCGTTATCCATTACTGGATTACCATCAGGATCATCTCCACTCGTTGTCGCTAGGTTAATAACATTTCCAACATCGATATCTGTTTGTGTTAAAATATAGCTACCTGAAAATGTTGCGTTATCTGACATGCCAACACCTAAGATTGGAATTGGACCACCGACTACAGTGACTATTGGATCTGTGACGGTCACATTTGTTAATGTCACATTACCCGTATTCGTTACGGTAAACTGATATGAAATCGATTCACCGACTTGAGCTACACCATCATTATTTTCATCTTGGAACATCCCTGATTTCACGAGCATGATCTCTGGATCTTGAGTATAAGGTGTATTTTCTGGAGCTGTATCTGTAACTGGGTCACCATTTGGATCTGTTCCAGTAGTGGTCGCTACATTATCAACAGAGCCATTATCGACATCTGTTTGTGTCAATGAATATGTTCCTGTGAATGTTGTGTTATCTGTGGCACCAACTGGTAGAATAGGGATCGGTCCACCCATTACAGAGACCAATGGATCCATGACAGTAACATTTGTCAGAGTCACGTTACCAGTATTCATAACTATGAAAACGTAAGAAATCGTCTCACCTTCTTGGGCAATACCATCACCATTTTCATCATTAAAACTTCCACTTTTTTGAAGTTCAATTAATGGATCTTGAGGAGTAGGCGTTTCTTCTGGATCATCGTCCATAACCGGATCACCATTCGGATCATCTCCCGTAGTGGTCGCGACATTAGCAACTGAACCAGCATCTATATCGTCCTGTGTTAATAGGTAAATTCCTGTAAATGTTGTGTTATCAATTTGTCCCGGATTTAATGATGGTATTGGTCCACCCATTACAGTAACTAAAGGATCTGTCACAATAACATTCGATAATGTTACATTACCTGTGTTTGTGACTACAAAAGTATAAGTAATAGATTCACCTACTTGTGCGACATTATCGCCATTTTCATCTTGGAATACGCCTGTTTTAACTAAGTCAATCATTGGATCTTGAGGCGTAGGTACATCTTCGGGATCATCATCCATAACTGGATCTCCATTTGGATCAGTACCCATAGTAGTCGCGACATTTGCCACGTTACCAGTGTTAATATCAATTAGTGTCAACGTGTATGTGCCTGTAAAGGTCGTATTATCAATAGCACCGACTGTTAGAGACGGAATCGGACCACCGACTACGGTGACTAGAGGATCAGTGACTGTGACATTTGTCAAAGTCACATTTCCTGTATTGGTCACAGTAAATGTATATGAAATTGTTTCTCCGACTTGAGCAATGCCATCATCATTTTCATCTTGGAATACACCATCTTTAATGATATCAATCATAGGATCTTGTGGCGTCGGAATATCTTCAGGGTCATCATCCATCACAGGATCACCGTTTGGATCAGTACCCATAGTTGTTGCTACATTTTCAACATTACCTGAATCTATATCGTCTTGCGTTAAAGTATATGTACCTGTAAATGTTGTGTTATCGGTAGAACCTACAGTTAGGATTGGAATTGGACCACCTAGGACAGTGACTAATGGATCGGTCACCATAACATTTGTTAGTGTCACGTTACCAGTATTAATAACTGTAAACATATATGCAATTGTCTCCCCAACTTGTGAAATCCCATCATCATTTTCATCTTGAAATTCACCAGCTTTGATAAGTGTAATATCTGGATCTTGTGTATACGGAGTCTCTTCAGGGTCATCATCCATGACAGGATCACCGCTTGGATCATTCCCCATAGTTGTTGCTACATTTTCAACCATTGCTGCATCGACATCGTCTTGAGTCAAGGTGTAAGTTCCTGTGAATGTAGTGTTATCTACTTGACCTGGTACAAGTGTAACAGGACCCCCAGAAACTGTGACAAGAGGATCGGTCACTGTGACACCAGATAATGTGACATTACCTGTATTGGTCACTACAAATATGTAGCTAATCGTTTCACCTTCTTGAGCCAATCCATCACCATTTTCATCTTGGAAAGCACCACTTTTTACTATGTCAATCATTGGATCTTGAGGAGTAGGTTCTTCCTCGGGATCATCATCAGTGACTGGATCACCATTCGGGTCTGAGCCTGTGGTTGTAGCAACGTTATCAACAGTACCATTATCAATATCATCTTGAGTCAATGTATACGTACCTGAAAAAGTAGTATTATCAATTGCACCGACTGGTAAAAGTGGAATCGGCCCACCAGAAACTGTGACAATAGGATCAGTAACCATCACATTTGTTAGTGTAACATTTCCAGTATTTGTAACTGTAAAGATGTAACTTATTGTTTCACCAACCTGGGCTACAGCATCGCCATTTTCGTCTTGGAATGCACCGACTTTAATAATGTCAATCATAGGATCTTGAGGAATAGGGACTTCTTCAGGATCGTCATCCATAACAGGATCACCATTAGGATCATTCCCCATTGTTGTTGCAACATTGGCTACATTACCTGCATCGATATCATCTTGCGTTAATGTATAAGTACCCGTGAAGGTCATGTTGTCAATTGCACCGACTGCAAGACTTGGAATCGGACCTCCAACCACTGTGACAAGCGGATCTGTTACAACGACATTAGTCAGTGTTACGTTTCCAGTATTTGACACAGCAAAGGTATAAGCAATTGTTTCACCTTCTTGAGCTACACCATCAGCATTTTCATCTTGAAAAACACCTGTTTTGACAAGATCAATCATTGGGTCTTGTGGCAAAGGCTCATCATGAGGATCATCATCCGTGACAGGATCTCCATTTGGATCCATGCCCATAGTGGTCGCGACGTTAGCGACATTACCATTATCAATATCAGTTTGTGTTAAGCTGTATGTTCCTGTGAAAGTCGAGTTGTCAGCCGCACCGACTGCAAGAGATGGTATAGGGCCACCCATGACGGTGACAATCGGATCGGTGACCATTACATTGGTGAGTGTGACATTACCAGTATTCATTACTGTAAATGTGTAAGCAATTGTTTCACCTACTTGAGCGATTCCATCACCGTTTTCATCTTGGAAAACACCAGTTTTTATAAGGTCAATCATAGGATCTTGTGGGAGAGGTTCGTCCTCTGGATCCATGTCCATAACAGGGTCACCATCAGGATCAGTTCCTGTGGTTGTAGCGGTATTCATAACTCCTGCGTTATCTATATCATCTTGAGTCAATGTGTATGTCCCAGTGAATGTTGTATTGTCAGAAGCACCGACAGCTAGAAAAGGAATAGGTCCTCCAGATACTGTCACTAAAGGATCTGTTACTGTGACATTAGTCAAGCTAACATTCCCTGTGTTCATAACAGTAAATGTGTAAGAGATAGTCTCACCAACTTGGGCAATATCATCACCATTTTCATCTTGGAAAGTGCCTTCTTTGACTAGGTCAATCGCAGGCATTGTCGGAAGAGGTTCATCTTCTGGATCCATGTCTATGACAGGATCTCCGTCTGGGTCCATACCAGTTGTGGTCGCCGTATTCTCTACATTACCAGCATCAATATCATCTTGAGTCAATGTGTATGTCCCAGTGAATGTCATGTTATCAGATTGCATTGGGTCTAGAGAAGGAATAGGACCTCCAGAAACTGTGACCAAAGGATCAGTTACGGTGACATTTGTTAAGGTAACATTACCAGTATTAATCACATTGAATGTATAGCTTATTGTTTCTCCGACTTGAGCCAGTGCGTCTCCATTTTCATCTTGGAACATACCTTCTTTCATAAGCATGATTTCCGGAAACTGAGTATATGGTGTGCTTTCAGGATCCATGTCTGTAACAGGATCGCCATTAGGATCTGTACCTGTTACTGTAGCAGTATTATCTACCATTCCATTATTGACATCCGCCTGAGTAAGGGTATAAGTTCCGGTAAATGTCACCATATCCATATCGCCAGGATCTAAACTTGGAATAGGACCTCCAGCTACAGTAACTAATGGATCCGTAACTGTAACATTTGTGAGCGTTACATTTCCTGTGTTTTCTACGATAAACATATAGGTGATTGTCTCGCCTTCTTGAGCAAGCCCATCACCATTTTCATCATTGAACATACCATTTTTAATAATGTCAATCATAGGATCTGCTATGAGAGGGACATCTGCAGGATCATCATCCATGACTATTGTACCGTTAGGATCTGTACCTGTGGTTGTGGCAGTATTCATGACACCTTCATTATTAATGTCATCAAGAGTAATGGCATACATACCAGTGAAGGTAAGCATGTCACAATCTCCCGCTGGTAGAGTAGCAATAGGCCCACCCATAATCGTGACTAAAGGATCAGTGATAGTCACCATTGATAAATCTACATTACCTGTATTACATACTTCAAAAGTATAGGTAATAATATCTCCTTCTACTGCTGGATTGTTGACGTTAGAATCATCTGCAGTTTTAGTTAACATGATCATTGGTGCTAAAAGTAAAGGCACGTTTGCTGGATCCATGTCTGTTACCATAACTGATTTTGGATCCGTACCAACCGTCATAGCGGTATTCATGAAAGCTTCAGCTGCTATATCATCAGATGTGATTGCATAACTACCAGTGTAAATTATACTATTACACGCTCCAGGAGCTAAACTTGCAATTGGAGCACCCATAACTGTTACTACTGGATCTGTTACCATGACATTGGTTAGTGTTGTATTTCCAGTATTACATACTTCAAAAGTGTATGTAATCGCATCACCTGGTTGTGGTGGATTTTGAAGGCCAGTGACATCGGCAGTTTTAGTCAACATGATACTCGAACTTTGAGGTAACATTTCGACGACTAGGGACATGTCCATAACTTGTGTACCTGAAACAGGATCTTCTCCTAATGCAGTCGCGGTATTTTCTACCATCATGTTGTCAATATCAGCTTGTGTCAAGATATAGACTCCTGTAAATGTTATCATATCTATTTCGCCTATGCCCAAAGAAATTGGACCACCTGAGACTGTTACTAAAGGATCATTTACAGTAATATCTACTAAATCAGTATTTCCATTATTTGTAACTACAAAAGTGTAAGCAATTGTTTCACCTACTTGTGCTAGACCATCAGCATTTTCATCTTGGAACGCGCCTTCCTTAACGATGTCGATCATAGGTTCACAAGTAGATATTGCAATAAGTTCATTAATATTTGAAAAGAACCATGTATTTATAGTGTTTGATTCTCCATATCCTAGAGCTGCTGCATCTTCTTGATCTTCCCATATGTGAGTAGGTTGAGGTACTCCTGTCAAAGAAACTAGATCTTGTCCTGGGAAGCCACTGTCATTATCAGCGGGATCTAAAAGTGAGTCATCCCAGTACATACTGAAATCAGGTGCTGCACAGGGTGGGTCGACAATAGCAACTTCCCATCCCGGATTGTTATTTTCGACATCATACATCATAAAGTGGGTTTCACCTTGGCTATATCTGCCTATAATATCAAAATCATCGCTTAAAGTTACTGGGTTGCCTAGCCCATCTTCTCCACTCCATGGAACACAGCCATTGAGATCATCACCTTCTAATAATCGTTCGGCAAGAAACACATCAGCTGAATTAGGAGTAAACACTCCGTCTGGACCGTCTAGATCTATAAATAGCTCAATCAATCCGGGTTCAGTAACTTCATATTCAACACACAAAGGTTGAGCACAATTAAGGACAGGTCCAAATATAATTTCACCACATATGCCTTCATCATAACAATTTGGATCAGGTGGATTTAGATATACATCAAATAAGGCTGGATTTGCAAAAGTTTGATTGGATCCGTCTTTGGACATTCTGTCCATGAGAACATCGCCAGTATTACCAGGTCCAGTCAAATTAAATGATAAACTAAATGTTAAGCCTCTAAATCCTTCGCCGAAAGCACTTCCAGCTCCAAAATCAACTTCTTGGACGAAATTATCACTTGTTAAAACATATATTTTTCCATCGAAAGGATTTTGAAATGGTCTAAATCCTGCGAATTGACTTGTTACATTAGGATCTTCATCACAAGAAATGATTGTTGAATTACAAGGGGTTCTAATTGCCCAATTTTGTGAGTAGAGTCTACCTGGAATAATCGTACCAGCAGCACCAGGACAGTCAGCTATGCTAATGTCAAAGTTTCTTAAATGCACATCTCCAACATAATTATCAATTTCTAAGCAATACTCGCCAGCCTCTGTTGGCTGAAAAGTATAATTTCCTGCTGTAGAGTAACCCGTTGCATTAAATACATCTGGACCGTTCATAATTGGTCCAAAGTCATTTCCATTAGCAGTCGCAGTCGTTAACGTGAAAGGGCCATGAGCAACGCCTGAAGGTCCTGCAATTCGCCAATCGAATCCACCATTACAATTTCCTTCTGAGGTGGCTGCTCCGGAAAGTGCTATATAAACCACTTCTTTAGGGTTCTTGACTGTAAAACAAATAGAATTAGTGGTACCATATGATCCAAAACCTGCAAATTGTGGAAAATCTGCATTAATCGAATACAATCGAACCATTGCTAAATCTCCAACATCGGTAGCTCCATTACACGGATCACCTGCTGTACCATTGGGATTTAGTTGGACTGTACCTTCTGCAGTCAGACTAATGGCTAATAAAGTTGAAAGAAATATGGTCGAAAACAATTGTTTTAAACAATTGCAGAATAGTTTATGGGTGGTTACGCTCATTTTTAGGCTATCTCGGTTAAAATTAAATCCAGATTAACTCGATAGCACCTAGGATTTAATCAACTGCTGAATCATCAGAGTAGATTGCCTAGGAATAGCATCTCAAGTTTTCTTACTCGAAATTAATAAAAATATTCAATAAAAAAGAGAAAATTAGAAGAAGTTCAAATGTTCTAACTAACTGGAAGACAAATCAATATATAAACTTTTAAAATATTAAATGAGATCTAATTGATTGTTTGAAGATTGATTTCAGAGGAGTACTCGTTTTTCCGCATTGTAGGCTACAATAAATGCACCTTTAAATCCTTTTTGGACTAAGGATTCTCGAGCAGTATAAGCTTCAGTAAGTTCGGAGAAACTACCTGTTAGGTACTTGTACATGTTGTCTTCTTTTTTAATCTCTAGATCTTGTATGCTTTTAAACTTTGATGAATTTATTGTAATTAATTTGTTCTTTCCAGCTGCTATTTGAATTTTGTAAATTTTATTAGATCCTTTGTTTGCTTTCTGACTACTCTCATGAGTTGCCAAAACAGCTGATTTTCCTTGATACTGGCTTTTAGCGGGAGATGCTTCAGTGTTAGATTTCTGGTGACTGGTGATTCCTGTAGCGCCTGAATAAGTTTTATGATGTGAAGAATTATCGTATGTATTAGTAGCTGGCTTAGAATTTATTACATATGTAGTCTCCGAATCATTTGATGATTTAATGTTATGATCTTTTGTAACTATTGGAGTTTGTTCTCGACGATCAGATTTTTCGGCTTGACCTGTTGTCATTTTAGATGTGCTAGCATCTTTATTTGTTTCTGTGAGCCAATACTCGCCTTCTACCTCTCTTTTATATTCGGTGATTGCCCTTAATATTGCATTTGCAACCTCATCTTGTCCTTTTTGACTTAGTAGATAAGTTTCATCCTCTTGACTACTAAGGAAACCGGTTTCGATCAAAGCTGAAGGCATCGTCGCTTTTCTAAGCACTAAGAATCCAGCTTGTTTTACACCGCGACTTTTAAGTATTGTGCGAGCAGCAAAGCTATTTTCGACCTTAGTGGCAAAATTGATACTTTTATCCAAATATCCATTTTGATACATTGAGAATAAGATATGAGCTTCAGATGATTTAGGGTCGTAACCGCCATAGGTGTTTTCGTAATCGGATTCATGAAGGATTGATGAATTTTCTCTTTTAGCTACGGCTAGGTTTTCTTCAGCTCTATGCAAACCCATCACATAAGTTTCCGTCCCACGCACGTAGTCTTTCGAGATGTAGTTCGCATGAATCGAAATGAAAAGGTCTGCTTGATTCTTGTTTGCAATGCCAATTCTAGTATCCAATGGGATAAATACATCAGTATCTCTTGTATATATGACTTCTATTTCAGGATGATAAGAGCGGATTAGTTTGCCAAGCTTTTTTGCAATATCCAATACAATAAACTTTTCTTTAGAATGAGTACCAGAACAGCCATGATCTTTGCCACCATGACCGGCATCGATGACGATTTTATCTAGTTTGCCAAAGGAGTTCAATTTGTGAAGATCAAACTTTATGATTCCATTAACATCGTGACTCTGATGAGTAGCGTTAACATCAATATTTGCGTAGATGATAAACGGAATTACGAATAACCCTAGAGAAAGAGCTAACTGGAATAGCTTTTGACTTATTTTCATTTTTTGAGACCTTTAAGATACTTTGTGGTATCTAACAGTGAAATTACTAAAAAATCATATAAATAGCTTGAATTTAGATACTTATATAGTATTAATTTTTGTAATATGTATCTGCCAGCAGTCGATTACTCAAATAATTAGTCCTCAAAAGGGACTTCCTGATTCAATTCAGTTGCAAATCAATGACCAAAATGTATTGCCAGCTGGTACATTTCCTACCATAGATACATCAATTGTAATACCAATCTCAGATCAAAAGATAGATGAGCAGATTGAACATGGAGCAGTAGATACACAATGGGTGGATGTTGTCAATAATCAAATTCATCTCATTGGTGATGCATATGTGAAATATCAGGATAGTGAAATTAAAGCAGGTTATATCATTTTTGACTTTATCAAGAAAGAAGCATTTGCACAAAGTACTGTAGGTACTGATGGAAAACCAACAGGTGTACCTACGTTTAAGTCATCAAGCCAAGAATTTCAGTATAAAAAGATGAAGTTCAATTTTGAGACTCAAAAGGGTATTGTGTACGAAGCTTTTACACAACAAGGTGAATATTTTGTACATGGAGCTGTGACAAAGTTTGTGAGTAAAGCGGCTGACAGTTTGATTGTAGATGACGTCGTGTTTAATAAAAATTCGTTAATTACAACTTGCAATCATCCTAATCCCCATTATGGTATACGCTCTACAAAGCTGAAGTTGATTCCAGATAAACTTGCTGTTATTGGTCCTTCTAGGCTGGAGATCGCTGGGATACCAACTCCTTTATTTATCCCATTTGCTTTCATGCCCTTGATTCAGGGTCAGCGATCTGGTATTATATTCGGTGGTCAACAAGGATTTGAGTTTTCTGAACGTTTGGGATTTGGATTTCGTGAAGTCGGCTATTATTGGGCGCTCAATGATTATATGGATCTTCGTGTAACTGGGGATATTTATTCTCGAGGATCATATGGTGTGAGACTTGCGTCGAATTATGCGAAGCGATATAAGTATCGAGGGAATCTTCAACTGGGATATTCGGCACAGTTCACAGAAGTAGAAGGGAGTTTGGATAGGAATGCAAATAAGTCATTCACCTTTGGATTGTCACATAACCAAGATTCGAAAGCACACCCGTATTTGACTATTGGTGGTAATCTGAGGTTTACGACAAATGATTTTGATCGAAATAATTACAATGATGCTCAATCACAATTAGAGAATATCATTAATTCTAATTTTAGAATTAGCCATACTCTTCCTTCTATAGATGCGCTGAGCTTAAATATTACAATAGGCCATAGCCAAAATACGCGGACTCGAAAAATTGATTTTACATTACCGAATGTTGAGCTCAGGATGAAAACGATTTATCCCTTTAAAAAGAAGCAGCGTAGCGGAAAAGAAAAATGGTATGAAAAATTAAATGTGAGGTATAACTCTCAAATGAAAAATTTTGTCAGTACAAGAGATACAATTCTTTTTACTAGTGAGACTCTTGACCGATTACAAACGGGTTTGTCACATTCAGCCCAAGCTGCTGCATCCTTTAATGTCTTGAATTATTTTCAACTTTCACCGTCTATAAATTATGATGAGTATTGGGTGTTAAAGACACTAGAAAAAGATTTTAACCCTCGGACAGAATATAGTAGAGACCCATTTACAAACGAATTAGACTCTACCGAGATAATCATAGACGATAATTTTAATAATGGATTTGCTCGCTATAATGAATTTAGGACGAGCTTGAATTTATCAACAAATTTATTCGGAACAGTTTTATTTTCCAAAGGCAAACTCAGAGGACTTAGACACACTATGAAGCCGAGTATAGGATTAACATTTACTCCTAGCACAGAACAGTATATTAAAACAGTCAGAAATAATGAGAATGATAGCCTGAGCATACAAGAATATACAGAATTTGATGGCGGTATATTTAGGGCGCCAAATCCTGGCGAAAAACAAATGGCAATGACATTTTCTATTGCTAATAATTTTGAAGGTAAATACTATTCTAAAAAAGATTCGACTGAGAAAAAATTCAAAATATTCAATACGATTAATATTGGTGGTAATTATAATTTTGTTGCAGATTCATTAAAGTGGAGTCGAGTCTCTATGCGCGGAAATGCCGCCTTGCCTGGCAAAATTTCTAATTTGACATTTTCAGCAACTTTCGATCCATATGTCGAAGAAAATAATAGAAGAGTTAATAAAACAGTATGGTCAGAGAAGAAAAGACCTATCAGGTTTGAAAGTTTTTCTTCTACCTTGTCCACCAGGTTTACGGTGAAAGATGTCCGTGCATTTTTTGATAAAAGAAAAGATAAAAAAACCAAAGAAGAAAAAGAGCAAGACAGAGTTGATGAAGACTTATTGCTTGATCAAATGGAAAATGAATTACGGAATCAACCATTTGGATCGACTCAGCGAGATCAATTTGTATTAGAAGAGGATCCTGAAAAAATGGACTTGGAAGGTGAAGATGATAAACAGATTTCTTTACTTGACGTCCTTGATCGTTTTTCAATTAATCATGTTATTGAGTATCGTGTTGATGCATTTGATGAAGTGAAAGAATCTCAAATCAGAACGAATAGTTTACGGATGTCTGGGCGCATTGCATTGACAGAAAATTGGGATGTGAATATTGGTAACTTTTCTTATGATTTTGTCAATAAGCGATTTGTGTATCCGTCGATTGGTTTTAGTAGAGATTTACATTGTTGGAATATGAGGTTTGATTGGCAGCCAGCTAGAGGAACGTTTAACTTTTTTATTGCTGTTAAGTCATCCCAATTAGGTGGTTTTCTTAAGTATAATTATGGTCGGACTCAATACGATAGAATTTTTTAATAATACATTTTTATAGAGCCGATCAAATAATATTTAAACTATGAAAAATAAAGTTAATCCACTTCTAATATTCTTTGGCTTGCTGCTTATTTACACTAATACTGTTTGTCAAGAAGTAACTGATCCAAGCTTGCTAACAATTGATCGTATTTATCAATCTAGTGATTTTTCTCAGGAATCATTGAAGTCTATTCATTGGGTAAATGGTGGAGAAAGTTACATCATCATAGAGTCTAGCTTACGTGGTAATGATTTAATCAAATATAATTCTGAAACACAAAAAAGGGAAGTATATTTATCTGCCGCGCAATTAAGAAACCCAATTACAAATTCAGTTATTACAGTAGAAGACTTTACTCTCTCAGAAGACGGATCTAGAATATTATTATTTACAAATTCTAGCCGGGTCTGGCGGAGTAACACAAAAGGTGATTATTGGATATATGATTTTAAAGAAAATACTTTAAATCAAATTGGAAAAACATTTCCTTCATCTTCATTAATGTTTGCAAAGTTTACAAAGGACAATTCTAAAATAGCATATGTCCATGACTTTAATGTCTATCTAGAAACCATTCATAACTCATCAATAATACAATTGACAACTGATGGTACAGGAGATATTATTAACGGCACTTTCGATTGGGTTTATGAAGAAGAGTTCGGCTGTCGTGATGGATTTAGAATAAATGAAACAGGTGATTACATAGCCTTTTGGCAATTAGATGCAAGCGGTACTGGTGAGCACTATATGATTAATAATACAGATTCCATTTATCCTTTTCTTATACCGCTCCAATATCCTAAAGTAGGAGAGTCTCCCTCTGCTTGTAAAGTAGGTATTATTAATACGAAGAATTCTGATATAGATTGGATACCAATCCCAGGAGAGGAGAAAGAAAACTATATTCCGGCCATTCAATGGATTGATAAAAATCGTCTTTTAATCCAACAATTAAATAGACATCAGAATCATTTAAAAATGTGGACATATGATATTTTAACCTTGGAGCTTAAGCTAATATATGAAGAAAAAGAAGAGACTTGGGTAGATTTTAAATACCCTGATATCACGGCAAATGGATGGGCTAGACCTGATATGCATATGAGTGATGATGGGCAATCCTTTTTAAGAATGTCAGAGAATGATGGTTGGAGGCATATTTATAAAATAAATTTTTCTACTGGCCATAAAACATTAATCACCGATGGAGATTATGATGTTGCATCTGTTCAAAATTCAAGTGGAGATGATATCTATTTTATGGCCTCTCCAGAAAATATAACACAGCGATTTTTATATCATATTAAAGCGAATGGAGAAGATGAATTTAAACGCTTAACGCCTCGCGAATTTGATGGCATTAATCAATATAATATTTCCCCGAATGGTAAATTTGCCATTCACACTCACAATTCTCATAAAGAACCTTTTTCTGTAAGACTAGTCAGTTTGCCTTATCATAAAACGATGTCTACCTTAATAGGGAATGATATTTACAAAAGAAAATTAGAGACTTTATCACTACCTACAGTTGAATTCTTTAAAGTGACAACTGAAGAAGGAATCACCATTGATGGGCGCATGATTAAACCCTACGATTTTGATCAATCAAAAAATTACCCAGTATTATTTCATGTATATGGCGAGCCATGGGGACAAGTCGCTCAAGATGCTTTTGTCGGTTTGTGGAATATTATGCTGTCTCAAAAAGGCTATATCATTATAGATATGGATAATCGTGGCACACCAGTTTTAAATGGTAGTGAATGGCGGAAAAGTATTTATCGTAAAATTGGACGCATCAATACGCGAGATCAAGCCCTTGCAGCTAAAGAAGTATTAAAATGGGATTTTATTGATGAAGACCGAACAGCGGTTTGGGGATGGAGTGGTGGAGGATCAATGACATTAAATCTACTATTCCAATATCCTAATATTTATCAAACTGGAATTGCTATTGCAGCGGTCGCATACCAATTGACTTATGATAATATTTATCAAGAACGATATATGGGATTGCCCCAAGAAAATGAAGAAGATTTTTTAAAAGGATCTCCCATACATTATGCTGATCAATTGGAAGGGAACTTATTATTAATCCATGGCACAGCAGATGATAATGTTCACTATCAAAATGCAGAGATGCTGATTAATGAATTAGTGAGGCATAATAAATTATTTGACTTAATGATTTATCCAAATCGCTCTCACGGCATTTGGGAAGGAGATAATACAACTAGGCATTTATATTCGACGATGACTAATTATTTATTAGAGCATTGTCCCGTGAACCAAAAATAATGTGTTTGCTTTTCTTTAGATTTGACTTTATGTAAGTTTTTATTATTAAGCTTAATATAAACAAAGCATGTTTAAACTGAGCGTGTACTTGCTGTCTATTTTATTATTCTCTTCGTTATAATTGCTCGCCTTATCTATGAATATGGCTGTGCTTTTCTTCTCAATCTTAAAAAAATATACACATTTAGATAGGTCAATCTCAAGTGCGTTTGGAATAGTTATCATTGAAAAACAAATTATTACTGATATAAACTATCTTAGATTCAAGTCACAAATGCAAATTTTTAATGAATATTTGAATTAACAATGGAATCTAATCTGGCATATTTAATAGAGTATTTTGAAAAAGAAAAAGATCGCTTAGAGGCTGAACTGCAGGAATCTATTGATCTTTGGGACTTTGAAATTGCAGAAGCGATAAAAGGCTCTTTGAAGTATGTTCGCGATAAACTCAGAGTATTTAAAAATCTTAAAAATCCTTATGCCAAGAAAATAGAGAGCTTAGAAGATCAAATAAATCGAACATTAGAGATTGATCAATATCCTGAAGGTATGTTCCCTAATAGCGATTATCAAAAATCATGGATCAAGCGACAGACAGACAGAGAAAAAGAAAATAAGGAGCGAAATATAAAGGAGCTAGAGCTATTAAAAAGTATTAGACCAAGGGATATTGTAGATTCTGATATCGTATTAAACCTTATTGGTCAATTAAGAAAAGATGCTATTTCTAAAATTGGGTTTGAAATTTTGGACACATCACTGATGCTATTACTTCACAAAGTTGATCGAAAAGTATTTGTAAGTTTAATATCAAATAACAACCGAAAAATTGACGATTATTTACACAGGAATAATCGAAAAAAGTTAAAGACCTTAGGGTTTAATCCTGTCAGCTACATAAAAGAAATATTTGATTTTGAGGTAAAGAGCGATTTATCTCTATTGCAGGATATTTCAATCATTATGTATGATGTTTTTTCATCATATGGAGATTTAACAATTGAAGTCCATATAATGGTTGAGTAGTTTAATTAAATAAAAAGAGCCGAGATAAATCTCAGCTCTTTAATTTTTTTACGCGCTTGTACTCATTTTCTTAGAGGCACGTTTTCTCTCATGCTCTTTTAAGTATATTTTTCTGATTCGCAATGACTCAGGCGTCACTTCCACATATTCATCACCTTTGATATATTCAAGCGCTTCTTCTAATGAAAATTTGATTGGTGGAATCAATTTAACCTTATCATCGGCTCCAGATGATCTCATATTCGAGAGCTTTTTAGTTTTGGTGACATTGACATCAAGGTCTGTGCTTCGTGAGTTTTCTCCGATAACCTGACCTTCATAAATTTCTTCATTAGGGTTTACAAAAAACTTACCACGTTCTTGTAAGTTATTTAAACTAAAAGGAATTGATTTTCCAGTTTCCATACTGATCAAAGATCCATTGTTTCGTCCAGGTATTTCTCCTTTATAAGGCTGGTACTCGGTGAATCTGTGAGTCATAATGGCTTGTCCAGCCGTAGCGGTCAACATGAAACTTCTTAATCCAATCAATCCTCTAGATGGAATAATAAACTTGATGATGGTTCTGTCAAGCTTTTGCTCCATACTCAGCATTTCACCTTTACGAACAGTCACCGCTTCGATAGCCTTACCAGATAATTCTGTCGGTAAGTCAATATTTAATTCTTCAACCGGCTCATTTTTACGACCGTCTATTTCTTTAAGTATGACCTGAGGCTGACCAATCTGTAATTCATATCCTTCTCTACGCATCGTCTCTATTAATACAGATAAATGTAGTACGCCCCGACCAAATACTTTGAAAGAATCTGCTGTATCTCCAGGCTCTACCTTTAACGCAAGATTCTTTTCAAGCTCTTTTTCTAATCTTTCTTTAATGTGTCTTGATGTGACAAACTTTCCTTCTTTACCAAAAAATGGAGAATCATTAATGGTAAACATCATACTCATCGTCGGCTCATCAATACGAATTGTCGGAAGAGCTTCTGGATTAGTCATGTCCGAAACAGTATCACCTATTTCAAATCCATCAAGGCCCATAATAGCACAGATTTCACCAGCGTCTACTTCCTGAACTTTTTTCTTGTCGAATCCTTCGAATAAGTACAATTCTTTGACCTGAGTCTTAACTTGTGTACCATCACGCTTGATCAAGCAAACTTGCTGTCCTACTTTTACTCCACCACGATAGACTCGACCAATCGCAATTCGACCGATATAAGCGCTGTAGTTTAAGGAAGTAATCAACATTTGTAAAGTCCCTTCTTCAATTTTTGGGTAGGGTACATGCTCTAGGATCATATCCATGGCATATGTGATGTTATCTGTTGGGTTTTCCCATTCTGGACCCATCCAGCCATGCTTTGCAGAGCCAAATACAATTGGGAAATCTAATTGGTCTTCGGTAGCATCCAATGAAACCATTAGATCAAATACTTTATCCACCGCTTCATCAGGCGTACAATTTTCTTTGTCCACCTTATTAACGACAACGATTGGCTTCAAACCTAATTCCAAAGCTTTTGACAAGACAAATCTTGTTTGTGGCATTGGACCTTCAAAGGCATCAACCAGAAGTAAAACACCATCTGCCATGTTCAAGACTCTTTCTACTTCTCCACCAAAATCTGCGTGACCTGGTGTGTCAATAATGTTGATCTTGTGATCTTTGTATCGTACAGATACATTTTTAGCCAAAATGGTGATACCACGTTCTCGTTCTAGATCATTATTATCCATGATGAGTTCACCTGGCTTTTCATGATCTTTGAACAGTTTACCTGCTAGTAGTAATTTGTCTACTAAGGTCGTCTTACCATGATCTACGTGGGCGATGATGGCAATGTTTTTAACTTTTTGCATTAGCTTGTCAATTCAGCGTGCAAAAGTAATCTATTTGAACATATGATGTTTGAAATGATATTAAATGTATTGTTAAGAAAAAAATTAACAGCAATTACGGTTGTAATTCGTTATTTTTGAAAGGTTATCACGTCCAAAATATTATAACACAGAGTTTTGACCAAATTCAAGAGGCAAATACCAAATATATTATCCATTTTACGCATATTTCTTGCGTTCTTTTGCTTTTACATGGCTCTTGAAAGCACTCCATATGCATTGAGTATATCTTTAGGGATTTTTGTCATAGCTGCTATGACTGATTATTTAGATGGTTATCTAGCTAGAAAATGGAATTTAATTTCTAGTTTTGGTAAAATTGTTGACCCTCTCGCAGATAAAATACTCATTTTAGGCATCCTATTCATTTTTAGTTACAAAGGAGTCGTTCCTATGATTTTAGCTGCTATTATCGCTTTTCGCGAAATATTACTCACGATAATCAGATTACTTCTCCTTTCTAAGAAAATCGTCATCGCATCTATCCAGTCAGGAAAGTTTAAAACTGTGTCTCAAGTCATGGTTGTTATAGCGATATATTTGATTCTAATATTTATGGGCTCAATCAATGAGTATATTAGTCCAAGTGTCATCAAGACAATCATTTTAGTCATGATCATTTGGGTAACAACGATCACATTGTATTCTGGATATGAGTTCTTTCGATATAACACTAAGGCGATTCGGCAATTGCAGTGGTAAAACCTTATCAGTGTAGTCGTCATAAACACTTTTCAAGTCTATACTTCTTATGCTATTTTTATCTATTTGCTATAATTGGATCACTTCAATTCGTGCTTATAGCTCAAGATGAACTAGAGTATTTTTCAAGCTAAACTCGTTAAGAAAATTTTAAAACGTTTTCAGAACTTGTATTGAATTGACTTTTTATAAACATTCGCGTCCTAATAAGACAAACAATTATTCTATGACCACTATAAAAAAGTTGACATTATTCCTTTTACTAAATGCAGTCGTATTCAGTGTTTTTGCACAAGAGAAAACCAAAGTAAAGATTAGCACTGAGTTTGGTGATATGATCGTGGAATTACATAATGACACGCCATTTCATAGAGATAATTTTATTAAAAATGCTCAGAATGGATGGTATGATGGGACTATCTTTCATAGAGTTATTCCACAATTTATGGCTCAAGGAGGAGATCCAAACTCAATTAATGCAACTGCCGATCAAACATTAGGAATAGATAGATGCCAAAAAATTCCTGCTGAAATCTTACCACATTATTTTCATAAAAAAGGAGCGCTCGCAGCAGCTAGATTACCTGATAATATGAACCCAGAACGATTCTCAAGTGGATGCCAGTTCTTTATCGTACAAGGTTTTAGGCACAGTCCAGACCAACTTGCCAATCAAGGTAAAGTCATTCCACCCAAACAACAAGCATGGTATAAAGCAGTTGGTGGTTCAGCATTTTTAGATGGCGATTACACCATTTTTGGACAAGTGATAGAAGGCCTAGAAGTTTTGGATTTGATCAGTGCGATGCCGACTCATAAAGACGGAGGAATCAAAGATCGTCCTGTCGAAGATGTTCCAATGACTGTCAAGATTATTCAGTAACGCGCATATTTTCCAGTTCTAGAAGATTATTTGACATTGGGAATTATCAAATTAGAAATTCTTTACGTACAAGCTGTTTATGTAATTAAGGACCTGTTAGAGTAAATCTGAATGAGAAACCATAAGGACATGAATCAATTTTATACAGTAAGATTGGTTTAATAAAAGCGATACTACTCAAAAAGATACTAATCCGTTCGAAAATATTTCATAATCAAGATTTACCAAGCATTGTGTCAACAGATGCACAGACTGTGTATTTATCTAAATAAAATCTATATAGCTCATTTAATATCATCATCAATCACCTATATTGGTATTAAATAAAGAAAATTTTTGATGAGCTTTAAGCCGCTTTATATTGTAGCTCTTTTTCTTCTTGGAATAATACATTCTGCTTTTGCTCAAGTTGACCATTGGGAAGCTATCCTTTTACCATCAGATGATTGTCGATATTTTAAAGGAGATTCTGAGCCTCCACAAGATTGGAAATCAAATGACTTTGATGATGAAAATTGGACATCAACTAATGGTGGGATTGGCTATGGTGATTCAGATGATCTAACTATCATAGATAGAGTGGTTTCTGTTTACATTCGATATGACTTTAGGATTGAAGATGTAGATGATGTAGAAGAAGCGATTCTTCATGCAGATTATGATGATGGCTTTGTCGCATATATAAATGGGGTAGAAATAGCACGATCCTTAGTCAATGGAAATCCACCACTGCATAATACAAATGCGACAGATTTACACGAAGCGACTCTGTATCAAAACGGGCAACCAGAAAATTTTTCATTTAAAAAGAATGTACTTGATGTCTTCCTTCAAAATGGAACAAATGTTTTAGCGATTCAAGTTCATAATTTTGATGGTCTTGAGAGTTCAGATCTAACATCTAATTTTTTCTTAAGCCTCGGTATGAGAAATCAAACCATGACTTACAGAGAGACTCCAAGCTGGTTTACTGCACCAATCACTGAAATTCAAACGCATCTACCAATTGTTAGAATCAATACAACCAATAGGACAATCCCAGATGAACCCAAAATAAAAGCCAGCATCGGGATTATAAATAATGAAGCTGGTATGAACGGAAGTCGAGATCCGTTTAATGAATATGAAGGCGAGATTGAAATAGAAAAAAGAGGTCAGTCCTCTCTTGGTCTTTTTCCAAAGGTCAACTATGGCTTCGAACTAAAAGACGAGGAAGGAAACGATCTGGACACAACATTTTTAAACTTTCCTGAAGAAGAAGATTTTGTGTTACATGGACCATATTCTGATAAGACTTTAATGAGAAATGTATTGGCTATGAAGTTAGCTAATGATCTTGGCGGATATCATAGCCGCACAGAATTTGTAGAACTTTACATAAATGATAGCTACGAAGGAATCTATGTATTGATGGAAAAGATCAAGCGCGATAAGAATAGAGTAGATATTGCAAAACTAAAAGAAGAAGATATAGAAGGTGACGAATTAACGGGTGGATATGTGTTTAAGATTGATAAAGGATTTCCAGATTGGCGATCTGATTTTGAAGTGGTTAATCGACCAGGTACTTTAATTGGTTATCAATTTGTAAGTCCGACACGAGATAAAGTTACACCAGAACAAAAAGCATACATTGAATCATATGTTGATAGTTTTGAAATAGCTTTGCGCCGTGGATCTTTTGCAGGAAAACCTTGGCAAGAATACGCTGATATCAATTCATTCGTAGATCATTTTATTATTAAAGAATTGGCGAAAGATGTTGATGCCTATAGAATCAGCTCTTATTATTATAAAGAAAAAGATAGCGAAGGTGGAAAGATACATGCTGGACCTGTCTGGGATTTTAATATTGCATTTGGCAATGCTGAATACTGTGAAGGGTTTCAAACATCAGGTTGGATGTATTCGCGCAATTGTGACTTGGGTAACCCGTTTTGGTGGAATTCTTTAATGAGCGACGATGATTTTACAAATCAACTCTCTTGTAGATGGACAGATCTAAGACAAGGGGCCTTAAGTCTCGATAGCATTACTCAATTTATTGATGATCAAGCTGAATATCTAAGACCTGTCGTTGATCGAAATTTCCAGAAGTGGCCCATTCTCACTAGATATGTCTGGCCAAATCCTCAGATACATGGTAATTATCAGAGCGAGATAAATAATTTAAAGCAATTCATTACAGGAAGATTAAATTGGATGGATGCAGCGATATCAGCTTCTTGTACCACCACATCTACTACAGATCTTTCAAAGCTCACGTTTGACCTTGCCATTAAGCCAAATCCAGTCTATGATGATATGCAAATAACATTTTATAATCGCAAACAGTCTGATGTTCAGTTGAATGTTCACGATATGATGGGGCGAACAATACAGTCTCTCCATTTACCAAATCTGCGTGTTGGAGAACATCTCTTTAGCATTGGCATACCTAACTTGTCTAAAGGAATGTATATTTTAGAACTCGCTTCGCAATATGAATCTCAATCCGCATTATTTAATAAAGAGAACTAAAGAAAAGGAATTTTAAGTCATATTCTTTACCAGCATTTTTATATGGGGAAGACTCAGCTCAAGTAATTTTTGTATTTGATAATAATTGTTGATTCTTAACTATATGATTTTATTTCAATTCTAATCAATTCAAAATATCTGATTATCATTGTCAATTATTAAAAAGCATTCACATGTTTAGCAAAGAAAAGTTTGATGACTATAGAAACAAATTTAAGAGCTTCCTGCTTAAAGGAGGTCAACTTGATGAAACATATAAGTGGACGGCTTTAGGCGCTTTTGAAGAACATTGGAATATTGGAGCAACAGACATGGCAACGATGATCGATAAATCATTTCAACAAGGAGAGGGTGAAAGACTTTGGTCTGACAAAAATGATTCTGCAAAATCAGTCATGGTGGAGTTCGCTAAAATGAGTCCAGAAATAACTAGAGATATATTTGAAGATCTGTATAGAGAGACTAGCGACGTCGTTCTCAGAATGGATCGCTTTGTCTATCACTGTGATCAAATGTTAGCAGACTTGCAAAAGTTAAGGCCGTCAGCTAATTATCATTATCACGAGGATTATGTCATGATATCTTTCTATCTGAGCGTGAAACATCCAGAATTATACACAGTTTATAATTATAGTAATTTTAAAATGCTACTCACGAAACTTGGTGCTAAGTCAATGCCTGCTTTGAAAGAGTTAGATCGATACTTCAAAGTGACAAGAATTTTTCAAAAGTTTTTAACTCAGGATGAAGACTTAATAGAGGCTTACAAAGAATATATGCGAAAGACAGAAAATTCGCCAGAAATCAATATGATTATGACTCATGATTTTATAGCCGCCTGTACGAATAGCTCATATCAATTAGATAAGTATTAGTTTTCTTTAATCCAAAGTCTACATCATATTCCTTTTGATTGGGGGAGATTCTATATTCAAAAGAGTAGTCTCCATCTTGCCAGAGTTACAATATATAGATAGAGATTTTTCGAATGCTGTTTATCTTATTAATGTCTACTCAATAACAGATCTACGGATTAGTCCCTACTACTAATTATTTAGTAAAAAAACGCTTGTGATTTTTACCAAAATATAAATGGGTAAATGACGACATGATGTGAATATCACCTACTGTCTAAAAGCTGGCATCGTGGCATAAAAGGATGGAATTATAAAATGAGCAAATGTTTACCGAAGCTGTTTAAAGCGACGCGCCCTAACTATATCTTAAAAAGCGCAGGGTCTAAACTCTAAGCCCAAAAGTCAAAATGTCATCATAAAGAACAAACTTCTATGAAAAAGACCTCTTAGCCTTTTGATTCTGTTATATTAGAGAAGAATAAATATCTAACTGCAATGGATCAAAATGTTTTAAAAAGTCCGATAGAGCATTTCTATAAATGGGAATCTGGAATTCCAGAGAAAACTTTTTTACGTCAACCATCTGGCTCATCTTGGCAAACAATTACATATGGACAGGCTGGCCAGCAAGCGCGCAAATTGGCGAGTGCATTACAAGATTTGGGATTAAAGAAGGGAAGCCATATAGGGATTATTTCCAAAAATTGTTGCCATTGGATAATTGCTGACTTAGCGATTATGATGGCTGGCTACATCTCCGTGCCATTTTATGCAAGCCTTACGGCTAAACAATTAAGTGAAGTAATTGAAAAAAGTGATTGTGTTGCTTTATTTGTCGGCAAGCTTGAAAAATGGGATTCAGAAAAAGACAAAGTGTTAGAGAAAGTGCCAGTCATTAGATTTCCTCAGTATAAAGGAGGTCGAGAGATAACGATTGGCCAAGACTGGACTAAACTATTACAAAAGTATGAGCCTTTGCAAGAGAATGTGAAGCCTGATTTAGATAGTTTGTGGACAATCATATTTACATCAGGCACGACTGGTAGCCCTAAAGGAGTCATGCATACACAGCGCAATGCGGCATTATTGATACACAATGAAGAAAAGCATAACTTTTTAAAAACGTTTGATGTACCTGTGGGAGGGAATCGGTTCTTTTCTTTTTTACCTTTAAATCATATTGCTGAACGAACGGCTATTGAATTAGGATCACTGATGAATGGAGGCAGTATTTCATTCGCAGAATCCTTAGAGACATTTGCTCAAAATTTAAGAGACACCAGTCCAACTTTGTTTTTTGCAGTGCCTAGGATTTGGACGAAATTTCATTTAGGTGTGATTGCGAATACACCACAAGAAAAACTCAATAAGCTGTTGAAAATACCGCTCATGTCCGGTATGGTGAAAAAGAAAATAAGAAAAGCACTGGGATTAAAAGATGCGACTGTTATGCTTACAGGAGCATCTATCACTCCCGAACCATTAAAGCAATGGTACAGAAGTCTTGGGATGAATCTAAGAGAAGTGTATGGAATGACAGAAAATTTTGGAGCATTTACAATGATGCCTGACAACGAGCACAGACCTGATACAGTTGGCAAACCAATACCTGGAGCTCGTGGAAAAATAGATCCAGAAACCGGAGAGATATTGATGGACCTTCCGTATATGATGACTGGTTATTACAAAGACCCAGAATTGTCTGCTGAAACACTTGCTGATGGTTGGATGCATACAGGTGACAAAGGTGAATTAGATGCAGATGGATTTTATAAAGTTATTGGTCGTGTAAAGGATACATTTAAAACAGCCAAAGGGAAATTTGTAACTCCTACGGTTATAGAGGAAGAATTTGGAGGGCAAGAATTGATCGAACAGATTTGTGTGTCTGGATTAGGAATAGCCCAGCCAGTGGCAATCATTTGTTTATCTGAAATCGGACAAACTGCTGCTCAGGAATCTGTAACTAGCGAATTAGGAACTCAATTGTCTGAAGTCAATGCAAGGCTTGAAGCTCATGAAAGATTAGCTGCCATTGTCGTCGCTAAAGAAGCATGGTCTGATGATAATGGAATGCTCACTCCAACATTAAAAATACGGAGAGGTGCGATTTATGATAGATATAAAGATCGATTAGAAAACTGGTGTGAGTGTGATGATAAAATTATTTGGGAGAAGAGTTAATCCAATATAATCGTTTTTATGGCAAAGAAATTTGATCGAAAGACCTTTTTCAAAGGAGTAGCAATTGGTACACTGAGTTTACCATTTGGTATACGAGCATTTCGTCCAGCGACAGCACAGTCTACTCATAAGTCAATTGATCTCGGGCGGAAATTTAAATGGAAAATGGTAACTACTTGGCCGCCAAATTTTCCAGTATTAGGAGAAGGATGCGTTTTGGTGGCAGATTGGATTAGAGAAATGTCTGCAGGCAGATTAGACATACAGGTATATGGAGGAGGAGAGTTAGTCCCAGCCTTAGAGGTATTTGGAACTGTCCGAAGTGGGGCTGCTCAGATGGGACATGGAGCATCCTATTATTGGGCAGGAAAGATTCCATCGGCTCAATTTTTTGCATCTGTGCCATTTGGGTTTAATGCCCAACAGATGAACGCCTGGCTATTGAATGCAGGGGGCTTAGAGCTTTGGGAAAGTTTGTATGCGGATTATGGCTTAATACCTATTCCAGCTGGAAACACTGGAGTCCAAATGGGAGGCTGGTATAATAGAGAAATTAATTCAGTTGCTGACTTCAAAGGCTTAAAAATGAGAATGCCAGGTCTTGGCGGCAAGGTGCTAGAGAGAGTAGGAGGTAGTCCAGTTTTATTAGCAGGTGGAGAGATTTACACAGGCTTGGAGAGAGGGATCATCGATGCTGCGGAATGGATAGGACCATACCACGATTACAAGATGGGATTTAATCAGATAGCGAAGTATTACTACACGCCAGGGTGGCATGAACTCGGGACCGAGCTTGAATTATTATTGAATAAAGAGGCATATGAAGAATTACCTGCAGATTTACAAGCGATTGTCACAGCTGGAACGCTCCGCTTAAATCATTGGATTCTGTCTGAGTTTGAAGCTAGAAATAGTGAGTTTATGCAAAAGATTATTGCTGACAAAAATATAGAAATCCGACAGTTTAGTCCAGAAATTTTAAGCGTCTTGAGAGAATATGCTGATGAAGCAATTGAAGAATTAGCAAATTCGGATAAGTTTGCACGCAAGACTTACGATTCTTTTTTAAATTTTAGACATCAAATTCATGAATGGAGTAAGGTGTCAGAGTCTATTTATTATGGTCAACTACAGAGCTGATCTATTGCATATTTAATTTAACTAAAGCATTAAAATATTCAAAAAAACACTTTTCAAATCTACAGTATTTGCCATCTGCCATGAATTGGTCTTGTAAAGCCATATTGAATTCTTGAACGTCCTTTTCTGTTTTCAGATGGTCTATGACTCCTTCTACGATAAGGATGATTCTTTCCTGCTCATCAAATTCGTCATAAGTTTTTAGAATACGTTCTGAATTGTCAGGTATACATTTGACAATTAAATCTTTCTCTTCTTTTGAAAATTTGAAGTCAGCATGTGAAGAATAGGCTAATAAAAAGCCTTTGAATTGTTCTTTTGAAAAAGTAGGCATAAGTCCCATATATTAAAATATATTGCGACGCTCATCATTTTAGACGAATACAATCTATAAAGACACCATTTAAAATGTTAAATTATTTATGGATGTAACTACTATTTGTTCGAAAATATTTAAAAAATATTAGATTAACCGAATAATATTTGGAAAGAGTACAATTAAAAGTAGTACGAAGGCCTGAATGATAAGGAATGGTATAATTCCACGATACATTTGATTTGTAGTTATAGAATCTGGCGCTACTCCTTTTAAATAAAAGAGTGAAAACCCGAAAGGCGGAGTTAGGAAAGAAGTTTGCAAATTAACAGCCAGTAAGATTCCAATCCATACCAAATCTATCTCTAAGGCTATAAATATAGGTGCAACAATAGGAACAAGTATGAAAATGATCTCTATGAAATCAATAAAAAAACCTGCAATAAATACGACGACCATAACTAAGAATAAAAAAGCATTCGGAGATAAGTTTGAATTTTGAATCAACTCTATTAAAAATAAATCTCCTTCTAACTGTCGAAAGACAAATGAAAACACTGTTGCTCCAATTAATATCACAAATACCATACTCGTTAAAAAGGTAGTCTCTCGCATAACTTTTTGCAAAACATCCAAACTGAACTTTCCTTGAAAAATGGTCAATATTATCGCACCCATTGCGCCGACACCAGCAGCCTCTGTAGGCGAGGCAATACCAGCAAAGATAGAGCCTAGTACCGCGACAATAAGCAATAATGGCAAGACAAAAGCCTTAATCAATCGAGGTATATAACCGTCGGATTTAAATGCATCTATTTCTTCTTTTGGAATGACTGGCGCAATCTCTGGTCGTAATCGAGCAATGATCAGTATATATAATATGTACATAACCACTAATAGTAAACCAGGTACAATAGCAGCTCTAAATAAATCTCCTACAGATACATTCAAAACACTACCCAGTAAAACCAATACCACAGATGGAGGTATGATCTGTCCTAGCGTGCCCGAAGATGCGATCGTACCTGTAGCAAGTTCAGCCTGGTATCCGCGCTTGATCATCGTGGGTAAACTGATCAGTCCCATCGTCACTACTGTAGCTCCAACGATACCCGTAGACGCCGCAAGTAAAGCCCCAACGATGACAACTGAAATGGCAAGACCTCCTTTGACAGATCCAAATAGTATAGCCATCGTTTCAAGTAAGCTCTCGGCAAGACCTGAGCGTTCGAGCATAATTCCCATAAAAATAAATAAGGGAACCGCGATCAGGACATAATTGGTCATAATGCCCATGATTCGAGGAGGAAGTGCTGCATAGTTAGATGGCTCTATAAAGCAAATCGCATACAACACCGATAAACCACCAAGCGTAAAGGCGACTGGATAACCATATAAAATCAAGACCAAAATGCTGACAAATACTAATAATGCGATGAATTCCATTGAATTAATGCTTAGTTGATTTGTAAACAATGAAGGCTTTTGCAATTTCAGAAAGTCCCTGCAGTAAAAGAAGAAACATGCCAAACGGAATCATTGATTTGATAACAAAACGATATGGCAGACCTCCAGGATCAGGTGATCCCTCTCCAATCATGTATGAGCTATAGCTATACTGTACTGATATATAGACAAGCAAAAGGCATAAGGGCAGTAGCAAAACCATACCACCAACTAAATTTATAAGTGCTTTATTTTTCTCGCTGAATTGAGAATAAAATAGATCTACTCTGACATGTTTATTCTCTTTCAAAGTGTATCCTGCACCAAGTAGAAAGACCATAGCAAATAGATGCCACTCTAGTTCCATGATCCATGCATCAGTTCTTTCAAATAAAAATCTCCTCAGGACATCGATACATACGAGTAACACTAAAACCAAATTCAGCCAAGATACAGATCTGCCGACAAAATCATTTAACTGATCTATGGTGCGTATAAAAGACTTTATGATAAGCATGTAGCATTGAATATACTACATATTCGCTTCCAAGAGTATACAGATAGAATCAATCTAGCTTATAAATTTTGGATAATATCATATTGCGTAATAACGTGGTATTGCCCCATCATATCTTTAGTAATCACAGCTGGAACTTCCTTAGTTAAATACCGACTTAATTCATTAATAGGCATATCATGTCCCACTTCAGGAAATGGAGTACCAATAATTGACTTTACCTCTTTATTTTGATTGTTTAATGGGTTATCAAGAATGAATGATAAGACCGCACTTTCAGTAACTGAACCTAACAGAATGTCATTTTCAGTAACCGGTAATTGTGAAATGTTTTTAGATTTCATCACATCGAGCACTGATTTCACAGAAGCATTACAATCCACACTAATAAATGCCTCTCCAGATTTTGATGTCAGTAAATCAGAAACCTTTAAATCCGAACTCAAAAAGCCTCTTTGCCTCATCCATTCATCATTATAGATTTTACCTACGTATCGACTGCCATGATCGTGAAAGATCAACACCACTACATCCGTTTCTTTTAGGCGATCTTTCATTTGGATGAGTCCTGCCATAGCAGAACCACAAGAATAGCCGAGTAGTAAACCTTCTTCTTTAGCAAGTCTACGCGAGTACACAGCACCATCTTTATCAGATACTTTTTCAAAATGATCTATGAGATCAAAATTGACATTCTTTGGTAATATATCTTCACCAATACCTTCAGTGATATATGGGTATATCTCAGCTTCATCAAACTCACCAGTTTCATGATATTTTTTGAAGACAGATCCATATGTATCTATAGCCCATATTTTGATGTCTGGATTTTGCTCTTTTAGATATTTAGATACACCTGAAACTGTACCACCTGTTCCTGCGCCGACGACCAGATGTGTGATTTTACCATCAGTTTGCGTCCATAATTCAGGACCAGTTGTCTCGTAATGAGCTGCTGTATTGGATAAATTGTCATACTGATTACACCAAAAAGAATTCGGGATTTCCTTGCTGAGTCTTTCGGCGACACTATAGTAACTTGATGGATGGTCAGCTTCTACATTAGTCGGACAGACAATGACTTCTGCGCCTACCGCTTTTAAAATATCCACTTTTTCTTTGGATTGTTTATCTGTTGTTGTGAAAATACATTTATAGCCTCTGACACAACCGACGAGTGCTAATCCCATTCCAGTATTTCCTGATGTACATTCGATAATTGTACCACCTGGTTTAAGGTCACCTCGTTTTTCGGCATCATCGATCATCTTCAATGCCATTCGGTCTTTGATAGAGTGACCTGGATTAAAGTACTCTACCTTTGCGAGAATAGTGCCCGGTATTCCTTTAGACAATCTATTAAGCTTGATTAATGGCGTATTGCCAATAGTCTCCAATATGTTTTCACGTATATCCATAGAATGCAAAAATACAAAGAAGTGATTTAAAAATGTACTTTAAAAAAGCGTATATGTGTGTCAATTTGCAACATTAATTAAGGAATACGTTTTCTATATACATATTTCCCTTGAGGGGATTTAGGGGTGGAATTTAAAGGTGTTATCTTTTTTGTTATTAAAATTATTAGATCTCATCCACCTGCTCAAGGAGTATATATGCAGTTTGTTCTGCTCCGAAAAAAAAGAATCTAACTGAAATAAGATACTGATTATGTATTCGAGAAAATAGCTCCTTATCTAATGTATTTCATCTCTGCCAAAAACCTAGCATCTTTTACTCCTAGACTATTCGCCACGGCTGAAGACACGACCATTTTGACATCCGCATCATATACATTTGACGGTAACCTGGCTACGACTTTAGCAAGCACAATTCTCCCAAGCATTGGATTCTCAATTCTGATGTAACTGTTGATCCGAGCATCTTGATGCAAAATGAACATGTTCAATGGTTCATTGTCATTTTTATCCCACATCGCGATGCCTTTGTTCGTTAACAGGTTTGGAGATGATAGAAAACTTAGGTCTGGATAATCTCTATTTTTAATGCTCTCATCTTCTACTGTTTTGTTGACAGAGTTTGTTGCGACTACAGTTGTTGTCGGAGGGCTTGTATTCAAACTTTCTGTTGACACATTAGATTTTGTCATGCTTGCTGAAGACACACTTGGAGCTATTGCTGTTTGCTTTACTGATGTCGACCGAGATTTAGAATATGTGACAGAGACAGTGTCTACAGGCGCATTGATTGAGGATGACACGACAGTGGTGGTGCTATTCATTTGTGCTTTCGTTTGATTACTGTCTTTAATTGAAGTATGCTGTACCACTCTGTATTTATGCTGAATTGGTCCAGTATTTTGATCATTATTGACTTCTTCTATTGCACTATTTACGACATCTCGAGGCGTTTGATCGCTTGTTGTATATTGGACTTCAGTTTTCTTGACAATGGTAGTCGGTGCTTCTTTTGTAATCACTTGGCTTATTGCTAGAGCTTGTTTAACATTCTCTGTAGAAGCTGTTTGCTTGATGACAGGAGTCACTTTTACAGGGAATGAGTTGTCGATGGCCATCCATCCGATATGAAGTATTTGGTCTGGACTAATCGTCAGGCCAGTTAACTGATTTTGATTGACTAAGGTATTGATATCAGTATTGAAATAGCGCTTTGCAATTTGAAAAAGATTGTCTTTTTTCTTTACCTGATACATCACTTTTACGAATGATACTGTCGTATTGTTCTTATTCGTTTTATGAGTGATTATCGCTACGTTTTGTACTGGTATGATAAGCTCTTGGCCCACTGAAAGTATTGTAGCCTTATTCAATCCATTAATATTATAAATTTCTTGGACTGATGATCCTGAAAATTTTGACAAACTGTATATCGTTTCTTTTGGATTCAGATGGTGTACATAGTGGAGACCATATTCTGATGTGTGATATGTCACTATCTTCTGTAAATCATCATTTGCCTGCACAAAATTGATTTGAAGCATAAACATAAAAATGGCACAAACAATCGAGTTATAGAACATAAACGCTTTACTTTGAGGAGTAAATATATTAAAATAAATAGTAATATGTAAATTTTTAACTTATACTCAATGTTTTATGACTTTGCTAACAATTGGCTCTTGTATGCGATCCATGTCAGATCGTCGCTCGAAGAAACATCGCTAAATGACCTGTTGTCCTATTTTGGTAAAGATGATCCTTCAAATCCCAATGGCAATAGGCTCGCTATAGATTCCATGACAATGATCTTATTTTGACTATAGAGGATAACTTCAGTTTTTCTGTTATATCGATATGAATTTTCGCTAATCACCTGTCTACACGCCCCGCATGGACTCACTGGATCTGATACGAAGTCGCCATCAGCAAAAGCAGTGACTGCAATCGAGACGATTGGTATGTTTGGATAGATTGATGCAGCGGCAGCGAGAGCTGTTCTCTCAGCACATAAGCATAAGGGATATGATGCATTTTCCTGATTGCTACCACCAAGGATTTTACCATTTTCGAGTAAAATCGCCGCACCCACAGCAAATTTTGAATATGGACTATATGAATGTTTAGTATGTTCTTTAGCGACTTGTATCAATTCTTGTCGCACAGAGTCTAACTCGTCGGTGTTCTCGTATTCATTGACTGTCAAAGGATTTTTCATAATACACGTCTTGGGTCTAATGTAATGTAACATTTCCTGTTTTTATTGTTTATATATAGTTTCTCCTTTCGGTAAATGTTAACTTTTACACTTGATAAAACATAATTTTATTCTTATGGACATTCTATGAGCTGTCGGCATTCTAAAGGGGAGACAAAGGATGGACGAATAGCACTAATAAGACATAGTTAGAATAGAAATCTCATGATATCTCTCTCCTTAATTCTTCTGTGACAATTTAAAGATAAGACAGATTACAAAATACTCATGAGATTGAGCCACGCATTTTTTCTCTCTATTATATTTTATAATATTGAGGAGATTTTAATATTAGACTCATGTCAATAATCATAGGAGGTCCTCCAAGTTCTGGCAGCTCCTTATTATCAGTTATTTTAAATCGGCATTCAACTGTTGCTTGTCTGCAAGAAACTCATTTATTGACAAAGGAGAGTTTAATGGCGAATTGGACAAACAATAAAAAGAAAATTTTAGGAGGAAGATTACATAGTCCAGGCTGGCATCAATATTCAAAAGTTGATTTGCCAGAATTAGAATCACATAATATTCAGGATCTCATCTCCCAGTCGGGGTCTCTGGCGGAATTTACAAATCTATACTTTTCAAATGTTGCTATTCAAGAGAATAAAATGATATGGGCAGAAAAGACGCCAGCAAACATTTATTTTTTTCATAAGCATACAGCTGGTTTCAGAGACGCTAAGTTTATATTGACTATAAGACATCCTTACGATATCATTGCCTCATTAATACAAAGAGGTAAATCATTGATAGACGCAGTGGCTCTTTGCTTGCTGAATATTGGAGTTGGATATATACAATCCTTAACGATAAACCTACACGTGATTAAATATGAATCAGTTGTCACTTCACCTAAGCAGTCGGTAGAAGCTATGTGCCAAGAACTCGATATCGATTTTGAGCAAAACATGATCAGACCAAATGACCTGCCTACTGTGAAGATGGATGGGTGGAATCACTATGAAGATGGACCTATTAAAAAAGACAGTATCAATAGATTCAAAGATTTGACAGCAGAACTTCAAGAAAGAGTATTAGACTTATGCGAGCACGTAGTGATTAACCCAGAGCATTTAAAAAAGTATGGTTTAATAATACCGGCTTCTATCTTAGAAAACATAAATATAAATCATCTTATCCTTCACTATGACTATGATAAAAAAGAGAAACATTCATCCATTGCGATTAAACCAAAATTAGTAAAAGACCGTTTGATTAGAATCATAAAGTCTCATCCTAGTTCTAATCCTTATCCGATCTTATATTTTGAAAGTCCAACTAAATAAATGAAGCAGTACGAATCTCCAAAAACAGCATACGAATATTTAAAATTCGAATTAACAAATGATCATGACGACCGTGAGGCAGCCAACGTATTGAAAATATTCTTTCAAGATCTTTTTAATATACATAATCCGAAATCAGCAGATAAATGGCATGATTCATTAGACTCTCAAAAATGTCAGTTGTATGCCGAACGATTGAAAGATGGTGAGCCAGTTCAGTACATCACTGCCTTGACAAATTTTTATGGTTATCATTTCAAAGTAAACCGACATGTATTAATACCAAGGCCTGAAACTGAAGAATTAGTCTACTGGATTTTAGAAGATTTACAAGGAAATAAAAGCCAACTTGATGTACTTGATATTGGCACAGGAAGTGGATGCATCGCCATCACATTAAAATTAAAAAAGCCACAACTTCGGATGTTTGCAATTGATGAAAATCTGGACACACTAAATGTGGCACGGATTAATTCGAAAAAACTGGATGCAATGGTTCACTGTATGAAGGTCGATTTTACGGACAAAGAACTTTGGGCTTCAGTGATCAAAGTAGATATTATTGTATCAAATCCACCATACATTTGTCATAATGAAAAGGATAAAATGACGAGTTCTGTTATCCACTATGAGCCAGATCTTGCATTGTTTGTTGATGATGACAAGCCACTTTTGTTCTATTCCTTAATTGCAGAATTTGGAAAAACTCATCTTAAAGAAAACGGAACAATCTATCTTGAGCTAAGTGAATTTAGAGCGAATGATATCTGTGTACTATTTAAAGAAAATGGGTATTCTGACATCGAACTAAAAAAGGATTTACAAGGTAAAGCGCGAATGCT
>ENA-ORXT01000813-ORXT01000813.1-marine-metagenome-genome-assembly--contig:-NODE-813-length-46165-cov-4.511435_pt1 | contig 46165 bp, 45 predicted proteins | sample MGYA00237868_ERZ511482 | MGnify/ENA metagenome assembly ERZ511482
AAAGTCGGTACTTCAACCTCACCGCCTAGCGCTGTTGTACTAAAGCGCACAGGAATGGTACACCTCAAATCCCCCCCGTCACGTGTGAAGATGTCATGCGGCCTAAGTTCCATCTGGACATACAAATCACCCGCAGGCCCGCCGTTCACACCGCCCTCACCTTCACCTGACAGGCGAATTCGGTCGCCTGTATCCACACCCATAGGAATTTTAACTTCCAGTGTTTTGCTTTCTTCAACGCGCCCCTGACCATTACAGCTGCTGCAAGGTTGCTTAACAATTTTACCTTTGCCCTGACAGTTCGGACAGTCTTGCTGCACGGCAAAGAAACCTTGCTGAATGCGTACCTGCCCTTGCCCATGACACGTGCCACACGTTTCAGGGGTAGTCCCCTCTTTAGCGCCACTTCCACCACACGGCTTACAGCTTCTTAGCGCCGGTATGCGAATATCAACCGTGGTACCAAACACCGCTTGCTCAAGGTCTAGGTCAAGGTTGTACTGTAAGTCATTCCCCCTAAAGGCACGGTTAGCGCCGCCTCCACCCCCACGACCGCCGCGTCCACCACCGAATATCTCATCGAAAATATCACCAAAACCGCCGCCTCCGCCACCAAAGCCGCCTTGGCCTGCAGAACCGTCTACACCCGCATGACCAAATTGATCATAAGCGGCGCGCTTTTGCGGATCTTTTAAGATGTCATAAGCTTCTTGCAGCTGCTTAAACTCAGCTTCAGCCTTAGGATCGCCGGGTTTACGATCGGGATGACATTTCATCGCTTCGCGACGATGCGCCGTCTTTATTTCGCTATCACTGGCGCTTTTGCTAACACCTAAAACTTCGTAAAAATCCGCTTGAGCCATACTGTAAACCTAAATCTGTCGCTTAATTCTAAAATTGTCATCGTCTTAAAGATGCCTTTATTAATGGCCGACTTAAAACAGCCCCACCCTTAATAAAGAGATCCTCACACTCAGTAAACCAAAGCAGGCGCGTAAAGAATGAACCCTACGCGCCTGTGATCTTTAGCAAAGTCGTTGATTACTTCTTAGTGTCGTCAACTTCTTCAAACTCAGCATCAACAACATCGTCATCTGCTGGTTTTTTACCCGATGCATCCGCACCTTCTGGTGCATCACCCGGCGCGCCGCCGGCTTGAGCCTGTGCTAATGCGCCTGAGGCTTCCATAAGCGCCTGAGACTTGGTCTCAATTAGCTCTTTGTTGTCGCCTTTAATCGCCGCTTTAACTTCATCGATCAACCCTTGAATCTTAGCAACTTCAGCAGGGTCTGCCTTATCGCCAATCTCTTTGATTGATTTTTCAGTGGCGTGCACCATGCCATCGGCTGTGTTACGCGCATCGATCAACTCACGCATGACCTTATCGTCAGCGGCATGTGCTTCGGCGTCTTTAACCATCGCATCGATCTCTTCATCTGACAAACCTGAAGACGATTTGATCTGGATAGACTGCTCTTTACCCGTCGCCTTATCTTTGGCCGAGACGTTTAAGATACCGTTAGCGTCGATGTCTAAACTCACCTCAATTTGAGGCATACCGCGTGGCGCCGGTGGGATATCGGTTAGATCAAAACGACCTAACGACTTATTCCCTGAAGCCATCTCACGCTCACCCTGCAACACGTGCACCGTCACCGCATTTTGGTTGTCATCAGCCGTTGAGAAAACCTGCTGCGCTTTAGTTGGGATTGTGGTGTTCTTTTCGATCAATTTGGTCATCACGCCACCCATTGTCTCGATACCTAGAGACAGCGGCGTTACATCCAACAACAATACGTCAGTCACCGAACCACCTAACACACCCCCCTGAATCGCCGCGCCCATAGCAACCGCTTCATCTGGGTTCACATCTTTACGTGGCTCTTGTCCGAAGAAGTCTGTAACGGCTTCTTGAACCTTAGGCATACGTGTTTGACCACCTACCAAGATAACATCATCAATCTCAGATGCTGATAAACCCGCATCTTTAAGTGCTGTCTGACAAGGGCCAATCGTACGTGTCACTAGGTCATCAACCAAAGACTCTAACTTAGCACGTGTTACTTTGACGCTAAGGTGCTTAGGACCTGACGCATCAGCTGTAATATAGGGCAGGTTCACATCCGTTTGAGTGGAAGAGGAAAGCTCAATCTTTGCCTTCTCAGCCGCCTCTTTTAAACGCTGTAGCGCCAAAGGATCGTTGTGCAAATCCATACCGCTGTCTTTCTTAAACTCATCCGCTAGATAATCGATCAGACGCATATCGAAGTCTTCACCACCAAGGAATGTATCTCCGTTAGTCGCGAGTACTTCAAACTGATACTCACCGTCAATCTCAGCAATTTCGATGATCGATACGTCAAATGTACCGCCACCTAAATCGTAAACCGCCAGCTTCTTATCGCCTTTAGCCGCTTTGTCCATACCGTAAGCCAATGCTGCAGCAGTCGGCTCGTTAATGATGCGCTTTACATCAAGACCGGCAATCTTACCGGCATCTTTTGTTGCTTGGCGCTGAGAGTCGTTAAAGTAAGCAGGCACCGTGATAACCGCTTCGGTAACTGACTCACCAAGATACGCTTCCGCATCTTTCTTAAGCTTCATCAAAATGAGCGCTGAAATCTCAGGGGCTGATTTCTTCTCGCCGTTCACTTCAACCCATGCATCGCCGTTGTCAGCTTTTACGATGTCATAAGGCACCAGTTTAATATCTTTTTGTACCGCTTCCTCGTCAAAGGTGCGTCCAATCAAACGCTTGATTGCGTACAGTGTATTCTTAGGGTTAGTGACCGACTGACGCTTCGCTGAGTGCCCAACCAGTACTTCTCCCTCGGTAAACGCAACGATCGATGGCGTGGTACGATGACCTTCCGCGTTCTCGATAACTTTTGCTTCTTTACCTTCAATGACGGCAACACATGAATTGGTTGTACCCAAGTCAATTCCAATAATCTTTCCCATCTTCGTTTCTCCAAAGAAAACTTTTTAACTTGAGAAATAAATGCGGCTCATTTCTCTTAATTCAAGTAAATTTATGGTTAAAACCTTATAAATAACTGGATATGTAACGTTTCCAGTTGTTATTTGCGGTTTATGGGTTTTTTACGACCATTACCATCGCAGGACGAACCAAACGACCGCTCATGGTGAAGCCTTTTTGCATCACGGCCATGACCGTATTGTTTTCCATATCCGGATTAGGCTGCATCGCCATCGCTTGGTGTAGCTCTGGATTGAACTTCTCACCCACCGGATCAACCGCTTCGATATTGTTCTTTTCCATCACCGACTCAAACAATTTTAGCGTCAGGCCCATGCCTTCGCGAATTTGCTCAACATCCCCATTCGCAGCCATCCCCATTTCCATACTATCGACAACCGGTAGCAGGCTCTCCACAAACTTCTGAGACGCAAACTTATGCGCATCGTCCACTTGCTTTTCGCTGCGTTTGCGGTGATTTTCCATCTCCGCTTGCAAGCGCACTAGCGTGTCCCAGCTCTCATCAGCCTTCTTTTGCGTAGTGTGTAACTTTTCACGCAGCTGAGCGATAATTTCTTCGCTGGATAGGTTCGCATCGTCCTGGGCCTCGGCGGTGTCGTCTGCATCAGTGTCAACTGAAACAAAGTCCACTTCAGCCTCAGGCGCTTGCTGGTTTTCAGGTGTCTGTTCGGATCTGCTCATTGGCTTAACTCTCTGGAAATGTGCTTTGCAAAGTATAATTTGGGTAAAGCGATCATTTTCAACCTCGGGAGGTCAAAAAGTTAAGAAAAATTTAGATTGTTTAGAGTTTGGGGGTCACCCATCTGGTAGCGGTGATTAGACTTCGCCGCAATGTGCGCACAAAGCCCAAATCACCTCACCAGACAGGTTATCTTTGAGTCGATGGGCTTACAATGGATATACTTTGCAAAAAAGGAGAAAACCTACAAAAGCCTCTCTCAGGCCACTCAACCACCGCCAACCAAGTGGCTTGTGGTATTTGATTAACGAAGACCTTACGAGTCCCTCAACAATCAAACTCGGTAATAACCTTAAGGCGAGTTGGCGAAGTCAATCAAATACCACAAGCCACAAACCCTAAGCAACCCGAGACCGCAACGCCGCACTCAACAGCCGCGAAGTAATATCCACCACCGGAATCACGCGCTCATACTGCATGCGCTTCGGCCCGATCACACCCAACACCCCAAGGTGCTTGTCATCAATACTATAAGGCGCGGTGACCAAGCTGCAATCTTCAAACACCGCTCTACCTGACTCACGCCCAATAAAGATCTGAACGCCTTTTGCCTGAATGCAATTATCCAGCAGTTTAAGCACGTCGCGCTTTTCGTTGAAGGCGTTAAAAATTTGCCGCAGTGTGCCCATGTCAGAAAAATCAGCATATTCCATCAAGTGAGTTCTGCCGACAATCAAACAATCATCTTCTGAGGCATCACTACCTGAGGCTCCTCCGAAGGCTTGCTCACCTAGCTCGATGGCTGACAGCATCATCTGGTTTAGCGCTTCGCGGTCCTTGCGCATGGCGTCGAGCATATGTGCTCTGGCCTGCTGCAAATCCATACCATTGAGGTTTTCATTAAGGTAATTACTGGCTTGCTGAAGCTCACTGGAAGTGTGCTCACGCTCGGTATGCAAGATACGATTTTGAATCTCGTTATCGCTCATCACCAACACCACCAACACCTGATCGGCGGATAAATGCAAAAACTCAATATGCTTAATGGCCAGCGACTCAACACTTGGCATGGTCACAACGCCTGCGAGCTGCGTAAAATTAGACAATAAGCTAGAAGCGGTTTGAATTAATTCAGAATGCGTGGTTGCACCGCCCAATTGAGTATGCAACAAACCCAAATCATCGTCATTGATATCTTGAACGTTAACTAATGAGTCAACAAATAAGCGGTAACCCCGGGCAGTGGGGACACGACCGGCCGAGGTATGTGGCGCATGGATATAGCCTTGATCCTCAAGCATTGCCATGACGTTGCGTACGGTCGCCGGGCTTATTTTCAGGCCGCTGCGTTTAGCCAGTGTAGTAGAGCCGACCGGCGCGCCATCAATGATATAGCCTTCAATCAGCACCTTAAGCAGCTGCTGAGCCCTGTCATTTAGTTTGCTGTTGTCGATTGCCATAACCAATACCTGATGCGACTTACCGTAAATTATACTACGTTATATTGGGGCTAATCACCTTGTTACAAATAGATTTAGTGCGCTTGCATTTGTAGTGAAGGTTTGCCACTCTAAATGTCCTACTAAAAGCTGGAACTCCTCATGCGCGCCTTCAAGCGAATCGGTTTATTTTCCAAACAAGAAGACTCGCGCATTAGCAGCACACTGGTTCAGCTTTATCAGTTCCTTAAAACGCGCGAATTCACCCTACTAGTGACGCCTACTGTGGCCTCATTTTTAGACATTGAATCGTTTGATGAAGCTGAACTGGCCGACAATATTGATCTTGCGATTGTAGTCGGCGGCGATGGAACCTTACTGCAAGTCGGCCGACTGCTCGCACCTAAAAACATTCCCATTATTGGCGTTAATCTTGGACGGCTGGGCTTTTTGGTGGATATCTCCTCCTCAAAGCTTGATCAACAGCTTCAAGAAATGCTTGAGGGAAAATACACCGTCGAGCCAAGAACTTTGCTACAAGCGGATGTGTTTCGAGGTGATGAGATATTGGGCTCTGAAAGCGCACTCAATGACGTGGTGGTACACGTACGCAACGATGTACGAATGATTGAGTTTGATACCAAAATTGATGGCGAATTTGTGAATACTCAACGCGCCGATGGCATGGTCGTCTCAACCCCCACAGGCTCCACCGCCTACTCCTTATCCGCCGGTGGCCCTATCCTTCACCCCAGTTTAAATGCCGTGACCCTAGTGCCGATTTGCCCACATACATTGAGTCATCGGCCTATTGTGGTGAGTGCTGAAAATGAAATTGAGATATTATTGTGTGAATCTCGCGATGTTGATGCACGGATATCCTTTGACGGGCAGGCCAATATTAATTTAAAAGCGGGAGACCGGATAGTCATTCGCCAGCACGAGAACAAGCTACTGCTGATTCACCCGGAGGATTATGATTATTACCATATTTTACGCAGTAAACTGGGCTGGAGTGCAACACCGCCGTAAGGGTAATGGCATTAGCCTTTCGCTAACCATTAGGCTAGCTAGACCACAATAAAAAACAACAATAGAGCGAGGAAACACCATTGGCTGACATAGCCCACTTAAGAAAAGTATTAACCCAAAACAAAGTCATTGCGATGGTGGGCCTGTCTGACAAACCGCACAGACCGAGCTATTTTGTTGGTAAATACCTTCAAGAACACGGCTTTCAAATTGTTCCGGTTAACCCGGTTAAACAAACAATCTTAGGCGAGCCGTGCTACCCAACGCTTGAAGACATTCCCTTTAAAGTGGACATGGTTGACTGCTTCAGGCGTTCTGAATTAATCCCGCCGCTTGCACGCTCTGCCGTTGCCATTGGCGCGAAATGTTTGTGGATGCAGCTCTCAGTGATTAACGAGGAAGCTAGAGACATCGCCGAGGCCGCAGGCTTAGATGTAGTGATGGATCGCTGTCCGAAAATTGAGTATGCACGCATCTTTGGCGGGCTTAATTTTGCAGGGGTCAATACCAAGATTATCTCATCCAAACGCCCTCGGCAGATTAACCTTTGAACATCGACATCGAAATTACCCGCATCCAACCCACTAAAACCGCAGCGTTGGAACACCGTGGGCCTGCAGAGCTAGTCGATGACTCGGTTAGTAAATTTAGTAAATGGCGCAAAACAACCGGCCTATCACCTGTTGCAAGCAGTAAAAGCTTTGGCATCGCTTACGATGACCCTGAGACTACTCCGCCTGCTAAATTTCGATTTGATATTTGTGGGGAAGTAACAGCTATTGTTGCGGAAAATGCCGATGGCATTATCAATAAAGTCATGCCCGGTGGGCGCTGCGCTAAGCATCGGCACGTTGGCCCTTATGACAAGCTAGACGATAAGGTACGTTATTTATATAGCACTTGGCTGCCTGAAAGTGGCGAACTGCGCAGGGACTTTCCGGTGTTTTTTGAGTATATGAATTTGGCGCAAGATGTGCCCGAGGCTGAGTTGATTACGGATATTTATATGCTGCTTGATTAGGGTGCTTGACCTCACAGAGCGCGATAATCTTCAACGCAGTTACAGTGAAGAACATTCTATATGTTTGCAAGCTACAAGAAACTTCATTGCGGATACTAATCAAATTGCAATGGTTTATAAACTTCACGCTTAGGCAGTGTCAGTTTAATCGAATTTTCAGATCCAAAGAATTCTGACGCTAAATCCCCAACGCTAACCGAAGGAAAAAGCGCTTCGCTCAGAATACCTCGTACCGCTTCTTCGATTGATATCTGATGCAGTTCTGCATGTGCCTGTAAGCCCTGAATTATCTCATCGTCAAGTTTACTGATGTGTAGGGTTGTCATTATTAACATCTCGATATTTTTATATCACTTATGAAGCCAGTGCTTCTAAATTTAAACCATAGCGCACGTTCCTGCCAAGCCTAAGCAACGTTAATACGGTTTTATTCGCCAATAAATCACTAAGGCCTCGCAGCGCAGTAAGAGCGGTGCGCAATGGCAACAGTTATTCGCGCCAAAAATGTCAAATTAATGGCGCGAATAACCCTCCTAATCGCGCCACTGCTAAAATATAGCCCAGAAATAACTCAACCCTAAGTGCGATCAAAATAGAACGCTACGTACTAAAAATATTAACTAAAGCCTGAACTATGCCAAATAGTGATCACTTTATAATTATTTTAACGATAGAATGTAGAAACCCCATGAACTATGACGCAAGGGGTGACTACGAGACCGCACTCAACTACCTCAAACAGTCTCTCGCCATTGCCCAGCAAATCGGCGATAAGTCCGGCGAGTGTGTTACTACAATTAATTTGGGCCATATACACTGGCAGAACGACGATCAAAAAAGCGCAATGAAGTGCTGGTCTGAAGCTTATTTAATCGCTAAAAAAATGAATCATGCACAAGCCTTGGATGCTTTAGAAAGCATAGCTGAGCAATTGGACTTAGACGGTGGTTTAGCAGGCTGGGAAAAGCTCTTAAATTAACACCACCGATAGAGTATTACGCAGTACTTTAGGCTGAACATGATGAACTTGTTATAATTTAACTCTAAAAGTACATTCGAGCGTTGACTTAAGACCCAGAACCAACGCTGCCCCAAAGAAATCGGGTGTATCAAAATAAGCGCCTTCAGGCCGCAGGCATGTCGAAGCGTTTTTGATGCACCCGATTTCGCCCAACCAGAGATAAAACCATGGCCGACCGCGAATTCGCCGACGAAACCCTTTGCCTCCATGCAGGCCAAATCCCCGACGCTGTCACCGGTTCACGCGCCCCGCCCATCTACCAAACCAGCTCCTACGTATTTGACAGTGCCGACCACGCTGCTAGCCTGTTCAACCTACAAACCTTCGGCAACGTCTACTCACGCCTAAGCAACCCAACTAACGCCGTATTTGAAGAGCGCATCGCCGCACTAGAAGGCGGTCGCGCAGCACTGGCCGTAAGTTCTGGCATGGCCGCGCAAATGACCGCCCTACTGTCATTGGTTAACACCGGCGAAGAAATCGTGTCGGCGCGCACCCTCTACGGCGGCAGTTACTCCCAATTAGATGTCAATTTTAAACGCCTCGGCATCACGACGCACTTTGTTGACCCAGATGACCCTGAAAATTTCCGCAAAGCCATTACACCTAAAACAAAATTGCTTTACGCCGAAACATTGGGTAACCCAAACCTCAATGTGCTAGATATCGAAGCGGTCGCCACTATCGCTCACGAGGCCGGTATTCCATTGGTTGTCGATAACACCGTACCCTCGCCAATGCTGTGTAAACCCATGGAGTTTGGCGCTGACATCGTGATTCACTCTGCCACCAAATACATTGGCGGGCACGGGACGTCTATCGGTGGCGTTATCGTTGAGTCTGGCAAATTTCCATGGGATAACGGCAACTTCCCCGGCATGGTTGAGGCGTCAGATGGCTACCATGGGGTGCGTTTTTACGAAACCTTCGGTGACTTTGCTTTTATTATGAAAGCGCGCATGGAATACCTGCGAACCCTCGGCCCGAGCATGAGCCCGTTCAATGCGTTCAGCTTTCTTCAGGGCTTGGAAACCTTACATTTAAGAATGGAGCGCCACTGCGATAATGCCATGGCGGTGGCCAACCATTTACAAAACCACCCAAAGGTCGCTTGGGTCAATTACCCAGGGCTTGCCGATAACAAATATTACGATCTAGTGCAAAAGTACCTGCCAAAAGGGGCCAGCGGGTTACTCACCTTTGGCGTTAAAGGCGGTGCAAAAGCCGGTGAGACGTTTATTGAAAGCGCCCAGTTTATGAGCCATTTGGCTAATATCGGCGATGCTAAAACTCTGATTGTACACCCCGCCTCTACCACTCACCGCCAGCTAGATGAGACGCAGCAAATTAAAGCCGGCGTATTGCCAGATATGATTCGTATTTCGGTGGGTATTGAAAGCATCGATGATATTTTGTGGGACATCGACCAAGCGCTGGACATTGCCGCAACGTGAGGCAATAAAAAAGCCAGCTAAAAAGCTGGCTTTAATGTTAACTGCTTAAAGATTTTAAGCAACTGGCGTGATCAGTGCGCCATTTTCTTTTATTTCAACTTCAGGGTGGTGCTTGCCGATTGTCGTTTTGATCTCTTCAATCGTGTCGTCATCAACATCAACAAGCAATAAAATGCTGCCGCTTTCAACCGCCGTGACATACTCTTCGATATCATGGTGAGGTGCTGATACACCGATCATAGAAGAGATCCAAGCACCCAAACCTGCGCCCAGTGCGGTACCACCCAATACAGCGCCACCGCCGATGATGAAACCAGCAGGTGGGAATACTAGACCGGCTAAACCACCGATTAAGCCTAACCCGCCGCCGAGTGCTGCGCCTTTTTGCAGCGATGGCACCAAGTCACTCATGCCGAGGTCGCCAAAGTCACTAATGTTGTGTTCGCCAAGCTCTGCTGAGTCTAGCGACGTATCAAGCCCGACGCTTTCATGAGCTAATATACTAATGCTTTGTGGTAAGACGCCCTGAGCGCGTAAATCGGCAATGGTGCTGGTTGCTGACTGCTTGTTTGGACTCAAAAAATATAGTTTTTTCACGCTGGTTACCCTATAAAATAATTATTAAATTAGCTTGAGCCCTCGCGTTGAGGCCTCTACAACAGATTTTGCTTAACAGTGTTAGTTATTGGTGCATTGTAAAGTGTGTCTTGAAGAAAGCCAACCGTCTGTATTCCTAAGAGCGTCTTAGCACTGGGTAGCGTTTTGTTTATCCTACTAACAATGAATCGCTTCAAATAATTCCCCTATCTTTTACCCCCCTTTACCTAACAAGCATCAACCGCTTTTCAAAACCCTAAAACAAAAACCTTGCAACCGATCCCTTAATTGTTATTATCAAAACCTATGAACACATTCAACACTCAACGATTTATGAAGCCAGCCGAACAATCTGCTCCTAACGGAACGGACTATTTATGGCTGGGTTATTGGTTTGATCTTATTAGATAGGTCGTTGACGTACAGCATACGTAGGCGGTCTTAACTGCCTACTTTGAACCCCGATAGGCAGTGGCTTATCGGGGTTTTTTTTGGAACAAAGGAAATTGAACAATGAACAGCAGTACTCATTCAGACGCAACCTTGGAAGATTTAAACGTGTTAAGTGCCGAACGATTAATTACCCCTTCGCAGCTAAAAGCGCTAATACCCGTTACCGATAGTGCAATGCAAACGGTAGCAGAGGGGCGACGCACCATTAAAAACATTATCGATAGAACTGACCCTCGCCTGTTTTTAGTGGTTGGCCCGTGCTCCATTCACGACCCAGAGGCCGCGATTGATTACGCAAAGCGCCTTCAAGCACTCGCGGCAGAGGTCTCAGACACACTCTACCTGGTGATGCGTGTTTACTTTGAAAAGCCGCGCACCACCGTAGGCTGGAAGGGTTTGATCAATGACCCACACCTAAATAACTCGTTCGATATCGCTGAAGGCTTGCAAATTGGCCGCACCCTGCTAACTGATCTAGCAGAAATGGGTATTCCAACTTCTACAGAAGCACTAGACCCTATCTCGCCTCAATTCTTACAAGACCTTATTTCTTGGAGCGCTATTGGTGCTCGCACCACAGAATCACAAACGCACCGCGAAATGGCGTCAGGCTTGTCCTCAGCAGTTGGTTTTAAAAATGGAACCGATGGGGGCTTGGCGGTTGCGATGAATGCATTAAGCTCTGTGTCTGAGCCACACCGTTTTTTAGGGATTAACCATGAAGGTGAAGTCTCGGTTATTCACACGCGTGGCAACAAGCATGCCCACGTGGTACTACGTGGTGGCAGTAAAGGCGCTAATTATGACGCGGCCAGTGTTGCAAAATGCGAGGCGGCATTAACCAAAGGCAACCACCCGGCTAACATTATGATTGATTGCAGCCATGCCAATTCTGAAAAAGACCATAACCGTCAAAAGCAGGTAATGGAAAACGTAAGTGAGCAGATCGTTGCAGGCAATAACTCAATTGTTGGCTTAATGATTGAAAGCAATATCGGGGCGGGAAATCAGAAAGTGCCGGCTAATCTTGCTGACCTTAAGTATGGCGTGTCGATTACCGATGCCTGTGTGGACTGGGAAACCACTGAGATTATGGTGCGTGATATGCGTGAGCAGTTGAAATCTATTTTGCCCGAACGCCAGTCACAAAAAGCTAAAGCAGTCGCTTAATGTAAGCAGCGCGGGTAAGCATAAATCTATGCTTACCCGCTTTTATGGCTTACCAGCTGACATCCTCATAAATATCGTCTAAACATAGCCCAGCCTCATACTGCGTGTCACCCAACCCACATTGCACATGAATGATTTGATGGGGCTCTAAAACAGATGACCCCCATATTCCCTCATCATTGCGTTGGTAATATTTAATGAACGGTCGGTTAATTTAAGCCGTCACTACCTTAGCACCGCTTGGCGTTCCTAAAATCAAGACATCTGCAGGGCGCGCTGCAAACAAACCCACCGTCACCACCCCTACAATCTGATTAATATGCCGCTCTGTGGCCACAGGGTCAGTAATTTCTAACCCCGTCACATCTAAAATAATATTGCCATTGTCTGTAACGAACCCTTCTCTTAGCGTAGGCTGTCCGCCGATTTTGACCATTTCCCGCGCCACGTAGCTTTGCGCCATGGGGATGACTTCAACCGGTAACGGAAATTTACCCATGACATCGACTAACTTACTTTCATCGGCAATGCAGACAAACTTTTCACTGGCTGCCGCAACGATTTTCTCCCGCGTTAGCGCGCCGCCGCCGCCTTTTATAAGGTGCAGCTGCGCATTGGACTCATCCGCGCCATCGACATATAAATCTAGTGGGCCGGTCTGGTTTAATTCCATGACCTTTATGCCGTGAGACTTAAGACGCTCAGCGCTTGCAATTGAGCTTGCCACGGTGCCTTTTAAAGGAATCATGCTTTTAGCGAGAAGATCAATAAAGTGATTGGCGGTTGAGCCTGTTCCAATACCAACAATGGAATTGTCTTCAACATATTCCAACGCAGCCGCAGCCGCTGCCTGCTTCATTTCATCTTGTGTCATGACAAAAGTTTCTCAAAATTTTCAGATGGCCGCATCATACCGAATGCTGTTAGCCTAGGCACTCTTTAAGAACACGACGAGCCTGTAAAATTTAGGCTTGGTAACGGCTGTTAGGTGCCAAAAATGCAATACAAACTGATTGAAAGAATACTAAAAGCGCGGGTCTATGATGTCGCACGCGAGACGCCGTTAGAAAAAGCGCGTTCATTATCAACCCGTTTTGACAATACGATCTATTTTAAACGAGAAGATTTGCAGCCGGTGTTCTCATTTAAGTTACGCGGTAGTTTTAACTGCATGCAAAAGTTATCGCCTCAAGCCAAAGCTCGGGGGGTAATCACTGCCTCTGCTGGCAATCACGCTCAAGGCGTGGCCTATGCGGGGACGCATTTGGGCATTTCTACTACAATCGTCATGCCCACTATTACGCCTGAGATAAAAGTAAAATCGGTACGCGCTTTTGGCGGCAATGCCGTTTTATATGGGAATAATTTTGATGAGGCCTATCAGCATGCGATGGCGCTTTGTGAAAAAGACCAGCTCACTTTTGTGCACCCCTTTGATAATTTAGAGGTTATCGCAGGACAAGGCACGGTGGGTATGGAAATTACGCGTCAGCACCCTGACCCAATTGATGCAATTTTTATCTGTTGCGGCGGGGGCGGCCTACTGGCAGGTATTGGTTCTTGGATCAAATACCTCAGCCCGGAAACGCGCATTATTGGTGTGGAACACGAAGAAGCCCCCAGCATGACCCAAGCCTTAGCCACGGGTGAGCGTGTCATGCTAGAGCAAGTGGGCACCTTTGCTGATGGCGCTGCGGTTAAACAAGCGGGTGTCCATACCTTTGCCATTGCCCAAGCGGTGGTGGATGAAATGATTACCGTGACAACCGATGAAACCTGCGCCGCCATTAAAGATGTTTTTGAAGACACACGCACCTTATTAGAACCTGCAGGGGCTTTAGGCGTGGCTGGTCTGAAGAAATATTTACAAACAACGGGGCATAAAGGCCAAGAGTTAGTCGCCATTTGCAGTGGTGCTAATGTTAATTTCGACCGGTTGCGCCATGTGGCGGAACGAGCTGAGCTAGGTGAAAACCGTGAAGCGTTGTTTGCGGTGACTGTGCCTGAAAAGCAAGGGAGCTTTCGTGACTTTTGCCGGGTTATTAGCAGCCGTGCCATCACAGAGTTTAGCTATCGCTATTCCGACCTGGAAAATGCCAAGATATTTTTGGGCACCAAAATAGTCGATGAGCTGGATAAGGAAGGCTTTATCGACAAACTAAATGCGCTTGATTATCCGGTGATTGATCTAAGCGATAATGAAGTGGCAAAAGTGCATTTACGTTTTATGGTTGGTGGACACGCAGCGGGGCTTGAAAATGAGCTGTTGTTTCGGTGCCGTTTTCCAGAGCGCCCCGGTGCTTTGCTGCATTTTTTAGACAATATGGGGGATTGGAACATTAGTCTGTTCCATTACCGCAATCATGGATCTGATTTTGGCCGCGTGCTGGTTGGTATGCAGGTACCTGAAAATGATCGCCCTGAGCTGGACCGCCTCTTAGAAAAACTTGGCTATGAGTACCAAGAAGAGACGGATAATCCGGTGTATCAGCACTTCCTAAGATAAGCTTAAAATGTGCTTGCTGTCTTTGTGTGGATTGTCTATCATACTCGGCTTTTCGATGGTCTGTAATTCTTAAGGATTCCGGGGCATCACGCTAAACAAGATTTCCTGATTCGGAGAATGATCATGGCTAAAGTATGCCAGGTAACAGGCAAGCGCCCAGTAGCGGGTAACAATGTATCTCACGCTAAGAACAGAACGCGTCGTCGTTTTCTTCCTAACCTGCATAGCCACCGCTTTTGGGTTGAAAGTGAAAACCGTTGGGTTAAGCTAAAATTGACTGCTAAAGCAATTCGTACCATCGATAAGGTTGGAATTGATGCCGTACTTGCAGACATGCGTAAGCGTGGCGAAAAAGTATAAACCGTTAGACTGAGGAATTTACAATGCGCGATAAAATCAAATTAGTTTCCAGTGCTGGTACAGGTTTTTACTACACTACGACTAAGAACAAACGTACGATGACTGAGAAGCTTGAGATGAAGAAATTTGATCCTAAGATTCGTAAGCACGTCATGTTCAAAGAAGCAAAAATTAAGTAAGTGCTTTTGACTGGGCTTGCCTAGCTATTTGACCTTCGAAAGCCCAATCATTGTATTGGGCTTTTTTATGCCCTAAAATTGTACATGAGCCACACAACTTGCTTTTGGTATACTTAGAAGTGTTGATAGATAATTAATAATTATAATATTTGGGGAATAGCATGCAGGCAGCGACTCTGCTGATTCAAGCTAACGGTTTACAGCGCTTTTATGGAAATAATGCCGCGGTTAAAGGCGTTGATCTTGAACTGAAGACTGGTGAGGTTTTAGGTTTACTTGGACCCAATGGCGCAGGCAAGTCGACGATTCTGCAAATGCTGGCAGGTACTCTGGCACCTCATGCTGGCACTATTTTTATTAATGACATCGATTTAAAAGAGCAGCCGATCAAGGCACGCAATCAGATTGGTTATCTTCCTGAAACACCTCCGCTATACCGTGACATGACGATTCGTGAATATCTTACTTATTGTGGGAAGCTGCACAGCTTAAGAGGTAAAGCCTTAGCCGATGCGATTGAACTGGCAATTGAGGATTGTGAGCTTGGGAGTTTACAAAAGCGCTTAATTGGCAACCTCTCGAAAGGCTATCAACAACGCACCGGTATTGCTCAGGCAATTTTGCACCGCCCTCCGCTTATTATTCTTGATGAGCCAACCGTGGGGCTTGACCCCTTGCAATTAGAACAGATTCGCGGCTTGATTCGTGAACTGGGCAAAGCACACGGAATCATTCTCTCAACGCACATTTTGCAAGAAGTTGATGCGGTGTGTGAGCGCGTACAGATTATCAATCAGGGTGAAACCGTCCTAAATGAAAGTTTGGAATCACTGAAAACACGCAACCAGTCTTTGGAAGATTTCTTTAATGAGAAACTAACCGGTCAGCCGGAGGCGCATCATGCTTAATATTGGTTTTTCTGAATTTAAGCGACTGTTCCGTACACCGCTTGCGTGGGTGTTGCTAGCACTGGTACAAATGATTTTAGCGTATTTATTTTTAGTACAAGTTGAAAATTACATCAGTATTATACAGCCGCAGATTATTGCTAACGAAGCTCCCTACGGCGTGACGGACTTAATACTCACTCAGCTATTTACTTACGCAGGCTTGTTAATGCTAGCTATTATGCCGCTGCTAACCATGCGCAGTTTTGCAGAAGAGCGACAAAACCAAACACTTACCCTGCTACGCGCAGCCCCCGTCTCAGCCACACAAATTGTTCTTGGTAAGTACTTAGCACTTGAGCTACTTATTATAGTTTTAATTGCAATGATCAGCTTAATGCCGCTTTCTTTATTACTGGGCACCTTATTAGATCTTGGGCAATTGGCCAGCGCCATTTTGGGGCTATTTTTACTACTCAGCTCCTTTGCTGCTGCAGGCTTATTTTTATCCTCACTGACCAAGCAAACGATGATGGCCGCCTTGCTCGGCTTTGCCTTTTTGTTAATATTAGGTTTGCTCTATTTTGCAGGCACTCGCACCGGACAGCCTAGTGCCCTGTTACTTTACCTATCCCACTTTGGCCACTATCAAGGTTTTCTTAGCGGCCTCTTAAACAGTGCAGATATTATTTATTATCTATTATTTATTATTGTTTTCTTAGTGCTAACAATTCGTAAATTAGACAATGAGAGGTTAGGCTAATGAGCATCAAACGCCCCTCTTCTGCCGCACGCATTATTCACCAGCTCATTTTTTATGGGTTACTCATCACAGTCGTTGGCTTAGCTGCTTGGCTAAGTACGCGCACAGTGCAAATCGCGGATGTTACCTATGGCCAACGCAATACGTTAACGCAGCCGACACAGCAGCTCCTCACATCGATTGATGAGCCATTAAATTTTGTCGCTTACCTTGCTGGCGATAAAACAAAATTACAGGCTGGCATGAAAAAGCTGGTAGCCAAATATCAGCTGTTTAAATCTGATATTAGCCTAGAGATTATCGACCCAAACCTTAATCCGGATCGCGCTAAGCGTGACCAGGTGTTAACTGAAGGTAGCGTGATTTTGCAGCTTGGGCAACGTAGCGAAAAAATTAATTCTGTTGATGAAAGCGTTATCGCCAATACGCTGCAACGTATGCTGCGTAACGCCGTACCGCGAGTGATTGTGCTGGAAGGCCATCAGGAGCGCTCAGCGTTTGATGAGGGTAATAGTGGCTTTAGTCAACTGCGCAGCCGACTATCGGACCGAGGTTTTCGCCTCCAACCGCACAATATTCTCAAAACGCAGTCCATTCCCAAAGACAGCAGCTTTGTAACGATCGCAGCGCCGTTAAGACCCTACCTTGAGACAGAAGCCACCGTTATTGGCGATTATATTAAAGCGGGTGGCAACCTTCTTTGGCTTACCGAACCACGCACACTGGCCGGTTTAGATAGCATTAAGCAGCAGCTGGGCCTGAACATTTTAGAAGGAACGCTACTAAGCAATAACCCGCCGCTACAGGAAATGCTAGGCATCAAGCATCCTGCGGTTATGCCGATTATCTCTTTTAGTCATCCATTATTAAAACAAATGACAGCACCCGTACTGCTGCCGTTTGCAACGGCGATTGAAGTTGACCCCGGCCAGAAAACTGATTGGCAATACACACCACTGCTAATCACACAAGCTCAAAGCTGGCTGGAAGTGGGTAAGATTAGCGGTGAGATTACCCGTGACTTTAGCGCAGGCGACCTACCAGGGCCGATGAGCGTTGGGATGAGCCTGACGCGCAAGCTAGGGGATAAAGAGCAGCGTATCGTGGTGGTCGGTGACAGTGACTTTATACTCAATCAATTTATTGGCGCGGCAGGCGGTGGCAATTTAACACTAAGCAATAAACTCTTTGATTGGTTAAGCAATAGTGACAACCTATTGCAAATTAAGCCGCCCCGAGCACCTGACACTGAGCTTGCTATGCCAGGCAATAGCCTGAACCTCATTGCGATCGTGTTTTTGATCCTGCTGCCCGCCTTGCTGATTGTCACCGGCAGCCTGAGGTGGTGGATTCGACGACGCCGATAACACGTCGCCGCTCCAACACGTATAACCTAGCGAGTACTTAAAACATCCTTAGCCGCCGCGACCTGGACTAATACCTGCTCAGGCGCCGTCCCACCAATATGGTTCCTAGCCGCCACTGACCCTTCAAGCGTCAATACATCAAACACATCCTCCCCAATCACCTCAGAGAATTGCTGCAGTTCGGCCAGTGTCATTTCACTTAAATCTTGCTTAGTTTCAACGCCAAACGCCACCGCTTTACCCACAACCTCATGCGCATCGCGAAACGGCATGCCTTTTACCACGAGATAATCCGCTAAGTCAGTCGCCGTCGCAAAGCCTTGCATAGCGGCGCGGCGCATGCTTTCAGGCTTCGTTTGTACGTGTGGCATCATGTCAGCAAAGGCACGCAAACACCCCATTAACGTGTCCACTGTGTCAAACAATGGCTCTTTATCTTCCTGATTATCCTTATTATAAGCCAGCGGCTGGCTCTTCATAAGCGTTAGCAGGCTGATCATATTGCCATACACTCGCCCTGTTTTCCCTCGAACCAGCTCAGGCACATCAGGGTTTTTCTTTTGCGGCATGATTGAAGAGCCCGTGCAAAAACGATCCGGCAGGTTGATAAAATCAAACTGTGCCGAGGTCCAAAGCACCAACTCTTCTGAGAAACGCGAGAGGTGCATCATGATCACACTCGCCGCTGAGGTAAATTCAATCGCAAAATCCCGATCACTCACACTGTCTAAGGAGTTGTTGGAGGGGCGATCAAAATTTAATAACTCAGCCGTGTACACCCTATCTATCGGATAACTGGTACCTGCCAGCGCAGCGGCGCCCAATGGCATAATATTCATACGTTGACGGCAATCTTGCAGCCGCTCATAGTCGCGCTGCAGCATTTCGTACCACGCCATCATGTGGTGTCCAAAGGTGATGGGCTGTGCCACTTGCAAATGGGTAAATCCGGGTAAAATAGTGTGCGCCTCACGCTCGGCCAAACCAACGAGACCCTGCTGTAAACGGCTAATTTCTTCGCTAATAAAATCTACCTGCTCACGCAGCCATAAACGGATATCGGTGGCTACCTGATCATTTCTTGATCTACCGGTGTGAAGCTTCTTACCCGCAATGCCTATGCGGTCGGTAAGCCTTGCCTCGATGTTCATGTGAACATCTTCAAGCGCGACTGACCAGTCTACTTTGCCCGCCGCAGCCTCCTCTCTAATCGCGGCTAAACCTTCGTTAATTGACGTAAGCTCTTCAGCTGTCAGCAAGCCCACTTTGTGCAACATGGCAGCATGTGCTTCAGAACCTTGAATATCTTGATTGGCGAGGCGTTTGTCGAAGTTAATTGAGGCTGTAAATGCCTGTACAAATGCATCGGTACTCTCTGAAAAACGACCGCCCCATAGTTTATTTTCAGTCGCATTAGTGCTTGTTTCTACAGTAGTTTTTGGCATTTGTGTTCAGCTTCCAGCAAGTAAAATAAGGTTGATGAGCTTATCATAGTATGGAACAATAGATAAGCGTTGAGTAATGGGCGACAGGCGACAATAAAACAACGATAGCTGTTTAAAGTGCCCGACCAACGCAAACAATTAGGCGACGACCTAACAACCGTTTCAGTACGGTTTAAGTAGAATAATAATAATAAATAATCGAGGATTTTTTCCTAACTCTAGTGCCAAGTTTGAAGGCTGGATAAAGAAAATAATAATATTAATGTCAACATCTGAAACCGGTACTAATAGTTTAGGGTTCTTGCCTAATCTTTGCTCGCTAAAAGCGATACTACGCGTTGCCGTGACCGCTGAGGTGTTGGCAATGGTATTAGCGCTCGCCGCTGCTGCTGAGACCTATCAAGCGTCACTGATGAAGCTGGTCATGACCTCATTGTTTGTGCAGTGGGTCGTCATTAGCTCGACCATTAGTATTTGTCTTTACAATAAATTTGCCAAACATAAAGAGACGATGCAAATCGTTGTCGTTACCGCGGGGATCGTTACGTTCTTTACGGTTTGTGCCTCTATGCTCACCATTATGGCCGACAGCTATAACAAGGTGGGTGAGATATTTTATTGGGACACACCGTTTATCTTAAGAAACATTTTCATCAGCTTGGTGATTACCGCCTTAGCGCTACGTTACTTTTATGTACAGCACCAACGGGACGCACATGTCGTTGCCGATACCGATGCAAAGTACGATGCGCTGCAGTCACGCATGCGTCCTCATTTCCTGTTCAATAGTCTTAATAGTATCGCGATGCTGGTACACCAAGACGCGCAGCAAGCAGAAGATGCCATTTTAGACTTGGCCGATATTTTCCGCACCACACTAGACAGACGCAATCGCATCCCATTAAGAGAAGAGCTTGATGTCACGCTACGGTATTTGCGTATGGAAGGCTTACGTCTTGGTAAGCGCCGCCTTAACGTGGTTTGGGATATGGATCGAAACACACTGCCATTTGATATGGAAATTCCGCCACTCCTACTGCAACCACTGGCTGAAAACGCTATTTATCACGGCATTCAACCTAGAGAAGAAGGTGGGACACTTGGCATCAGTTTGTATGACGCAGGCGAAAGGCTGGACATTGTCATTACCAACCCCGTTCCTCCGGAGGGAACAAACACCCATCAGAAGGGGAACCACATCGCCCAAGAAAATCTTAAAAACCGCTTACAGCTAGCCTATGGCAGCCGAGCAAATTTACAAATTAAACGATCGCGGCATCAATACCGTGTCTCATTCTCGATTCCGAAGGAGTAATAATAATGACAATGAACATACTCGTCGTTGATGACGAAGAACTCGCTAGAAAAAGAATACAAAGTCTACTTGCAGAAAAATCAGACTACAATATATGTGCCGAAGCCGAAAACGGGGCTGAGGCATTGATGATGGTGGAAAGACATCAGCCGGACCTAATCCTACTGGACATTACGATGCCCGTTATGGATGGCCTTGAAGTGGCCAAGCACCTTGCCGGCATGCCAAACCCACCCGCCGTAATCTTCACGACCGCATACGGAGAATATGCGCTTGAAGCCTTTTCAACAAAAGCAACAGGGTATCTAATGAAACCAATAAGACAAGAACAATTATTAAAAAGTCTTGAACAAGCCCGCTCATTAAACCGCGCTCAGCGCTCAGAAATGCTAGATCGCACAGACGACGCTATGGCTAATCGTAAGCACATTTGTGCACGCCGCCGTGGCAACTTGGAGCTCATCCCAATTGAGGATGTCTATTACTTCCAAGCAGATCAAAAGTACGTGACGGTTCGCCACAAAGAAGGTGAAGTCATTATCGAGGAGTCATTAAAGTCACTCGAAAATGATCTATCCGAACGCTTCATTCGCATTCATCGCAATGCGCTAGTCGCCAAAAGCCGTATCAGTGGTTTATCTAAATCACCGATTGGCCGCGTTAAAGTGACGATCGATAAGATCGAAGATGAGCTTGAAGTGAGCCGTCGACATGTCGCTGAAATCCGCCGATTTGTACGGGAGCGTTAATACGCAATAAAGCACATTAGTGTGTAGTAAAAATGGCCAAGCTGCGATACTCACTTATTTATAGTGGTATTCGTCTCTTGGCCATATTAGTATTCGCCAAACTTATAAGCCTCGCTTGCAAATGAATCCTAATAACGCACCCGCTTCAAAACACGCTTTACTGCTACCTTACTTAAGGCAGTTCGGCGCAAACAGTATGAGTTACTCAAGCCTGCAAACAGAACTTGAGCATTTTGTTTTGGATGGGATTGGCTATATCGCTTATTTGCCTTTCAAGCACATCCTCTGGAGTACCCGGGGCCACCGGATTGTCATTGGCGACCCTATTTGTGATCCCGCGCATTACCATCAACTACTTCAAGCCTTTCTAGCCGACACGAAACGCGCAATCTTTGTGCATATTAGCGCACCTTGTGGGGACGCTTTGGCGGCACTTGGGGTTCAAGTGAATGGCTTTGGCATTGAAACCGAACTGCCTTGTAATGATTTTGACTTAGGGGGCAAGGCAAGAGCTAAGCTTCGTCAATGGCGTAACAAATGCCAGCGTGAAGGGGTTATCGTTGAAGAAAAACCCATTGACTCTTTTGACACTCATGAGACGGTGAAAGCCCTCAGCAAAGCATGGCTTGAATCAAAAGGCACCCGAGAGTACGGCATCCTATCACGACCTTTTTCCTATGAAGCGGAACCTGACGTTCGCAATTTTTGGGCGTCTCAAGACGGCAAGCTCATTGCGATGGCAGTGTTTGATCCTATCTATACCGACAATCGCGTCATTGGTTATTATCATAATATCGATCGCATTTTGCCAAGCGCGCCCAATGGGACGGGGGCTTATTTAATTCTTGAAGCTTTGAAGCAGTTTAAAGATGAAGGTAAAGATTATGTGAGCTTGGGCATGTCGCCTTTGTTTATGATTCAGTCAAGACCTGGGCATGAAAAAAACCAGCAAACTCAAAAAGCGCTGAAGTACGCTTACAAAAATTTAAATTCTATTTATCCATTTCAAGGCAACGCAAGTCACAAGCAAAAGTTTGCAGGGGTTCAAAAGCAGGTGTACATTGCAGCCACTCAAGGTAATAACTTATGGCAGGTGCTTATTTTATTAAAAGCGCTTGGCTCGCTTGAGATCAATATCGATACGCTCAAAATATTTAGTCATATCGCGCGCAAAAGCGCCTCTCTAATTAAGGGTAAATAATGAATTATTTCACACCTCCCTACCCTGAGCGTCATAAAAAAAACCCAACAGCACTGCAAGCGATTTTGCATGCAAGAAAAGATTTGTTATCAATTTGGACAGAGGAATCGTTTCGCTACGAGTTCATGTCGCAGCAAATCCTGAAACAAAAAATATTTATCGCTAATGACCCGCATATTGTTAAAGACGTACTGGTTACCAAACACCACATTTATGAGAAAAAAAGCCCGCAAATGCAACGTGCGCTTGAGCCGCTGCTTGGCGATGGATTGTTTATTAGTGATGGCGATACGTGGACATCTCACCGACATATTCAAACACCGCTTTTTCATACCGGCTTTGTCCAAAACTACAGCAAAATAATGGTCTCTACTATTGTTGAGATCGCCGATGAGTGGCAGGCTAACAACGTCGGCAAGACGGTTAACGTGCTGCCAGAGATGGGACGCCTGACCGCGGAAATTATCTCCAGAACGTTATTTGGCGAAAATTTAGGTAAAGAAAAGGCGGCTACCGTTGTTAAGGCCTTTGCTCAATACCAGTCGTCAATCAAACAAACGCCACTGAGCAGCTTTACAGATATTCCTAACTGGATGGACAAATTCAGCATTAAGGGGCAGATTGCATTAAGAGCGGCTAAACGCATACACAAAGTCGTTGATGAAATTATCGATAAGGCAGAAGAAAAAGAAAACCAAGACACATTAGTGGCTCACCTGCTGGCAGCGAATAGTGGCAGAGAGACCACTAGCGCCCTAAGCAGAGAACAAATTCGTAACGAAATTATCGTCTTGTTTATGGCAGGCCATGAAACAACAGCCAACTCCCTTTCTTGGTGCTGGTATTTGTTATCACAATCGCCTGATGTGGAGGCCAAACTTCACGCCGAACTCGATGAAGTACTAGGTGACCGCCTACCCAGTTTTGCAGATGTTGCAAAATTACCTTATACACGGGCGATTTTTGACGAAACGGTTAGGCTGTATCCACCGGTGCCAATCCTTTCAAGGCAAGCGTCAGAGGACGATACCATTCGTAAAAAGCACATCCCCAAAGGCTCTTTAATGTTGGTGGTGCCGTGGCTGCTTCACCGGCATAAAAAACTTTGGGATCAACCTGACACATTTATACCTGAAAGATTTTTACCCGGCGCCCCTAACAAACCCAATAAATTTGCCTATCTGCCGTTTAGTGCCGGGCCCCGTGTGTGCTTAGGTAAGAGCTTTGGCATTGTTGAGTCTGTTTTATCGATTGCTATTCTTGCCCAGCGCTATCGCCTCACCTTACCTAAAGGCACTAAGGTTTTTCATGAGTGCCGCTTGACGTTAAGGCCTAAGGGCAGCCTGCCGATGCAGTTAGAGAAGCGCTAAAATTTATTAACCACCGCTGCGGCATATCGACAATAAACTGCGCGACTCCAGTGACAGTATATCTGAGCTATGATAGCCTGCTTATTTCACTTTATGTGCTAATTCAATGGTCAAACGTGTAAAGATTTGCGGCATTACATCCATCACGGATGCCCTCAATGCGGCTAACGCGGGGGCGGATGCGCTAGGCTTTGTCTTCTACCCGAAAAGCTCACGCTTCGTCACGCCAGAACAAGCCGCTGACATTTGCGCTGCATTGCCCCCATTTATCAAAACGGTTGGGTTATTTTTAAATGCTGACGCTCGTCAGGTTCAAGAGACACTCAACGCGGTCAGTTTAGATTTGTTGCAATTTCACGGCAATGAGTCGCCAAGTTTTTGTCGCTCTTTTGAGCGCCCCTACATAAAAGCCTTAGGCACCGATGGCTTGGAAAATTTCGCCTCGCATGCTGACCAATACCACGATGCCCTTGCCATTTTGGTTGATAGCCATGTGCTAGGCAAAGCAGGCGGTACGGGGCAGACATTTGATTGGAAATTATTACCAAAAAACTATTCAAAACCGATTATACTTGCCGGCGGCTTAAATCCTGAAAATATCGCTGAAGCGATACGCGAGACATCCGTTTACGCCGTTGACCTGAGTAGTGGTGTGGAATCTTCACCAGGCATCAAAAGCAAAGCTAAAATCGACGCACTAATGCGAGAGGTAACACAATGTTGAATCCTGAAATTGATCTAAACACAGTTGATTACAGTGCCATGCCTAACGAGGCAGGACACTTTGGTATTTACGGCGGACGCTTTGCTGCTGAAACCTTGATGGAGGCGATTGAAGAGTTAGGCGATGCTTACGCCAAACTCAAAGACGACCCTGAATTATTAGCAACCATCGACCGTGATCTTGCACATTATGTCGGCCGCCCTAGCCCGCTGTACCACGCTGAGCGCTGGTCAAAACAACTAGGTGGCGCGCAGATTTATTTAAAACGCGAAGACCTGAACCACACGGGCGCGCACAAAATTAATAATACAATCGGTCAGGTGTTACTTGCCAAAAAAATGGGCAAGACGCGTATTATTGCTGAAACGGGCGCTGGCCAGCACGGCGTTGCTACTGCAACAATTTGTGCACGCTTAGGTTTAGAATGCGTTGTGTACATGGGCGCGGTAGATATTATTCGTCAAGCCCCCAATGTATTTCGCATGAAATTGCTAGGCGCGGAAGTAAGACCAGTTGAGTCAGGCTCTAAAACACTCAAAGATGCATTAAATGAGGCCATGCGCGACTGGGTAACCAATGTCGACAACACATTTTATTGCATAGGTACGGTTGCAGGCCCTGACCCTTATCCTAAGATGGTTCGAGACTTTCAATCTATTATCGGGCGCGAAGCTAAACAGCAGTGTCTTGAGCAAACCGGGCGCCTACCCGATGCCATTATGGCCTGCGTGGGCGGTGGCTCTAACGCCATTGGGCTGTTTCATGATTTCTTAGGCGATACGTCGGTTGAGATTTACGGTGTTGAGGCCGCGGGCCATGGCTTGAATACGCTTGAACATGCCGCGCCACTTTGCCAAGGCAAACCCGGCGTATTGCACGGCAACCGCATGTATTTAATGGCTGATAAAAATGGTCAAATCACCGAAACGCATTCGATTTCTGCAGGTTTGGATTATCCAGGGGTAGGCCCTGAGCACTGTTGGTTAAAAGACATTGGCCGAGCACACTACGTTGGAGTAACTGACGATGAGGCAATGGCAGGTTTTCACGCATTAACTCGAATCGAAGGGATTATTCCTGCACTTGAGACCAGCCATGCGCTGGCTTACGCGATGAAGAAAGCCCCTGAGATGCGGACCGACCAAACGATTATCGTTTGTTTATCGGGTCGCGGCGATAAAGACCTTAATACCGTGGCTGATCTAGAAGGAATTACACTATGAGCCGTATCGAAACCAAACTGGCACAGGTTAAAGCCTGCGGCAAAGCAGCGCTCATTCCCTACATTACCGCCGGTGACTCACACCCAAAACTAACCGTGCCGCTTATGCATGCCATGGTCAAAGCAGGCGCCGATGCCATTGAGCTAGGCGTTCCTTTCTCTGACCCAATGGCCGATGGCCCAACGATTCAGCTGGCCTGTGAGCGCGCACTAGCTCACAACGTGAGCCTAGAAGATGTTTTTGGCATGGTTAAGGCGTTTCGCCAGCAAGATAACGACACCCCCGTTATATTGATGGGTTATCTAAACCCGCTAGAAGCGATGGGTTACGAGCGCTTTGCAGTAGAGGCCAAAGCGGCCGGCGTTGACGGCATGCTAACCGTCGACCTGCCCCCTGAGGAGGCAGAAGACTTATTAGCACCGCTTAAACAACAAGGCATCGATGCTATTTTTCTCCTGTCACCTACAACGCGTCAACATAGAATAGAGCGTATAGTTGCCGTGGGCAGTGGGTACTTATATTATGTCTCACTTAAAGGCGTAACCGGTTCCAATACACTTGATGTAGACGATGTGCAAAAGCATGTTGATAATATCAAGCAATACACCGATCTTCCGGTGGGTGTAGGGTTTGGAATTAAAGATGCAGAGACGGCCGCTGCAGTGGCTAGAGTCTCTGACGCCGTCGTGGTTGGCAGTGTTTTGGTAAAAATGATCGAAGAAAATGCCAATGATGATGCTACTATCATTATCAATATCGCCGGACTGCTCGGCGACATGCGCCAAGCTATGGACAAAACATTATGAGTTGGTTTGAACGATTAATTCCGTCACGTATCCGCACCGAAGGCTCGACAGTTAAGCGCAAGTCGATTCCTGAAGGTCTATGGCACACCTGCACCGCTTGCAGCACTGTTTTATATAAGCAGGACCTTGAACGAAACAATGACGTTTGCCCCAAGTGCAATCACCATAACCGCATGAATGCACGCAGACGTCTAGATACTTTTTTGGACCCCGAAGGGCGAGAAGAAATCGCCGCCAATATCAGTCCAGTCGATATCTTAAAATTTAAAGATAGCAAAAAATACAAAGACCGCTTGCTCGAAGCCCAAACTCGCACTGGCGAGAAAGACGCATTAATATCCATGAAGGGCTCAGTGTTTGGTGTTCCTGTGGTAGTTGCAGCGTTTAATTTCGAATTTATGGGAGGCTCCATGGGCTCGGTCGTTGGGGAGCGCTTTGTACAAGGGGTCAATGTGAGCCTGCGTGAGCGTATTCCTTTTATCGTTTTTAGCGCCAGCGGTGGTGCCAGAATGCAAGAGGCCTTGTTCTCCTTATTTCAAATGGCTAAAACCAGCGCGGCGCTCACCCGTCTAGCCGATCAGGGGATTCCGTATATTTCAGTATTAACCGACCCAACCATGGGCGGCGTTTCAGCCAGCTTTGCCATGTTAGGCGATGTGCAAATTGCCGAGCCTAAAGCACTGATCGGGTTTGCCGGCCCGCGCGTTATTGAGCAAACGGTTCGCGAAACACTGCCAGAGGGTTTTCAGCGTAGCGAGTTTCTATTGCAAAAAGGTGCCATCGATAAGATTGTTCCACGCAATCAACTTCGACGCGAAATTACTGATTTACTCTGCATGCTGCAGCACCGACCCAGGCCATTAGAGCTCGACCAAATCGAAGAAGAGGTCCCTTTTAAACTGACACTACCTTCAGAAGATGAATTACCCGCGATCCAAACTGAAATTACAAAAGATGAAGTCGTTGAGAATGCTAATATCGAAACGCATACCGTCGAAATAGCCAATACAACGAAGCCTGCTAAGTAACCGGCATGAACCGAACATTAGCACAATGGCTTGAGTGGCAAGAATCACTGCATTTGTCGAGCATTGACTTAGGCTTAGACAGGGTGGGCAGCGTTGCAGCAAAGATGGCGCTGACCCAGCTTTCGATGCCTGTCATTACAATTGCAGGCACTAACGGAAAAGGCTCGAGTGTTGCTATTTTAGATAGCCTCTACCGTGCGGCTAGTTATAAAACAGGCTGCTACACCTCACCTCACCTAATGCGCTACAACGAGCGCATATGCATAGGGGGGTCACAAGCAAGCGATACTGATCTTTGCGAAGCTTTTGAAGCGATAGATACAGCTCGTGGCGATATCAGCCTAACCTATTTTGAGTTTGGCACCCTAGCGGCGGCTTATTTGTTTAGAAAACATCAGGTTGATGTTGCCATTTTTGAAGTGGGTTTAGGTGGCAGATTAGATGCGGTCAACCTTTGGGATGCTGACATTGCATTGATAACGAATATTGATATCGACCACATTGACTGGCTGGGTGATGATCGAGAACAAATCGGTGTTGAGAAAGCGGGCATTATGCGCAAAGGCCGCACCGTGATCTGTGGCGACCCCAACCCAACTGACAGTATGCAGTCAGAAGCCCTGCGCATCGGAGCAACACTGCTACAGCAAGGTGTTGATTTTTCGTGGCGCAAGCAGACAGATACGCCAACGGATCCATCAATATGGGTGTATCAAAATGGCCAAGATGAATTAATCAATTACCCTATCCCTTCTCTGCGCGGTAGTTTTCAGCTCAATAACGCAGCGGCTGTAATTACATTAGCCAAGCATTTTCATAAGACACTGCCCGTCAGCGACACTCAAATCAGTCAGGGCTTAAAACGTGCAGCGGTATTGGGGCGGCTTCAAAAATTAGCAGATTCACCTGAAATCTTAGTTGATGTTGCCCATAACCCTCAGTCATCTGCAGCACTTGGTAGCTATTTGACCAATAACCCCATTCAAGGTCAAACCGTTGCCCTCTTCTCAGCACTGGTCGATAAGGACCTTAAAGGCATCGTTGATCCGTTAATTGATTGTTTTGATGATTGGCAGATCGTTCAGTTAGAAGGGCCTAGAAGCTATCAAAATAAGCATCTGGTGAGCGAACTTAAGGCTTTAGGCATACAAAAATCGCTCAAAACACACACAAATTTCAAAACTGCGTTAGAATCATTACAAAATGACTTGAAATCGCAAGATAGGGTGGTAGCCTTCGGCTCTTTTCTGGTAGTATCCGGCGTTATGCAAGGTTTTAATACGAGCACTAAAGATTGAATGATCTTATAAGTATCAATGAATTACCCACGGTATTTAATGCTCCACCCTAACCTAATGCCATAAAATTATAAACGACTCAACAAATAAAGCATGCACAGAGACCCATACGGAATATCCAATAGTCTTTTTGCAGTATTCAGCTTAATAAAGGAAGATAAGGTATGAATAGAACGACAGTTAAACGCGGCATAGGGGCAGTTATTCTTGCATTGATTGCGGCTGCATTACTTGCGTTTTTGCTAAAGGACAAAGCCGCTCAACGCCAAGAAGTTGTTGAAATTGCACTTCCTGGTACAGGTGGAAGCACTGAAACGACAGATCAGTCGACTCGACTTCCCACGTTAACCACTGATAACAGCGGTAACGGGGATGTTATCGCCAATGCTGGCAGTGGAAGCGGCGATGTATCGACGACAATGGATGCCTCAAACACTTTAGATGCTGGAAACAATCAAGCAGCTAATGGCAATACCCCATCAGGTGATAACGCCGATGGCACTATTATCGCCTCGGCAGCAGCTGTTGGCAGCGACGTAGCAGCAGGGTCCAACAGCGATGGCGCTAAGAGTATAGATTTTTCTGTCAAGCCTAAAGCCCCAACGGCCTCTAGTGAATTTTTAAATCTAGACTTGGTCAATAACGGAAATAATGCTGGCACCGCTGCAAGCGCCCCAGCTACAACCAATACAGCACCCGCTGCGACGGCCTCAACCGAGCCTGCACCTGCGGCCCCTCAAAACTCGTCAAGTACTGACCAAGGCATTGTAATCGCCAGCACTTCCGCGAGATCAGGTAATGCTGCGCCTAGCGTCGTGCAGCCTCGACTCATTGGGGAAAAACGCTCTGCACCCATTAAGTCGGCAAGCACCGCAAGGGTTGTGACCAAGCAGGCTCCTGCAAAACCTGCACCCAAGGCCGCAACTGAAACTGTGACCAAGCAGGCCAAAAACGGCTATGCCATTCAGCTATTAGCGACTTCAAGTATGGAACGCGCCAATAATCTGAAAAACGTGATGGCTGGTGAGGGTTACCCCACCTACGTCACTAAAACCAAGCAAAATGGTAAAACGTTGTATCGAGTGCGAATCGGTCAGTACAAAATTAAATCTGAGGCGGTCAAAGTTCAAACCGCAATGAAACGTCGCTACAAGAAAAATACAAACGTTAATCGCAGCGCCGTTGTCGCCAGATAAACCAAATGCCATTGACACAAGGATGTGTCTGGTCTTTTTATTAAATTTTATGAATAGCTTAGGTGAATGAAATGGAATTAAACTTTATTGATATTGGTATCGTTGTTTTTATCGTGATCACCGCGCTAGTGGGTCTTGGCAGAGGTTTCATTTGGATGTCACTATTTTTAGTGACTTGGGTGGCCGCGGCAGTCATTGCATTTTTATACCACAAAGAATTGATGGAAGCCCTACCATTTGAGCTCTCTAGCGAAGTGTTCCAAATGATTGTCGCCGGGCTTATCATCTTCTTAGTCATACTGTTTGTGGGCACTTTGCTCAACTACATACTAGGCAAAGCAATTCACGCTATTGGCTTGGGCAGTGTTGATCGTTTATTAGGTGTAATATTAGGCTTAGCACTCAGTGGTTTTATTATTGCTATGGCGGTCATGTTCACTAACTTAACGAAGTATACTGAAGAGCCCATGTGGCAAAGTTCGATTTTAGTACCAAAATTTGCAAGCGCTGCTCAGTGGATACAGGCAAATGCACCTGCTCAGATGACCGCACTACTTGAAGAAGCGGGCATTTCAAACACTCCAGCGGTGGCACCGTCAAACTAAGCCTAACTCAATTCAAAAAGGTAATCCTGAATGTGCGGAATAATCGGTATCGTGAGCCACGATACGGTCAACCAGGAGTTGTATGACGGTCTAACCGTCTTACAGCATCGCGGACAGGATGCTGCTGGCATCGTTACAAGTGATGGCAAACATTTATCAATACGACGCAAAAATGGCTTAGTTAAAGAGGCCTTTCGCACTAGCTCTCACATGCGTAAACTGCGTGGAAACATGGGGATAGGCCATGTACGCTACCCGACTGCAGGGAGCTCATCCGAATCTGAAGCTCAACCTTTCTATGTTAATTCGCCTTACGGTATTTCACTGGCGCACAACGGAAACTTAACTAACAGCGACCCGCTTAGACGAGAGCTATTTGAGCAGGACCGTCGCCAGATTAATACCGAATCAGACTCTGAGGTGCTGCTAAATATCTTCGCTCAGGAACTGCACCGACAAAATTCCTATCGCGTTAGCCCGGATGATATTTTTAAAGCCGTCGCTGGTGTACACGAACGCTGCCGGGGCGCCTATGCCGTTGTAGCGATGATTACACGAGACGGTATTGTTGGCTTTCGTGACCCGTTCGGCATTCGGCCGTTGACTTTTGGCAGCCGTAAGACTGACAAGGGCACAGATTATATGATTGCCTCTGAAAGCACTGCACTGGTGACCCAAGGCTATAAGATAGAGCGAGATATCAAACCTGGAGAGGCGATTTACGTCACCTTTGACGGCGTGGTTCATACCCAACAATGTGCGACTAATCCAAGCTATAAGACCTGTTTATTTGAGTATGTTTATTTTGCGCGCCCCGATTCAGTGATCGATAATGTATTTGTGCACAAGGCCAGAATGCGCATGGGCCATAAGCTTGCAGAGAAAATCCAAAATGATTGGAAAGATCACGATATAGACGTAGTAATCCCCATTCCCGACACGAGTCGGACATCTGCGTTAGAGATGGCAATGACCCTTGATGTGAGTTATCGGGAAGGATTCATCAAGAACCGCTACATTGGCCGCACCTTCATTATGCCCGGCCAAGGTAAACGCAAAAAGTCGGTACGACAAAAACTAAACCCTATCGACTTAGAGTTTAAGGGTAAAAACGTCATGCTAGTGGATGACTCTATCGTGCGGGGAACCACCTCAAAAGAAATTGTCCAGATGGTCCGTGATTCTGGTGCAAAAAATGTGTATTTCGCATCCGCATCGCCTCCGGTTAGATTCCCTAATATTTATGGAATAGATATGCCTGCCGCCTCAGAACTTGTCGCTCACGGCCGGTCCGAAGCAGAAATCGCTGAACATATGGGCGTGGACCGATTGATATATCAAAGCCTTGAAGATTTAAAAGATTCCGTTACCGAAGGAAACCCCGAACTCACCGAATTTGACTGTTCTGTCTTTAATGGTGAGTATGTTACGGGCGAAGGTGAAGACTATTTCAATGAACTAAAGAAGTTACGCGGCGATATGTCAAAGAAAAAGAAAAAGAACCGCGCACCGGTCGATATGTGTAACAGCCAATAAATAGCATGTCAGCCTTACCGACTTATTCAGTGCAGCTCACTAATCATGAGCTGCTGTTGCAGTTAGGTCAAACGTACCCTAAATACACTCAACGATGCATACTGCTGATCAATATTTTCCAGCAACGTCTCTATCAAATAAATGACCAGCAGCTGATAAACACCTATGTAATTTCCAGTGCAGCGAACGGTATTGGAAATGCTGAAGACAGTGGTAAGACGCCTTTAGGTGCCCATTTCATTCGCGAAAAATTTGGTGATAACGCACCTATTGGCAGCCAGTTCAAAGCACGAAAGCTAACCGGACTAATCCCAACTATCTTGACCCAGCCTGATCAGTTAAGTGAGGAAGACAATATCACCTCGCGTATTCTTTGGCTGAGCGGCTTGGAACCAGATTACAATCAAGGCACGGGTGTCGATAGCTATCAACGGTATATTTATATTCACGGTACGGATGAGGAAGGACGCCTCGGAACCCCCGTGTCACACGGCTGTATTCGAATGTTAAATCAAGATATTATCGATCTATTCCCTACGGTCAATACCTCAACTCTCGTCTACATTTACGAACAATAACTATCAGGAGCCCCTCGTGAAACCTATTATCATTGCACACCGCGGTAACAACTTTACCTATCCTGAAAATTCGTTATTGGGACTCAGATCTGCCTTTGAGCTAGGTTGCACAGCCGTTGAGTTTGATATCCAGATGACTACCGACGGAACGTTGATTGTGATACATGACGATAATACGTTACGCACGTCAGGTGTTGACCAGTCGGTTCTGCTATCAGATTACCCCTCGCTTCAAAACATTAGCATTCACGAACCTAAGCGCCTAGGTGAACAACACAAACCTACCCTCATCAGCACACTAAGTGACGTTTTAGCGCTGTTAGTGGATTTTCCAGCGGCCCATGTTTACATTGAAGTAAAGGAGGAAAGCTTAGAAAAATGGGGACGCCAAGCCGTATTAGATAAACTACTGCCATGTGTGAAAGCACATATCGCACAATGCACCGTTATCTCTTTTGATTTAACGTTTCTTGAGCTTGTCAAAGAGCAAAGCGATCTGAGCATTGGCTGGGTACTCTATCATTACGATGCGGCGTCGCAAACTAACGCCAAACGCTGCGAGCCTGATTTTTTGATCGTCGATCAGGCAGCGCTAAAATTAGATACGGCACCTTGGGCGGGCTCTTGGAAGTGGATGGTTTACGGCGTAGATTCAGCTGAGTTGGCTTTCAAACATTATAAAAATGGCGTTGAATATGTAGAAACAGATTGTTTAGACAAACTGCTTGCTGATGAGAGATTGAAACCTGAGTAAGACCTAGTATCAGTCATCAAAGCGGTTGTTTACTAAAAATATTCGCATCATCACCCAGTGATAGATAGGCCACACAATGAGACTACCTGCCAGCGATAACCAGTAAAGCCACGCTGAAGGCGAGTTCCCCGTGAACCCAAGTACCCACAGATTGATTAGCATGTAACTGCCCAGCGCGATTAACAATACCGTGAGTTGATGGGTCAGTGTGAAAGGGTTAATACGTAGACGAAGGCGCAACGTGATAAAAACGATAATCGTTAAACCCAGCGCATGCTGTCCAAGACTTGATCCATAAAGCGCATCTAGCAACAACCCCGTGAACCAAGCAATGACGATACCTATTCTCTTAGGCATCACTAGAGCCCAATGAACCAGTGTTAGTGCCACCCACTCTGGGCGCCATTTTAGCAGCCCTTCTGGAATAGGCAGTAATGTCAGCACCAATGCAAATAAGATAGAAGCTAAAATGGCACCGCGAAATCGTGGAACGTAAGATTCCATAGCTCAGGGCTTCTCCGACTTATCTTCAGCGCGCAACACCGTGAGATGATTATTGCGCCAAATCAATATGACTTCTCGGCTCTTGCTAAAATCTACTTTTGTTTGGGCTTTGACTCGCATAAACGAATCACCCGGGTTATAGGCAACAGACCTTACCGTCGCCACAGGAAAATCTGCTGGAAACAACTGACCCAATCCCGAGCTGTAGAAGGTGTCCCCTTCTTTTATATCGATATTCGCTTCAATATTTTTTAACTCTAACTGGTTGGTATTACCAGAGCCCACAGCGATCGCACCTAAACCTGTTCGATTATTTCTGACAGGAATAGCGTGTTTAGTATCGGTTAGCTGCAAGATAACTGAGGAGTTTGGAGCAACCTCAAACACCTGACCGTAGATACTTTGACCAGATAAAACTACTTGGCCTTTGTATAAACCATCGCCAGCGCCCTTATCGATAGTGACGGTGTTTCTATGCTGGTCACGCGATACAGATAAAATTTCGGCTAACATAAACCGCTCTTGCATCGCTGGAGAGGCATTTAACTGCTTTCTAAAGCGGATATTTTCTTGAGCGATGGAGTGGTATTTCTGATCACGCACGGCGTAACGCCTAACTAAACTCGTCAGCTTGCGATTTTCTTCAATAAATTTACTTTGGTCTTTAAAAAAGTTAGCAACGTAAGCACCTGTGCGAAACGGCACATCAACCGTGTATAGCAGTGGATGCAGCATAATGTTCAGCGTCGTGCGAATAGGAGACAATCGCGAATCACGGTAGTCCATTAAAATCATGGCGATAGAAATCATCACCACCACCATGAATTTAACTAGCAGTGAACTTTCCAGCCTGTTTTCATTTAAATCGTCGATGGGGTATCTCCGAGAGACGATGCCAAAACATTAACGTCCAACCAGCTATTAGCTATATTGTGAGGAATAATCTGAAGCCCAAAAATCAAAGCCGTCGTCATCCATTCGCTCCAAAATACGACCACCCCCTCGGGCGACGCAAGTCAACGGGTCATCGGCAACAAGTACCGGGATTCCCGTTTCTTCCATCAACAGGCGGTCCAAATCTCGCAGCAAAGCGCCACCACCAGTTAGCACAATTCCGCGATCGGCAACGTCAGCGCCCAACTCAGGCGGCGTTTGCTCCAATGCTGTTTTGACCGCACTAACAATACCAAACAGAGGCTCCTGCAGTGCTTCTAATATTTCATTGCTGGTTAAGGTAAAGCTACGAGGGACGCCCTCTGAAAGATTTCGACCTTTCACCGTAATTTCCATCAATTCTTTGCCAGGGTAGGCCGAACCAATTTCACACTTAATTTGCTCTGCGGTCGCCTCGCCAATCAACATGCCGTAGTTACGACGAACATAGCTGATTATTGCCTCATCTAACCGGTCTCCACCAATGCGCACGGAAGCGGAGTAGACGATTCCCCTAAGCGACATAATTGCCACTTCAGATGTGCCTCCACCGATGTCTAAAACCATTGATCCAACCGCCTCATCAATGGGCACTCCTGCCCCAATGGCAGCGGCCATCGGCTCTTCTACTAAAAATACCTTTCTAGCGCCGGCTCCCATGGCAGAATCTTTAATTGCGCGCCGCTCGACTTGAGTCGCACCACAAGGCACACAAATCACCACGCGAGGACGTGGTCTTAAGATGCGGCCACTATCGACTTTACGAATGAAGTGTTGCAGCATTTTTTCAGTGTAAGTGAAGTCAGCAATAACACCATCTTTCATTGGGCGTATCGCCGTAATATTTGACGGCGTGCGACCTAGCATTTTCTTAGCTTCAATACCGACCGCTTCAATCTTCTTAGGCCCGCCGGGCCCGCGGTCTTGGCGTATCGCAACCACCGAAGGTTCATCCAGAACAATTCCTTTACCACGCATATAAATTAGCGTATTAGCTGTTCCCAAGTCGATTGATATATCGTTGGAAAAAAGGCCGGAGAAAAATTTAAACATATGAATCCATTTCTAATTGTCGTGGCAAAAACAGCCGTGTCTGAGCGATGTTAAGGATTTTAACGGAAAATGTAGCAATCCGGCTAGCCTTGAACAACCGTTTGGTTTTTATTATACAAAGACTAGACTTGCTAATTATAGCTGGATATTTCTTTATCGTTAATGAATACTTCGTGCTAAATTCGTACAGAAATAACGGTACTTAGACTAACTCTCCAACTTCCCGCCTATTTTCATGATAAATACCCAGTTGCACTATAAAAGTTTCGGTGACAGTAGCAACCCAGCGAGTATAATATTATTACACGGCATGCTGGGCTCCATGGATAATTGGCGCAGCCAAGCACAGCGTTTGTCAGCGCATTACCATGTTATTACACCAGACTTAAGAAATCACGGCCGCTCACCTCACTTATCTGGCATGCGCTACAAGGACATGGCAAATGATGTATTCGCATTAGCTAATCATTTAGGTCTTAAACACTTCAATTTACTCGGCCACTCTATGGGCGGCAAGGTCGCAATGGAAATGGCACTGAGCCAACCTGACATTGTGCAACGCTTAGTGATTGTAGACATTTCCCCAAAACCCTACTCGCTCTGGCATCTTGCCCTATTTAAAGCCTTGCTAACATTACCTATTGATGAATTTTCATCAAGGAGTCAGGCAGACAAAGCGCTGTCGGTTCAAGTTAACGACCCTTTTGAAAGAGCCTTTTTATTAAAAAACCTCAAATCGCTTAAGACGGGCGGCTACGCATGGCGGTGTAATTTACAAGAAATTACTCGCAGCTATTTAAATATTGCCAACTTCATTCAAAAACCTAACGTCACTTTTAACAAAAAATCACTCTTTATAAAAGGCGAACAATCCCCCTATATTGATTTAAAGGCCGACACTGAAATCATTTTGACAACCTTTCCAAACGCACACATAAAAACAATTGAAGGCGCAGGGCATACCCCTCATGTTGAAAAATCGGCCGTGTTTTCTGAAATGATCAGCGAATTTTTGGACATTCCAACCGCGGCTTAAAACCTGATTGACTAAAGCAGCTCATCTGATATTACCGTTTGTACCTTGTTAAGATTCTGACATTGGGCATAATTGTGGGTAGTACCCCCGCGATAAAAACAATAATAAAGAGTGTCATATGAGATTATACCCCTTACCAAAGGTAATCTTGGCTATTACCGCACAGTTACTCGTTTCGGGAGCTGCAAATGCGTTCACCCCTGTATTTCCAGAGACGCAATTTGCATCCAACGATCGATACGATCGCAGCGACTTCGATGAAAGTGATTTTCAATGGCAGCCCAACCATCACCCTTTGCCACCAAGCCAGCCGACAATTTCCGGTGCCTTAAAAAATAGTTTACAGCAAACGTCTAATTACCTCAGAACCCTAAACCCAAACCAACACCTTGCTCAAAATGGCGCTAATCTATCTGTCCATTCCTTATCTCAAACACTCAATAGCTTACTAAGATGGGACGGCAAACTAACCCCTCAGGAACTGCAAACTCATTTTGACTTAATTCCTTTAGCCAACAGCTCATCACGACGTAGCGCTAAGTTTACCGGCTACTACACCCCCATCATTCAAGCAAGCAATAAGCCCTCTTATGAGTTTCGTTATCCGATTTACCGCTCCCCAATGGCTGGGAGCTTACGTTTGTTATCGCGTAATATGATTAGCCAAGGTGCGTTAAAAAACCGTAGGCTTGAAATTGCGTGGACCAACGATCCCGTTGGTTTTTTCTATATGCAAATACAAGGTTCAGGAATTTTAAAATACCAAAATGGTCATCAAGTAACGTTAAGCTATGCAGGGTCTAACGAAAAACCCTTTAAAAGCTTGGCTAAGCACATGCAAAAAATGGGCTATTTGCACAATAACCTTGGCCGTGAAGCCGTGCAAAAGTGGTTATCCTCTAATCCTCAGCATCTGCAAACAGTCATGAACAGCAACCCACGGTATGTGTATTTTAAACCCTCAAAAAAAGCCTTAATCACCGCATCAGGTCTCCCTATCGTTTCGGGTGTATCAGTCGCAGTCGATACGGCATTTATTCCATTTGGTTCTGTTATTCTCGCTAACGTCCCAGTGATAAACTCAAAAGGTCAAGTGCTTAGGGCAGAATGGAAAATCTTACTCCCTCACGACCGAGGAATAGCAATTAAAGGCCCTGCTAGGATGGACATTTACACCGGCGAAGGCGAAGCGGCGAGGGTCGTTGCAAACCGCCTAACAGGTTTCGGTAAAGCGTATTTACTGCAGACACGTCAAGGCATCCAACTGAGCAATAATCAAACCAATCAGAAATCTTTCACCCCTTTATAGTTTGTTAAAATAATGAGGGGTGCATTTGAGTCGCTAGCTTGCACCGCTTATTCTATCTTTTCTCTACGCCACGCTAAAATCCATGTATAAATTCAGTTGGTGTTTCTACAGTGCTATACTGTGAACCAAATAGCCTCCGTTTTGACTAAGCCATACCCGTTTGAAATTAAACACAATACATACCTAGAGAAGTCATAGAGTGACACTAACTTTTATTCGCTCAAAATATTCCCATAAGACACTTATCTGCTGCCTGCTATTGTTAGGTATGAATCAGGTAAGCGCTGCTGAGTCCGCTATATCCCAAGATTCTATTATTAGTATTGTGATTGCAGCATTGTCAGGTGCCGCCTTTGTAACGGCCATTTGGGCATTACTGCTTGGGCGTAAGTCGATGAAAAAAGACCGCGACTTTGTCAACACGCTGAAACAAAATATTGCGAAAGATCAAAAACGCATTGATATCTCGATGCGAGGCATAAAGACAAGTGAGGCACGCGCAGGGAAAGTGCTGGACCGACTGGTTTATCAAAATAATGCGCTAATGAGCAAACAGCATCATGCTTGGTTAAGCAGTGAAAAAATTGAAGAACTTGCCGAAAAGTCCGAAATAATAGAGTCAGAGCTGCAAAGAAAGAGCAATGCTTTAGAGCGCCGCATTGAACAAACTCAGTTACGTTGGAACGAGAGATTAACGGAAACTGAAAATACGGTGTTACGGGTTGATCAAGAATTACGTGAAGGCCTTAACCACCTAGATAGCGGTATTAAACGCGTTCAGCAACAAGACGCACACTCCTACCAACTGGCCCAACATATAACAGCGCAGCATAATATCCAATTAAGTACACTTGAGGCGAACAACGAGCTGTCAGAAAAAGTTAGAAACAGCCTGAATCAAACTCTTCAAGAATCAACTCAGCTGCTACACCACCTACGCGAAAATCAAGAAAAAACGGACAACGCTTACAATAGTTATATGGAAAATATCGGTCAATATGAAGGTGACTTATACACCCAATACGATACCGCGTTTCAAAATGCTGACATGGCCAGACAAGAACTTGACGCCAATGTTAGTGAAAGTCGATTGCACGTTGAATCACTTCGACGCTATGAAGAGCAGAGCCGCTTAGTCAAAGAAAGTACTGAAAAAAATCTGAAACACCTTGATATTAAATCGATCAACCAGTTAGCTGATACGCTCAATACGACGCAGCAGACTTTCGAGAACCTGAGCCGAAAAGTCACAGAAGCCCAGCAAGCCTTGAAAAGCCTAAACAGGCTAGATTTGACGCAGCAACAAGACCGTACTGACTTTGAAGCGGATGCTTATGATCTGCCGCATGAGACGGACAATACCTTAATCCCCTTCTTCACCAAACGAAAAGGCTAAGCCTACTTTAAGCAAAGCCTCCTTGTTTTGTGGCGAACCCACGCGCCTTATCTCAGCAATGAGCGCTTACAGTGAACCTTCATTTGTTTCTAATTGAAGCTCCCACATGCGGCGATACTCCCCATCTTTCTGAATGAGTTCTATGTGTGAACCCCGCTCAAGAATACGCCCTTTTCCCATCACTAAAATTTCATCTGCGTCCACAACGGTGGAGAGACGATGCGCGACCACTAGCGTCGTTGTCGTGGCAGAGATTTGTTTAAGGGTTCGCTGGATCGCCTGTTCAGTCGTGCTATCAAGTGAAGAGGTCGCCTCATCAAATACCAAAATCGCGGGGCGTTTTAAAATCGCCCGAGCGATAGCCACACGCTGCTTTTCACCACCTGACAGCTTAAGTCCCCTCTCACCAACTTTAGTCTCCCAGCCCTCCGGCAAACTCTCAATAAACTCCCCAATGTGCGCCATCGCTGCCGCCTCATACACGTCAGCATCGCTAGCATCAAGATTGCCATACTGAATGTTGTACTTGATCGTGTCGTTAAATAGCACCGTGTCCTGAGGAACAATACCAATGAGTTCTCGCAAGCTGTTTTGCGTGACTGTTTTTACATCGTAACCGTCGATTAGCACCTGACCTTCGTTTGCGTCATAAAAACGAAACAACAGCCTGGCGAGCGTCGACTTTCCAGCACCGCTGTGACCGACCACCGCCACTGTTTTACCGGCGGGCACTTTAAAATTAATCCCGTGAAGAATTTTACGATCTTCTTGATAGCCAAAATGCACATCGCTGAACTCAATTTCCCCTTTGCTTAGCACTAATTCTTTCGCCGGCTCAGCATCTCGAATTTCAGGGGTTTGTGACAACAACTTAAAGACTAAATCCATATCAGCGAGTGTGTATTTAAACTGGCGATAGATCATTCCTAGCGCGCCCAAAGGAATAAACAATTGCAGCATAAAAGCGTTCACCATCACCAAATCACCAATACTCATACGACCATCAACGACTTGGCCTGATGCAAAAAACATAATGATGGTCACCCCTATTGCAATGATAGCGCTCTGCCCAAAATTAAGCACTGACATTGAAGTTTGGCTTTTAACGGCCATCCCTTCCCATTCAGACAGCGTCTTGTCATAACGGCGCAGTTCGAGGTGTTCATTATTAAAATACTTCACGGTTTCGTAATTAATTAGGCTATCAAATGCCTGAGTGTTGGCCTCAGAGTCTAGGCTGTTCATGGTGTGTCGGTAGTTAATACGCCAATTGCTGATGGCGATTGTAAACAGTCCGTAGACCACAATGGTCCCAAAGGTAATCAATGCAAAAATGACATCGTAATTAATTAAAAGAATGATCGCGACAAGGCTAAATTCGACAAAGATAGGAATGAAACTAAACACCATAAAATTCATCATGGTGCTAACAGAGCGTGTCCCTCGCTCTAAATTTCGACTAATTGCGCCGGTTTTTCGCTCTAAGTGAAACCGTAGTGACAGGGTATGTAAGTGCTCAAGGACCTGATTGGATAACTGACGCATCGCATGATAACGAACACGTGCAAAGACCGTATCGCGCAGCTCACTGAACAGTGAATTCGCCAGCCTCAGCGCACCGTAAGCCAACAAGAGACTAACGGGTAACACCAAAGTTTGTACCTCTTTGTCAAAACTGTCCACCAAATCACGCAATATTAGCGGTACGCCGATATTGGCCCACTTTGCGATAATAAGACAAGCCAGAGCAAGCAAGACTCTTCCTCGGTAGGCTTTTAGATACTCTGCAATGCGCCTGATATTGACCCAATCGGTACGGTTTTCATGCTCTAACGTGTCACGTTTAACATACATATAAAAAGCCCCTAATTTAGGGGCTCAATCATAGTGTATTTTCAAAACCAAGTTTGATGTTTCACGCAGCGACCTGACACTCAAAATAATAGCATGTTAGCCGTGGTTTGACGGCTCGCTGGCATAGTGCCTGGAGACTGGCCCAACAATAAGCTCATCGGGCGTATAAACGATGGATGTGTCCTTATCTGAATAATCTAAACGATTTAGAAAATGCCGCATGCAGCTGATTCTGGCACGCTTTTTATCATCTGACTTAACCACCGACCACGGCGCATCGGCGGTATCTGTGTTAAAGAACATAGACCGTCTTGCATCCGTGTATTCATCCCAACGCTGCAAGGAGGCAACGTCAATAGGGCTCAACTTCCATTGCTTTAACGGGTCGTGTTTACGAGCATGGAAACGACGCAACTGCTCTTGTCTGGTGACTGAAAACCAAAATTTAAATAAAATCGTGTTTGAATTAACGAGCATGCGTTCAAAAACAGGGGCTTGGCGCATAAACTCCAAATGATCACGGTCAGAGCAAAATCCCATCACTTTCTCAACGCCAGCACGATTATACCAAGACCGGTCATACATCAAAATTTCGCCAGAGGAAGGGAGGTGTTTTATATAACGCTGAAAATACCACTCCCCAAGCTCACGCTCACTGGGTTTTTCTAAGGCTATCACACGAGCGACACGTGGGTTTAGATGCTCAGTAAAGCGTTTTATGGTCCCTCCCTTGCCTGCCGCATCTCGCCCTTCAAAAATAATAACAATTTTCTGTCCTTGCTCTTTCGCCCACTGCTGCACTTTCAGTAGTTCGATTTGTAACAGGTATTTTTCTCGCTCGTAATCCACAAGCTTCATTTTTTCAGCATAGGGGTATTCTTTATTGGCGTAGGTCATTTTCAACAGGTCTTTAGCCGAAACCGTCGACTTACCTGCCATAACCTTGTTGGCATCATTAAAATCATTAAGATACGCAGCCGCATCGGACTGGCTAATGACTGCAGGCTTTATTTCTGCCGTTTTTAGTTTTTGTAATGACATAACGCGATAACCCATTTGAAAAAAGGAAATTAACAAATAGCACTCTGTGATGCAATCACCGATATTAACGCTTATATCGCGAGTTCGCCTATGGGACAATGCACTTAATCTACAAGTGGATATCCCCATGGCCGAAAGAATTCAAAAAATGCTGTCGCGCGCGGGCTACGGCTCTCGACGTGAAATAGAACGCTGGATTGACGAAGGCATTATTCTTGTCAACGGTCATACAGCGACAACAGGCCAAGCCATTGAGGAAACTGATCAAGTTATATTACGTGGTCAACGGTTAAGGCTTAGCTCTCGACTGCAGGCAAAGCCGCAGGTGCTGATTTATCATAAAAAAGTCGGTGAAATTTGCACACGCAATGACCCTGAAAATCGTCCGACGGTATTTTCTAACTTGCCTAAACCTCACAGCGGTCGTTGGATTCAGGTAGGTCGCTTAGATATCAATACGGAAGGATTGTTGCTGTTTACGACAGATGGTGAGCTAGCTAACCGCTTAATGCACCCTTCTTATGAGATAGAGCGTGAGTACGCCGTCAGAGTCATGGGGGTCGTCACCGAAGACATCATCACTGCATTGCTATCGGGTGTGATACTTGAAGATGGACCAGCTAAATTTGAAAAAATCACCTACGCCGGCGGTGAGGGCATTAATCAGTGGTATCACGTCGTACTTCATGAAGGCCGCAACCGTGAAGTTCGCCGTTTATGGGAAAGCGCAGGACTCAAAGTCAGCCGCTTGACGCGTGTACGCTACGGCTCGGTTAGTATGCCTCGGTACTTACGAACAGGTTATTGTGAGGAGCTAGAATCCAAATCACTACGCAGCATCTATAAAAGCGTTAAAATGACCTATGAAGAACCTACTCCCCCTAAGAAAAGTGCAGCGGGTAAAAAAGAAGGCTCAAAAAAACCTAAACATCGTCGGTAAACCCCTCACTTAACCAGACGTGCTCTTTACAGCACCCAAACAATCCATCTTTGCTTAATAGTAGAGGTGGATTTTTGTTTCTGCTCGAAAAATCCTGTGTCACCTACCCGATTTGTCACAAAAACTGTCAGAGGTGTCCCTAACTGACACTGCATGTGACAAAAAGTGACGAAATTTTAATTAAAATCAAATAATATCGATCACTAAAAAACCGAAAAAATACAAATAATCACATTAATTTCAACAGCTTAACTACATTAAGCGCAAGTTTGGCATAGCTTATGCAATATCCTTTACAGATACAACTTAACCCTTAAGAAAAACAACTTATAAAAAGAGAGTAATAAAAATGAAAAAGCAACTCCAAAAAGGTTTTACACTAATCGAACTAATGATCGTTGTAGCAATCATCGGAATCTTGGCTTCAATCGCTTTACCTGCTTACCAGACTTATGTTGCTAAATCTAACATCACGTCTATTCAAGCTTCTGCAGCAGCGGGTAAGACTGAAATCTGGCAGCACTACATCGAGAACGGTGAGATGCCAGCACTAGCTACTGATATCCCAGGCTTGAATGCAGTAATGTCAGGCGCTCTACCAGGCGGCAGTACTTCTAGCTTCGCAGTCTCAGCAGTCGGCGGCGCAACGTCACCTAACAAGCTAACTTACTCAGTAACGCTTGTCGGTATCAACGGTAACGTAAATAGCCAAGTTGTAGATTTTTCTTACACAGACGACGGTAATGCACTAAAGTTTGAGTGTGAAGTAGCCGCTGGATCAACAATTGAAAACAAATACCTACCTAAGCAGTGTCAGGCTTAATCGCTAATAGTTAACACTAGCATTGTAGTTTAACGAGAAAGCCCGGAGCAAAGTTTCCGGGCTTTTTTACTTTTAAACACTGGTTTCAACAACGGTTTAAACCTTATGAACAAGTATAAAAAACAAGGTTTTACTCTGATAGAACTCATGATAGTAGTCGCTATTATTGGAATACTTGCAAGTGTAGCGCTTCCGGCTTACCAAACTTACGTTGCAAAATCTATCCTTACCTCGCTTCATGCCTCAGCCTCTGCTGGAAGAACATCCGTGTTTAGCCGGTACATGGAAATTGGCGAAATGCCTGAATCTGGAGGTGGGTTTAACGGAATAAACGAACTTGGAAGTGTTACTGTTGGATTTATCAGCGCATTGCGCGCATCCCCATATCAATCATCAGTTGTCTATTCAAAAGAGAGTGCTAGAAAAGCAATTTTTGAAGTAACGCTGGCTAATGTTAACAGTAACGTTAATACCAAGAAGTTAAGTTTTGAACTTGAAGATAATGACGGTGCCCTTGATATGACGTGTGTTGCTGAGGCGAGCATTGACAGTAAATACGTTCCAAAAGGTTGTAATTATCCATAATATAGCGATTCTTATACAACTGAATCAATGTGATCGCATACGATGGCAAAAACGACCGTTTCAACCAATATACCTATCCAAAAAATCATTCTTTGTGTAGAAGACGAAGCCGCTATTCGAGATATGCTACGGTTTTCATTACAAAGAGAGGGATATTTAGTTAGTGAAGCCGAAGATGGTGTACAAATGTCTGAGTCGATCAGTCAGCAACGTCCAGACTTGATTCTTATGGATTGGATGCTTGCAAGCTGCAGCGGTCCGCAACTCATTAAGCAGCTGCGTAAAGACGATTACACAAAAGACATTCCTATCATTATGCTAACAGCCAAAGCGGATGAGCAGGACATGATAAAAGCACTAGAGTGCGGTGCCGATGACTACATAAGCAAACCTGCTTCTATGAAGTCTTTAAATGCACGTATAAAAGCCTTATTGCGCCGCACCCAACCTCTCATCAATGATGAATTACTTCAATACAGTACGCTTAAGCTAAACGTGGCCAGCCAAGCATTAACGATAGCGAGTATCGCAATTTCCATCGCCTCGACAGAACGTAAACTACTCAAATTTTTTATGCAATCGCCAGAACGCGTGTTTAGCAGAGCGCAGCTTTTAGACTCTGTGTGGGGTCAAAATAACTTCATCGATGAGCGCACGGTGGATGTACACATTCTTAGACTTCGAAAACTACTTAAACCTCATGCAGCTGACCACTTGATAAAAACGGTGAGAGGCAGTGGCTATAAATTATCCAAATAGCGTTAACTGCAATAATAAATCGTATCTTGTCATAAAACTGTCACATTAAGGTTTCACAATCCTCCTCATCAACTACTAATCATCAATTACTGATAAGCATTGAGAGAGAGAACATGAAAAAACTACCCCTAATCATCGCCGCAGGACTTATTGCATCCGCTTCTGCAGTTTCTGC
>ENA-ORXT01000814-ORXT01000814.1-marine-metagenome-genome-assembly--contig:-NODE-814-length-46088-cov-36.719806_pt1 | contig 46088 bp, 26 predicted proteins | sample MGYA00237868_ERZ511482 | MGnify/ENA metagenome assembly ERZ511482
AGTCGTTTTGCCATTGTTATATATGTTTTTAAAAGATTGAAGCCGTCAATAACTTGCGTTTAATGTTGACTTCTGTTTGCAATTACTGTTTATAAAATAATTAAAATATATTAATCAAAAAGTGAATCGTACTGATTAGATCTTCCAAGTTTTTCTGGTTCTCTTACTGGTGCATTAAGATCTAATATATCACTATCATTATTAGCAGATGATATAAGGCTCTCCTTCTCTGTACCTAACAATAGAGACGTAGACTTCTTCTCCCACTCATCTAGCATCTGCATACCTTTCTCCTCAAAGATACCATTCTGCAAATCTATAGAATTCATAAAGTCCTCTGACATCTCCATGAACTGCTCCATCTCCCCTACCTTATTACTGACATCATCAGCGATATGTTCTAGTGCCTGATCAAACATCAATCTCTTATCAGCGTCTCCCTTGATAATGCTCATCGCAGACTTCATCGCAGAATGACCTGCAAGCATCGCCTTACGCTCTTGCGCCTTCATATTGACTTGATCTTCTATATCTTCGGATAGTATATATGAGTTCTCATACATCTTAGATAGCACGCGGTATAAGATCTCCATTCTCTTATAGAGGTCATCTAATTTCATATTAGATTCCTTCAGTCTACCTGCCTTACGTGTCTTTAGTATTAGAACGGCTTGTTGCTCTTTACCTCTCGCAGCTTTGGCCAAGTCGAGATTGGTTTTGATCTGCTTCTGATTATTGATGATCATCTCCTTGAGCTTATGCATCTGGCCTCTTAGCTTGCCGATCTGCATACGCATCTTCTTCAAGTTCTTCTTGAGATCATCAACATAATTTTTAAGAATACCTATAGGATCTATAGTTACGAATAACCCAGTGATCCATCGCATTGTACTCTTATACAGATATGAAATTAAGTTACGAGCCTTACCATCCAGAGCCATAAATATGATCAATCCCAAACTTGCTAAGGTAGTAATCATACCTCCCGTAGATCCTACAAAAGCTATAATAGCGCCTATCCCAGAGCTAATCAAAGCCCCTCCGAGGAGTAAAGCACCTATCAGAAATATCAAACCTGTTATGCCTTCTGGCTTTCGCCAAAAAGATTTTCGTCTATTATCGAGCATGTAAATGTTAAAAAATGAGCTAATTTGGTTTCAAAAATACGATTTTACATCATATGTATTGTGCTTATATGTAAGCAAAACTGATATTGGAAGTCTATAATTCCTTCAAATATGAATTATCGTCGAATGAATTGAAATATCAGACTAATACATTAACCATCAAGACCTCAGAAGTCTTCGTCATGATAGTATGATACCTAATAAATATATGAAACTTCTACTCACATTACTTATTCTGTTCTCAGCATCAAAGCTTGCGTCACAAGATTGCGGCCTCAGAGATGTAGAGTCAGCATTGAGACTAGGTAGTACTGTAGGATATAATGTAGATGATAATTGGACATTAGATCTTAGTTGGGAGTCAAGAATAGAGAATGATATAAGTCAATATGTAGAGTCTCTCATTGATGTCTCTGCTAATTACAAATTCTTTAGTGGTGTAAAGCTACATGGTATCTATAGACATAATTTCAATATCGGTAGCGATGATGTCTATAGGCTTACATTAGGTGGTTCGTATGCTCGATTCTTCAGTAATACTGATCTAGAATGGGGCATCCGATCGAGAATCCAGAGAGATCACTTTTATATCAACTCTGACGCTGTATACACTTTGCGTAATAAGTTTAGTCTCATCTATGAGATCAATCAAAAGTTAGGACTTGTTATAGAAGATGAAGTCTTCCGAACTATAGGCCAAGATGCCCAATGGAGTAGAAATAGGATCAATACAGGGATAGAATGGAAGGTGACCTCTGACATAGAGTTTATAGCATTTTATAGATTTGAAAATGACCTTAACACCAAAGTCGCTGATATAGTACATACTATTGGTCTATATATGGAGTATACGATAAAGTCCAATCATGACAAACAAAAAGAAATAGAAGAACACTTTGTTCATCCTCTTAGGTGGTAGACTTACCCTCTCACTGAGCAGGGCTTGAAACTTAGCTCTTAATACAGAAGAATGATCTCTACCCTACGATTCTGACTTCGGCCATCAGAAGTCTCATTAGTGGCAATAGGCACTTCTTCTCCCCTACCGATAGCATTAATTATAATATCCCTATCACTCACTACTTTACGCAATTCAGTGGCTATAGCTTCAGCTCTATTCTGAGATAAGATCATATTATCCTCTTCATGACCTACATTATCAGTATGCCCTATAATATCGATAGACTTAACTGCTTTATCTCTTATGGTATCAACAATGCCAGATAGTGCAGGTCCAGCTTCTGCATTAAGCATATAGCTACCTGAATTAAAAAATAAACTGCTCTGCAACTTCATCTCCGCTATTTCTTTTTCCTTATCACACACGGAAGGTTTTCCTATTAACTTAGAATCGAATATAAAACCAAATCTATCCGGCATCCCTTGAAAGTACCAAAGCTTTATGGGGTATTCTCCTTTGGATAATGAAACTATATCTGTTGTCAACTGCATCTGATGACCTCCATCATTATTCACTATAATCTCATCATCTATCCAGAGTATAGATCCATCATCAGAGTGCAATGAAAACTCATAACATCCATCGACTTCTATAGTCATCTTAGAATGTAGTATCATACAGAACTGCTGATACCTATCTACGCCAGGGAATTTTTCTGCTCCTATAGTTGTCTCAGGGATATTAATCTCATCTAATTCTATAGCGCCGATTTTCTTATAATCAAATATATTATCACCATAATATTCTTGTATCCTTTTAAGCACATAGTTTTTTCTTTTTTGCGGTACAATTGGCATTGCATAATAATCACCTCTGAATGTATCAAAAGTAGGGTCTGGCCTCTTCTGACTATAGGCATCTGAGTAAAAAGATATAACCGCAATAATTAATAACATCTTAATCGAATAGCATTTAAATATATCCATGAAGAAAGTATTAATAGGTGATAAATGGGTCTACAATAATTAAAACTGATAGTAGAAAGTAAGATGGCAAGACTAACTAAGTGATCGTTAACATAGAATTGAGTGCCATAACCCTATAACGTCACTATCGTTATAGGTATTGCAACGTCGACAAAATGGAGTGAAAAGTATAACTAACTATATGGTAGTTTTGAGGCCTTAGATCTGTAGAAATCATATCGATAGGTACAAAAGAATAAGACCCCCATCGGGAGATGGGGGTCTATTACACTCTTAAATATTATTAAAATTGAGATAAGGCAGCAACCCTAAAGCTCCTATCTCATATTACAAATATCTTATATAATAAGCGCTTATATTATAACTTTTTTGCATGTTTTGTAACATGCATTTTTTGATTGTTTTATTAGAAAAGAAAAGTATTAAATTAATTAATGTGTTTAGGATGATACTTACATTTCTCCATCCTCAGTAATGATTCCAAGAAGTGCTAATATGACATTGATAATTTCCATGATAGATAGATTGAATAATTATTTAATTAGTTTGACACTTCAAAATTAAAGCACAAACAATGCCAATTCTATAACTTTTTTACATGATTTGTAACATGCAAATTCTATCTTATACTGAACACAATTCAATATAACCTTAATATACTATCCGGTATCTTAAAACAAAAGTACACTACCTATCAGTTTCATAAAATTAAATTAATGTAAATTTTGTAACATGCATTTTTTAATAACTTTATGTTAGATTTACGTGACACTAATTCCGTAATACATCAGAAATATTAGACTTTGGATGATATAAAGGCGATAATAAAACTCCTTACTAAACAGAAGCTAAGGCAAATAGAAATCCTAAGTGAAGACAGTGTCATGTCTGAAAAGTCTAAAAAATTATACTTAGGTATAAAAAATGGAACAATAACTACTGACGATGATGCTGCTAAAGTTTTGTATAATTCTGATCCTAAAAACGCAAAATACCGCGTTTTAAAAAATCGATTTAAGCAGAGACTCATTAATACTTTATTTTTTACTGACGTGCAGGCCTATGGAAAAAGCACCTATAACAAGGTGCTTAATAGAAGTTACAAGAACTGGGCAGCAGCAAAAATCTTATTAGATAAAGCTATGAGTAATAATGCAATCAGCATAATGGAAACTATACTTAAAAGCTCATTAAAATACGACCTTGAAGAATTGTCTCAACTAATAGTAAGAGATATAAAACTGCATTACGGTTTATATAATTATAACAAAGCAAAATTTCAAAAGCATCAACTATTGTATGAAAAGCTAACTACGATTATTAACTACAAAATAGAAGCAGAAAAACACTACATCTATTTTGGACATATTATAGCCAGTAGTAAATCTCTAAGTTATAATTCTGAAATAAAGAGCGCAGAGAAAGAGCTTATGAAACTTTCTAATAAGGCCACAAAAGTAGACTCATACCACTTAAGGTATAATATATATATGAGTCAATACATCCTTTATCTAATAAAGAAAGACTTAAAAAAACAATTAAAAACTTCACAAGAAGCGATTGAGTATTTCAACAATAAAAAAGACTTTCAGAATTATGGAAGCGGGAGTTTTATGCAAATTAAAGGGCTTACTCAATTAAGTCTTAAAGAATTTGACGAAGCCTTAAATACCTTCAAAAAATGTTTAGAACTTAATCCTTTAGAAGGAAGGTTATATTGGCAATCATTACATAATTATATCTTTATAATACATATCCTCAAGAAAGATTACAATGGTGCCTATGAAATATTAAGCTTCATCCTTACCCACAAAACCTTTAAAAACATTTATAATGATTTCCGACAACAGTGGCTATTAAAGGAAGCTTTTATTCAATTTCTTATCAGGATCAAAAAAATAGATCCAGACAACATAGATGCTCAGAAGCTAAAAAAATTCAGAATCAAAAAATTCATCAATGAAACACCTTCATTGACTAAAGATAAGCGGGGATTTAATGTCTCTATCCATATCATTCAAATGCTCTTCCTTATCATCGATGAGCAATATGACGAACTACTCGATAAGCTATCCTCACTTAAGCAATACAGCTTCAGATACTTAAAATCAGAAGAATACTTAAGATCAAGAATATTCATCAAGATGCTTCTCACTATTCCTGAGTCCAATTATAATATCATAAAAATAAAATCTAGAACTAAGACTCTCCACCAGAAACTCCTCGCTACCCCTATGGACTTCTCAGAGCAAGCTATGAGTGTTGAGATAATACCTTATGAGCAGTTATGGGAGGAGGTATTAGAATTACTGAAGTAGTCATATTATTGTATAAATTGAGGTGCCGGTCTGTCCCGAAATTAACGAATAATTATAAGCGGAGGCCGTCCCGAAGGGCGGCTTCCGTCTTATATGGTGTTAGCATCAGTTACTCCATTCTCTATAGAGTAACTCCCAATTTCAGATTACCACCAAAATTAGTATCGCCACTAAAGTAATTTTGGCCAAAAATTACGATACCAATAGAATATGCTTTTGAAAACTTATAAATATTCTCAATCAATAAATTATATCCAAAAGAATTTTCTTCTCGAATCGCATACTCGCTTACAACAAAGACTCCACTAGAATCAGTACTACCTGAACGAGCTCTTACAGAATCATAGCTAATATATGACAACCCTCCTCCTATTTTAAGTTCATACTTATTTCCAACGTTCATTAGTATAGCTTGAAGATTAAAATTTGATTGAGTCATGCCTGATGAAAATGTAACTCTATTAGTTTGACCCCGTGCTAATGTAAGATTTGATGATAGCTCTAGTCTTTTATTTAGTAAATAGTCTAATTCAACAACTATTCCACTCATGCTAATGTCTCCAGTGCCGAGCAGGGATATACCTCCTCCAATTTCTAACTTGAAACTGGAATTTTTACTTTTTGATTGACCACTTAACTGCGAGCAAAATAAACTAGATATAAACAATAGCAGTATTAACTTCTCCGAACGCATACACTAATTTGATGAGATGTCAATTAATACTCCTCCTCTTGGAAACACTAGAGTTGTGTTTAAAGGGTCTCTATATCTATACTCTCTTCGACCTACAGTTTCGTTTTTTGTATGAGTTATATCACTGACAGTTACTCCTACTGATCCTTTCACAAAAAATGTTTCTGATGAATCCTTAGCATCAAATCCTGCACTAAAACTAAGATCAATTTCAGGTCCTTTGTCAGTTTCTATTGCCTGAATTGTAAGTACTTCAGCCCAATCACCTGGGGACCAATTAAGTATCAGCTCATTAAATACATCATTATCTGAATTAAGGTCAAAAAACATTTCTTCCTGTACTATACCAGCTTCTCCTGATTGAGCAGCCTTTGCTATAGTCAATTGGATTTCGGGTCTTCCTCTTCCCCAACCTTCAATTTCACCTTCTCTATCTTCATCATAGCGTATTCTAGTAACACGTGTTGGCGAAGGTGTCGAGACATCTCTAAATGGTACTTCAACAAAATCATATTTAGGATTTGAATTACCTTGATTATTATTGTCCTCTATTTTGTAAAGGACTTTTCTTCCTTCAATCACATTGTTATCTATATGTTCATTGACATTCGGTTCGAAAGTTCCTACTTCAACATATGATCCATTTATACCAACTACTCTTTTAAATAAAGTTGAGTTTTCTATAAATTGTCCATTCTCGTGAGACCATCTGAGCTCTATTTCATCAGTTATAAAATGATTAGCACTAAAGTCACTCGGTGGTAATGGTACTGAAGGTGCAACAACTTGCACAATATTTGAGCTTTTGGATTCACCTACTGCATTGTAGGCTTTTACGAAGTAGAAGTAATTTTCTAGAGTAGAGACAGTATTATCATTGAAAACTTTGTTCTCTTCTCCATTATTCTCGAATAACAACTCAAAATTATTTGAGTTTAGTGTCTTGCGGTAAATTCTATATCCTGTTATATCATCATCATTAGGATTATCTACTTCCCAAGTAAGGCTAATTCCAGTAGCTGAAGTGTTTCCTGACAAAACAATATCAGCATCCGCAATTTTAAGAAACTTTGATGTTCTAACTCTCTCATTATCACTTACGACTATTACTGGATTTGTTGGAGGGTTTACTGCATCAACTGAAATCGGATCATTATTAGTGAACCCCTCAAACGACTTTGTTACTCCTTCATTATAGTCAGAAGGGATAAAAACACATGTAGGTACATAACTATCACAATTCCATAGATCAATGTTTTTTGGAATACTAATTTGTACCAAAGGATAGATACTACATATATATTCAATAATATTATTTGTACTCGTTATCTCATCATAAGAAGTATCAATACTTGAATAAGGTCTGCCTTCTCTTGATTGAACGATGCCCAATGAATAATAGATATTGGTAAGGAATAATTTGACTGTTTGTACACCATTTTGCGTCTGGATTGACTTATCCTTAATCTGTCGTAACAGAATATCATAATCTCCATCGAATTGTTCTAATGCTTTGGTCTTAAGTAAGCACCTGAATTCAGAATTGTCATTTGCAGCTTTACTAACAACCCTAGCTAAATTTCTATAATCTGTATCTTGACTGCTAGTGCTTCTTGTTTCCACCTGTAGATCAGTGGAAATCTCATCATAAATTGTTGAATCGTCTGAACAGTTATACATTACTGTACAAATGAAAAGACAAATGAAAATTTTAATACTTGTTTTCATAATAAAAATTAATGATTGATTACGGTCCAATCTTCCGTATATGAGCAATATTGCTCTTTACATCCATTACAACAACAATGTAAGTTACTCAAATCAATATTCCTTTTAACTAAAAGCGTCACTCTTAATCTTGTCCGCTTCTTAAGAGTTTGTTTTGGATTACTTCATCTTTCGGTCATTTTTTGCGTCATAATTGATGCTAACTATATTATATACAGACCTTTATTAGATCTGAAATGGTTTATTTTCTCACCCATATAGATATCACAGCAACATTTTACCAAAAGCAAACACAAACAATCCTTCAGGCTTTAGATTATAAGAAACTCAGAGACACCTCTTTATCTATTCACCATAGACAACTGAAGCTTTGAAATAGTAATACAGTTAACTGTTATAAAAAGATACCACTGAGATTTCTTAAAGCTATAATGATGGCTATCTATTGATTTAAAAAATTATAAAAGTAGGTAGCTACTTAAAAATTTTATATAACAAAAAACAATTATTGTGACATACACATATAGATAACTAAATGGTACTAATGCTCAAATTAATGAGAACAAAATGGGTTTAAATCAAATATTAGAACCAATTATCCTACTATTATTATAATATTGTGACATCATAGATATGAAATAGATGCTATTTTTTTTTAAGAAGTTATACATCCAAAATAATATTTGATGGATAAGTTAAGGTCACTTGTAGAATTAATCACCAGCCAAGATGAGGGATTTATCGAGAGATGGAATCAAGACTCTTCCATTGGAGATAAGACAATGAAACTACTCAATGGAATCTTATATAATAAATACCAACAAGACATAGATGCAGAAATTGATATCTATGGTGAAAAAAGTAATAGCTCAAGTTTCAGAAAGCTAAAATCTCGGCTTAAAGAAAAATTGATAGACGAAGTTCTTTCCGCAAACTATGACAAAAGGATAACAAGCCAATCTCAAAAGTCTACGTTTAAATCACTTAAACAATGGGTTGCAGCAAAAATCCTAATTGATATTGGGATGAGATCAAATTCCATAGAATTAATGGAATCAATACTTCCTAATGCGATAAAATATGATCGGACAGAACTGGCACTAATTATTGCGAAAGAACTAAAGATGCACTTTGGGTTATACATGTACAACAAGAGTAAGCATCTTAAATATTGTCAACAATATCGAGATTTAAAAAACATTTTCGACTATAAAGAAATCGTAGAAGAATTATATGCAACACTTGCAATGATTATGTCAACTCAGAAATCAATTTCATTTAATGACAAAATAAAAGAGTTAGAAAAAAAAGCTAAAAGCATCTCCCCAGAAATAGAGAAAATCGATTCATATTATTTGCGATTCTATAATTACAATGTCTTATACTTCATAAGTATGATAAAGAGAGATTTCGAAGAACAACTACTAATCTCTAAGAAAGCGATTAAATATTTTGACAATAAAAAAGGGTTTAAAAATTTTGCTGATTTTTCTTTCCTTCAGAAAAAAGGAATTGCCCTACTCACTTTAAAACAAATAAAAAAATCCTTACATACTTTCAAAGAATGTCTAAACTTCAAATTTAAAACAGGTGGAATAGCATGGCAATCAATCCATAATTATCTATTCACTTGTCATTTGCTTGAAAAGAATTACGACAGTTGTTATGAGGTTATCAGTACTGTTATGAATAATCCTCAATTCCCAAAAATCAATATCACCTTCAGACAACACTGGTATATAAAAGAAGCTTTTATATACATACTTACTAAAAACAATAAACTAAACCCAAGTAAAATAGATGTTACACCATTAAGAGATTTTAGAATATCAAGATTCCTTAATGACATCCCAATGTTATCTAAAGACAGAAAAGGTTACAGTGTAACCATCCACATCATACACATGATTTTTCTTATCGCAGAGAACAAATATGACTTAGCTCTCAACAAAATATTATCACTGAGACAATATACATTCAGACACTTAAAATCAGTGGAGTTTAAAAGAGTGAGAACATTTATAAAAATGCTTATCAAGATACCTGAGAATAATTATGATCTAAAAATAATAAATAAGAAAACAAACTACCTCTACGAAAAATTGCTCGCTTCACCTATGGACTTTTCGGAGCAAGCAATGAGTATCGAGATCGTTCCTTATGAGCAGTTATGGGAGGAGGTAATTGGCTTGCTGGAGAGGTAAGTTGAATTAATTCTTTAGTAAAATTCCAAAACTAATTTGATTATTTTGAGTTAATATTGATATGCTTTTCATTGTTACATTAGGTAGCTAAAACCATCGAGACTCACACCTGATTAGCAGTTGAAATTATTGAAGTGAATTAAAATGAAGAAAGAAGAAAAAGTAAAATTCGTCAATCCCATAGATCCTGACAAAGTAGCGGAGAATCCAGGTATCATGCCCTATGCTCATACTGTCGGAAGTGCCGTCATCAGACCTATAGATAAAGGAAGAATCAAAGGCCTCGCTGTATCTTCTATGTATGAGCAGACTGAGATGCAGATGGACCAGATCAGAGAACAAGTACAACTGCTCGTCGATCAGGCAGATACAATCCGGAAACGTGTAGAGATCTCAGAAAAAATATATCTCGCCAATATGAGTATCAAACCTCTGATCGGTAAGACTTACCATCTGTACCAAAAGAAAGATGGCACTAATGTACTCTCTATGGTTGCCCCTTCTGAGTGGGGTAAAAGTTGCCCCTACGAATTTGAAGCTACCGTAAAGTTATTAAGTGATCATACTTGGGAGGTACAGGGATAATAGTGTACTTGACAAATCTCCTCCTTTCAGTCGTCAAACCTGCCTACCGTCAGGCAGGCAATGCCTTTGTTTCCTGCCTGCCGGCAGGTGGGTTGAAGATATAGATAACTGATTTGACTAAAATGGCTAAGCTCACTTTATACATTCTCAATAATCAAATACTTGCACTATGTCTAAACCTATTTATAACGGTTCAATTTTGAACGCAATATAGAAGTTGCTGACAACTGATTAGAATAAGGATAATTCTCCCAAAAACTATTGTCAAGATTCATTTTAATTTGTCTTAAGCCTCTTTCTATTTTCATCTTCTTCCCCTTCTTACAAGCTTTGATATTATGCTTTCCTGTTACAAGATCATAAAATAGGATACAGTGTGATGTATAATGCTTTTTTGTCTCTTTATCAAATTCAAAATCAGAAACTCGGCGCATGTAAGCGGGATAATATCTATCATGTATCTTTCTATAGACTACTTCTTCAAAGTCTTTCTTCTCCGACCAAGGGTCACCGAATACCATTTTGACAATAGCCTTATCCCTCAAATTTATACTAAGCAATGTATATAATGGACTCGAATTATTTATTTTGAATAATGGGTCAGACACTTTTATAGTCAAAATCGTATCTCCATCTTGTATACTTTGATTATGAAAAAGAAGCGAACTTATATCGTCAACAGAACTTATAAATTCATCAATAGTATTTAAGTCTTTTTTAAAACCCCATTTAGATAATGACCGGTGATAGACTCGGTTCTTAAAAAGTGTATTAATAATGCCATTCCTATTATGCCGTAGCCTAGCTGGTAAATTGCGATTATCTTCTGTCCTACGGAGTTGGTTCAGATAAACTTCCTCCTTTAATTTATCGTGTTGATAGCCGTTAGAGATGAGTTGAAAGTCGGCCTCTATCATCTCTGAATAGCTGGTATCAGAAATTGTATAATTTTGATAGTAAGCTTTCTGAAGATGCTTTTCAACAGGATAGTTTTCTGGTATCTTTGCAATAGCTTCCTTAATGATAGATTTAAAATAACTGTCACTGATAATAGTTATTTCACCAAGAAACAATGCAGATGAATTTAACTTGATAATATTATCAGAGGAATCTATTTCGGCATAAGGTATAAATTTAGTCTTGTACCCCAAAACACTTATAACCAATGTATCTGTCTTGTTAACTTCGGTGACGTATATGACAAATTTTCCAATTTCATTAGTCGTAGAGCCGCGAGTCTGATCATTCTGAAAAAACACATGAGCAAATCCAATGCCCTCATTATTATCACCGATAACTTGTCCCCGATATTCTTGCGCTGAAACAATTGTTGAAAGAAAAAAGAATACCATGAAGAGTATTTGGTCGTGTTTCGTTTTCATAATGTCTATCATAATTAATAAGCTGCTGGATGAGTACTGGTTTATAGATTATACGACCCTGATATAGCCAAATATACAAGACTAAAAAATTCTATTTCGCAAAAGTATATTCATTTCTCGTTATAATCTTACTTGAATTCATGTACTGTACATCTTTACGTATCGTCACTTGATTAGCTGAGAGAATATAGACATTCTGAATCCGTGCTTTCTTTCTGTTATCCTTCCCTTTATGTTCAGTTATAATCTGTAGTTGTCCATCTGGTAATGTATTCTTAGATATAAGCTTATGACCATTTAGTTTGTGACCTTTTTCTAGAGAGTTTTAGTATATCAGAACTGTTAGCATGAGGTTCATAAGGATATGCGTAATACAGGGTCAGCTCATTGGCTTTGTCTCCTTCACTGACCGTAAGATTTACAGGCATTGTAAATGGTGATCCATCACTATAATTTTTGTAAGTCAATGAGCCGGTCCATTCTCCCATTACAATACTTAATTCATCTATCGATACATGTGTATCACTTATTTTTAAGACACTCTGCTGGCTATAACTAACTGAATGACATGCTACTATACAAGCGACGAGGACACTTAGGCTAATTTTTTTCATATTAAGATTGTCTCATTTGATATTCAATGATAAATAAAAGGATGATGTTCGTATGCACGATTTAGGTATTTAAGTTATTATTAATAGGATAGATATCTATTGTATTAATGATACTGAATTTCATCTTATCTAATCTGTACTTTTACACTTATGAAGCTTATGTTTTACCGCAACAGCAAGATTAGATTTCCGTACTTGGGGATGATTCCATTATTGGTATTCTGCATATATATATTATCATGTAAAACAGAAAGTAGAAATGTAAAAACACTTACCCAAAAACAGCAGATGGACACCATCATAGAGTATACTCCCATCGATACATTAGAAGAAGTTATCCTTAAAGAAGAAATAGACTACGACACCACACTTTGGGCAGAGATTCTCCCCTCTCCTACTTTGATATTTGATCTTAAGTATGCGTCCGTGGATAATTTTACAAAAGAAAAAATCTATGATTGTGGTCGCTGTTTCCTGAGGCCTCGTGTAGCAGAAGTATTATTTGATTTTCGAAAACATCTTGAAAAGAGATATGGCTTAGGCATTATTATTTATGATTGTTACCGCCCTCGACCCTACCAACAAAAACTATGGGACATCGTTCCAGATTGGAGATATGTCACCCCTCCCAAGAAAGGCTCTATGCATAATAGAGGAATGGCGATAGACATTGGCTTAGTAGACAGCATCGGTCATCCATTAGATATGGGAAGTGCATTTGATCACTTTGGACCAGAGTCATTTCATAGTGCTACTAATATTTCGGCGGAAGCCATTAAGAATCGAAAGCTACTAAAATCTGAACTGGCTAAATATGGATTTAAAGGGATCACTTCTGAGTGGTGGCATTATTCATATCGTGAGGATGTGATGCCGCTTAGTGATTGGGTGTGGAAATGCGAATGAGAGGTAGGAGGTAGGAGTTATGAGTAGGAGTTATGAGGGATGAGTTATGAGGTAGGAGTTAGGAGTTAGGAGTTATGAGTTATGAGTTATGAGTTATGAGTTATGAGGTAGGAGTTATGAGTTGGGAGTAGGAGTTATTAGGGATGAGTTAGGAGGTAGGAGTTATGAGGTAGGAGTTATGAGTTATGAGTTATGAGGTAGGAGTTAGCAGAGATGTATAAGCTCTTAACTAAATAATTAGTAACTATTACAGGTATTTCTTAATATTCGCTAAGTCTTCCTTGATCTGATTGACTACAATATTAAAAGCTAAATAAAATCCATCTTTAGTAGCGGTAACTTTTGAAGCAGCTTTGTCACTATTTAATTCCTTAGCCTTGAGCTTTTTTGTTTCTGCTTCTATTTCTGCCTTGAGTTGTTCTATTCTTTTGGTCTTGTCTTTTATACTTTTCTCGAGGGCTTTTATTTCGATATTGTGTGCACTGACTCGAGCATTCTGCTGATTCTGGAATGCCTGTAGAAACTTTCTCTCCTCTTCATCTAAGACCTTTATATAATGATTAGCACTACTCTTAAGGATATCTGGAGTTGCCCCCATGCCTTTAGCCATCGCCATAGCTGACTTATATCTTGTCCCCTCTTCCATCTCTACATTAGCTAAACTCTGCAATGATTGCTTATATTCAAGATAGTCGAAGCCTTTAATATTATTCTTCTCGATAGCTCCGAGAAGCATATTAACGAATTTCTCATCTGGTTGGCCTGACGTCGGAGGCGTGTAAGGCTTATTGGTATTATTGCCTTGAGATGTCGCCTTCACGGCATCTGAGGGATTTTGTTTTTTCTTTGCTGAAGCGGCTTTAGGTGCCTCTTTCTTAGCAGAACCGTCGTCTTCTATGAATATTGACTTAAGTTTATCGAACATAAATTGTGGCTGTTTTCTGGCGTAAAGATATTGGTTTTTGTAGCTAATACATATAGACCCTTTAATTATCCATCCTCTCACACAAAATAGTTATTTTCGAGCCTTTAACGTAAGAATATGATAATTGTAGATACTGAAATCAACGACTTATTAAAAGTCCTCGTCCATAGCCCTGATTCGGGGATAGGAAGAATTACACCTAAGCGAGCAGAAGAACTGCTTTTTGATGACATTGTCTATCTACCTAAGATGGTGGAGGAGCACGATACATTCAGGTATGTACTGGAAGCATTCTTAGGTCAAGATAACGTTATAGAGATCGCAGAGTTATTAGAAGAAGCGCTTAAGCATAGTACTGAATTAAAAGCAGAACTGCTGAAGACTGTCATTGAAGATGAAGAATTGCCTGTATCTACGATATCTAAAATTTCTAATCTCACAGATGACAAATTAGCAGAGGTACTTGTAACGGGATATCTAAAAAAAGAGGATCATATATTATTCGATCCTATTCCCAATTTCATTTTTACAAGAGATATTGCGGTCACTGTCAAGGACCATATAATAATTACAAAAGCTAATAAGGTCGCTAGACAAAGAGAGAATTACCTGACGAGATTTATATTTGCTGCTCACCCATTATTCAAAGATCAAAAGCTGAAGCTCATCGACCTTAATAATGTAGAATTGTTTCCGCCATCACGTAAGGGAGAGCGGGTGTCTATAGAAGGTGGCGACATAATGATGATAGAGAAGGATTATCTACTCGTCGGCACTAGTGAGCGTACGACAGGTCATGCTTTTGATTCTATAAAAAAATATCTTCTCGATAATAAGATTATAAAAAATATTGTCCAGATTAATATTCCGCCTGATCGCTCTTTTATGCATATCGATACTTTATTTACAAGAGTAAGTAAAGATGACATCGTGTGTTATAAGCCGATTATATATGATGGTCTTGGATCTAATGTTCTCGTGTATAATGAAAGCGGTCTCAAGAACTCTTACGCTTCTGTCAAGGACTTCTTCCTCAATGAGATTAATCCTAATATGAATTTTATTTTCTCAGGTATGGGAGAGACGCCTTATCAGGAAAGAGAACAATGGACGGATGGATGTAATCTTGTATGTGTCAAGCCAGGCATTGGTATTACATATGACAGAAATATCATTACCGCTAAAGCATTTGAGAAAGCAGGCTATGACATAGTCCATGCTGATGATTTTCTTAAGCAACACCAATCAGATAGTAATTACGCATCTAACTTATCTAAAACTATTATCGCAATACCTTCTGGAGAATTATCAAGAGCTCGTGGAGGAAGCCATTGTATGACTTGTCCAATATTAAGAACTGTAACCAATGTATAAACATAGCATATATCAGAGAGTCAGGTACGCCGATACCGATAAGATGGGATACCTCTATTATGGTCACTATGCTAAGTTCTACGAGATAGGTAGGACTGAGACACTTAGAGAGGCGGGTATGACCTACAAGAGCATGGAAGAAGATGGTGGCGTTATGCTTCCCGTTGTGCATATGGAGTCACGCTTCTTAAGGCCAGCCTACTACGACGACAATATTGAGATCGTTACTATGGTCAAGGAAATGCCGACTAAAATGATCACATTCCACCATGAGCTAATTAATCAGGATAAGAAGCTCATTAATACTGCAACGGTAAAACTTTTCTTTATAGAAATGGCTACAGGAGCTCGCGTCTCTATACCTGATAATCTTAAGAGCAAGATTGCGCCATGCTTTAGTTAAGCGGAGATCTAAGATTCTATATTTACGAATAATGCGGTAAGTTTCATTAAGTATTATTAACATTATCATATAGCCTGCTATTGCATATACGTAAAATCCACATTCATTTGACTTCCGAGGGTATTCATTGTTCTTGGATAGTAGACAGGTTTTTCATGACATTATTATTTATTGTCATAGACGATAGTAATCATATTCTTATTAATTTGCTGTCACATGAAATTCTCGGAAATACCGATAGTAGATATCGTCTTAGATCTAAGTAAGAAGTACTCAGTACCGGGTTTTTCGGGTATCCCTATATATGACGTTGTTCTATTCATCTATAATGAATCAATGAAAGATGATATCGTAACAAGAGCTAATTCTGTAGCGTTCAATTTTTTTATATCATTATTTCCTTCGCTTATATTCCTATTTACATTACTACCCCTGCTGCCTATAACTGCTGACTATCTCACAATATTCAGAGAATCTACTGATGGCATATTACCAGAACAAGCTCATACATATTTATTTTCTGTCATCGAAGATTTAGCCTCTATTAAGAGAGGGGGTCTCCAATCCGTTAGTTTCTTATTTGCGATAATTTTCTCAAGCTCAGGGATGGTTACCCTGATGTATGGATTTCATAAAAGCTACCAGAGAGTATTTAAGAAGCGATCGTACGTTAAGAATAGATTAGTAGCTATATTCTTGACGCTATTATTTGTTGTCTTATTTATCGCCTCTATGTTGATGATTATTTTTGGCAAGCCTCTTTTACAATTGGTATTAGATAAGACACACTTAATACAGTACTCTGGCTCTGTAACACAAGTCCTGAAGTGGTTAGTCGTTACATCATTAGTGTATGTCGGCATCACACTCATCTATAGATATGGGTCTGCGATGAGAGAACGCATAAAGTGGCTTAATTCTGGCGCTATACTCGCTACTGGCGTCTCCATATTTACATCTATTATTTTTGCTTTTTTTATAAATAATTTTGGTAAATACAACGAGATATATGGCTCAATCGGTGCCCTCTTAGTCCTCCTATTATGGATACAGATTAATGCACTGATTGTCCTTATTGGATTTGAACTTAATGCAAGTATCGCTGTAAATAAGGATCGTATTATAAGTCAAAAAAAGTAAGTTAATTCTTAAAGGATATCAAACAACCGATGGGTACCTCTTCGGGAATATCTATTACTCTACCATCATCTATACAATTGAGGACATCACGTAATTCATGACTTGTTATCACTTGTCGACGTCGACCAAGCTTATAATAACTATTGTCTATACGTCCTTGATATAATATCTCTTCTGTAGTTTCATTATAAACGACGACCTCTGGCGTTACTGTAACTCCGAATAGCTTAGTTTTAGTAAGGAAGAATTCTTTCTTTAATGGAAAAGGGATAGCATACTTAAGCTTGAATGCATCAATGCTATCTGGACTTGAAAAATGATTTGGAAATAGTCCTACGAAACTCAAATCAGAAGAATTATATTCAAAATACAACTCATTCATAGTCGGTGTATAGTACTGGCATATCTTACAATCCTCACCTAAGAAGTAGTAGACTGTTATACTATCTTTAGTTTGGCCATAGCTTACGCATGACAAGATCATAAGAAAAGATATGAGGATATACCTGTACATAAGATGCAAGATAATTAAGATATATGACTGAGGTAATTAACGAGAGGTTAAAGTTAAGAGTTAGCAATTACTGTCGTCAATCTTATTTATATTAAACGAAATATTACTAAGATTATGCGGCTAAGCTATCATCAGTTGTTTTAGTTATAATATTCTAATTATCATTTATTCCTTGAAGTAAATTTGACAATAGTAAAATTACTTTGGCTGTGTCATCATCTTTGCTCATTTCAATTGTTATTTTTTCAGGGCTGTTGACTTCCTTTTGCAACAAGGACATTATTGTTTCTTTTAGTGGTCCGCATTTATCTAGCAGTGGCTTTATTTTTCTACCCATTACTCTTGCCGCTGCATTATGAATGTCAAAATCTTCTACATTTAATAGATCAAAATGAATTAAGTTCTGATCATAAATTTCATCTTGATAGAGCTCCCATCCAGCGTCGAGAAGTGAGCGAATATCTTTCAAATCTTTGTTTCTATCATTTCTATCATTCCATGAAATCAGCTTAAGAATAATTAAGCCATGTGCAGATGTAGTTGGGATAGATAAATTACCATTAATTTTAAAATGTTCTATTTCTGTACCTACTTCTTCAAAGCCAAGTACACTTAGCTCTATATCTCTTTCATCAAAATTTAATGTGTAGTCTTGAGCGATCTCACCGTAAGGTAGGATATCTACAACTGTGTTTGATTCTACGTATATAACTCGATACTTATGTTTTGTTTCCTTGAATCCATTATTAATAATTTTAGCGATGAATTTTGCGTAATCTTCCAATGATGGAATCATTACTGCAAAATCTACATCTGCTGTACCTCTTGAGGGTTTAATTCCTGCTTTGTATAGTTGGATGTCGCGAGCATTAGCTCCAATTAAATAGTACTTATATCCAAATGATTCCATAATTGAATCTATTATCAGATAGACATCTGTATGGTCTTGAAAAGAATATTCTTTAAACGTTGTCATGGTTGAATAGTCTTGTTTTTATTTCATTAGCTATTTCAATATTTCTGCTATCTGATGATGCCATCAATTCACTATAAATTAGAATTGGATCTACGGTATCTGTTTTTATTTCTATCGCTTCATCATTCCAAAATTCTTTATATACCCGTAACTCTCCATTCCTGTCTGGAATTAATCTTAGTGCTCTTATTACTTCACTCGATTTTTTTGACGTTGTATAAATACTGTATTCTTGCGGTTTCAAGTTTTGGGTTAAAATTGAAGCTGCAACTTCTCCTCCCCATTTGTATCCAGTTTTTTGTTTTAGATTTATTTCATACCACTTTTTTTTCTCGGCAAAATTGTATGATCCTATTAGCATGGATGGTAAGAGTTGTTTTGATAGTACTTCTATCCATTTGTTCAATAACTTTTCTAATTGAACCAATTTCAATTTTTTGTCTGGTAAAGTTATTATGAATTCTTCTTCCTTTAAATGATCTATTATTTTTGAGATTGATCCTAGTGAGCAAGTAGAAATTGCAGATAACGATCTATAGTTTAAATTGACATAATTTGGTCTTCTAAGAAATGTGAAGATTAATTTTGCTCCTACTTTTGTAAATGCTCTATTTTTATATAATTCCGAAGGCGATTGTACATATTTACCCTCAATATGAAATACTCCTTTTTTTAGTTTTAAATAAAGATTACCTCCTGAATCTAAATAGTTGATTCGATATTGCCTTAGAAGTTCTTTTGCATTTGGTGTTATATAATTAGATGCAAGAAGGAACGTGTCTTGATCATATAATTCAGCTTGCTTATGTATTTGCTGAACTTGATTCGGTCTTACTTCGTATTTTTCTTCTACATATATTTTCTCTTTATTGATTTCTATGACCAAATCTATGTTCTTATCTCGACTCTTTATTTCCTTCAATTTTAAATCGAGATGTTCTGTATCACTGAGGTTCTGTAGTATTTCTAATACTTGCATGTTCATTATATTAGTTTGTTCACGTAACATGAACAGTTAAATATAATGAACATTATTGATTTTGTCAAGTGGACTGGTTGATGACCCTGAAATTACAATATATACACAACAACCCAGTCTAAGAAGTAGTAGACTGTTATACTATCTTTAGCTTGGCCATAGCTTACGCATGACAAGATCATAAGAAAAGATATGAGGATATACTTGTGCATAAGATGCAAGATAACTAAGATATATGACTGAGGTATTTAACGAGAGGTTAAACTACATTGCATCTAGAGCACTCCTTAAAATTTTCAGTCCTATACCAATTAATACTTGAGGTGTTACTCTCAACTAACTATTCTTTTATCTACAAAAACAAAATAACACCCGCTAAACCAACACCTCCTAATACAATTGTATACGGTAGAGCCATTTTCATCATTTTCAGATAGGATAGATTAATTAACGGTGCCAGTGTAGATGTCAGTAAGAATAAGAATGCAGCTTGTCCATTAGGTGTTGCAACACTTGGTAGATTAGTACCTGTATTAACGGCAATAGCTAATGTCTTAAATTGCTCTTGAGTAATTTTACCTGACTTAAATGCAGCTTCTAATTCGCCTATATAAACTGTAGCAACGAATACATTATCACTGATCATAGAAAGGATACCGTTAGCGAGATAGAATACGCTGGCTTGCTTAGATGGATCTACTGATAATGCCCAGTTTATAATTGGCTTAAACAGATGCTGATCATGGATCATCGCAACGATGACAAAAAACACCACAAGAAGAGCTGTAAATGGTAATGCCTCCTCAAAAGCTTTACCTAATGAATGCTCATCTATGATACCTATGAAAGCCGTCTGTACGATAATCAATGCCAGACCTATAAATCCTACTGGAGCTATATGTAGTGCTAATCCGGCTATCAATAGTATACCTGATATGGCTTGTACCCAAAGTCCGTACTTATCCTTAGACGTCATCTTACTGTCCATCTCCTCTGTATAATTCTCTATAATGGAACGAGCAACTTCTGGCATCTTACCACCGTAGCCCATAACCCCAGTAAGCTCTAATATAATTGTCGTCACTAATCCACACACTAATACTGGCATTGTTACAGGTGCCATTACAGTGAAGAATTCTATAAAGTCCCAGCCTAACTTCTCTCCTATTAATAAATTCTGTGGCTCACCAACTATTGTACATACGCCTCCTAATGCTGTACCTACAACACCGTGCATAATAAGACTTCTAAGAAAGCTTCTGAACTGCTCAAGTGTATCACCACTTAATTCCTTTCTGTCAAGGACTCCACTGTCATCATAATCTGCAGAGCTGGAATGGATCTTATGATAGATGCCATAGAATCCTGCTATCACACTAATTAGTACTGCTGTAACTGTAAGAGCATCTAAGAATGCTGATAGTATTGCAGATAAACTTACAAATAATAATGACAATACTAACTTCGATCTTATCTTAGTGAATACTTTACTGAAGATATACATCAGTAATGGCTTCATAAAATATATCCCTGCCACCATAAATACTAATAGCAAAATAACTTCTAAGTTATTCTCTACTTCATGATAGGCGTGCTCTGGTGTTGTAAGACCGAGTGCCAGAGCCTCAATAGCTAAAAGACCTCCTGACTGTAGCGGATAGCACTTCAATGCTAATGCTAATGTGAATATAAATTCTGCTATAAATATCCATGCTGTTATCGTCCCACCAAAAGCGTAGTACGCGAAAACATTGAATATTAAAAAACCAATTATCGTTAGCTTAAACCATGAAGGGCTATTACCTAAGAAATTCTTAAACATATATTCTCATTTAGAAAAGATACAGGTGTATCTAAGTATTATATCTATTATTAAAGTTGGGCAAAAATACCTAAAATTTATATTTAAAAAATCATATGTATAAACAACTGAAAAGGGCCGGAAAACAATGTTTCCCAGCCCTTAAATAATCTTTATATATTACTACTAATTATTTGACTAACAGCATCTTATCTATAATACGCGTAGACTCCGTCACTAATTCGTAATAGATAATACCACCATTAGAGAAGGTATTGTTATCGATTACTGAAATATTTTCTCCTGTGTGACCTGTTTTTATTTCTCTATAAAGTAACTGCCCTGCAGGGTTATAGAAGTTTAATTCTATATCCTGATCTCTATCTAAGAAGAATGTAATCTCTGTAGACGCGGACCATGGGTTAGGGATATTCTGATATAAAACTGCTACAGTCGGCGTATCAACTATTCCTGGATTTACAATATTGATATCTAAGACTTTATCGTTTTCATATATCTCTGATGATAACCTCGTCTGATCTATAGCTATAGCAATAGGCTTATCAGATATTGAACTTACTTTAAGCTGACACAATAGATCCGTCTGTATATCTTGACCTTTATCATCCCAACTTATATAGATTACGTTATTAGCTCTATCTATATTATAGTTTGAATTTATAAAAGATGATAAATCAGAATCTATACCTATAATATCAATTTCCTGTGGATCATAACTTAAGGCAAATTGAAGTCCTGAGTAATTATTCAGATTTTCGATATTAAGATCGATAAGATAATCATGATCACCCACAGCATTAGGCACAAGAACTAAGTCTACAGATTCTGAAGATCGTGATTCTATATTATCAGATATGGCATTAGCTGTCACTGTATTATTAACATCTCCCATCTTAATACCGATGAAGTCAACTACCATATTATTATCTAAATTTTCTACCATTACATCCTCTTGGATTCCAAATAAGAAAGGATTAAGAGGATCTAAAAATGTCTGATCAGAATCAATTATTTTCCATGAATCGACATCAGAAAATTCATCATTTATACCCAATATTAATTTCCTTAATTCTATCATATCAAGTGCAGTAACACTTTGAGAATTATCTACATCTGCAGCAATAACCTTATAAGGAGAGTCTAATAATTCTGACCCAAGTATATGTCTCTGTATTCTTATGATATCAAGCGTCGAGACACCATTAAGTGGATTATCATTCTTAGTAGGTACAAGCATATAGTCCCCTCCTGTACTCATTTGTGGAAATGCATATGTGCCGTCATTCTGTGTCATCTCATAAGGCATATCACTTCCCAGTAAATCAACTTGTACATCTTCTACGGCTTCCGTAAGCTCAGTCATTATATTACCACCTAATTCTACATTTTTATTATTAGATGTCGTCATGCAGTAATTATTGACATCGGTTATTGTGACTGTAGTATTACATATCGTAGTAATCGCATCTGGACCCGTTACATAAAGGTCTACTGAATTATCTCCCACCTCATCACAACTGAATGTTCTCATAACATCAGTTACTGACGGACTAAGACTTAATCTTACATTATAATTACACGGGTGACTACTTCCTACTGTTCCTAAACTTGGGTTAGCAGCATCAAGCATAGTGGCAGTAATGGTAGCCATAATAGTATCAATAGTATTATTGCCATCAAGATCCATTTGTTGTAATGGGATACTTAGTCCCGGAACACACTTAGCTATAGGTGCAACATTACTTGTAACTCTTATTCTCTGCGTACATGTACCAATATTACCACACCCATCAAAATACTGTAAGGTAGCAGTATGCGTTCCAAGAGGAAAATTACGTGTGTATGAGATCATATTATTATAACTCTGGTCATCATCAATAGTCCCATCAGAGTCTATATCTACAGCGATGCGAGAATTAATATCAGCGACAGCGGTGCAGTTATCTGTAGCAGAACCAGTTACAGTAATACTCTCTCCAGAACAACTAGCTGTAGACACATTTATATCATTACAAGATGCGGGCGTAGGCTCTACAGTATCACTGACCTTAATAGATTGCTCATATGTGACCGGCGTATAACCTGGCATTCCTTGCATACAAGCATCTATGACTGTCCAAGTTCTGACAACTTTAAAGCAAGCAACAGATCCCTGTCCAGGAAATGAAAACGTCTTATCACTAAAGGTCGCAGACAAGCTCGTACAACTCGCTCCTGTGAGATTAGGAAAATCAAATCCTGCAGGTAAATTAGCTGGCTCTATATCCGCTGACATACATCCCTGATCGGTATCAAAATCCTCAGGCCATATAATCGAAGAACCAGTACTTGCTGATGAAGACAATAAACTTAATGTCTGTCTACACGTACTCATTCCGTTAGCATCGCTTGCTGTAAATGTTCTTACTATCTGCCCTACTCCACAACCATTAAGCGTGCTACTCACTGTATCGTTAATATTAGAAGTACATGCATCTGTTGCTGTAGCACTTCCATATATAGATAGATCATTAGTATTAATCGAGACAGAGCAATCTAATGTTCTATCAGAAGGACATTGTATAACAGGTGCTACTTTATCTTGCACTTCCACTGTTACATTGCACTCATTGAATCCTCCAAATTTATCTAAAGCTCTGAACTTAAGCATAACAGTATTACCTGCATCTCCACAACAGAATTTTACTTCATCGCTAAAGCCGCAAGGTATCGTAGCTTCGTATATATATCTATGTGTGGTAGTACCACCATTAACAGTTTGCCATGTACCATCAGCATTAACGATTACATGAGTTCCACCTGAAGCAGGTTCTGCTGTAGCCCAATTAGTATAGGATGGCGCTGTATGTCCAGGATATAAATATTGGTCTACATTATCTTTGTAAGATAATCCTATGTAATAAGGATCAGACGTTATCGATGAGACTCTATTTTGTATCCAAAGTGCTTCAGATTCAGATTCTAATGCAAGCGGCATTCCACCAAAAGCTTGTGGATACCCTATCGCCTGAAATCCAAATACTGGATTATCTGATAAGTAATAAAACCTTCCATTACGTTGCCCTAAGAATGACATATCTTTAAATCGAGCAGTATCGCAATCGCAAGCATTATCTAACCTTCTTACTACTGACTTAAATATTGTTCCACAATTATCAAAACTGCCATCATCAAAAGTATGCGCCCATGCCTTAGCAGTACCATCTGATCTAAGTGACACAACTGTATTACGATCACACACTGCAGTAGGTGGTGTATTATCTATGACAGCGACATTAATTGTCATTGAATCAGAGTTACCACATGCATCGTATGCTCTATATGTAACAGTATCTATTCCAGCAGGAAAAGTTACCGTCTGTGGTGTCTTTACATTACGCAAGAATCCTCCATTATAACTTATATCTACAGAAATAGGTCCAGGACAATCATCAGTCACTACGGGTATAGGAAGTATTACCGAAGCCTCACAATTAGGACCCGTTCCAGCAGCTACATTGATATTAAGCAGAGGTGCAATTTCAGGTGCTTCATTGTCTACTACTTCGATAACTTGAAAGTACTCTTCATAAGGACCATTAGAACACCATAGTTCATACACTGTCCAAGTTCTCATATATTTTTTAACACACAGTTGATCCACGACTAATATATCTTCGTAATCAGCTGCAATGTTACAGTATACATCTACATTAGGAAACAGTGGTTCTCCATTAAGCGTAGGTACACCCGCAGAATCAAAATCTGGAAATCCATCTGCATCAAAAGTAGTTGTACTACATGATAGAGGATTACCATTATCTATAGAGAATGTGTCTGGAAATACTATTAAAGATAAGTCTATTCTTCTTAACTGAACCGTCTGCTCACATTGTGACTTATTACCATAAGGATCTACTGCTTGAAAGACTCTATCGATCTGCTTGATAAAATTTACATCACAATGTAATGGCTTAATTGTCTCACTAAATAGCGATATAGAAGATGTCTCACAATTATCCATATGTGTAGGAAATGTATCGAGATCAGAATAGCAATCTAATCTTATCGTATCTATACAGGTAATTATAGGAGCTAATTTATCTTCTACATTAATAACACCCCAACAAGAATTACCTCCTGAGTTAGTCACCTTAACCATAACTTGAGTCCACAACTGATCTACAGTCAGTGTATTATTAAGAATAACATTGTTCTGATGATCTGTTAATTCTATCGTATAAGTCTCATTGTCATCAACCTCCGACAGTACATCAATAGGTTCTATAACAGAGTTACAATTATTATCTAGTGATACATTGACTTCGCTTATGCAAGATATCGCTTGCCCATAGGAATCATGTATTATGAATAGAGATAAAAGGATAGGTAGGCACACAGCAACTGCATGCTTTAATCGGTTTCCAGAATGTAAGAAATGCATAATTTACACTATTTAGTATGTTAGTTCAATATCAGTTAGCACGAAATATTGAAAGTATTATGCTGTTTTTGGGAAAAAACATAACAAACATATTAAATAATTTACTAATATTTAAATTATTGATTAATAATAATTTAAATAATAAAAATAAGGATTCATTACTCTATGATTCTCAATTCTTTATATTAAAATAAGATGGATTATTCAGTGCATTTAGGTTATGAATTTTTGATTGTAGGAAGATATCCAGTGTAACAAAGGCATGTATCTTGTCATTATCTAAAACGAATCTCTCTACCTGTAACTGTCTTAGATCGGCGATAAATTCAATTTCATTATCGATAGAGTAGTTATCGATCTGTTCATTGATTAATTCTTGCATTTGATCCAAATTTTCTTGGACAGAAAAATCAAGCATATCTTTAAGCTTGTTCTTGATCTTTGCTTTAAATAACCAAGCGCCAGCCTTATGGATGACGTTCTTTGTTTGTATGTCAATGTCTATATCGTCTGTATAGAACTTTTGCTTTTTATTATCAAAGACTGGTGTTCCAGAAACTAATAACTGACCATTAACAGAACCTGTAACATCAGATACAACGACTAACTTCTCGCCTTCTCTCTTGAGAAATATATCATGTATTGTTACTTGCTTATCTCCATTCTTGAGCGTCTCTCCTTTGTAATTATCTGATAGGTATTGATTAACTTGATCGTAAGATATATCTAATACTACGTTGATATGAGAAGTATCATCTAATTCCGTATTCCATTCGAATTGTGGTAGTTTAATACCTGGAATATTGTCTGGCTTCACTGAGCTAAAAACTGTCTTGCCCTGTATGGTTACATTACCTGTTGCAGATTCTTCCTCATTTTTGATGTGAGACATGTAGACATTTTGCGGTTGTATAGATAACCAAGAGTTCATCAATGTATCTATGAGAATAGGCTCTTCTACATACTTTAACATATCGAGTAATCTGTCTTTAAAACTAATCTGATCAGCAACGGATTTATCTATCTGCTGCTCAAGTGTAGGTTTACTTCTTTTGATAATTTCGTCGGCAAGCATACTTACGTTAAACTGGATTCCGCCGAGATTAAGACTTGGCTTCTCTATCCATTTATGTGCTGCGAGCTCAGTGTGAGTAATCAGTGTCCAATTAGAGTCTATATCGATACCTGTTATAAAGTTGAGTTCTAATTGTCCCTGACCTGTAATATTTTTTATGAAAGTACTTTTTTCTATTTCTATTTTTATAGGCAATGTCGACAACACTTGTGTGCCTAAGAACTCCATGGTTGCATCTTGTTCTTTACTAATTTTTACATCAGCACCCATAGCGTCTATTTCAAGATCTGTATCGAGATATTGATCTATGATTATATTAAATGTATCATTTATTGCTTTTTTATCAATCTCATAATTTAGATTGACGGAGGATGTTAGTTCTGGCATAACAAAGGGTGAGTTGACTTGCTCTAGCTTAGATAGATTCTTCTTAGAACAAGAAGTAAACTGAAATGTAATTAATATAAAAAGTATAAGACTGGTATATTTCATAGCCTAAGTTATAAGGAATTGATTTATAATTATAAAGTTAATTACTCTCATCTCAATTGACTTTATAATAAAAAAGCCAAAACGTAATTGCTTTGGCTTTTTTCTAATAAAAGTTAATGTCTCAAGTTAAGAACCTATGATTCACATTTATTTCAATTTGGGGTTTCCATAAAATTATCTTGAGTAAAACTGATCCTACAAATAAGTAGTTAAAAAATCGATTAAAATTATAAGCTTGGGATGGCCTCTAATGATTAAAATTTGTGTGTAATAAATTTTGGCTAAATGTCTGTAAAATCATAGTTGAGACCAAGATCATGTTAAAAAAATTAAGGTTTTAAAAATATAATAGTTAAAAATTGTGTTTACTTTATTAATATCATTTTATGGATATCTTTCTTAGAACTCGTCATTACTTCATAATACATCACTCCACTATCGTCGAGTTCATTATTACCTAATTCGAAGCTATTGAGACCCATTACAGCATCCATAGATTTCGTAAGTAATATCTTTCCATTTACATCATATACAGTAAGAGATACATTATCATCATTAGAGATATAGTACTTGATCATAGTAGTCTCAGACCATGGATTAGGTAGATTTTGATATAATACTAATTCATTATCCTTAAGTCCATCATTGATGTACTCGAGTTTAATAGACCTTAGTGTACCATCATTACTATACACCTCTGGTGTTATATAATCCTGAGTTCCTATCTGGAATAACTCACTCGTCCAGCTATTCGTTTTAGCTTTTACGATCACAGAGAATAACTCGTCAGTAGTATTAGACAATTCTGTATTCCAACTTAGATTAAGTATACCCTCGTCCATCATAGCTACATTAATATGATCTATAGAAAGATCATCTACATGTGGTATAAATCCGATGAGATCAACTTTATCTTGATCAAATACTAAAGACATCTGTACACCATCTATACTCGCTAGATCATCAGAGCTGAATGTGATCTGCTGAGACTCACCTCTCAAGTACTTCTGCTCATTAATCTGAAATTCGAATGCAGACGCATTTCTCTTGTCAGTAGAGACATCCTGTGCATTAGCAACAACTGTATTATTAACATCTCCGATCTTAACGCCTATAAAGTCAACTAACATAGATTCATTAAAATCTAGAATTAAATAATCTTCTGGCACTCCACTTATAAATGGATTAAGCTCGTCTATAAAATCATGTTCAGCATCCACCATTCTCCATGATGTATTATTAGAGAACTCATCTTTTATACCAAGTATTAACTTACGCAATTCGATGAGGTCAAGTGTAGATACATCCTTAGAATTATTAACATCAGCCGCTATTATCTTATATGGTGAATCTAAAAGCTGAGCTCCTAGTATATGTCTCTGGATAGCAATTATATCACCTGTAGACACACCATTAAGGAAATCTATATTCTTAGATGGTTTCACATCATAGCTGCCGCCAAAAGGCATATCTGTAAAGGCATAGATACCATCTGTTCCTGTATCTATTCCTGGCATTTCAGAACCTAATAAGTTAACTGTAACGCCTTCTATTTCTTCATAGTTTTCTGTAATAACACGTCCTGCAACTTCACCTATAGAAGGCTGGTTACAGAATCCCCCACCATCAAGAACTTGCAGTAGATTACCACAACTGTCTACAAGCATATTTCCGCTATAGAGATAGACTACATAATTAGTAATACCTATTTGACTACAATCTACGGTAATTATATCCATTGAAGGATCTGTATCACTCCATGATAATGTAAATGCATCATTAAGAGGACATATACTACATATGTCAGCATTAGTCTGACTTGTGCTGACATCTACCATCATATTTGATTGTATTGTAACTATAACTTTATCACAATCTTTTACAAATGCAGTTGTATCTACAATAGATACAGAATAAGAAAATGTGCTTACACTTCCACAAACATCAGTTGCTGTAATAGTTACATCTGTAGTACCTCCCGAGTAAGTTCCTGAAGCATCAGCCGTATTATTATCTAAAGCAAAAGGAGAATTATTAGTCTGAGTAAATCCTCCTACACAATCAGTTACAGTCGCTGGTAACATTAAGAATGTATCACAATCTGTAAATGTCGAGTCAAGGAATATTACTACATCTGCAGGTCCAGTTATCATAGGACCGACATTATCATTTAGGTTAATAGTCTGAGCATAGGTCCTTACAAATACTGGCGACTGACAAGAATCTCTTACCACCCATGTTCTCGTAAATTGTCCACTACACATCAAGTTAGAAGGATCAGGATTATCAGTAAAGCTTACAGATAAACTGAAGCAATCAGCATTAGAAGTATCCACAATAGGACCATCTGTTATTATATTAGCTGGATCAAAACATTCATTGAACGTAACAGGTGTAGGTGGCGCAATAATATCTGCATCATCTATAGGGTCTATTGGACCATTAATCGTAATAACTTGCTGACAAGTAGATACGTTACCTCCATTATCTGTTGCAGTAAATAATCTTGTTACTGTACCTACATTACATAGATTAACATCTGTTGTAGCATCTTCTACTAAAGTGAAGTTATTATCACAATTATCAGAAGCACTCGGATCACCGAATACGCTTAAGTTAGATATATCAGAATTACATGGTAAGTCAACATCAGCTGGACAAACTATTACAGGTGGCATTATATCTTCAACAGTTACAACTGCACTACAAGTTGAGCTCGTTCCACCCGAAGATGTAACAGTAAGAATAACTGCATTATCACCGATGTCACCACAATCAAAGTTATCTGGATCTACATCAAAAGTAAATGCCGTACCACAAGCTGAAGAACTTCCTCCATCTACATCAACACCTTCTATCATTACCATACCTCCACCATCAAGACTTACAGTAATATCTTGGCATACAGCTGTAGGGACTGAACTATCTTCTATCTCTACATCAACCGAACAAGTACTTGAATTACCACAATCATCATTAACGGTTACTGTTACCATTTGTGTACCTAACTGACTACAGTCAAATATGCTTGGCGCTATAGTAGAAGATGAAGATACCGTAGCACAATTATCAGTAAATGTTGCTAATACATCAGCAACTTCTATCATTACGTTAGGTGGAAATACTAATCCTGCCGTAAGTGTACAGATTGGATCCATATTATCTTCTACAGACACATTAGTTGTACATGTAGCAGTATTATTAGCCTGATCAGTAACGGTTGCTGTTACAAGTGTAGCAGAAGCTTTATTAGAACAATTAAGTAATGACACATCTATTACCTGATTAAAGCTACAGTTGTCATCTGCTGTTGCTATTATCATAGATGGTGTCAATGTCGCTTCTCCATTAACGTTAAGGTCTAATGTAAAGTCATTAACACAAGTAACTGTAGGCAATAATTTATCTTCTACTGTAATCACTGCTGTACATGTTGTCTCTACCCCGCCACTTGTCAGTGTGACAGTTACTGTAACAGGGTTATTAGTATCATTACACAGGAACTCTACCTGATCTACTTCGAGTGTAAAACCAACATCACATCCAGCAGAGCTTCCGTTAGTTATATTATCTATATCCATTTGATTAAGTGTATACTGTCCAGTAGCGTCTAAGCATACAGTTATATCATTAGCGACACATACAGGCATGTCCATATCTACTATTTCTACATTAGTAGTACATGTTCCGCTATTACCACAATCATCATTAACGGTAACAGTAACTATTTGTGTTCCTAACTGCATGCACGTAAATAAATCAGGTGCAATAGTCGTAAGTGAAGAAACTGTTGCACAGTTATCACTAAATGTATCGAACACATCAGCAACTGTTATAGTAACGTTAGGAGCGAAAGTTAATCCTGTCAATAAAGTACAGGTCGGTGCTGCATTATCTTCTACTGTCACTATTGTTGTACACGTACTAGAGTTACCTGATGCATCTGTAACAGTAGCTGTAACTGTCGTCGGTGCTGCCTTATTATTACAATTCAATACAGATACATCTATCGTCCTTGTGATGGGACAATTATCATTAGAAGTAGCTATTATATCACCTGGCGTAAGTATAACCTGCCCCACATTATTGAGGTCTAAAGTCACATCTGGCACACAAGTCACCGTAGGTGCAGTTTTATCAATTACTGTAACTATTGAGTTACATGTCGACGTAGCTCCTGAGCTTGTTATCAGAGTTACAGTTAGGTTAACTGGCGTTGCTGTATCATTACAATCAAATTCTGATTGGCTAAATGTTGTCGTAAGCATAACATCGCAACCTGCTGTTGTACCATTAGTTATAGCAATGCTATCTGCTGGCGTAAGCTCGTATAGACCCATATCGTCAAGGCATACTGAAATATCGTTAGCTACACATACTGGTTCTGTCTGATCTTCTATTGTTACATCAACTGCACACTGTCCAGAATTACCACAATCATCATTGACAACAACTACGACTGTCTGAGTACCTAAGTCGTCGCATGTAAATGTCGATGGCGTAATTGTAGAAGATGAAGAAGCCGTAGCACAGTTATCATCGAATAGCATGAGAACATCTGCAACAGATATTTCTACATCTGGAGCAAAAGTAAGATTGGGTATGAGTGCACATGTAGGATCTATATTATCCTCTACCGTTACATTAACTGTACACTGTGCAGAATTATTACATGCATCAGTAACAGTAACTGTAACTGCCACTGGAGCTGCTTTATCATCACAAGTAAATGTCGTCGGTGTCGCTGCTCTCGACGTTACATCACAATTATCAGCGTCAGAAGCAATAAAGTGTGTCTCACTCAACGAGGTCATTCCATTATCATCTAACTGCATCGTAAAGTCTGGAATACATGTTACAGTAGGTGGTATTATATCACCAACTGTAACTATAGCGCTACATGTAGATGAATTATCACTTGCATCTGTAACCGTAAGTATAACAGCATTATTTCCTTTATCAGTACAGTCAAAATTTACTTGATTTAATTCTAAGCTGACTGGGCTACACAGATCTGATGATCCATTATCTATATTAGTAGTTGTAATAACTGCGTTACCGTTAGCATCCACATTCACACTAAAGTCTGAACATAAAGCTGTCGGTGGCGTGTTATCTATTACTGTAACATTTGCTCGACATGTAGAAGACAATCCTGAAGCATCAGTAACTGTTAATTCTACTGCACTGACCCCTACATGTATACATGTAAACTCTGTCTGATTTATTTCTAAAGTAAGATTATCGGTACAATCATCTGTAGAACCATTATCTACCTGAGTAGCACTTAGAGTAGCTTCTCCAGAATTATTAAGTACTAATATTACATCAGTACAATTAGCCATCGGAGGGTTATTCTCGATCGCTATCATAAATGTACAAGTCGCCGTATTACCAAACTGATCAGTAACTGTTGCTGTAGCATTCTGTGGCGTACAATCTATTGTATTAAGATTGATAGTAGAAGTATTAATTGTTGTATCTACAACTCCACAATTATCAGAGGCTGATGTTACGATAACAAAACCTTCTAACACTATCATCCCGTCATCATCTAATGTTGTCATAATATCTTGACAAGCTATCACAGGATCCTCATCATCTATAACAGTGACATCGGTCTGACAAGTAGAAGATTGACCGTTACTATCAGCAATCGTTAATGTAACTATGTTACCACTTCCTGCATCAGAACAATCAAAGGATGAAACATCTATTGTCGTAATTATAGTAGAATTATCACACTGAGCTACAGAACCAATATCGATCTGTGATACATCAATTGAAGCTGTACCATTACCATCTAATACGACAGAAAGCGTTGCTGCAGAATTACATAATGGGGCAAGGTCACATATGACATCTACCTTAGCAGGATCATAATCATCTTGGTCATTAGCATTATCTGTACCACCTGTACTATCATCTGCGATATCATTATCAGAAGCAAGCTCTGGATTGTTACCATTAGATATGGTTGTAAGTGGAGAATCTTGATCTACTAAGTTATCTTCATTATCAGCAGAAGTTATCTCTGCACTATTGATAAGGCAACCACCTGTATAATTAGCATTTATAGTCAATGTCAATCCTGTTGACATTGAAGCACCTCCTGCAAGATTTGCTATTGTTGTCTGTACATTATTTCCTACAAGTGTATACCCAGGACTTAATGCTGCATTAAATGTAAATCCAGTAGGAATGTAATCTGTAATCACAACATCTGTTGCATCTACATTACCTTGATTAAAAGCAGTAATTATAAAGCTTACATCATCGCCTGGGCTATATGGACCAGGAGAAGAAGCTATATTAATGACCTTAGTTAATGCTAAGTCAAATACACTTATCACAAGATCCGCGGGATCAAAATCATCTTCATCATCATTCTCATTATTGACTGCATCGTCTGTAATCGTACCGTCATTATTAGGATCAGAATCAGGATTACTATCCTCATCTACAGGATCTTCATTATTAGGATCATTATCATTATCTGCAGAAGATATCTCTGCAAGGTTAGTGATTGTCGAACCTGGATTATTAGCATCTATTGTAAATGTTATAGGTACTACTATATCCGTAGAATCTTCTAAGAAAGGTATAGGGATATTTAATGATGCTATACCATTAGCCCCTTCTGTCCAGTCTGTATCATTCAATGTTAATCCTGCAGGAATATAATCTACCAATCCGATATTAAATGCACTAACATTACCTTGATTAATTACATTAATATCAAAAGTGACATTGTCACCAGGCTGGTAAGGTGCTGTACTTGTCGCTGAGATAGTCTTACGGAGAGCTAAATCGAACTTAGGACAAAAATCAACATTATTATTATCCTGTACGTCTACTGTAATAGTACAGAATGATTGTATCAGAGTATCACTTCCTGGGTTGCATAAAGTTACCCATAGTTGCACTTCATTTAATCCTAAATTTGTACAGTCAAATATTTTCTTGACATCAGTTGTATCTGATGAGAAACTTAATTTTATAGGTAGTCCACACACATGCGTACTACTTGCATTAATCATTTCTGGGAATATACATGCCATCTCATTGTCAGAGATACCGTCATTATTAAGATCCATAGGTACCAGTCCTATGCTTAATCCATCCTTACAAGCTGCTGTAGGTGCTTTCACATTGATGACATCTATCTTCTTAGAACATGTCGTTACATTACCACATAGATCTGAGAATGATATGAATGCAATATGACGTCCTATCGGCAACTTACCATTGAAAGTATATGAATTAGAAGATGTAGAATCTCTAAATACGGTACCATCACTTATTCTAAGTTCAAAGAAATTTCTTAGTCTATCGTCTTCGGTACAATCGTCAGATGCGACTACTGTAAAAGAAACATTTCCAAAATCACACTCATTAGTTCTTATTGTGAGATCATCACATCCACTAAGTATTTCTGGACCTACAGTGTTAGAGACTTTAATTGTCTGCTCATGCACGATAGGTGTATAACCTGGATCATCAGATTGGCACCAATCTATGATAGTATAAGTTCTTAATATCTTAAGACATGCATCTGCATCAGGTCCAGTAAATGTAAATGTCTGATCCTTAAATGTAATACCTATCATAGCACATGCTTCTACATCGTATTGCGGTAAGCCAAAACCTTCTGGTAGATTCTCTGGCTGTAAGTCTCCAGAATCACAACCTAAGTCTGTAAAGTAATCTTCTGGAAGATCTACTGAATTAAGATCAAATGGTGTTGGATTTACTAATGTAATATCCTGAGTACATGAACTACTCCCACCATTATCAGATGCTGTAAATGTTCTCATGATCATACCTTGACCACAACTATTTACACCCTCAATAACTTCTTCTGTAATTGTAAACGTACATGAATCGACTGCCGTTGCTATACCGAACTGATCCAAATTATTAAAGTCTAATGGTGTATCACAATCTATATCAATATTAGGTGGACAAGTAATTATAGGCGCTACCTTATCTTGTACTGAAACAGTAACCATACAATCATTAAATCTACCCTCTTTATCTATTGCTCTGAATACAACCATCTGATCTCCTAAATCCTCACAACAGAATAGTACTTCGTCACTGAAGCCACATGGATCTGACAATTCTACCACATAGAATGTCTCTATTGTATTACCATCTACAATAACATAATTTCCATCTGCATCGACTATAACATTATCACCTATATCTGCTGGAGTAGGATCTAAAAATGCGTCACACCCAACATCGGCATGATTAGTAAATGTAAATCTACCTTGGTGACCATCATCCGAAATTCCGACGTAATAAGTAGCACCTGAATTAACTCTATTTACTTGCTCATACACCCAGTCTTTCTCTTCACAAGATTCTTCTCTCAGAATCATACCACCAAATGCATTAGAATATGAAAATGCTCTAAAGGCATTTGTCTTATAATTAGAGATGTAATACAATCTTCCGTTTCTATCTCCGAGATAAGTCATATCATCGAATACTGGTCGATTACAATCACAATTACTATTTACTCTTTTTGTCAAAAACTTATATAAAGCACAGTCATCATAACTGCCGTCATCAAATGTATGTGCAAATGCCTTAGCTGTTCCATTGGATCTGAGACTTACTGTCGTCGAACCGTCACATATTGCCACTGGACTTACTTCATCTAATACTCTTACAGACATATCACATGTCGCTATATTACCACACTCATCATAGACATTATACGTCACCATATTCACACCATTACCAAGACTTACCGTCGGTGATGTTGTAACATTAGGGAAGAATCCATCCGCTGTAGAGATATCATATATAAATGTCTCACTACAATTATCTGTCGCCGTAGGTAATGGAAGTGTAACCTCTTGATCACATCCTGGTGTACCGTCGGTACTAATAGTTATACTTGGTGGACATGTAACCATAGGCTTCTCGTCATCGATAACCTCTATAATCTGTACAGTTCTTATTACTTCATTAGACGAACACCAGTCTTCGTAAGCTGTGAATGTTCTCATAATCTTAGTCACACAGCCTCCTGTTGTAATAACAAAATCTTCGTAATCAATATAGAAATTACAGTAATAATCACCAGCTGGGATTAATGGTCTTCCAGCAAGAGTAGGTACGCCAGTCAAGTCTAATCTTGGTCTTCCATCTACATCATAGATAGAATCATTACATACAAGATTAGTATTATCAACTATAAGTAAACTGTCTGGATATACGATTTCGTCTATTTCTATTCTTTCTAATCTGATAATCTGATTACATACTGGAGACACATTTCCATAACCATCTGTAGCTATATATGATCTTGTAACTTCTTTGATAAAGTTATCATCACACTCTAGTGGCCTCGTCTTCTCTCCTATCAGCTCGAATGTAGCTGTACTACAATTATCTGCTACAAGCGGTCTATAATTATCTAACTCATAACATGGCATTGTAATATCATCACACTGAATAACAGGTGGCAATTTATCTTCTACATTTACCGTAGACCAGCACGAGTTACCGTCACAAGGATTAATAACTTTCACCATAAGGCTTGTCCATAAGTGCTCTTCTGTAAGGATACCGTTAGGTACAGAATTACCATGGTGGTCTGTCACCATTAATTGGTATACTACTCCTGGCATCATAGGACTTGATAAGAAATCACTCGGCTCTAATTGTGTTCTACAGTTATCATCTAATGATACGTTAATCTCTCCTCTACAACTCATAGGACCAGTAGATGATCCTACACTTATAATTGCAATGCCTGGTGCTACACATACATCTGTACATGTCGGTGATACCATTAATGTGAATGGTCCTCCTGTTGCAGAAGCCCAATCTACAGTAACGCATGTGCCTGTTGCAGATCCAGTAATAGAACCTCCCCCCGACAGTGTCCAAGCGTATGATGTACATCCTGCAACAGCATCTATACAATAAGTAAATGAACTACCACCACACACTGCTGACAGACCATCACTTTCTATAATAGGATCAGTATATACACAACCATCTCCTCCTCCACTAATCTGAAGGAATGCACCTTCTCCATTAGTAACTCTCACTGAATAAGGGATGCCGTCTACAATGATACCATCTAATAAATATTCACTCACACCATTACCTAAAGGCTGCTCTATTAAATTAAAACCCATTGCCCCTAACATAAATGGCGTAGGCGTTGCAGGTGGTGCTGCACTTGTAGTAGAAAATATATCATATAGAAAATCTATATACCACACCTGACCCGATGGTGCCGTCACTGTAACTAGCTCATCAAATTGTCCATCAAATGGATCTGTTGCATTTCCTGTGCAAGTACAAGGGTCTTTAATTTCTATAGACGCAAGATAAACGCCTGCAGGATCTTGATCATCTTCGTCGTCTATGCCGTTACCGTCTATTCTATTGTCGTTAGCAGAACGGAAAACTCCTCCTGCATCATTAGACATATCTTTATCTGCTTTACTATCTATATCATAAGCCGATACATCATTACCTGCCATATCTGTTACTACACCTATCTCCGCATAATCTACAAGGTACCCAACTTCTGCATCTTCTAAAATCTCTAATGACAGAGTGGTATAATGCACCTCATTAGGTGCAAATCCATTCGCAAAATTAATGGTTCTATAATACATTTGATTACTAGGATCAGATGCTTCTATCTCCCAGTTATCGCCTAACATTCTTACGCCTTCAGGGATATAATTCATCACCATGACTGATGATACTGTAGTCTCTCCTTGATTATATAACTCTATAGTAAAGTCCACAACATCTCCTATCTCTACATAATCTCTCTCCGTCGTTATCATTAATGCTAAGTCTAACTTGTAAGAAGAAATACTTGCAGGATCTTCATCATCTTCATCAGATGTACCATCATCATCGATCATATCATCTGTAGACGTATTAACCTCTCCTCCATTATCGTTACCGAAAATAGAATCTGGAGTAGAATCGAAATCTACAGTTATACCTGGCTTAGAAGATATAAAACCTGAAATCTCCGCTAAAACGATAACTTCGTCTTGCTTATAATTATCATTAAGTCTGTACTGAACAGAAGTCGTCACAGATTCTCCTGGCTGTAATATTCCGTCATATGTAGTAGTCACAATATCAGAAGATAGGTTAGTCCATCCCTGATTATCTGTAGCTACAAAGTCTAAAGTATTAGGATACTGGCTCGCAATATCAAATGATGTCGTTGCGATATTTCCTTGATTATATACTGTGATATCAAAAGTTACAATATCACCAACTTTATAAGTTTTATTATTTCTCACCACATTTCTGAGGGCAAGGTCAAGTACACATATTCCTGCTGGATCTTCATCATCCTCATCTACACTACCATCATTATCTATCTGATTATCTGTAGGAGAATTTGCTTCTCCACCATTATCATTAGTCCAGTCATCATCCGCAGTAGAATCAGAATCATTATTGACGTCTCCATTTATATCTGTTGTACCACTGATTTCTGCTGTATTAATATAGTCTTGGATATTATTAGTCTGTACTACTTGCAATCTGATAATATGCTCAGCAGATTGCCCTGGAGCAAGATTATCATCTATGAACAACTTAGCCATATTACCATTCTTAATCCAACCAGGATTAAGAGCTGGGTCAAAGACAAATGCTGAAGTCAAATAATCAACAAGCTCATAGCTATCCGCAGTAATTCCTCCCTGATTATATACTTGAATCTTAAAATCTATAATGTCTCCTACCTTTACGTTGGTTGCATCCGTAACCACCTTCATCAATGCTAAGTCAAAATTACTTGAAGACTTTAAGCCTAAATCTATAGTTGTATTATTACCTGATTTTAATAAAAAATCTGCTGATGGGTAATCAAAACATACAGAAGAATTTTTAAGATTAGAATTTATTTGTGTCGTGCTATTATCAATTGTAGGAAAATAGTATGTGTTATTAATAGTATAACTGCCTGTGTTACTATCATATATATCAGAATCTAACGCTACAGAGTATGCTTGTCCAGCGTATACGTTAGTATCAAAATAATAATGTCCTGATGCATCTGTTGTTGTACTACTTACTTTATTACAGTCAGAATCATATAGATTTAATTTTAGTCCCGCAAGACCTGATTCGTTAGCATTTTGGATGCCGTCACAATTGTCATCAGACCATACATAATTACCTAACTGAGCACTTATAGCTCCACATCTTGTTACGATATCTCCAAATCCTGAAGCCTTACCGAAATAGCTAATAAGGTTTCTGTTGTATAATTGTTGGCTTGATATTTTAGATCCATTTATCGTACTGTAACTGTGTAATCCACCTGAATAATTATCAAATTGTGGATCGAATACACTACTTACCACATTATCTGTACCTGGCACGATAGCAATAGAACCAGTCGTAATATTATGGTGATCTTCTGGATCAGCAGGGAAGAAATCGTCTCCGAAGAACTCTCCTCCACCAGGTCCATCATTATTATTAACTCCAGAACCAGTAAGGTTTCCAGCAGTTCCATTATTTTCTATCACCCACTCACCATTCACTCTCGCTACCATTAGTAGCTCACCGAATTGCTCATCTAATCTACTATTCGTCTGAGTACAATATCTGTGGCCTATCCTATCTGATAAACTTATTATCATGTTACCTTCATTGGTAAATTCTAAGTCAGTTAACCAGTAAGATCTTTGCTTCCAATTAGCTTGATCATTCCAGTGTCCACCTTTGAAGTCACTACTGAATTCTAAAGAGAAATTACCAGAATTAATATTTAATTTATAAATGTGAAAACTTGTTTGCTGATCATCTTTTGATGTCTCTGCAGTACACGTAACACCTACATATACAGCACCGTTATGATAGTTAACTGCAAATGGTCTATAATCATTAAATGTACAACCCGGATTAGGGATTGCATATGATCTAGTTTCTGATGGTATTGGATTATTTACATTTACACTAACTAAAGTCCTATTATGTAAATTAACCACATATAGATGACTTCCTTCTTCGTTAAGGTCCATACCTCCTAATCCGATTCTACCGACTTGATTACCGTAATTACAGTCTGTAGGATTAGATACTACAAGAGAACCTATACTCTGACCTAGACTTGATAGCGTCGTCAATAATGCAGTAGAAGGACTTCCTGATAATGTCGTCTTATATATAGCATCATGTCCGCCGCTTCCTAATGCAGTGTTCTGCTTAACAAAAGCAGCAGAGAATATCTGATCATTATATTGGTCATAGGCAAGACCCCATACACTTCCAGTCTCTCTCTGAGTTGCGTAGACCTTGACAGGAGAACTTCCAGTAAAGTTATTTTGGATTCCTATTAAAGTTTCTTGATTATTGTTAGTGCCCGATACACCATTCACGAAGCAACTGAGTATCAACTCTGTGCTTTGGCTACAATTATTCTCCGAAGTTGCTATCGCCAAATCTGCATTACAGAATGGTACGACGACCTTCTGCACATCAGTCCCGTTATCAGGGCCAGAAGCAGAGATTATCTCATCGTTGTCTAAATCAAATCTGACGATGTAAAAATTACCATCATCAAGACCGGTAACACTATAATTACCATCGCCACTAGATAAAGCTTGACCGACAAGCTGACCGTTAGCATTGTAGACTCTTACTCCGATACCTGAAAGACCAGGTTCAGAATTATTGTGAGTACCATTATAGTCAACATCTGAGAATACAGTACCAGAAATGGTTCCTGAACTGCATTGAGCAGAGAGTTGAGAAATAATAAATGTAGAAAATGCAAACGCTAATAATGCATTGCAGAAATAAGATAATGTAGATTTTCTCATTGTAGACCTTCGTTAGTAATCCGAGTTCTTAAAAAAATAAAATAAACAAACTCCAAAACACTGTAAACCAGCTTATTAAAGCACATTTACTGTGTAATTGAAAAAAATAACTCGGTTTTTGGACTATACAGTACATCTTGGGAGATATACATTACAATAAGTACAAATATATAAACAATTATTTATTAGTACTCTACATATAACAATAAAAGCTAATGTGTAATAATACATATTGTTTTATGTATGTATATGACGATGATAATCAAATAGGTATATTGATATTTCGGTATGTTAAAAAGCAAGCGCTTTTATTATATTTCATTTTCTTAATGAATAACAATTACTTTTATCACCCTAATTAAACTAATAGAAGCACAAACAATTGCTATGAATATCAAGGAACAGCTACAAGCTGAATTAAATACGATCAAGGCAGATGGTCTATACAAGAGCGAGAGAATAATTGTAACTCCCCAATCATCTAAAATCACAACGGAGAAAGGATCAGAAGTCCTTAATTTCTGCGCCAATAATTATTTAGGTCTTTCTTCTCATCCTGAAGTCATCAATGCAGCCAAGGAGGCAATAGATACACATGGCTATGGTATGTCTTCGGTAAGATTTATATGTGGAACTCAAGACATCCATAAAACCTTAGAAGCTAAAATCGCAGATTTCGTAGGCTGTGAGGATGCAATATTATATGCTGCAGCATTTGATGCCAATGGAGGACTATTCGAACCACTACTGACTGCTGAAGATGCTATTATCTCAGATCAGCTTAATCATGCTTCTATTATAGATGGCATAAGACTATGCAAGGCTAAACGATTTAGATACCTTAATAATAACATAGAAGATCTAGAAGCGAAACTAAAAGAAGCGAAAGCAGCAGGAGCAAGAAGAATCATGGTAGCTACTGATGGCGTCTTCTCCATGGATGGTACAATAGCGCAAGTAGATAAGATATGTGATATCGCTCATAAGTATGGAGCACTCGTTATGGTAGATGACTGTCATGCTACAGGATTTACAGGTAAGACAGGGAGAGGAAGTGCTGAGCATTGTGGAGCATACGGCAAAGTAGATATTATAACTGGAACATTCGGCAAGGCACTTGGAGGTGCTTCAGGAGGCTTTACAGCTGCAAGTAAGGAAGTCGTAGAAATCCTACGTCAGAAATCAAGACCTTACCTTTTCTCTAATACCCTGGCACCATCAATTGTAGGTGGCTCCATAAAAGTTCTTGACCTACTATCAGAAAGTACTGCACTGCGAGACAAATTAGAAGAGAATACAACTTTATTTAGAAAGGGGATGACAGAGGCGGGATTTGATATCGTTCCTGGAACACACCCTATCACTCCTGTCATGCTGTATGATGCTAAATTGTCGCAAGAGTTTTCAGAAAAGCTATTAGAAGAAGGCATCTATGTCATAGGGTTTTTCTACCCTGTAGTTCCTAAAGAAAAAGCTCGTATTAGAGTACAAATTTCTGCCGGACACTCTACCGAAGAAATAAAAACTGCGATAAGTGCTTTTACTAAAGTTGGTAAAGCTCTTAAAGTAATATAAACTGAAAGTACAAGGACTGACTTATGACCTCCACCGAAAACAATATTCTTAATCGAGCGGAATTCGAAATATTCTTAATGCTCTACGCATCTCATGTTGACTATGTATATACTGAAGAAGAAGAGAATTACATTAGATCTATTTCAGATCCTAAGACATATGAGAAGATATTTGAGCTATTCAAAAATACGACTGACTATTCTTGCCTGAAGATCATTCTAAAAAATAAAGAAGCTCACTTCGATAATGAAAGAGAAAAAAACTACTATTTCAATCTATTGAAAAAAATATTTGAAGTCGACGGCAACTATTCAAGAATAGAAAAATCATTTATCATTTTTTTTGAAAAATTACTTGAAACAGAAAAAATATAAAAGTCCTAATGTTTTATTTCTAATTAAATATTGACACCTTTGCGTTATAAATTATTACAATGATTAATACTAATAGATATACCTCATTTAAAACAAAGCATCGCAGCTGAGATTTGTCTATTATATAAATAAAACCTATAGCCTTGTCGATGCAGATTGACAAGGCTTTTTTAATCAAGTGATTTAAAGAATGAAACGTAGAGTATCACAATTCATAAAGTTCTATATCAATTCCTTCTCGGGACTTAATCGTGATATCTGGTACTTAGCACTCATCTATCTTATCAACAGGTCAGGTGAGATGGTCATTCCATTTATGAGTGTATTCTTAACTGATCAGTTAGGATTCCCTAAACTGCAATCTGGCATTGTACTATTCACATTCGGATTAGGAGCTCTTATAGGAAGTAACATTGGCGGATATCTTACTGATACTATCGGTAATGTAAAAGTAATGGCTACCAGTCTTACCGGTATGGGTATAGGCTTTATTGGAATTCTATTTTTCGATCACTTTATACCACTGTGTATATGGATGATGCTTACGGGTATATTTACAAGCATGTTCAGTCCAGCTGCATTTAGTGCAGTAAGTTTATGGGGTAGACCTGAAAATAAAACTCGTGGCTTCTCACTCTTAAGGATGGCAATAAACCTTGGTATAGCTATAGGACCTGCGGTGGGCGGATTCATAGCTTATGGTGTAGGATTTAACTGGCTATTTGTGATAGATGGTATAACATGCTTTATAGCATTGCGATACTTACTGCGGCTACTTGGACATCGTAATGGAAAATATAAAAAACCTAAAGACGAAAAGCTTATCAAAGAATCACCTTATAAGGACTGGGTGCTTATGCTATTCTTATTTTTCAACTTGATTAATATGATAGCTTTCTTTCAGATTCTATTTACAGTTCCCGTTTACTTTAAGGAAGTCATTCTATTAGACGAGCGAGTAATTGGCTTATTCTTTACCGTTAACGGTTTGCTTGTATTGGTCTTAGAGATGCCCATCGTATATCTCATAGAGTTAAAGAAAAAATTCTTCACACCGATGATCGCTGGAGCCATTATTATAGGTATAGGATATTTGAGTTTGAGCATTTTTGATAATGGCTTTGTAGCTATTGCATTATACAGTCTGCTTGTTGCTTTCGGAGAGGTTATTAATTTTCCTCTGATACCGACTATAGCTATGCGTCGATCTAATCCAGAAAACCAAGGCAAATACATGGGCACTGTTTCTACAATGTTCGCTATGGCATTTGTACTAGCGCCTTTACTGGGACTACCTATTGTCGAGCACACAGGATACCATAATTACTTTATCATGGCAGCGTCATTATCAATATTTTCTGGTATATGCCTGCAATTTATAAGAAGAAAATTTGTGGAGCAATGATATAATCTAATGCTATCAGTTCTACATAATATCATATATGACAAGTATATAATAGCAGCATTCTCTTTTAATAAGGAGCCTGCATCACAAATAAAATCTTTACATTAGGGAAAAGTTCGACTTCATGAAAACGATTTTATCTATAACATTTGCGATATTTTTTATTCATATAAGTGCACAATCAGTTTTTATTAATTTAAATAGTGAGGACAAAACATGTGCAGAAAGTGGCACTATTTATAATGGAATAGACAACTGGGAAGTGTTCCAGACCGATAACAATATCAGCACTGGAACTAAGACAATTTTGTGTGCAGAATTCCAAGACGCTGACTCCGAGATAAATATCAGTACAGCTGAAGAAGGTAAGGTCATATTTATAGAATCAATAGAATCATTAGATATACCTATTACAGATAATAACATCTTCTCTCTAAGCACCCTAATTATGGCACCTGAAGAATTATTCTGTGACTGCTCGACCGAGTGCACGTTAGACGTATGTAATGAAATCATCGTTATTTTTAAGGGTGATATAAATGGAATAACACTCCGAGATACGATTAGCATCATGAGTTCTGAATTCTCTAATTTCAATGGTGTAGACAGGAATATATTCGAATCGTGTTTTGTTACACCCCCCTATGATAACTTAGTGATAGATAAGATTTCTATTTCAGTTTTTCCTCAAGAAATCGACGCTTCCTCATATATTAAAGTTAACAGTCTGTTTTTTTCAGATGTGGAAGACTACAACTTCTATTTTGATGACGCCACTTTTATGAATCATGTCATACCTGATGCATTCAGATTAGGCATAGCTTATGTTGTACAACCTTCTTTTTTTACTGAGTTTCAAGATGCATTTTACTTTGGACATATCAAAGTACTGAACAGTAACCTCAGTGATCCATCTAATAATGAAAAATTCTATTATGAAATAACACCAGAAGATTCTACCGCTCAAAAAATAATAAATATTATAAATACAAATTTTTCACAGCTTGTATTTCAGAAAGATGCTCACCTTAGAGGCGCCTTAGTTTCCCTACCTGATAACGACACGCTACGCCATAGAGTCAACTTAGTAAATGATGGTGCAAATATGTGCATAGCTGGACTTGTAGACTTAATAATCGATAATGAAAATGAGTTCAGATTTAAATCTGGAAGCATTCATTTTAGCAATGATATGTCATGTGTCCAAATCCGTAAAAAGGCTAAACTTGTAATTGACAAAGGAGCATATCTTCATTATGGGAATAATGGCATAGGACTACTTAGTCTAAGATCAGGTGCTATCATCAGCATAGAAGATAACGCTG